>WNFI01213276.1_pt1 | contig 29438 bp, 28 predicted proteins | sample 5400471 | NCBI WGS metagenome assembly WNFI01 (sample SAMN13153348, study PRJNA577476) | soil metagenome | isolation source: 100 cm saprolite on Douglas fir-dominated hillslope | place: USA:California | collected 2013-09-17
TTGCGCCAAACTGCGTGCGGATAGCGGCTGGTTCGTCGGATGAATGATCGTGCACCATCGGTCGTCTCCAGGTTGAGTGGTCGGCAACCTCAGTCTGTCCCCAGAATCGGCCGCTATCCACCTCCCCATGGAATCTTCGCTCCGCTCGCAATGACGGCGGTGCTCTTGGTCTCAAAACACCTTGCGATACTGCATGAACCCGGAATTGTCGGCGACCTGATCGTAGAGGATCCGCGCCTGTGCGTTGGTGGTTTGCGTCAGCCAGTGGACCCGGCTCGCGCCCGCCGCCTTCGCCTTGTCATAAACCGCCTCGATCAGGGCGCGCCCCAAGCCAAGGCCGCGGGCGCGCTCGGCGACGAACAGGTCCTGCAGATAGCAATAATCGCCCGGCGTCCAGGTCGAGCGATGAAACAGATAATGCACGATGCCGGTCAGCTTGCCGTCGACGTAAGCGCCGAGCAGGAACATCGGCTCGTCCGGATCGTGAAACCGCGCCCAGGCGATATCGCTGGCGCCAGGCGCCAGCGTCGCCTTGTAGAAGGTGAGATACCCCGCCCACAAGGGCTCCCACGCTGCACGCTCGTCCCTGCCGACCGGCCGGATCTGGATCTTGTCGGCCATCGCCACGCGCTCAATCGAGATGGAATTTTGCGAGCTGCCGGTGTTCGGCCTTGATGTATCGCACGGTGCCTGTCACCGAACGCATCACCACGGTATCGGTCACGATGACATCCTTGCGGAACTTGACGCCCGACAGCAGCGAGCCGTCGGTGACGCCGGTCGCGGCAAACAGACAGTCGCCTTTTGCCATGTCCTCGATGCTGTAGATGAAGTGCGGATCGGTGACGCCCATCTTGGCAGCGCGCTCGCGCTTCTCGTCGGTATCGAGAATCAGCCGGCACTGCATCTGGCCGCCGATGCAGCGCAGCGCCGCGGCCGCCAGCACCCCCTCCGGCGCGCCGCCGGTGCCCATATAGATATCGACGCCGGTATTGTCAGGATCGGCGGTGTGAATGACGCCCGCAACGTCACCGTCGGTGATCAGGCGCACCGCGGCGCCGGTGGAACGGATCGCGGCGATGATCTCGGCGTGACGCGGGCGATCCAGCACCAAGGCGGTAATTGCCGACATCGGAACATCCTTGGCCTTGGCGAGGCGGCGAATGTTCTCGGCAGGCGGCGCATCAAGTTCAATCACGTTCCTGGCGTAGCCCGGACCGATCGCAATCTTCTGCATGTAAACGTCGGGGGCATGAAGCAGCGTGCCGCCGTCGGCCATCGCCATGGTCGCGATTGCACCCGGCATGTTCTTGGCGCACAGCGTGGTTCCTTCCAGCGGGTCCACCGCGATGTCGACCTTCGGCCCGGCATTGATGCCGACCTTTTCACCGATGAACAGCATCGGCGCCTCGTCGCGCTCGCCCTCGCCGATCACCACGGTGCCCTCGATCGGCATCTTGTTGAGTTCGCGGCGCATCGCATCGACCGCGGCCTGGTCGGCCGCCTTCTCGTTGCCGAGGCCGCGCAGCCGCGCCGCCGACACCGCGGCGCGTTCCGTGACCCGTACGATTTCGAGCGTCAGAATGCGCTCCAGCAGTTGCTGCGGCGGAACGGAAATATGGGTCGACATCGGCGTACACTCCTTCAAACATCACGGCAGACCAACGTGCCCGCCTTACATCAGTTCTTTTCGATCCGTATTACCTGCGGCCGGCCGCTTATCACCTTGTCGTGCTGCACCGCCTGCAGCGCGCGGCGCACCGCATCCTCGCTGGTCGCATAGGTAATCAGAATGACCGGCACGGGGGAAGCTTTTCCGGCCTCGCCTACCGCATCGAGCGAGCCATCGGGATGGCGCTGCACAATCGATTCAATCGAAATCTTCTGTTCCGCGAGACGCGTGGCGATGGTGGCCGCGGTGCCGGCCATATCGCGCGCCATCAGGCGGATATAATAGCCACCCTCGTGGCGTTCCATCGGAGCTTTTTTGGTGGCGCGCAGCCGCGCCACCGGGAGCCCAAACGGCTTGGCGCGAATGCCGCGCGCCACGTCGGCGATGTCGGCCACCACGGCGGATGCGGTCGCCGCGCCGCCGGCGCCGGGACCGACCAGCGTGATCGGCGGAATACCCGATCCATCGATTGTCACCGCATTGGTGACGCCCATCACCTGCGCGATCGAGGACGTGCGTGGCACCATGGTCGGATGCACGCGCTGTTCGATGCCCTTTGCGGTCCGCACCGCGACGCCGAGCAGCTTGACGCGGTAACCCAGTTCCGCGGCCGCGCGAAGGTCTGCCGGCGCGATCGACGAAATGCCTTCCACATAGACCGCGCTCTGCGCAATCCTGGTGCCGAAGGCGAGACTGGCGAGGATCGCAAGCTTCTGCGCGGTATCATGACCGTCGACGTCAAAGGACGGGTCGGCCTCGGCATAGCCGAGACGCTGCGCGTCCTTCAGGCATTCGGCGAACGACAATCCCTCCTGCTCCATCCGGGTCAGGATGTAATTGCAGGTGCCGTTGAGAATGCCATAGACCCGGTCGATCTCGGTGCCGGCGAGGCCCTCGCGCAGGGTTTTGATGATGGGTATGGCGGCGCCAGCCGCGGCTTCGAAATTCAGCGCGCCGCCGTGTTTCTCCGCGATCGCCGCCAGTCGCAGGCCGTGCCTGGCGATCAGCGCCTTGTTCGCGGTGACCACCGACTTGCCGGATTTCAGCGCGGCTTCGATCGCCGACAGCGCGGGATCGTCGACCCCGCCCATCAATTCGACGAAACAATCGATGTCGGGGTCGCTCGCCAGCGCCAGCGCATTGCCGGCCCAGGCGATGTCGCGCAGATCGAGGCCGCGCTTTTTTGCTTTCGAGCGCGCGGTGACGGCGACCACGTGCACGCCACGGCCGCAGCGCGCCGACAAGGTCCGGCCCTGCGCTTCGATGAGACGGACAACCTCGGCGCCAACGGTGCCGAGGCCCGCGATACCCACTTTCAGGGGTGCGACCATAACGCGCTAAACCTGCCCGGAATCAGCTATCGCCGGTTGGCGAGAGGAACCACGTTGTGCAACGTTTCCAGGCCGCTTTCAAGGAAGCGGCGCACATTGCGGGCGGCCTGGCGGATGCGCTGCTCGTTTTCCACCATGGCGATGCGCACAAAACCCTCGCCATGCTCCCCGAAGGCCACGCCGGGCGAGACCACGACCCCTGACTTCTCGACCATCAGGGTCGCAAACTGCATGCTGCCGACCTCGCGGAATGCCGCAGGCAGCGGCGCCCAGGCGAACATCGATGCGCTCGGCGGCGGAATCTCCCAGCCGGCCCGGCCGAAGGATTCCACCAGCGCATCGCGCCGCTTGCGGTAGGTATCGCGCATCTCGCGGATGCAATCGTCCGGCCCGTTGAGCGCGGCGGTCGCTGCCACCTGGATCGGGGTGAACGCGCCGTAGTCGAGATAGGATTTTACCCGCGCCAAAGCCGCGATGATCCGCTCATTGCCGACAGCAAATCCCATGCGCCAGCCGGCCATCGAAAACGTCTTCGACATCGAGGTGAATTCCACGGTCACGTCGATGGCGCCGGGAACCTGCAGAACCGAGGGCGGTGGATCGCTGTCGTCGAAATAGACCTCGGCATAGGCGAGGTCCGACAGGATGAAGATCTCGTGCTTCTTCGCGAACGCCACCAGATCCTTGTAGAAATCCAGGCTGGCGACGTAAGCCGTCGGATTCGACGGGTAGCAGACGATCAGCGCAATCGGCTTTGGAATCGAATGGATGATCGCGCGCTCCACAGCCTCGAAGAATTGCGGTGTCGGCTCCGACGGCACCGAGCGGATCACGCCGCCGGCCATCAGAAAACCAAAGGCATGGATCGGATAGCTCGGGTTAGGACACAGCACCACGTCGCCAGGCGCCGTGATCGCCTGGGCCACATTGGCGAAGCCTTCCTTGGAGCCCAGCGTCGCGACGATCTGAGTGTCCGGATTGAGCTTGACCCCGAAGCGCCTGCTGTAATAGGCCGCCTGGGCGCGGCGCAGGCCGGTAATACCGCGCGACGCGGAATAGCGATCGGTCCGAGGCTTGCCCAGGGTTTCCTTGAGTTTCTCGATGACATGGGACGGCGTCGGCAAATCCGGATTGCCCATCCCGAGATCGATGATGTCGGCCCCGGCGTTCCGCGCGGCCGCCTTGGCCCGGTTGACCTGTTCGAAGACATAAGGCGGCAGACGGCGGATACGGTAAAATTCTTCCATGGTCCTTGCTCCGGAACCGGTAGCGCCGAAAGCGCCAACGGGGTCTTGTCTTGCGCGAAACCCGGTTCACGCAAGAAAGCGCGCTTGTTCAATAACTTAGAGCTAATTCAAACGCAAAATCGGCTCGCGGTTGCAGAATTTGCTCGAACTTACGGTTGAATCGCGTCCTTTTTATCACGGACGCTTCGCGACACCAGCCATTGCGGCGGCTTTTGCTTCACTTGGCGGGTGGGCTCTTGCCGGCGACCGCGGCCTGGCGGTCGCGGGCAGCAATCAATTCGCTCTGAATTTTGGCCTGTTCGGTCGGCTCCATCGCGCTCTGTTCCCTGGCCGCAGGAAGATCGTGCACCGCGGGGTAGGCACTGCGCTCCTTTGGCCGTCCCGGCGCGTCGGCTGGAACACCGATCAGCGGCATATCCGCGATCGACGTCGCGCAACCGCCCGCGCACAGCGCGAGAATGACAAGCGCGGCCACGGTCCATGCTCTGCGGTGTTCCCTGTCCAACATCAACCCAAAGATCCCACACCGCGCCCCGCATCCACACTGCCAGCGGATCTGACGCTTATTTCATCAGTGCGCCTCACCACCGATCATTATCGCTGCAAACCATTAAGGCCTGCAGAACAAATCCCGCTCTCTGGACTCTAATATGACCAAACAGAGATATTTTGTCGCAGTGCAACACATCGAATCCAGCGGCCAGGATCGAATTGTGCCATCATCCGGCGGTGCGGTGACTTGTCATCACCCGAACTTCGAAATGAACCTATAGTGTCCGGCCATGAGTGACGTAACCACTGAAACCCAAGCTGCCAAGACGACCGCCAAGACGTTCGACCCGGAAGCCTTCGCGTTGAACTTCGCGCGCGCGATGGAAAGCAGTGGCCACGCACTGGCAGCCTATCTCAAACCGCGCGAGACCAGCGAACTGACGGACAAGCCGCCCAGCGAAATCGGCGAGGTGATCAAGACCTTCAGCACGGTGGCCGAATATTGGCTGTCGGACAACACCCGGGCCGCTGAACTGCAGATGAAGCTGGGAAAAGCCTATCTCGACCTGTGGGGCTCATCGGCGCGCCGCCTGGCTGGCGAGCAAGCGGCGCCGGTGATCGAGCCACCGCCGCGCGACAAGCGATTCAGCGACCCGGAATGGAAATCGAACCAGTTTTTTGAATTCGTGATGCAGGTCTATCTGCTCACGACGCAATGGGCGCAGGATCTTGTCCGCAACGCTGAAGGCCTCGACCCGCACACCCGCAAGAAGGCCGAGTTCTACGTTCAGCAGATCGCCAATGCGTTGGCGCCGTCGAACTTCGTGCTGACCAATCCGGAATTGCTTCGCACGACGCTGGAATCCAATTGCGACAATCTGGTCCGCGGCATGAAGATGCTGGCCGAGGATATCGAGGCCGGCAAGGGCCAACTCCGCATCCGCCAATCCGATCCGGCAAATCTCGCGGTCGGCGTCAACTTGGCGACGACGCCTGGCAAGGTGATCTACCAGAACGAGGTGATGCAGCTGATCCAGTATCAGCCGTCGACCGAAAGCGTGCTGCGCACGCCTCTGCTGATCGTGCCGCCGTGGATCAACAAGTTCTACATCCTCGACCTCAAGCCGGAAAAATCCCTTATCAAATGGTGCGTCGATCAGGGCATCACCGTGTTCGTGATCTCCTGGGTCAATCCGGACAAGAGCCTCGGCTCCAAAACCTTCGACGACTATATGAGAGAGGGGCCGCTGGCGGCGATGGACGTCATCGAGCGCGCCACCGGCGAGCTCAAGGTCCACACCATGGGCTATTGCGTCGGCGGCACCTTGCTGGCCTCGACGCTGGCGTGGCTTGCCGAGAAGCGGCGCGTTCGGGTCACCTCGGCGACCCTCCTGGCGGCCCAGGTCGATTTCAGCCATGCCGGCGATCTCATGGTGTTCGTCGATGAGGACCAGATCTCGGCACTGGAACGCGACATGGAGGCGTCCGGCGTGCTGGAGGGCAGCAAGATGGCGATGGCCTTCAACATGTTGCGCTCGAACGACCTGATCTGGTCCTATGTCGTCAGCAATTATCTCAAGGGACAGCCGCCGTCGGCGTTCGATCTGCTGCACTGGAATTCGGACGCCACCCGGATGCCGGCGGCCAACCACTCGTTCTACCTGCGCAACTGCTATCTCGAGAACAAGCTGTCGAGCGGCACCATGGTGCTCGACAACACCTTGCTCGATCTGTCGAAGATCAAGGTCCCGATCTACAATCTCGCCACCCGCGAGGACCATATTGCGCCGGCGGAATCGGTGCTGTATGGCTCGCAATTTTTCGGCGGCCCGGTGAAGTATGTGCTGTCGGGATCCGGTCATATTGCCGGTGTCGTCAACCCGCCGGCCTCGGGCAAATATCAATACTGGACCAACGACAACATCCACGACACGACGCTCGAGAACTGGCTCAAGGGAGCGCGGGAACATCAGGGGTCGTGGTGGCCGGACTGGCGCGAGTGGCTCGCCGGTATCGACGCGGAAGAAGTCCCGGCACGCGCGATCGGCGGTGAAGCGTTGCCGGCGATCGAAGACGCGCCCGGCAGTTACGTCAGGGTTCGCGCGTAAGGCGCGGCGCGAATTGCGCAACGAGCGAAGCGAATTCCACTGCGCCGGAAAACCCTCGCAACCGCATTGGCGTTGTCGCACCAACCGTCTATGATTTGGCACACCAGAGCCGGATTCAACAAGTTGAATCAGTCTCTGGCGTTATCTTCTTGTTTGAGCAGGATCTTTCGGAAAACCAGTTTCCACTTTTCCGGATCCTGCTCTATCGTTCAAACCGGGCGTCGGCTTGAACAGCGCCATGCGATCCGCGCCGGATCTTAAAATCGAGAGGGAGCTTCCGATGACCCGCGAATTGTTCTGGCTGACGCTGACGGTGATTCTGACCGGCCTGTTGTGGGTGCCCTATGTTCTCAACCGTTGCCAGGTCCGTGGGCTCAGCGGCGCGATGGCCAATCCGTCACGCAACGACAAACCGCATGCAGAATGGGCCACACGGCTGATGTTCGCTCACGACAATGCGGTCGAAAACCTGATCATTTTTGCACCCTTGGTGTTAATCCTTGCTCAGATCGATTATTCGACGAAATGGACGGTCTACGCCTGCGCGGTGTATTTCTGGGCTCGCGTCGCGCATCTCATCTTTTACACGCTGGGGCTGCCGGTGTTCCGCACCCTCGCCTTCACCGTCGGCTTTTTCGCCCAAGCCGTCCTCGCACTCGGGATTTTCAAGGTTGTTTGAGGGTTTGCCCTTCCTAACCTCTCCCCGCCCTTTGCGGGGAGAGATCGAAATTCTTGCGCAGCGAGAATTTCGGGTGAGGGGCGTGGCACTGTGTCTGCTTCATCGCCAGCACTACGGGTCGCACCATTTTCGTTCAAGACTTGGGACGCAAGATGTCGAATAGCGGGTTAAGCTTGGCAGGTGCATCTGTCGACAACCCGGCTGACAGACGGCGCCGACGAAATGATCTGACGCTGCTGATCTTCGCTTCGGTATTCGTCTTGTTCGATCAGATCCTTAGCTACATCGGACTACATGACAATAATGTCTCGCTTGTCTGGATATCGGGAATTTTAGCGTTGCTGGTGACTGGATGCGTCGCCCTGCTTCTCATTTTCCGGATTATAACCCTCAAACTCTTCGAATCTCCGCTGCTGCCTGTTTCAGTGGTAACTTTAGCAGGGCAACTAATGATCGGGCGCGCGGTAGATCAAGCGATCGATTTATGTCGCCTCTTCAGCAATTATTCTTTTTATGTGAGGAAAGTTGACGCTAGCGATTCGTCGCCTCGTTTCGTGACTTTCGATTGGGGAAGCAGTGGGTTCGCTGGATATAGCGCATCGTACTATCTGTTGTTCGACGAAACCGGACATGCTGCCAATCCGCCGTCCGGCACAATCAGCACTGCGGATACGTTCCTTCCAGGACCGAATTGTTCGATGTCGATTTCACATCTATGGGGACAATTCTATTCGCTAGCGACCCATTGCTAGCGCACCGCGAACATCGCTGCGTTCGCGCGTGCGCTCTCGTCCCGCTTCCGGGCGAGGGTTGGGGCCGCGACCCTCAAACGCTGAAGATTAAATAGGCGCAGTGCTTTGCCCCTCACCCGAAATTCCCGCTACGCGCGAATTTCGACCTCTCCCCGCAAATGCGGGGCGAGGTTAAGACGACCCGCGTTGGCGCCTCACGGAAACATCGCGGGCTGATCAATTCCCATCGCCTCGGGAAAACCCAGCACGACATTCATGTTCTGCACCGCCTGACCGGAGGCGCCCTTGGTCAGATTATCCAGCGTGGAAATGATGATCGCCCGGCCCGCGATGCGGTCGGCGGCAACGCCGATGAACGTCATGTTGGATCCCCGCACGTGCCGCGATTGGGGCACCTTGCCGAACGGCAGCACGTAAATGAAGGGCTCCTTCTCGTATTGCCTGACCAGAATGTCATGCAGTTCCGGCGCGGTCTTGCCCCGTCGTCCCCGCACATAGATCGTCGAGAAGATGCCGCGGTTCATCGGCACCAGATGCGGGGTGAAGCTGACAACCACCTCCTTGCCGGCCGCCCTGGAAAACTCCTGGTCGAGTTCGGCCATGTGCCGGTGATGTCCGACGCCATAGGCGTGGAAACCCTCCGAGACTTCGGAGAACAGCATTTCCTCCCTGGCCGATCGCCCGGCGCCGGTCATGCCGGATTTCGCATCGACCACGATTTCGTCGCTCTCGATCGCCTTGGCTTTCAAAAGCGGGATCAGCGGCAGCAGCGCGCAGGTGGTGTAGCAGCCGGGATTGGCGACCAGCCGCGCCTTCCTGATCTCGCGCCGGTAGATTTCGACGAGGCCGTAGACCGCCTGCTTCTGCAATTCGAGCGCGTGGTGGTCGTGCCCGTACCATTTGGCATAGGCCAAGGGATCCTGCAGCCGGAAATCGGCGGACAGATCCACCACCCTGGTGTTGGGCGCCTCGCTCAGCACCTTCCGCAAGACTTTCTGCGTGGTCCCATGCGGCAAGGCACAGAACACCAGATCGAGCCCGGCCGTCGCCCAATCGACTGAATCGATGGGCACCAGCTTCGGCAGATCGTAGGGCGCGAATTGCGCAAATACATCCATATTCCCTTCAGGCGTGGCCGCTTCACTCGATGGCGCCGTCTCGGTCGCGAAGGCTCGCCGCCGCATCTGCCGCATCTCGCGCGCGAGTTGCCGCGCGGCGGGATCGGATTGCTGCGCCAGCGCAGTCGTGACGGCCGCATGATCGACATCGGACTTGTGCTGGTTCAGCTTGAAGCTGCCCTCGACGTCATCGACAGCCATGACCAAGCCCACGATCGCCTGCATCATCGCCCCGCGCCGGCCCAAGGAAACCTCGCTTGTCAGCCATGGCGGCTTCGGCGCGAGCCAGCTTTCGAACTTGGCCGCAAGCGCGTCGAGATGCAGCGCAAGTTCGGCCTCGGACATGGCGCGAACCGGACCTGTCAGATGCACAGCCTGATACAGCCAGGTCGGCACCTGATCTGAAGACGCGTACCAATGCGGCGACACATAGGCATCGGCGCCGTTGATTGCGATCAGCCAATTCGATTGGCCATCGGCAAGCGCCGCCAGGGCGTTGCCGCGCGCCACGTGGAACGCGGCGCGGGGCGTACCGTCGCTCGAATATTCAAGGCAGAACGGCAGCGCCGAGGCAATCGGCTTGCCGCCGTCCCAGGCGCAAATGGTGCCGAAGCCGCGAGCGTCCGCGAACGCAAGCGCTGCGGCGCGATCGGGTCGAAACCTGGGCGGCGTGTACATGCGGGACTCCTGCCTGGTTGAGGAGCCGCCGGATCAGATCGCGCTGTTTAAAAAAAGAGTGCCGCGGACCGGAGCCGGCGGCAGGGGCGACGATCTTAAACGCGAACGTCCGCCCATACCGCAACAATGCGGCGGCGGCGAACGATGAATATGGTCGCGACGTTGATCATGGGCGCGGCTATAGGGCCGCGCCCGTTTTCGGTCAAGGGATTTAGATCGTCGGATTCCATGGCGCCGGCACCACGCGATAGCCATTGCCGTCCTTGACGACGTTGCCGAGGCCCGGGAACGGGTAGTGGAAGCCCTGCACCTGCAGCTTTTCCGCGACCACCATGTCGTAGATTCTGCGGCGGGTCTTCTCGGCGATGTCTGCGTCCTGGTCGAAGAACCCATGCCAGCCCGGATTGGCCGCGAACAGCGTTGGATTGTTGGTCACATCCGACTGAATGAAGACCTTACCGGATCCGGACGACAGCACGTAGGACGTATGCCCCGGAGTATGGCCGATCGTCTCGACCGCGAGCAGGCCCGGAGCAACCTCCTTGCCCCACTCATAGGGCGTGACTTTCTTCTTCAGGCCGGCGTCGAAGATGTTGCGGTTGTTCTTGAACTGGCCCTGCATGCGGCCTGGCGATGCGCGGCTCATTTCGCCATCGTCCATCCAGAACTTCCACTCGGTCGCCGGCACCAGAACTTCGGCATTCGGAAACGCCGGGGTGCCGTCGGCAGCCAACAGCCCGTTCACGTGATCACCGTGGAAGTGCGAAATCACCACCGTATCGACGGCCTTGGGGTCAAACCCGGCGGCGGCCATGTTGGCGGCAAACTGTCCGGCGGCACCCTTGCTGTTCACATTCGCCACTGCGCCGTTGCCGGTATCGATGACGACAAGCTTGCCGCCGGTGTTGATCACAAGCGGGGCGTAGTAGATCGTGAAGACATCCGGCGCTACAAACGCCTTCTCAAGCGCCGCCTTCACCTCTTCCTTCTTCGCGTTCGTTACAATGGTATCGTCCAACGGCAAAACGGTCTTGCCGTCGGAAACCACGGTGACCTGGATATCGCCGACCTTGTAGCGATAGAAACTCGGTGCCTGTTTGTCCGCCACTGGTGCTGCCGCCCTGGCAGGGATGGATGATAAAAGCGGTGTGGCCGCGATGGCGGCTGCCCCGGCCATTGCGTGACGGCGTGTCAATTTCATGGTGATGTCCTCCAGTGAGACGGCTGAAATTTGTGCGGGTTCGCCGCTTCCTGATTGGTTCTGGCGGCTACCCTTACCGGCGATTTGCCCCGATGCGATCACGACGAAGCGATTGCAGGGTCGGCCAGTGCGGAAGTGAACCCCTGCCGGCGCGGCTTATTCCGACGGCGCCGCAAGCCGGAGCCAAATCTAGACGACGCGCCATATCCATTCGGCGATTTGCGAAATCACGTCGCCGAACAGCAGCAGCGCCGCCGACCAGACGAAGGCCGACAGGAAATTCGCCACCTGAAAGCGCCAATACGGCATTTCGAAAATACCTGCGACCAGCGGCACCGAAGCCCGCAATGGCCCGAAGAACCGCCCGATGAAAATGCTCGGCACGCCCCAGCGCTTCACGAAGGCTTCCCCCCGCAGCAGCATGTCGGGATAGCGCGACAGCGGCCACATCTGCGCGACGTGATCCTTGTATTTGAAGCCGAACCAGTAGGACAGCCAGTCGCCCAGCGCCGCGCCGATGCCACCGGCGATCCACAGCGGCCAGAAGCTGATGCCGCTGACGCCGATCAGCGCGCCGATGGCGACGAGAGCGCCCCAGGCCGGGATCAGCAGCGAAATAAAGGCAAGCGATTCACCAAAGGCCAGCAGAAGAACGATGGGAGCAGCCCAAGCCTGATGATCGCGCACGAAGGCGATCAAGCCTTGCGCCATGTCTTCCATTCCGAATGCCCTTCCACAGCAATTTATTTACCGCTTGGCGTCGAACCTTTTGCGAATTCCACTACCTAAGCACAGGTAAGCCGGCGGACCCTGTCACATCAAGTCACAACACCAATAACGCACCGCTCAGCGCCGATCCCCCAAACCCATACAAGAGGAAAAGCGAATGATCGGATCGATGATGATGTGCATGAGCGTAGTGGTTTTGCTGGTGGGGATGCTCGCGGGCATCGTGATGGGCATCGAGCAGAGTTTCGTGCTCGCGCCGGCGCATACCCATCTCAACCTGATCGGCGGCGTGCTGCTGTTCCTGTTCGGGCTTTATTACCGCCTGATCCCGGCCGCGGGAACCACGACGCTGGCCAAGGTTCAGGGCTGGCTGCATATGATGGGCAGCATTGTTTTTCCACTCGGCGTCGCCCTGGCGCTGCTGCGGGGACCCTCGTTCGAGATTGCGCCGATCGTCGGTTCGCTGGTCGTGGCAGCGGCGATGGCGCTGTTCGCCGTCGTGGTGTTCCGGACCTCACAGGCTTAGCCGGCCTTGCCGGGCTGGCCGCTGCGGTCACATTTGCAGCCTATCCATGGCATAGTCAGGGAAACCGATTCGCGTCGCGCCAAGCGCACGCAAACCATGAGAAACTATGGCCAAAGCATTGAAATCTAATCAAAAAGCCAAATCGAACGACCTGTTCGGCACGGCCCCGTCACGTCCCCAGGCCGCGCCTTCGCGTGCCCAGGCCGCACCTTCGCGTGCCCAGACGGCCACGAAGGCGGCCCCGGGCAGCGCCGAGGCCGGTTACACCGCCGCCGACATCGAGGTGCTGGAAGGCCTCGAGCCGGTCCGCCGCCGGCCTGGCATGTATATTGGCGGCACCGACGAGAAGGCGCTGCACCACCTGTTCGCCGAAGTCATCGACAACGCCATGGACGAGGCGCTGGCCGGACACGCCTCCTTGATCGAGGTCGAGATGTCAGCCGACGGCTTCCTGACCGTCACCGACAACGGCCGCGGCATCCCGGTCGATCCGCATCCGAAATTTCCGAAAAAATCCGCGCTCGAAGTCATCATGTGCACGCTGCATTCCGGCGGCAAATTCGATTCCAAGGTCTACGAGGCGGCACCACCATCCGCTTCAAGCCCGATACCGAGATATTCGGCGCCAAGGCCGCGTTCAAACCGCAGCGGCTGTTCAAGATGGCGCGCTCGAAGGCGTATCTGTTTGGCGGCGTGAAAATCCGCTGGCGCTGCGATCCCGAACTGCTGCGCGGCCTCGAAGATGTGCCGGCCGAGGACGAGTTCCATTTCCCCGGCGGCCTCAAGGATTATCTCGGCGCCGCGATCCACGCTGATACGCTGGTGCATCCGGATATCTTCTCCGGCAAATCCGGCCGCGTCGGCGCCCATGGCGGCTGCGAATGGGCGGTGGCGTGGACGGCCGACGCCGACGGCTTCCTCTCTTCTTATTGCAACACCGTGCCGACGCCCGATGGCGGCACCCACGAATCCGGCATGCGCAGCGCCTTGCTGCGCGGGCTGAAGGATCACGCCGAGCGCGTCGGCCAAAGCAAGCGCGCCGGCTCCATCACCTCCGAAGACGTCATGGTCGGCGCCGCCGTGATGCTGTCGGTGTTCGTGCGCGAACCTGAGTTCCAGGGCCAGACCAAGGACCGCCTCGCCACCGCCGAAGCCCAGCGCATCGTCGAACAGGCCATCAAGGACCCGTTCGATCATTGGCTCTCGGGCAATCCGCTGCAGGCCAACAAGCTCTTGGAATTCGTGCTGGAGCGCGCCGACGAGCGGCTGCGCCGCCGCGCGGAGAAGGAAATCTCGCGCAAGAGTGCGGTGAAGAAACTCCGCCTGCCCGGCAAGCTCGCCGACTGCACCAACACCGCAGCCGAAGGCTCCGAACTGTTCATCGTCGAGGGCGATTCGGCCGGCGGCAGCGCCAAACAGGCGCGCGACCGCAAGACGCAAGCGATCCTGCCGCTGCGCGGAAAAATCCTCAACGTGGCGTCGGCGACCAGGGACAAGCTCACCGCCAACGCGCAGCTCGCCGATCTGATGCAGGCGATCGGCTGCGGCATCGGCCCGCATTACCGCGAAGAAGATTTGCGCTATTCGCGCATCATCATCATGACCGACGCAGACGTCGACGGCGCCCATATCGCCTCATTGCTGATCACGTTCTTCTACCGGCAGACGCCGCGGCTGATCGACGAGGGCCATCTCTATCTCGCGGTGCCACCGCTGTACCGCCTGACCCACGGCAGCAAGACGGTTTACGCCAAGGACGACGCCCACAAGGACGCGCTCTTGAAGAGCGAATTCAACGCCAACGCCAAGGTCGACGTCGGCCGCTTCAAGGGTCTCGGCGAGATGATGCCGGCGCAGCTCAAGGAAACCACCATGGACCCCGCCAAGCGCACCATGCTGCGCGTGGTGCTGCTGGCGGACGACCGCGAAGGCACCGCCGATTCGGTGGAGCGGCTGATGGGCACCAAGGCCGAAGCGCGCTTTGCCTTTATTTCCGACAAGGCCGAATTCGCCAGCGAGGATCTACTGGACGTGTGAGGGAGTTCATTCGGTGGCTAAGCCAACGGGTCGCGCGAACCCGCGCCCGATGATAAACTCCGCGAGCCCACCAAAACGTTTCGACACGATCGAGCTACGCCTTTTATGCCCGCCGGGGCGTTGAAAGGACTCTCTCTGACCTGCATACTTCGCTCATGAAAACAGCATTTCTGGTTGTCGGCATCCTCGCCTTGCTCATCGGTCTGCTCTGGATCGGTCAGGGCACCGGCACGATCAACTGGCCGCAGTCGAGTTTTATGATCAAGCAGACCCAGTGGGCGTATTATGGCGCCGCTCTCGCCATCGTCGGCCTGATCCTGATCTGGCGCGCGAAGCGCTGACGCGCCGCCAGCAGATCGACGGCATGCACGACAAGGTTTTGGCCCGCACCCCGGCGGCGCGCTGGGGCGCAATCGGCGACCTCGCTGGCGTCGCGGTGTTTATCAGCTCGGCGGCCTCTGATTGTGTGACCGGCACCGCGATTCCGATCGACGGCGGTTTTCGATCATGGGCCCAGGTATCCTCCTTATCGCGAGGAGAGAAGTTTAGCCTCCGGCGACCGCACATGCTCGGGACGCACGCCCATCCCGATCAGCCGCGCGGTCAATCCTTGCAGCCATGGCACCGCGTCGACCAGCCTGATCAGCGCCGGAACCCGCAGCGATCCGCCCTGCAAGGTCGGGTTGATCACCCGGTTTTGAATTTGAACCTGCATGGCCTGAATGACTTTGGCCGGGAACAGGCGCCGCGCGCCGACTGCAGCGAGATCGCGCTCGGTGGGATGCCCTTGCCGCAGCTTCTCAGCGAGCAGGTTGGCAGTGGCGACAGCATCCTGAATTGCCAGATTGATGCCGACCCCGCCGACTGGCGACATCGCATGCGCGGCGTCGCCGATGCACAGCAATCCCGGCCGTGACCACTGCTTCAGGCGATCGATGGTGACGGTCAAGAGCTTCACATCTTCCCAGTCCTTGAGGTCGTCGATGTGGTCGCGCAGCGCCGGCAACATGTCGCCAATGGCCTTTCGAAACGCCGGCAAGCCGTTGGCTTTCACGGCCTCGGTATTTCCCTTCGGAATCACATAAGCGCATTGCCAGTAGTCGCCGCGATCAAGCGTTACCAGCAACCTGCCCTGCTCGGCATGCAGCAGTGCCGGATCGCTGGCGTTCGCACTCTTGCCGACGCGAAACCACAGCACGTCGATCGGAGCGCCGATATCCTCGACCGCAAGCCCTGCCCGCTCCCGCACAATGGAATGCCGGCCGTCACAGCCCACCGTCAAACCGGCGCTGATCTTGAGCAGGCCGTCCCTGGTTCGCGCGACGACGCCGCTGATGGCATCGCCGTCGCGGAGAAGATCGATGACCTCGGTATTGCGCAACACGCGCAGGCGTGAAAAGCGCGCGCTTTGCTCCAGCAGGAAATTCAGGAAATCCCATTGCGGCATGAAGGCGATGAAGCGGCTCCTGATATCGAGCCGTTCGAAATCCGCGATCCGGACGATGGCCTTGCCGAACTGTCCCTGCAGTCGCCGGATCTCCTGATGCGGACGCGTGAGAAACAGTTCGAGCAGGCCGAGTTCGTCCATGATCTGCAGCGTCGAGGGGTGCACGGTGTCGCCGCGAAAATCGCGCAGGAAATCGGCATGCTTTTCCAGCACCAGCGTGTCGACGCCGGCACGGCCCAACAGGTAGCCCAGCATCATGCCGGCGGGACCACCGCCGACAATGCAACAGCGCACGCTCATGGAGCGTTCACGCGGTCGTTCTGGTGGTCGTTCGGGAAAGCTGCCGGCGTCCATCATGGTGCTCGCTGACCGTGGGCTCAGCGACGAAAACTCTTGATCTCCGATACGCTGCCATCCTGATAGGTCAACTCCACCGACACCGATTTGGTTGCCGGTGAAATCTTCACATAAGGCTGTGAGTCATGCGGAATTGAAGACGGGTCCCTGGGATCGCAGGGCGGCATCTTCAGCACCCTGTCGGGCACCGCCGTGTCGATGCCGATCCGCGCCTCGCGGATGGCGCAGCGATACGACATCAGATGGGTGTAATACACCAAGGGTCCGTTGTAGCCGCCGAACGCCAGCCAACTGGTCGCGGTCATGTCGAGGATCTTGCGCTGGTCGCGGATCAGCGCCGCCTGCGGATCGAATTTTATCGGAAACGGCCCCTGCAATTCTCCGGAGACGTCGACATAGCGCACCTCAATGGTCGCGGCCGGCGCATCGGCGGCGAGTTCGATGGACGGATTGGGCATCCGCTTGCGGGTGCGCGGATCGAGGGTGTCGATGAAGCCGGTCTCGCGGAAGTCGCCGCTGTCGCCGATCCGCCAGGATATGCCCAGCGTCGGATCGGCGATCGAGAACACCACGGTCCAGCCGCCATTGTGGCGGGAGAACATCGCGATGCAGCGGCTCGGCCGGCTTTGCAGGTTCCTTTGTAGTTTCCTTGGCGGGCTCCGGCTCCGCCCTGGCGAGCGCGCCATTGAGGAAGACATCGTCCACCATCTGGTCGAAATAGACCGGCACCTGCCTGTGGCTCACGGTATCCGCCAGCTCGCTGACCACCCGGCGAGTGTGCTGCGCGACCTGAACCAGGTTCTGGCCTGGCTGCAGCAATTCCTTGGCAAAGGTCCGCGTGAACACCGAATTGGGATTGCTATCACTCTCCGAGAGGCGATCGAGCGCGGTCTGCCGCGGGCCTGCGGAGAACACCGAAAACACGCGGTCATCGGAGCCAGACCGCCGCCGCCGGTCACCGCGCGGGTGCCTGATCGTTCGAACGGATTGTTGCGGCAGGCATCGAACACCAGGATCGCGGTGCGCGCCTGCCGGTTCTGCAGCCGCTCGACGATGCGGTCCGCGAGGATGGAGGCGTCGCGGACCAGTTCTTCCTGGCCCTCCGCTGCGGCCGGAACGTCGGTCGGCAGCAGATAATTTTGCCCGGCGATTTCAAAGCCGTGGCCGGCGAAAAAGAAGAACGCGGTGTCGCCCTTTTCGATCGTGGCATCGAATGCCAGCAGGCTCTGGCTGAAGGCCTGGCGGGTCTGGTTCTCCGCCACCATCACGCTGAAGCCGAGCTGTTTCAGGGTATCGCCCATGGTGCGGGCGTCGTTGACGGCCTTTTGCAGCTTAGGGACGTTGCGGTAATCATTGTTGCCGATCACCAGCGCCACGCGCTTTGCCGCGTGGGCGGGCGCGGCGAGCGTGACGAATGCGGTTGCGATGCTCAGCAGCGCTGCCACTCTGGAAAGCCATTTCTTCATCGAATTCCCCGCCCTGCACGACCCGTCAACGGCGCGCACCGCCTCATGCCGTAGTCGGCGGAGGAACGCCGGCGGTTCAATCGCGCCAGGCCGCGCGGGAGCAGTCCGGCGGACGTCGCATCTGTGGCCGCCTTGAAGTGAGTGACCTCGGCCGTCTCCATGAGCGCCGCACCGTTCTCGTCACCGTCGCGCGATAGCGCCGGTGCGCTGCCGGGACAGCGTGATATAAACAAAAAGCTGCAGCAGTCCGGATCAATAGGTCACAAGTCCCGCGTTGAGTCGCGATCAGCAGAAACTCACCAAGGAGATGAAATTGAAATCAACCTTCCTCGCAGCCGCGATGCTGTTTCCGGTCTAGCCGCCGCAAAGCCAGCCGTCGTTTCAAGCCGCCAAACCGATGGAAGCGCTTGAGATCAGCCAGATCGTCGGCAGCAGACAAGTCGACGCCGCGACTTACGAAATCGACGCCAAATTGCCGGATGGGAGTCCCCTGGATCTACGCACGCCTTCGTCATGCAGGATTTGGGCAGGCAGTTTGGCACTTACGGTCACAAATAAGGTGAATCCGAAGTTCCCGTGCACTTGCAGCTTCGCCTCGAGCGAACCTCGGCGAGGCTTTGCGGCATCGAGACGGGACGCAGCATGCGGCGGCCCGTTCAATCGCCACCAGCCCTCGCCGATCACCCGTGATTTCCATACGAAAACATTAAGCTTTTTCAGGCTTTCCGGCGGGCGACGCATTGACTTCCGCCATTTCGACCTTATGTTCCGGCCTGACGCGGCCCGGTATCGAAACGCGATATCTAGAGTAAGCCGCCTGTCTGCGTATCTACGCTCCCCGTGCAAATCTGCGTGCCGTTCCGGGGTTGAGCGCGACAGTCTTTTCCGTGAATCCAAGCGGCGGTTTCGACCAGAGGCTCAATGTCTTTTTCTCATCTCGGCTTGTCCGACAAGGTGCTCGCCGCCGTTGCGGCCACCGGCTATACCACCCCTACCCCCATCCAGGAACAGGCGATTCCTCATGTGCTGGCGCGCCGCGACGTGCTCGGCATCGCCCAGACCGGCACCGGCAAGACCGCTGCCTTCGTCCTGCCCATGCTTACGCTCCTGGAAAAGGGCCGCGCCCGCGCCCGGATGCCGCGCACCCTGATTCTCGAACCGACGCGCGAACTCGCCGCGCAGGTGAAAGAAAATTTCGACAAATACGGCGCCGGCCAGAAGCTCAACGTGGCGTTGCTGATCGGCGGCGTTTCGTTCGGCGACCAGGACACCAAGCTGACCCGCGGCGTCGATGTGCTGATCGCAACGCCGGGACGCCTGCTCGATCACACCGAGCGTGGCGGCCTTTTGCTCACCGGCGTCGAACTCCTGGTGATCGACGAAGCCGACCGCATGCTGGACATGGGCTTCATTCCCGACATCGAACGGATCTGCAAGCTGGTGCCGTTCACCCGCCAGACGCTGTTCTTCACCGCGACCATGCCGACCGAAATCCGCCGCATCACCGAAACCTTCCTGCATAACCCCGAGAAGGTCGAAGTTTCCAAGCCGGCCTCAACCGCCGCGGGCGTGGCCCAGTTCCAGGTCAGCGTAGGCCGCGAACCGCATGAGAAGCGCGAAACGCTGCGGCGCCTGCTGCGCGACGCCACCGACCTCAAAAACGCGATCATCTTCTGCAACCGCAAGCGCGAGGTGGCGCTGCTGTACAAATCCCTGCAAAAGCATGGCTTCAGCGTCGGCGCCCTGCACGGCGACATGGAGCAGTCGGCACGACCCGCGGCACTCGATCAATTCCGCAAGGGCGAGCTGCCGCTGCTGGTGGCGTCAGACGTTGCCGCGCGCGGCCTCGATATTCCCGCAACCAGCCACGTCTTCAACTTCGACGTCCCGCATCACCCCGATGATTACGTGCATCGGATCGGCCGCACCGGCCGCGCCGGACGCGCCGGCACCGCGATTTCGCTGGTCGCCCCCTCCGACCACAAATCGATACTGGCGATCGAAAAGCTGATCGGGCAATCCATCCCCCGCGCCGAAAGCGGCATTGCGGTCAGCGAGCCGTCCGAAGCGTCGGCACAGCCCACCCGGGATGGCGAGCGCGCCGCCGGCTCCCGACGTCGGAACGGCAATCGCGAGTCGAATTTCGGCAGCCCGCGCGAAGGATCACGTGAAGGATCGGGCGAAGCCCGAAAACCGCGTCGGGAGCGCGAACCCCGCCGCTCCGGTGGCGGCGGTCGCAGCAACCCGGCCCAGCCAAAACACCAATCCCAGGATTCGGTCGCCGCGTTCACGCCGCCGGTCGCTCCCCCGGCGCCGCGAACGCCGTCGATTGGCCGCGCCCAGGCACCGCAGGCGCCACGTGAAGAATTCTCCGAGCCTGCCGATCACTCGCATCTTCCGGCGTTTCTGCTGCGGCCGGTGCGCGCCCGCGGCTGATCCAGAAGACTGGATGGAACCCGTTTACCGCGGATTCACTATCGTCCCTTAGCATCATCGCGATATTTTTTTCCATTTCCTGGATGTGACGGGCGTCGCTGCCTGTCGGCGAGGACGCGACACGTGATCGGGATGCCGGACGAGCATGAACGCACCATGGCGTTCGCTGAGCTGGCGCTTGGCCAGATCAAGTCGATGCGACAAATCGCAATTCCGCGCAATTATGAGATCTGGTACGTCTACGCGACCGGGCAGAATGCAGCCCTCAACAAGGTCATCAACGAAACGCTGGCGCGCAACGGCAAGCTGACCGAGGCGGATCTCGATCAGATTTACGAGACCTACCTTTCCCAGATCAGGACTACGGACCGCATCGACAAGGTCGGCGCGCGTGTCATCAACGAGATCGACGACGTGATGGGCCTGATTACCGACGCGCTCGGCATGATCAGCAGTTTTGGCGACAGCCTCGCCGGCGCGAGCAAGACGCTCTCGATCACCAATGACCGGGACCAGATCAAGACCGTCGTCGAAACGCTGGTGAATTCCACTCGCGAAATGCAGGAGACGAAAAAGGCGCTGGAAGACCGGCTGACGGTATCGAGGCAGGAGATCAGCCATCTCCAGCAGAACCTCGAGGCAATCAGGGCCGAGAGCCTCACCGATCCCCTCACAGGCCTCGGCAACCGCAAATACTTCGACCGTGTCCTGGACGCTGCGGTCCTGTTCGCTATCAGGCAGGACGAACCGTTGTCGCTGCTGATGCTGGATATCGATCACTTCAAGTCGTTCAACGACAATTACGGCCACCTTACCGGCGATCAGGTGCTTCGGCTGGTGGGACTGTCGCTCAAGCATATCATCAACGGCCGGGATACCATGGCCCGTTATGGCGGCGAGGAATTCGCGGTGGTGCTTCCAGCTACCGCGCTTGCCAAGGCGCTCAGCGTCGCCGAGCAGATTCGCCGCGCGGTCATGGCGAGAGAGCTGAAGAAGAAATCCACCGGCGAAATCCTCGGCCGCGTCACCGTCTCGATCGGCATATCGATGCTGCAACCGGGCGACGATGTGGACACCCTGATCGAACGCGCCGACGCCTGCCTCTACGCGGCCAAGCGCGGCGGCCGCAACCGGGTAATTTGCGAGCTCGATCCGCAATATTCAGCCGACAACGAAGTTCAGGTCGCCTGACGCGCGCGCATGGTGAGGAGCGCATCTTGCGCGTCTCGAACCATGGGCTGCGGGACCGCATAGCTCGTTGTTTCATCCTTCGAGACGCGCGACCGGACAGCGCAAGGCGCTGCCGGGAGGCGCGCTCCTCAGAGCCTGCCAGGAAATACTGACCTCATCTCGAGGAGCTTGCGAAGCAAGCGTCTCGAAGGATGGACGCAACGCATGGACTCGCGGCCATCCTTCGAGACGCGGCCAAGAGGCCGCTCCTCAGGATGAGGTCTCCTTCTTCGCTGTCCTCTTCTTCGCGCCTTTTTTCTTCGCGGCTTTCTTCGCCGGCTTCCTCGCCTTGCTGCGCTTGGCCAGTGCGGCGCGCTCCGCGGCAGCCAGCGCTGCCTTGGCCCAACCCGTCAGTTCCTCCGGATCGTCGTACAGCCGCTCCGGCAGTTGCCAATACGAGGCCACGGTCACCGTCTTGGTTCTGGTTTGATACTGAAACGGTTTCGAGCCCTCGGCCTCGAACCGGGCAATGGTCTGCTGGTCAGCCCGCAGATAAAGCCCGCCACGCAGCGCGAGGGCGAAATTGGTTCCGTCGGCTGAAATGCCGAAACCGCTGAACATCCGGCGCACGGTGACCGGGCCGAAATCCGCAAAAAGATCGATCAGGAAATCGCGGTCCATGAGGCTTCCACGAGTCGTCCCGGCAAGCGAGCAACCCGAGCGTAAGCCGGGACGACCGCTGCGAGGCTAACCGCGATCAGAACCGCACAGCAAGCCGCCATTCTACTTCAGCGATCGACTTTGGCGGCCGTGAGCTGCACCGATTCGCCGCAGCCACAGGCGCCGGTCTGGTTCGGATTGTTGAAGATGAACTGCGCCGACAGCTTGTCCGCCTTGTAGTCCATCTCGGTGCCGAGCAGGAACAGCACCGCCTTCGGATCGACCAGGATTTTCACGCCCTTGTCCTCGACGATCTCGTCGGTCGGTCGCACGTCATGCGCATATTCGACGGTGTAGGACTGACCGGCACAGCCGCCGTTCTTGATCCCGACCCGAAGTCCGACGATCTCGGAATCGGCGCGTCTGGTCAGCTCCTGAACCCGCAGCGCGGCGGCTTCGGTCAGGCGCATCACCTGGGGACGGGGTCGCGGCTTGGCCTTGGGTGCAGGAACCGTGGCTGGGGTCATATCGGTCATGTGTTCAGTCCTCGCCGCAAATCAATGCCGGCACTCGTCACTTGCGCAATTTAGGCCTTAAAACGTTCACGCTTCACCACATATTGAGGACGAGACGCGCCTCATCAGTCATCCGATCCGGCGTCCACGGCGGTTCCCAGACGATGCTGACATTGACCACCCCGACGCCAGGAACGCTGGCAACCGCGTTTTCGACCATCATCGGCATCTCCGCCGCCGCCGGACAGTTCGGCGTCGTCAGCGTCATCTCGACGTCCACGGTGCGGTCGTCCTTGATGTCGACCTTATAGATCAACCCGAGTTCGTAGATATCGGCCGGAATTTCCGGATCGAATACCGTCTTCAGCGCGGCAACGATTTCGGTGCCGAGCCGCTCGGTCTCATCCGGCGGCAGCGCCGAACGGGTTTCCATATTGCTGGTCTTGGCTTCGATCGTATCGGTCATGAAGGCGCAATTTCCGTTTGTCCGAGCCTGTGCTGAGCCTCAGGCGCTTATTGAAGTAACGCTCCGAAGCTTCAAATTCAACGGCAAACAGCCACCGTATTTGATCCTTCGGGGGCGGGATTCAGCCTCCGCGCCCGTTCCAGCGGCAAAACCATCGTCCTGATTTCCGACAGGAACCGCTAGCCTACCACCCTTGGCCGTACCGCATAATCCCCCTTCGAGGCCCCGAAACAAGGCCAAGGGAACTGCTGACCCTTAGCAAGAAAAAATGCCCGTCTATGACGTTTGAGGCGGCCTTAGAGCGATTCAAGGCCACCCATGGCGCCGGGACACGCCCCGAACCGGCCTACGGACACGATATGGCGGGTTACCAAATATTCCTGTCGGCAGCGCCTGCGAAAGCGCCCGCAAGAAGGCGTTGCTAAAAGTCTGCCGGGAGAGCGAGTAAGACCGTCATAAAATAGGCAAAGAAGTTCGCAAAAAACCTCGCAGCCAAGAAAGCACAAAGACTGCGAAGTAATCATCGAGTGTTCGAGCATCAAAGAAGACGAAGCGAAAATCAAAGAGAAAGGAATCCTGGCCCTTCCTCACCGGCGTTCATGCCTTCGATTATTGGCGCAGCAATCATCGGTGCATGTATTTTGCTGTCCACCCTGATAACGGCGGTTGGAACGCGATACGTTGGGTTTGAAGGTCCATCCGACGAAACCGCCTGGCTTGTCGATCGCCTCACCGGCAGTGTCTACAAGTGTCACGCTGCGGAACAAGGCAAGGCGTCGTGCGAAGACCAAAGCACAAGCAGCGTCAGCCAGCCGAAGCGTTAGTATCGAAATTCGCGGGATGTGCCGCGGCGATCCCCCAGAACAAGTCGCCGGACAGCTGGAAGCGGACGCTCCGCGCACAGCGAAATTGAACTGCCGTTGTCTGGTTGCATCGACAAAAGGCCGCGACGCTTCCACAATCCTGCTTTACAGTCGTAACATCCTTTTCGGACGCGACGGGCTGCGAGACCCACGAGCGCCCGACGTTACGAAAACCCTCTTATCTCGAGTCATTGAAGCCCGGCTGTTCCCGAACTATCTGCCCGCAACAGGAGGCAGAACATGAAGGCGAAGCAGTCAGACATGTTTCGGGAAAACGCACAGAATTGCGCCCACTTGGCCGAAATGGCCAAGGACGAGCCAACCCACCAGCGATACAAACGCATGGAAGCGGCATGGCTTGCACTGGCCGACGAACAGGATTGGCTTGACGGCGAAAAGTCGCCGATCAGCCCTTCCGCTCCTGGAACAAGAGAAAGGACCTAAGGCGGCCTCTTCGACCGTAAGGTTCCGAATAGAACTCTGGTTGCACTTTTCCCCGTGCGGCGATTGAGAAGAGAGCGGCAATTCGGTTGCGGCCAGAAGGAAATCGCTCCCGCAACCTGAAAAGGGAATTGAGCACAGCCTCGTCCTTGGGGGCTTGTGGGGTTCAATGGGACGGAGGCTGTGCAGGCCGCGCTTCCATTCACGACCCGGAAAACTAATCAAAAGTCCCGGGAATCGTTCCAGTGGCTTGCTCGCCAGGAGACCGTTTCTTTGCCCAATTTTTCGGCGGCGCTTTGAACTACTACCGGTCAGCCCATCAATCTTTAATTAGGCACGCAACGACCTCAGGGCGATTTTGCTTTCGGAAATCTCGCGCTCGCGATTCCAGATTCGGGAACCCGAGATCTCACATCGGTTTGATGCGAAACCTGTTCAAGCGCGGAACGGCTTCCATAGTGGGGTGTTGGCTCTTCGTCACAACGACGGAGAAACCTGATGACAAGACTAAAGCTTCTGACCGCAACCGCTGTACTCGCGACCGTGGTTGCTTCTCCAGTCATGGCGCAGCAAATGGCTCAGGAACCGGTGGCGAGGCATCACAACGATCGTGCTTACAATCGTGGATACGACCATCGCGACAGCGGCTTCTGGCCCGGTGACGTAGCGGCTGGGGTCGTTGGCGGTGCCATCGGAGCGGCCGACGCGATCGCGACGGCCCCGTTCCGCGGCGACTCTTACGCCTATTATAACGGCGGCTATGATGGCGACTCATACGCCTACTACAACGGCGGCTATAACAACGGCTACAACGGCGGATACGGCGACGGGTCCTACGACAATAGTTATGCGGCCCGAAACTGGTTTGTCTGTCAGCCCGGAACCTGGTTCCGCGGCGAGGACGGTCGCAGGCACATCTGTCAGTAAGCGTCTTACAGCGTCTTAAACAGTAAAAAGGCGGCTCGAAAGGGCCGCCTTTTTACTGATCTGTTTGGGAACGATCGGCGCAAAAAGCGCCCGCGTCATAGGTCATGAAAACAAATCCCGAGCCTTGATCAGCGCCTCTGCCAGATGGTCGACTTCCTCGCGGGTATTATACATTCCGAACGACGCACGGCACGTCGCCGTGACATTGAACCGCTCCAAAAGCGGCATCACGCAATGGGTGCCGGCGCGCACCGCAATCCCGGCGCGGTCGATCACGGTGGCGACATCGTGGGGATGCGCGCCCTTCATCTCGAACGAAATCACCGGACCCTTGCCGCGCGCCGTGCCGATCAGGCGCAGCGAATTGATCTCGCGCAGCCGATCCTGGGCGTAGCTCAAAAGATCATGCTCATGCGCGGCGATCCGCTCCTTGCCGATCGAGTTGACGTAGTCGATGGCCGCGCCAAGGCCGACCGCCTCGACGATGGCCGGCGTGCCGGCCTCGAATTTGTGCGGCGGGTCCCCATAGGTGACCCAGTCCCTGGCCACTTCGCGGATCATTTCACCGCCGCCGTTATAGGGCCGCATCGCCACCAGATGCTCGTGCTTGGCGTAGAGCACACCGATGCCGGTCGGCCCATAGAGCTTGTGGCCGGTGAAGACAAAGAAATCGCAATCGATGTCCTGGACGTCGACCGCGAGATGCACGGCGGCCTGGCTGCCGTCGACCAGCACCGGTATCCCGCGCGCATGCGCGATCCGCACCACGTCCTTGACCGGCACGATGGTGCCGAGCGCATTCGACATCTGCGTGATCGCCACCAGCTTGGTGCGCGATGTCAGCAGATTTTCGAATTCGTCGATCAGGAAATTGCCTTCGTCATCGACCGGCGCCCATTTGATCACGGCACCGTGGCGTTCCCTGAGAAAATGCCAGGGCACGATGTTGGAATGATGCTCCATGATCGAGAGCACGATCTCGTCGCCCGCCGCAATGTTGGGCTCGCCCCAGGACGACGCCACGAGGTTGATCGCCTCGGTGGCGTTGCGGGTGAAGATGATCTCCTCCGAGCGCCTGGCGTTGAGGAATTTTGCAACCGTGTTGCGGCCGCCCTCATAGGCTTCGGTCGCCGCGTTGGCGAGGTAGTGCAGCCCACGATGCACATTGGCGTATTCGGTCTTGTAGGCCTGCGTCATGCGGTCGAGCACGGCCGTAGGCTTCTGCGCCGAGGCGGCGTTGTCGAGATAGACCAGCGGCTTGCCATAGACCTGCAGCCCCAGCGCCGGAAAGTCCTCGCGGACGCGGGCGACGTCATAGGCGCCATTGGAAACTGCGGGATGCATGATCACCCCCGCGCCGCCAGCCAGCGCGAGGCCGCGGCAATGGCGAGCTCGCGCAGACTGTCATCGACAATCGATTCGATCGCCTCGCCAACGAACGCCTGGATCAGCAGCGCCTGCGCCTGTTTTTCGGAAAGACCGCGCGCGCGCAGGTAAAACAACAGGCTTTCGTCCAGCGCGCCGGTGGTCGCACCATGGCCGCAGGTGACATCGTCGGCGAAGATCTCCAGCTCCGGCTTGTTGTCTGCCTCGGCTTCGTCGGACAGCAACAGCGCGCGCGTCATCATCTTGGCGTCGGTCTTCTGCGCGTTGGGACGAACGATGATACGGCCCTGAAACACCGAATGGCCGCGATCGTCGACCACGGCACGGAACACTTCACGGCTCGTGCAATTGGGCACGGCGTGGTCGAGGAACAGCGTGGTGTCGGCGTGCTGGCGGCCGTTCAGCAGATTGACGCTGTTGGTCTCGACATGTGAGCCCTCGCCAGCAACCGCGATCACCGCCTGGTAACGGCTGACGCTTGAACCAGAGGTCATGCCAAAAGTGTTGAAATGCGCTTTTGCGCCCAGCGTCACCACGGACGAGGAGATGTTGAAGGCCTCGCGGCTGTCTTCGATCAAACGGATATGATCGAGCCGCGCGCCGTCGCCGATCGAGACCACCAGCGAATCGTGGGCCTGATAGATCTTGGCGCCCTCGGCCGCTATAAAACTCTCCACCAACGTTGCGCCCGCGGCCTTGCCGACCTTCAACAAGGAGCGCGTGAACATCGCGGCGGGCGCAGCACCACTGGCGATATGAACGATGTGCAGCGGCTGCGTCAGCACAGCGCCATCGGCGACGTCGATCACAAGGCCATCGGTCATCATCGCGCTGTTGAGCGCCACCATGGGATTCGACGTATCGGGTGCAAACAGCTGCGCATGGAGCGCGGCGTCGCCGGCTTCCAGCACCTCGCGCAGCGTGCGAATGCCGAGACCCTGTTCCGGATTTGAAAGATCGGAGAGCTTTGGCGCGAAAACGCCGTCCACCAGCACCAGTTTGCGCAGGCCATCGATGGCATGGAGCTTCAAAGCCGTACCGGCGCGCGTAAATGCCGCCGTATCGGGAGCCGCCGCCAGCGGCAGCAGGTCACGCATCAGCACACGCAGGTCGGTATATTTCCAGTCCTCGATCCGCCGATGCGGCAGGCCCATGCGCTCAAAGGATTCAAAGGCCTGCTGACGCGTGTCAGCGACCTTTCCTGTCCCCGGCAGGCACGGGCGCGCGAGGGCAAACGTCTCGCCCAGCGCCCGACCGCTATCCGTTTTCGCCAATGCAACGTTCATCACAAAATCCGTTCAAGCCGCCTGATCCCGGGCCGGGAGGCCCTGGGCCGCCAGGCCTCCTCAAGCCGCCACATCCTCGAACTGTGCGTAGCCGGAAGCCTCGAGCTCCAGCGCCAGTTCCTTACCGCCGCTCTTCACCACGCGGCCCTTCGACATCACGTGCACGAAGTCCGGCACGATGTAGTTCAGCAGTCGCTGATAATGGGTGATCACCACGATGGCGCGATCGGATGAGCGCAGCGCGTTGACGCCGTCGGCGGCAACCCGCAGCGCGTCGATGTCCAGGCCTGAGTCCATTTCATCGAGAATGCACAGGCTCGGCTCGAACAGCGCCATCTGTAGGATCTCATTGCGCTTCTTCTCGCCGCCGGAGAACCCGACATTGACGCCACGGCGCAGCATGTCCTGCGGAACGTTCAGGGAGGCGGCAACCGCGCGCACCTTCTTCAGAAAGTCCGGGGTCGAGAATTCGCTTTCGCCGCGCGCCTTGCGCTGGGCGTTCAGCGCGGTGCGCAGGAAAGTCATGGTGGCGACACCCGGAATTTCCACCGGGTACTGGAACGCAAGGAACACGCCCTTGGCGGCGCGCTCGTCCGGCGCCATCGCCAGCAGGTCTTCGCCCTCGAACAGGATTTCGCCGTCAGTCACTTCATAGCCCGGCTTGCCGGCTATCACATGGCTCAGCGTCGACTTGCCGGAGCCGTTCGGCCCCATGATGGCGTGGACTTCGCCCTTGTTCACGGTGAGCGAAAGCCCGTGGAGAATCTCACGCTCCTCGACACGAACCTGCAGGTTTTTGACTTCGAGTAATGGCATCACATTCTTCCGTTTCTTTTCCTCGTCCTGAAGAGCGCCGAAGGCGCGTCTCGAAGGAAGGAGCCGACAATTCTCTTTTCCATCCTTCGAGACGGCCGCTGCGCGGCCTCCTCAGTCAGGATGAGGCGTTATCCAACCGAACCTTCCAGCGAAATCGAGATCAGTTTCTGCGCCTCGACCGCGAATTCCATCGGCAATTGCTGCAGCACATCCTTGACGAAGCCATTGACCACGAGGCCGACGGCTTCTTCCTGCGACAGCCCGCGCTGCACGCAATAGAACAGCACGTCCTCGGAAATCTTCGACGTGGTCGCCTCATGCTCGAACAGCGCCGAGGAATTCTTGGCCTCGATATAGGGCACGGTGTGCGCACCGCATTTGTCGCCGATCAGGAGCGAGTCGCAGGCGGTGAAATTGCGCGCGCCGGTCGCCTTGCGATGCGCGGTGACGAGGCCGCGATAGGTATTCTGCGACACCCCCGCGGCGATGCCCTTGGAGATGATCCGGCTGGTGGTGTTTTTGCCGAGATGGATCATCTTGGTGCCGGAATCGACCTGCTGGTGGCCGTTCGAGATCGCGATCGAGTAAAACTCGCCGCGCGAATTGTCGCCGCGCAGGATGCAGCTCGGATA
>WNFI01261122.1_pt1 | contig 29434 bp, 35 predicted proteins | sample 5400471 | NCBI WGS metagenome assembly WNFI01 (sample SAMN13153348, study PRJNA577476) | soil metagenome | isolation source: 100 cm saprolite on Douglas fir-dominated hillslope | place: USA:California | collected 2013-09-17
CGATCTCGACGCCGAGCGGTAAGCTGTTATGAGCAGCACAAAACACGCACTCTGTCTGCTCTTGATCGCTCTCGTATCAGCCGGCTGTGCGCATACGGGGCACGTTGGAAGAGATCGCTTTTCCTCGACAGGAATTGCGCCCGGTGAGGCGGTCGCAATTCTTCTAGCTCAGAGATGCGCAGGCTTGAGTGAGAGTGATTGCAAGGAGGTGCCTTCAGCAATGGATCAGATGGAGTTCGAAACCTGTTTCGGCGACGCCATGCGGGCCAAAAAGTCTGACCTTGCAATAATTCCCGCGAATGAATTCCTGCGAAGCGTGTTTCCGGGGACCGATTTGCACGAGGCGCCGCGCACGAGCGAAGCATGGTTGCCGATGCTGCACGATGCAGAATTCCACCAACGTGTAAATCGTCTACGAGTCCGCTACTTGGTTGTACTCAAGGTCTCAACCTTCGAAGGGAGTAGCAGGCGCACATTTGGGGCGGCCCAGGGCGTGTGGGGCGTTGGGGGAGAGTGGGATAGGACTTCCTCGATGGTCGCGGAGATACTCGATCTTAGAGAGGCTCGACAATCCGGAAAGCTAACGTCATCGGCGCATGGCAAACAGGGATTTGTCGTGCCCGTGTTTGTCATTATCCCGCTGCCGCCAGTGCCTTATTTCGCGGCAACGGAGGGCAAGGCATGTAGCTCCCTCGGCAAAGCGGTCACGAAGTTCGTTTTGGAGAAAGATCTTTAGCCAGCCGGACAGTCTAAATTTGAACGTCCGCTATGGGTCGAAAGCGGCCACTCGTGAACGGCTGCTATCGGCCAAAAGCGGACACTAGATGGAAGGAACTGCTCAGCGTTTCTCACCCTCGCGCTGCTCAGGCCGTCGCATGGCAGGAGATTCAGCGCCGCGGCCAGCCTCGCGTCGCACGCCTTCGCCGCGGCCGGGAGCCAGTCGATTTGCTGGCTCGCCGGGAAGCGCACGGCGCACCTGTTCTGCGCGAGGCTCTGGACGCGGCGCGGCGTTCGCTTGCGGCTGCGACCCTATTTGCTCCCGCGGCGTGGGCGGAGACACTGGGCGCGATGGCGCCGGCGGAGCGACACGCGTTTGCTCGCGCGATGGAGGCTCGCCTCGCATTGGCTCGCGGGCGCCTGAGGGAAGCGACATCGTGAACCCTGGTGGCGGCGTCCGACGTGCACGCTCGACGGAGCTCGCGCCGAACGCAGGTCGCGCGGGGACCGCCATCGCCGTTCGCGGAACGTTGACGATGCGTGCCTGGGGCACGTCCACCGCCGGCGGTTGCTTGACGGCGTCAGGGCGGGGCGCAAGAGCCACCGCGCGTGGCGCTAGCGGCCGCGTCGCGATGACGCTGCGCGAAACTACAGTTTCCGGCGGACGAATCGCCGCACCGCTGGATGCGACGAAGCTCGCGGGTGCAGGCGTCACGCGCAACCTGCCGCGCACCGGCTGGAGCTGACGCACGTCGGCCTGCGCGACGCGCACCTCGTGGACTGGGGCGCCGCGCCCGAACCGCTCCTGCGGGACAACGACGACCGCGTTCTGCACCGTGACGTTTCGATAGACGTTGACGGTGTTCACGTTGACGATCGTGGTGCGGTTTACGACGACGTTGTTGACGACGCGTGGGCCGCCCCATCCAGCCCAGTAGGGTTGTCCGACGAAGCCTGGACGCCCCCACCACGGAACGAGCGGCTCGCCCCAGCCGAGGGCAACCCAGCTCACGAACGGCGTGCCCATGCTGACGCCCACGCGCCCGCCCGGACCGCCGAAAAACGCGACTAGCGCGGGCGCATAGACCGGTCGCGCGACCAGGGGCCCGGGCGCCCACGCCCAGAAGCCATCGACGAAAACCCAGCGACCATAGTGATAGGGAGCCCAACCCCACGGCACGGTGTCGACCCAAGTCCAGCCATACAGCGGATCCAACACCCATCGTCCCGTGCTGTACGGTGCCCATCCCAACGGCACCGCTTCCGGCACCCAGATCGCGCCGTACTGCGGCACGACGCGCCAATTGCCATGATGATCAAGCTCGTTCGCGCCGTACACGCCAGCCGGCACGTAGCGCGCGCTTATCGATTCGAGCAGCTCATCGGTTCGCGCGTAGTTCCAGCGGTCCCACGTGTCGAGCTCGGGCGCGACGTAGCTCTGCGCAGTCGGCGGCGCGCCCTCGAGCACGACTTCCTCGCTCGCGGCAACCGCGAGCGGCTGCCCGTCGGCCGATGTCATCGTCGCGCGCCCCCCGCGCCGCGTGACGAACGAGGTGCGATCCGCCGTCACGTCGACGCGATAGTAGCCGGGGCGTTCAATCGTGAACGCGGCGCTCGGCGTGTCGACCTCGACGGTGTGCCCAGGGTCGACCGTCCTGAGATCGAGCGAGACGTGTCCGGCCGTGACCTTCACCTGCAGGAAATCTGGTTCCTGGTTCGCGAGGCCGACCTGCGTATCGCCCCACGCGCGCACGAACGCGCGGTTGCCGACCTGCAGCTCGAGATTGCCGCCGTGCCCCGTGTAGAGCTCGTCGCCAGGCGCAAGAGGCGTGTTCACCTGGGCTGGCGCCCAGTCCTCGGCACCGGGACGCCAGAACGAAACCTCGCTCTCGACCAAACTAATGCGCGGTGGCGTGCGCCCGATCGAGACCGACGGATCGTCTGCAGGAGCGGCCACGCATGCATGACGCACCGCCCCGAACACCGCTGCGACGGCCAGAAGCCACGCCATGAACCGTGCTGTAACCATGTGACTCTCCTACACCACCCTCTTCACTGTGCTCGAATCCGCGCTTCCACTACTCGTGTTGGGCAAAGCTGATTTGTGCGAACGCAAGACTGGCGATAAGGCACGCTCCGAGAAATGCTCGACACATGATCTACCTCCAAAAGGCCGAGGAAATTAACGCGGCACGAACTGACGCCATACTATGCAAAACGCTTGGGACTACTAGGCGTTGACACACTTAGGCGCGGAATCAGCCGATCCATTGCGAACTGCTTGGACTCGCCGGAATCCTCAAGCAATAGCGCCGCGACTGCTGCCCGACTAGATCGTGCGACTCGGACTTAGGCCCTTGGGGAGCTGGACGATGGAGATCATGGCGCCTCCTTCCTCACTTGGGCGCGTGCGCCTTCTGGTACTTGATGAATGCCTGGGTTTGTTTATCGCTCGTGTCGAATTTGCGAGCGATCGAGACAATCCTGTCGCCGCGCACCTTGATCGTGGCTATTACGACAAAGCGATCTATTCCCGCCGCTCGCGAAGCGTCGTTTTGATGTTCGACACGGGCGCGCGCAGCGTTGCTCCCAATGTTTCGAATATCCATTCGAGTGTGCTGCGTATGAGCCGATTCTCCGCGCTCGATTTCCTTTCGAATAGCCTCTGTGCCGACGCAAGGTGCTTTGCTGCATAGGCCCAAGCCCGTGATTACGATATCGTCAGTGATGTGGGAAAGCGCAGCCGGGATGTCGCCGCGGTTTTCTGCGTCAAGATATTCGTGAACGACGGCAGCCGGATCCGATGTGGTAGCCCTCTTGGGTGCAGCTGGCGCGCTACAAGTTGCGGTGCCGAAAGCAAGCCCAAACAACAAGGGAACTAGTACATTCCTATCCATTGTGTGGCTCTCCTTGAGGACGCGTTGAGCATCGTATCGTAAGTCACGACTTACTGTAACGAACTTACTTCTCGAAGCTCAAGGTCACGGCCGGTGACGCGGTAACGATTGCGTAATAGCCGCCCCTGACGGGCCGGACGAAGGCATTCCACGCACCCATGGATGTGGTTTCGGTCCGAGACATTTTGCTTTGAATGACCGCTATCGACCCAAAGCGGACGTTCACGCGCACCGGCATTGCGCATTGCCCACAGCAGGCTCCGGTAGTAGGTTTCCGTGTCGTGAGGACGGGACGGAGGTAAACCGAAATGAACCTAACTATCGCGTTTCGTAACGTCGCGGCAGCGATCCTATTATTCGCTGCCTGTAACGCCGTCGCACAGCCAGCATCCGAAATCGAAAAGGTTAAAGTCGCGAACCAAGCCTATTATGAAGCACTGTCGGCACGTGACATTCGCGCGATGGAGCAGATATGGTCACGCACGCCCGACGCTACAAATGTAGCGCCGCCTACTCGCCCGGCCGCTCACGTCGGATGGGATGCAATACGAAAAAACTATCTCGGGTTTTGGGGCACCCTGGACGAGTTGACGGTGTCGATGGAACAGCCCACGGTCAGAATCAATGGATCGGTCGCTTGGGTTTATGGCATTGAGAAGGCACAACGGCGAACGAAGACCGGCCAAACCAGCAGCGGCCCGAATTTTGGGACGAGCATCTTCGTGAACCAGAGCGGCCATTGGCTCATGATCTTTCACCAAGTCGCTCTGATTCCGGAATCCAAGTAATGTCCGCTTTGGGTCGAAAGCAGACGTTATACGGCAGAAAATCCGCCGGGTCCCTAAACGTAGCCTTCTTGGCGAGCGAGGCGGGCCAAAAAGCCCTGCCCGGTGCTTGGTATGCGGCGCACGCGATCGGCCCGAAGAGCTCGTCTTTCCTAGGCCACGCGATGGGCGTAGCCTTCCTCGGAATACGTTTCTTAACTTACTGCGAACAGTTGGAGGTCCTATGAAGACGCGGCGGGCGATGATTGTTGCAGCGGCGCTGCTGTTGACCGCCTGCGTACCGGTCGCAGTGCCAGGGGAAGTCCGGTTCGAGGTCCCGGTCCCGGGTGTCGTGATTGACCGGGTTGACCCGTACTACTACTCGCCCTCGTACTGCGTCGGGTGCTGGTACGGCGAATGGGGCGGGCGCACCGGCTACCACCGGGGCGGCGGGCGCCCGTGGGAGCGCCGACACGTCGAGGCGGACCATCATGGACGAAACCATGGGCGCGACGTCTGGCACGAAGGGCACCAGTGAAACTTGAGGTTGAGCGCTATGCGTAGAAGAACGTTCGTGGCCTGCGGCTTGGGAATGGTGGCGGGGACGGCCACAGAAGGACTCGTCGGAAACTTCACCGGAGTGAGCCTGCGTGCCCAACCCGCTGACGCGCCGGCGTGACCTCCAAGGGGGAAGTGGAGCAGGCTCGCGCCATTTCCCCAGGCGACCGGAGAATTGCTGGGGGTCGCGATCAACGGCAAGCTGTACGCCGCCCAGGGGCTCCTGCCCGGGTTCAAGCCGGCCGGCCTCGTGTACGAATACGATCCTGCCAGAGACACGTGGACGCAGAAAAAGCCGATGCCGCATGCGGTCCACCATGCGGCGGTCACAGCGCTGAATGGAAAGATGTATTTATTTGGCGGCTTCGACCTTCCCATGTCCGGGCCGCCCGGCTGGAACCCGGTCAATCATGCCTGGGAGTACGATCCGGCGACCGACGCCTGGCGGGCGCTCGCCCCGATGCCGACGGCGCGCGGTGGAGGCTTGGCCGCCGCGGTGGGCGGGAAGCTCTAACAAGACGCCCGAGTAACCGCAGCGAAGGGCGGTCAATCTTAGTACCCCGCGCAAGTCGCGACACCATACGTGGCCACTTTTTTAGTGGCGCCCGTTATCGACGTGTGCTTCACGTTTTTTTATCGTATGGCCAGTTCTGTCGCCGGGTCGAAAAAATGCATTTGCTCCAACTGAACCGAAAGGCGGATGCTGTCACCGGTGCTGAGCCGTGCCTGCGGGTCAACTCGGGCCACCGTGAAGCTCGCTTCCCCGGCCTTTGCCTCGATCAAGATTTCTGAGCCGAGCTGTTCGATTACCTCGACCCCCGCGTCGAAACCCGGTTCAGTTAGTGTGCTACCCAGCACGAGATGTTCTGGGCGGATACCAAGGATCACCGTCTTGTCGCGCCAGGGGGCAAGTGACGCGCTGCGCGAAGCCGGCACGGCTAGATGCAGAAACGGGCTTTCGGCGCGGAGCTCGTTCGACTCGCCGTGAATCGTTACCTCGAAAAAGTTCATCGACGGGGCGCCGATGAACCCCGCAACGAACTTGTTGGCTGGGTTGCCATAGACTTCCAGCGGTGTGCCCACCTGCTGGATGCGTCCATCCTTCATCACGACAACCCTGTCGCCCAGGGTCATGGCCTCCACTTGGTCGTGGGTGACGAACACCGACGTGGTCGGGACCCGATTGCGCAGGCGCTTGATTTCCACGCGCATCTGCGAGCGCAGCTTGGCATCGAGATTTGACAGCGGCTCATCGAACAGAAACACCTTTGGATTACGCACGATACAGCGCCCCAGCGCCACGCGCTGCTGCTGCCCGCCTGAGAGCTGGCGCGGCTTGCGCTGCATCAGTTCGGCGAGCCCTAGAATGCCGGCGGCACGGTCTATCGCCTCCTTGATTCCGGCTTCGGCCATTTTCTTGTTGCGCAAGCCGAAAGCCAGGTTGTCATACACATTCATATGCTGGTACAGCGCGTAGTTCTGGAACACCATCGCCACATCGCGGTCCTTGGGTGGCAGATCGTTCACGACCTGCGCGCCGATGCGGATCTCACCCGAGCTGATGTCTTCGAGCCCGGCGATCATGCGCAACGTCGTCGATTTGCCACAGCCCGAGGGACCCACCAACGCGACGAACTCTTGGTCGGCGATGGTGAGGTCGACGTCTTTCACGGCATGCTGGGTCTCACCGTAGTGCTTGTTCAGCCGCTCTAGCGTCACTTCAGACATTTTTCTCGCCGCGTCAGCCGCCCAACGCACCGGTGTGTGCTGGGTGGCCGTGCGCGCCTTTTTTTGCGCGGCTACTTTGCCGCGTTGGTCACCAGCGGCGCACCCTCAGTGAGCGCCTTCGGAATGTCCTCGCGCTTGCCGGTGACCGCCTTGATCACCGCGTCGGAGAAGGCCTTGTGTACCCCCGGCCATTTCTGGAAGTAGTACGCGCCGCGAACTTTGTTCGGCACGTCGAGGCTCACTTTCTTAAGCTGCCGCATGAAGGCGTCCTCCTGAGCGATCTTCTCCCAGAGGGATTTGTTCGGCGGCGGCGCCCCGGTGGCCTTCCACAGTGCGATCTGGCCGGCCTCGTCCTCCATCATGTCGGAGAGCATCTGCTTGGCGAGCTTCTTGCGCTCAGCAGGAATGGACTTCGGTATCGCCCAGCCCCAGATGTCGTTCCAGGCCATGTGCTCCTTGCGATTCGGCCCGAGCGGAAAGTAGGCGATGTTGATCTTGCCGGCCACCTTGGACTTGGCGGGATCGTTGAACGTGGCCCAATAGACCGAGTCGCCGACGGTGAATGCCGCGTCACCCGCCATGAACACGGCGTTCGCCTCGTTTCGGTCGTAGCTGGGCATGCCGCGCGGACTGATCTTGTGGACGTTGATCGCGTCCCACCAGAATTCCGCGACCTGGCGCATGCATGGCTCGTTCAGTGCAGATTTCCAACCGTTCTTCGCCAGCACTGCGTTGGCGCGCTCGTACGCCGGTAGCAGAACGTCGCAGTTGTCGGTCCACATGCTCCAGAACCAGGTGAACCAGGTGTTGTTCATGGACATGCCGCCGACGTAGCCGAACTTGACCTTGCCCTCGGCCTGCAGCTTCTTGCTGACGGAAACAAGCTCGGCCCAGGTCTTGGGCACCTCGTTCTCCTTGACCAGGTCGGTGCGGTAGTAGAAGACGCCGAAAGTGTGGCCCATCGGTACCACGGTCGTCTGGCCCGCCGCGTTGTTGAAAATGATCGGGGCGACGCCCCAAGGGTCGACATACTTCAGGCCGGCGACGTCGTTCATCGGCTCGAGCAGGTGCGCCCAGAGCTGGCCCCAGTCGTCGTTGTGCCAGATCACGTCGTACTGGTCGGAACCCGAGGTCAGGAACGCCGTCATCTTCTCCACGTAGACGCCGTACGAATTCGGCACCTTGATGATCTTGACGCCGTTCTTAGCGCCCCACTTCTCCATCATCGCGATCGACGCCTCTTGGATCGGGTTAGGCTGGTAGCCGATCCTCAGCTCCTTTTGCTGCGCCAGGGCGCCGCCCGCAGCGAGCGACACGCCGGCGATACAGGCGGTGATCCATTGCACGAGCTTGTTCATTTACAGCTCCTCTTGGTTAGACCTGCCAGCTGCTTCGAATGAGTGCTCCTATATCTTCAGTCCGCGGATGACGTATTTCTGCCCGAACAGCGTGAGCAGGAAGGCCGGCGCGAGCGCGAGCATCGCGGTCGCGCTCATCAGGTTCCATTCGATGCCCATCTCGTGCACGAACTGCGCCATGACCACCGTGATGACCGGGGTGCGCTCACCGGTGAGGATGAGCGCGAACAGGAATTCGTTCCAGGTGAAGAGCCAACACAGCACCGCCAGCGCCGCGATCGCCGGGATGGCCGAAGGCAGCGCTACGCGGAAGAACGCACCCCAGCGGGTGCAGCCGTCGATCAGGGCCGCGTATTCCATCGACGGGTCGATACCGTCGAAAAAGCCCTTCATCAGCCAGGAAAAGAAGCAGATATGCACGGCAATGTGCGGGAGCAGCAGGCCCCAGTAAGTGTCGTAGATGTGCCAGCTCTGCGTCACGAAATACAGCGGCAGCACCCAAGAGATATAGGGCACGCAGCGGAACACATAGATCGTGCCGAACCAGGTCCTGGCGACCGGGCCGCGGAAGCGCGACAGCATGTAGCCGCTCGAGACCGTCACCATGAGCGAGAAAACCGTCGCCAGCGTGGCGATCAGGCCGCTGTTCACGAAGGCCTGAACGATGCGCTCGTTCTTCAGCACCTGGGCGTAGTTGCCCAAGGTGAATTCCAGGCCGCGGTGGACGTAATACACGCCCGACTGCGGCCTGAGCGACGTAAGCGTCAGCCACAGGACCGGGAAGGCGACCAGAAGGCAGATGGCCGCGATTGCGAGCGCAAAGAAGGTGCGCTGCGCGCGGGGCGCGAGACCGGCGAGGACACCCGTTTGCACCATGCTCACCGCGACACCTGCATGACGCGGTCGAGGATGCGGAACAGCGCCATCCCTACCACCAAGATAATGATTCCGCCGACGATGGCCGCGGCCGAACCCATGCCGAAGTCGAGGTTGAGGAAGGCGTGGACGTAGGCGTACAGACTGAACAGTTCGGTCGAGCGCGCCGGCCCGCCCGCAGTCAGTGTCCACACGATGTCGAAAGTGCGGAAGGGGTCGATGGCGCGGATCACTACGCATACCGCGATCACCGGCCGCAGCATGGGCAGGGTGAGGTAGCGGAACACGCGCCAGCGGCTGGTGCCGTCGATGGCCGCCGCCTCGAATGGCTCCTTGGGCAGGCTCTGCAGGCCTGCCAGCAACAGAATCGTGAACCACGGGGTCCACAGCCACACGTCTGTGGCGAGGATCACCGCGAAGGCGCTCCAGCGCTGCACCATCCAGGGCTGGCCCTCCAAGCCGAGCCCTTCCAGCACCACGACCACCTGCAGGAATGCCGGATCGGTCAGCACTTGTCGGTAATGCTCGAGCCCGACCCAGGTCTTTTTCGGGTCGTTCAGCGCCCAGTCGCGAAAGCTGGCATTGGCGCCGATTACGATCGGCACCACCTGGAACAGCAACATCAGGATCGCCGCTGGCGCGATCAGGAGCAGCATGAAGCGCTCCCGTTCGCCAGACTTTCTGCGCGAGCTTTTATTCACGCTCAGTGGGCACGCGCGGCGAGCGCCTCGCCCACAGTGGTGGTGCGGCGCAGGATGCGCACGTCGTCCATCCAGTCGAACTCGGTCGCGCTGTGCAGCAGGCAGCGGTTGTCCCACATGAGCGCGTCGCCGACAGACCAGCGGTAGGTGTAGGTATAGCAGGGCTGGGTGCAATGCGCGTTTAGCTCATGCACCAGTGCACGCCCTTCTTCCAGCGGCATGCCTGCAATATGCGAGGCATGTTGTCCCAGGTACAGGCACTCGCGGCCAGTATCGGCATGCACCCGCACGATATCGTGTTCGACCGGCGGCGCAGCGCGTTTCTGCTCCTCCGTCATCTGCTGCTTTGCGCCGGACAATTGGCGCGAATAGTCGAGGTGGTGAACGGCGCGCAGGCCCTCGAGCCTGCGCTTCATCGCTTCGGGCAGGCCGTCGTAGGCCACGTACATGTTGGCGAACAGGGTATCGCCGCCGGCCTTCGGCTTTGCGATCGAATACAGCATGGTAGCGAGGCCGCGCTCCATTGCCCAGGAGCCGTCGGTATGCCAGATTTTCGCGCCAGGGTCGGGATGCTCGCCCTTGGGCTTGCCATTCGCATCCAGGTTGGTGATGACGAAGATCTCCGGCTTGCCTGCGTGCACGTACTGGGAAAGAACGTGGCGCTGGATTTTCCCCCAGCGGCGCGCAAAGGCGACGTGCTGATCTTCGTCGAAGGTCTGATTGCGAAACACCAGCAGTTGGTGCCGCAAGAACGCATCGCGGAGGGCCCCGAACAGGACGTCGTCCGTGCCTCGAGCCAGATCCACGCCGATAACTTCCGCGCCGAGCACCGGACTGAGCGGACGCAGTTCGAGTTCTACGCCAGCTTGCCGCCTCATCCCTCCTCCCGATTCGACTGCCCTGGATTGTATACAATATTGGTCACAATACAATGCCTCACCAATCCCCGTCCGCATCAGTCAAACGCACGCTGGGTCGGGCGCCCGGACATCGGCTCTCCGGTACGGGTGTTGCCGCGATCTCCGCGCGGCTCGAAGAGGATATCGTGCTCGGGCGCCTGCGGCCGCGCGAGCACCTGGTTGAACAGGATCTGGCGGACCGCTTCGGCACGCATCGCGCGGCGGTGCGCCAGGCGTTGTTCGACCTCGACAAGAAGGGGCTGATCAAACGCGTGCCGAATCGCGGTGCCTTGGTGCGCGATCTTTCTCCGGATGACGTGCGCCAGATCTACGCGGTACGCGAGGAACTGGAGTCGATGGCGGCGCGCATCATCCCGCTGCCGGTGGCCACCTCCGATATCAAGCGGCTCGAGGCGATCCAAAAAGTCCATGGCCGGGCAGTAGCGGCGGGTGATTTAAGGGCCGTGTTTTACAGTAACCTTGAATTCCATCGCGCCCTGTTCGGCCTCTGCGGTAATCCCTTTCTGATCGAATCGATCGAGCAGCTCGCGCAAAAAGCCTATGGCATCCGGTCGTGGTCGAATACGATTCCCGAATATCTGCAACGCGTCAAACAGGACCATCTGGACATGCTTGAGGCACTTCGGCGCGGCCACCGCGCCGAACTGGTGCGATTGTGCCGGCATCACCTGGCACCGTCTCGAGATGTTTATATCCGAGCCTACCAGCAGCGTTTCGGTACGGGCTCGCAGCGGGGCCACACGTGACGCGGCTTGCCGACTAGCGCGCAACCGCCTTCTTGAGGTGACCAAACAGTCTGACTAGCGCTGCCGGTCGAGCCCTACTCACTTGGCGGCGATGGTGCGATTCGCGCTTGCCACGGGCTGTGCATAGTCATACTTCTTCAGTGTGTGGCATCCTGTCAGAGCGAGTGCAATGACGCTGATGATCACTAGCCTCATGGAGGTCTCCCTTATTGGATAGCGAGCACGGGTGCCATTAGAGATCCCGTCGCGCCCTGAACTGTTCATCAAGCTAAGCTGCGAGTTTGAGGCCTCGCTCAGCTTGGTTCTCAGTACCCCGTTACGAAGGGGTGGGACCCGTCTACTTCCGATGGTCCTGCAGGTACTGGCCCGCGATGTCGGCGACGTAACCCATCAGGTGGTCTTGGTTACGTCCGCTCTCGGCCAGAAACGGACATTTGTCCAACGCCTCCCCTTTGCTCAGATTGCAATTTCAGGAGATCTCGGTACCAGGTCAGCAAAGACGAAGCCGTCGCGCTCGACGATTTCACCTACCAGAACCTGTACTGGGTGATGAAGCATCGGACCGTCATAGACAAAGGTATGGAATTCACCGCGCTCACCGCAGGGATCGATGCCCTCAGGAACCGCATCGACAAAAGCGCTGTCGAAGATCCGTCCTGCCCATGCGCGCGGGGCCTGCTTGGGATCGACGCAGGTGATATAGGCGCGCAGGCCGCTCGCGACCATATCTCGCGCCAAGGGGCCCGTCGGCAGCCCCCAGAGCGGAAATAACGGCCTGATGCCCGTTCCCGCGAGCTTTTCCTCTCGGTAGCGGCGGATGTCTTCGAGAAAAAGGTCACCGAATGCGAAGTGGGTGACGGCCCGCCGCTTCGCTTCTTCGATGAATGCGGCCATCGCTGCCTCGTAGGCTTCATTCGGGCAAGGATAAGGAATCGGAATGGCGTCGAGCGGCAGGCCGATGCTCGCTACCTGCGCATCTAAGAGCGTCCGCCGGACCGCGTGCATTGCGACTCGGTCAAATTCGCGATTGACGGTGGTGAATAATCCAAGCAAATCGACGTCGGGATCACTACGCAACAGGTGTAGCGCCCACGCGCTGTCTTTGCCACTACTCCAGGAAAGCATCACGCATTTTCTCATGCGTCAGAAGTCCGCTTTGGGTCGGAAGTGGACGTATTGTCCACTCGTAGTGTCTCAACTTTCGGTCTGTTCGGCCATTTCCAGGGCATCGTCCACCTCGATCCCGAGATAGCGTACCGTGCTTTCAACCTTCGTGTGGCCCAGGAGCAGCTGGACAGCGCGAAGGTTTTTTGTCCTCCGGTAGATAAGCGTGGCCTTGGTCCGGCGCATTGTGTGCGTCCCGTAGCCAGGGGCATCTAGGCCAATGGAATTTATCCATTTGCCCACTATGCGACCGTATTGCCGAGCGGACAGGTGTGCTCCAGGCTTCATACGGCTTGGGAATAGGAAGTCTGTGAGGCATAGTTGCTCTGCGGCTATCCAAGCGGAGACAGTGTCTCGCGTATGTTCGGTCAGCTCGAATTGCACGGGGTGCTGCGGCTTGCGCTGGAATACGGTGGCGCGATTGGCTATACGGCTACCTAACGTAATGTCCGAAACGCGAAGCGATATGAGGTCACATCCGCGTAGCTTGCTGTCTAGGCCGAGATTGAACAGCGCAAGGTCACGGATATGTTTTGCGAGCTGGAGCCGAATGCGAATCGCCCAAACCTCCTTTAGTCTGAGCGGTGGCTTGGGTCCGACAAGCTTTCCCTTGTTCCAGGGCGTTTGCTGCGGTGCTGATATTGCGAGTGCATCCATGGGCGGGCCTCCTTGGTTAAGATGCGCCATGGATATGCCGTCTGCTCCCGACCCGAAGCGGTCATTCAGGCGTAGATTGCGCCGGAGGCAAATGATGCCAGCGCGCCACTTGCCAACATGAGCAAACAACTACAAGCACAAATTCGTTGGCCTTTCCGAGAACGCAAGCGCTGCGGAGCTAGCGTGGTGCAAGGAGCTCCTGCCGGTGATCTTGGCTTGGATTCTTTAAAGAGGGATAGGCCAGTCGGGCTGAACCGTGGTAGCGCTCTGTACTGCAAAGAGCAACGGAAATGATGCAAATTCGCTTGCATCCAGCGAGGGCAAGTTCTCCAATACGATCGGAGGACATCATGCGCGCTTCGATTATCGCAATCGCATCATCAGTCGCCGCGGTCGCAGCGACCTGGGCGTTGGCGGCGGACGTTTCGCCGGGGCTGTGGGAAATCACGATGGAGACGCGAGCGGCATCCGCCCCGGGATTTGCGCCAGCGCCGTTTCACCTCACGCAGTGCCTCACCGCCGAGGACGCGCGCGATCCGGGTCGGTTGCTGGGCCAGATCGCCAATCCCGGCGCCACCGACTGCACGTACACCGAGCGCACCTACTCGGGCAACTCGCTGTCGTTCGCGATGCAGTGCGCCGGAGGCTTCGCCATCGCGTCGCGCGGACAGGTTGCGTTCAGCGCCGAGACGATGGAAGGAAGCATCGCCGCGACGGCGAACGTCGGCGGCACCAGGGTAGAGACGCAAAATAAGATATCGGCGCACCGCGTCGGCGCTTGCTGAACTGATACTTTCGGAGTTAGCAGACGTTCTGTGCTGGTATTTGTCTGCGCCGCTGGGCCCAATTTGCAAGCACCTCGCCGCGCCGCATTATGTAACGTGGATCTTGCCGGCCATATCCTCGTGCCCTTCGCCGCAGAACACGTCGCAGATGAAGTCGAAGGTGCCAACCCTGTCAGGCACCAACCTTAGCCGCACGACCTGGCCCGGGACGATCTCGACGTCGGCTTTGAAGTCGGGCGCACAGAACCCCATCGTTACGTCATCGCTGGTGAGCTCGAGTACCACCGGCACGCGTTTCTCCAGCGTGATCTCACTCGGTGTGAATTCGAACTTCTTAGCGAGGATGCGAATCACCTTCTCCTTCGGCTGCGCGAGAACCGCGGCGCCAAACGCGGCGGCGGTAGCAGCGATCCCCGCCGCCAGCAGGCGGCGCCGCTTCAGGTTCATCGCTCAAGCCTTGATCACGGGGTGCTCCGCGATCTTGAGGCCGGGTTTTCCCGTCTCGGCCTCCACTTCGCGGAAGCCCAGCCCCTTATAAGGCTGCGCGGGGTCCCAGGGCACCGGCTCGCGCTTGGGCTTCGACCCGGGCGCGACCAGCGGGAAGATCAGCGACTTCGCCGAATGGTGCGCGATGTGCGCAGTCATGTGGTGGTGTTCCTGGTGGATGTGGCCGTAGAACACCGTGACGTTGCGGTAGGGCATGAGGAGCTCGATCGCCTGCGCGCCGTCTTTTGTCGCCCAATCCCACTGCGGCATCAGGTCGAACAGCGGGCGGTGCGTCAGGACGACGATGGGCGCGGCCGTCGCCTGCTTCGCGAGGTCGGCCTTGAGCCACTCCAACTGCGCCGCGCCGATGCGCGCCGCCGGGTCGGAGACGTTGTCGATGGCGATAAAGTGCACGCCCTTGTGGTCGAAGCTGTAGTAGCTTGCGCCGAAGAATTCTTTCCACGCCTGGCCGTTGTCGAGCGAGGCGTCGTGCTCGCCGGGCATGAAACGCACGTTCCTGTTCTTCAGCGCCGAGACGATGTCCCGGAACTCGGCAAGACGCCGGCGCCTTTCCTTCGGATCGTCGGTCGTGTGAGTGAGGTCGCCCGTGAAGACGATGAAGTCCGGCTCGATCGAGAGCTGATTTACCGCGGCGACCGCTTTTCTCAGCGTGCCGTCGGCGTCCGGATTGAGTGCCGCTCCTTTAAAACCCCAATGCGTATCGGAAAGCTGCACGAAGTAGAAATCGTCACTCTTCGCGCCTGCCATTCCGGCGCAACCCGCAAGGCCCGAAGCGAATACTGCTCCGCCGAGGCCGGCCAGCTTGAGGAAATCCCTGCGATCGATCGGTTGCGACATAGCGGTCTCCTTTTAAGGGTGCCTCGATGCAATACTGCGCCAGCGGCGTTTTTATTCCCGATTCGTTATCTACTGTTTTGCCACAGAATCCCAATAGGGGAGCGCCGCGCGGGAACGCCTAGGCTGACAATTTTCTGACGGGCTTAGAATTTGTCACGAGTTTTCCGTTCTGCCACGATCGCGAAGCCTAGCCGGGCTCGGATCTCGCGCGATGGTATGACTCGACCTGCCACGCATTCTTCGGCTACGCCTTCTAGCGGGACCAGGAATAGATTCTGGGTCTACGTCCGCCAGAGAAGCGCGAGCCTTAACGTGCTCCGGCGTGTACGGAACCGGCGATCGAACTGAGTAGCATTTCGATGCTCGCATCTAAACAGCCACCAAATCGTGCGGAGGCCAAGTGCTTTCGCATAGCCGTCTCTTTGCTTTCAGAACGCTGACGTATCGCGCTTTTTTTTTGCTGAATCGCAACACTACTGCAAAACACGATTGCAACGCCTCGATCGCAGTTTCATGCTTCGGCGCTCAGGGTCCTGGCAGGAGCATGAGCACGCCGAAGGAGTGGAGGCCGGGCCACGGTTACCGACCCAAAACGGACGCTGCGAATCGCACCACGGCACCTCAGGGCAAACGCGGGCTGCGAAGGCGGGTTGCTTCCGTGATGAAGAGTCGCGCTATCCGCTCGGAAATGAGTCAGGTGAAGATGTGAAACCCATTCTTGTGAAAGTTGGTATCGGAGCGTTGTCTTTAGTTCTTGCTGAATTAGTCTGGAACGTCTTGATCCTTACCCCGGAATACTGGGGAGGGAGTTATCTTCAGCAGCTGACGTTTTGGTTGTCACCGCTTAGCCTCACCGGATGGCTTGTGTTTCTAATTCTTTGGACGCTGGCCTATCTGGGACTGAGCAAACTTGAACGAATGTCCGCTTCTGGCGTGAAGCGGTATCGGGTGCAGTCACGGAACGATCGAGTGTAGCCGCGCAGAACAACGCGGTTACTCCACCCAATGAGACGGCCGCAAAACCACATCGGCGGCCCCCATCCGCAGCGCGCCCGGTTCGTCGCGCACCTGTTCGCAGACAACCTCGGCCGCTTTCTGGACGGCAAGCCGCTCAAGGAAGTGGTCGACCGCAAGGCAGGTTATTGATCCATGGGTAAGCGGTCCAGTCACCAAACACGCAAAGAGTTCCGAATGTCCGCTTCTGGCCGATATCGGCCCTTCAGAGTGAGACACTACGGTCGCTTCTGCAGCAGTCCCACACGTCCCGTGAGGGCACGGGGCATCAGGGCAACCGCAGCAGCTCGGATGCTTACGCGACGATGCTAGCGAGGCAAGGGCTCCGCGACCCCGACCGACTGCAACCCCGTCGTTACTCCCTGACTCTCTACACGCTCGCGGGCGTACGCTCGGCAGCCGTCGTTGAAGGACTCCGAGTAGCCTGCGCAGTCCTCGGTGCGCTCGATCTCTCGCGCTGCAGCCCAGCGGTAGCCGACGTCGACGCCGACGCATTCGCTTATGCAGTCGCGCGCGAGCGATGGCGATGGCGATGGCTCATGGAAGTTCACCGAGAGGCTGGACGGATTGGGGCTGGATGAAAAAATCGGCGCTTCGAGGGGTGCTTCCGTATGAGAATCAGACGGCGAATCTTCGCTTTTGTCGGTATCGGTAAACCGAGTCGCAATGACGATGGCGCCCAGCGTCGCCAACACCGCGAATACGAGACGATACGGCTTCACGCTATAGCTCTCGGTCTCACCGGAGATCGGACAAATGAGCGGCAGTCACAAAAGGATCGAGCGTATTGAACATGACCTGAGAGTCGCCTTAATCGGACCACGCAGCGAGTACGAGAGCGACAAAGCTGCTCTGCGCGGCGACGGTCGCGGGGTATCTCCCTCTATCGGGGATCAGCAAGGGCGATACGATGCCGGAAGCTCTTAAATCGACCTGGTACCCAAACGCGGTGAAACTATGCGTGATAAGCGACTTACGGCTTCGAAGCATTTGATTCTTCTAACAACTGCCGGATAGCGATCATTGGCGCCAATTATTTGGCCTACCAGCAACTGTGCAAGTTGATTTCTCTCCGCTTCCTTGACAATTTCACGGCTGCTTCTGGATCTTTGGAGTCTCGCCACAAATCGACGCGCCAGCGACCGGCGGCCTAACCGCTCAAGTGCGCTATGAACTACCAATGCACCAGCGCAATACCTAACACCTTTTCTGCGTCCTTCACATGGGCTGACGCTAAGGCGATCCACATTGACGATAACATTCAAGAAGTCTTCGATCAGACTTACCTTTGAAACTTGGATTTTTCGCATATCGCACCTCGTTCAGCATGTCATTACTTTTTCTTCGGAGCCTTCTCTGGTTGTTTTTCGCTTCCACTTGAAGCCCCTACCGCGGCCTGAACTCGCTGTTCTAGCGCAGAGGCGACTTGATTCAGTGTATTCGCAAATATTCGCTCTGAAAAGCCAAGGCCAAAGGCAAGCACGAACCAAATAGTATTGCTGGGATCAACGGTTGAAGTATTGCTGGGATCAACGGTTGAGTTTGCTCCGATCTTAACCAGCTGGGACGCCCATAGGAAGTACACAAAAACGCCAGCTATTGCACCGATAAGCAATCGCAACGTCACGTGTCGTGGCTTTGAAATTAAGGGAAGGCCACCTCCTTGATCAAATGCGATCGTCGAGACCGAACTTATAGCAGCTCCAAACATACCGGACAAGACACAAAGACTAAATGCCGTAAGTTCCTTTGACCATCCGTAACCATGAATCGCAACGAATATTCCAGAAATACCTACGACGAGGAAGGACATCCACAGAATGATACTTAGCAGTGCCTCATTAATAGCCATTGCCTGCCACACGCCGGACAATGACTGCAAATCGAGTTGTTTCCTGATACTAATTAATGAGCCACGAATTACTTCAATTGCTCGGAGCTGTTCATGGCCGTCAACCTTACATTCGAAACTTTTGTCACCTTGAGGCAGTGGAGCATATCCCAGCGATCGAAAAGCCGCGTCTAAATTCGCTCTAGTTTCTTTTAGAGAATCCTCCCCTTCAAATTTTCCCAACGTGCTCACCCTCAAATCAAGACTGCGCCAAATTTCATATAGCCAGCTCAGAGGCGCGGCCTCGATGATTCTGACGTTCACGTTTTGTAGTCGGCTATAGTAGTAGTAAGTTGCTCCACCGTAGGATTTGCTTGCCAGCGAACTCTTTAGGTCTTCGATCTGAGACTTTAAATCGCCTGCTGTGGGGCTCGCGTTCGAGTGAACCTTCTCAAGATCGGCCACCAATCCTTCTAGGCGCTTGAAGTCAGCTTCAATATCTTGACGAACTAGTGATCGGCCAATCGCGCGAGCGAACCGAGACATAGAAGTTCCTTTCCCCAGGATCTATTCACACTGGCAACGTCGTTATCTTCACCCAACCTAACCGGCCAGCGTGCCTTCCCGCATGCGAATAACGACGATGAAGCGCCGCAGTCATCTTTCAATAGTTCTCACGCGGCGCCCCACAGCTTTCGTAGCTGCACCAAACTCCCATTGAATTTGTTTCGGTCGCATTGGCCCACCCCCGTTACGCGGTGTGGTTCATCGCCATGAACACCGTCTGTGTACTGCCAGAACGTCCAAGTCTTGAACGTCGGAGGAATGTTGAGCGGTTTTGGCCCGTTGTACTGAGCGAGCCACAGGAAACAGTTCGAGAGGACCGGATCGGGCGGCATTACACCGGCAAGCTCTTCCTTTATCAGGTGACCCGAATACAACCCTGGGTAGCGCCCGGCGACCTCGCTCACATGCTCCACAAATTCCCGCGCCTGATTTAGCGACATGGTCGGCCCGGTCACGTTCGGCTCGTAGTCCAGCACAATGAGCGTCCGCTCATCCGGCTTTGCGTTGCTAAGAAAAAAGTCTGCTTGATCTGATCCGTCACCTGCTACGCCGAAGTGATACGCCCCCCATAGAAGTCCTTCTGCGAGAACCTCATCGCGGCGCTCGGCGTATTTCTGGTCAACGTACGTGAGCCCCTGCGTAGCCTTGTGAATGACACCTACAACACCGTCGCTTTTGATCTGCTCAAAATCGACCGTCTCCTGATGGTGCGACAAGTCGATAACTACGTTGATCGGCTTGGCCATAGTGGGCTACGTGACTAAACCGTGCCGCACGCTGACACTACCTCGTGCAGCGAGACGTCGCAGGATTCTTCAGTCTCGCCAAGGTAACGCCCACGTACATTTGCCGAAAGAAGGAAACAAAGAGCGGATTAAAGATGTCGTCGTGGCCGCTCATGATGTCTTTGGTCGTTGACACTACCCAGAACGGGTTGTGCGGCGGGCGAAGTCCTCCTCCCGTCACAAGCTCCAGCTCGCCGCACAGATAGGCCGTCTTTTGCTGAAAGCCTTTGTCACCCAGGGTTTCCATCAGCTCAGTCTCGCCAAGAATCGCCTCCTGGTCTTTCGATAGTGCTTTCGCTGCGAATTGCAGCCGTTGGCTCGAGGGCTGGCACGTTTTCTTGCACTGCGGGTCTTTGCTGCTGTTGCACCGGGAAAGCAAATGCGTCCGATAGCGATCGTTATGTCCGACAGCTTTGACAGTTGCGGCGTACTCGGCAGCGGGTTGCATTTCAAAGAACGTGTTCATCGCCCGTGCTATCGGAAACGCGTATCCGGTCGCCATGTCGGCTTGTGAAGTGGCGATGATGAGCGTGGGTAACTGATTGTCCTTGAGGGAAGAAATGCGTTCGCCCGCGACGTGCAAGGCCTCATGTCGCGCTCCTTCAAACGCTGGATTGACGATAACAACCAAATCTCCAAGCCGGGAAACATAGTCGTCTTTGGATGCGCGCACCGCAGTGCCAATGAACTCGCCGCTCATCCCTCGATAAGTGACAAGCCCGCCAAACGAGTGACCGATCGTGAGCATTCGCACATTCCGATGACCGACACCGCCCTCCTTGCGACGTTCCTCCGGTGACATTCTTCTGCGCATGTTTTCCCAATTAAGGTCCGTTCGGCCACAGTCGCGCACGAAGTCCAGTTGCTGAAACAACTCGCGCACTGAGCCCCCTGCAACGTGCTCCGCGGTATTTTTGCGGTCCCAGAAAGTGAGGAGGCTTAGCCCGGGAATCAAAACCGACTCTCCACGCCATCCGACGAAGATGCCAACGACGCGGGGGCCCCTAGCGCTAACCTGCGCTTCGCTATACGTGCGAGGGGCCGCGTTCAGGGCGTTCGGGTCCGCGGACAATGTTCTTCCGTTCTCCGCCGCCTTAATTTGCCCTAGAAACTGTCGAAATTTTTTTACATCGCGATCTTGCGGACTAGCGTTGTGCTGCCAGCCGTGTACATAGAGGACGATCGAGACGCCGTTTTTCTGATTTTCGTTGTAGATCTCCTCGAGCTTCGCTAGGAGATTGTCGATGTGATCGGGTCTTGGACGTGTCTCACCGAATGTTCCCTGCAGCCAGCCCTGATCGTCGAACTCTGCTGTGATCAGATCGTATTCAAGGTGCTCTTCCACGCTTCGTAGCCAGCAAGAGTCTTTTGCCAGGCTCTCGGCGATGGATCCGTCTCCCTGGGTTATTTCGTCGTTCTGCTTAAAGACTTGGCGGCATTGGGGTGCCTCCTCCATCTTCGTAGTCCGATACGGAATGGCGGGTGCGCACGACACGAGGCGGGAGCACCAGCACCGCAGAGATGCCGGCTACGTTCGCGCGCAGAGCTCTATCGATTCGGACTCGCATGGTCGTTCTCTAATTCGGTTTGCCCGGCAGAACTTCAAAATCCGTGACCGGATGAATCTCCCAGGCCGTGGCCCTCCAGTTATTGGCTCCGCCTGGAGCGGTGTTCTCGGAGGCATTGACGTGCTCAAGATCGAGCATCATCCAGCCACGAACTTTCACCCAGCGATGCAGAATCTGCTTACGCACCGTGTCATGACCCCAGTCCTGACCTTGTCCTTGTTTAATCTCCCTCCAGCGCGGCGTGATTTCGACGACTACGTGCTTGGTCTTGTCGCTTGCTTGCTTCGGGTCCATCACTAGCGCGATATGCGAATCATGGAGAGGACACTTAGCATTGCTCATCTTGCTATTGCAGCAATTGACGCTCTCCTTTCCGCCAGGGGTAACATCCGCTACGTACGCCGTTATCTCAGCGGCTTGGCTATTACTCCAGCGCTTCCGGTCGTTTCCCTTCTTGACCATCGTCGCGAGCGTGATCTTCGGGTCGATGTCATTTACCCCTGGAGCCGTATGCCGATTCTTAAACGTGTTGAGGGTCTGCACGGATGCCGGCTTCGCGGTGCCCTCCATAGGACATCCGTGAAAACTATCCTGTGCGTGCCCCACACCAGACAAGACAAAGCCGAGGCATCCGATGCCGATGCAGACTTGGTTCTTGAACATGGTCGACACGCTCCTAGAGAAAATTCGATCGAATAACTAGTTTGTCGGCGCCTTTTTCGAAGAGGCCTTCCTAGCCCGCTCATATCCCCTCCCAGACCTCGTGGAGCTGGTATCAGCGGGCACTAGAAAGACGTCGTCCGTGCGCGCGGACGCCGAAAGCCAATAAACAGATTCCTGAACGCAGCCGTTTTGATCCCCTTGTCAATCAAGCTGCCGACTCGGACAACCGGATAAATTGCTATCCGATCGCTGCAAATACGCTACGCGGACGGAGCATGTCGGTCAAGAAGTGAAAGCCCTACTGCGTAGCGAGCAATCCAGCCTGGCTCTCTGGATTCTTGTGGAGTTGGTGCAAGGCCGTAGACTTCGGAAGTGACGCGCGAAGAACTTCTTTTAGTGATCCGCACCATGGCGGGCAGCCTCCCGCGTCCGGATTCTGCCGAGCACGCGCTTGCCACGCTCATCGCGTTGGGTTCCCTCCCTGGACCTGAAGCAGAGGTAATTCAAAAACTACTGCGCGACGTTTCGGAAGCGACCTCCATCTCGGAGCGAAACGTAACGCTGCAAGAACTGGGTCCCCTTGCGTTGGCGTCGCTTGAGCATCTGCTAGACGAAATCGTGCAAGGTCGATGTAGCCTACAGGCGGTTCAGAAGGCGACCGGAAAGAAAGCCAGCTAGGACGCTGACCCGGCGATAACTCTTATTATCGACGCCACTCAGCGCGACGGATTCGAACCGCCGACCAGCGGATTAAAAGTTGTGGCTGATTAGCTAAGTATTTGACTAACCGGCCCGCCCTCGCCCGCTAGTGCCCGCCAACGGGTGCCTGTGCCCTACGTTTTCCCTACGTTTTGTTCAGCATCCGCTTTCGGCCAAGAGCGGACACTTTAAGTTAGGATTCCTGAAGTCAGCATCGTGAAGGCTCGCCGAAAGCAGCCGGCAAGCGCGGTGAAAGCCACCTCGGCAAACGTCGGCTTCGCGTCAGCGGGTCGTCAGAAATCCCCGGTTTGGCAGTAAGGGATTTCCAGTTAAATCAAGTAGCACATGATTGACATGAATACTGGAGTGGCTCGCGACGGCTTCTGGCGTGGCGCGCTTCCGGATAGCTTTTCCATTTTGACCGCCGTATCCGGGCGACGACTCGCTCTTTACTGTTTGATCAGCGCGTGGATGCTGTTCGGCCTGTTCGGCCGAGATCCGTGGAAGCCGGACGAGGCCTACACCTTCGGCGTCGTCAATCACATCGTACAAACGGGCGACTGGGTCGTACCGCACCTTGCCGGCGAGCCATTCATGGAGAAGCCGCCGCTCTTTTTTGTCACGAGCGCCGTGTTCATGCGATTACTGGGCGGCGTGCTGAGCCCGCCCGATGCCGCACGGCTCGCAACCGCGTTCTATGTCGGCCTCACGCTGCTCTTCGCAGGTCTTGCGGCGTCCACGCTCTACGGAAGGTCGCGTGCGCTTCCCTGCGTCGTCATCCTGATCGGTTGCATCGGCTACCTGCAACCAGCGCATCTGCTGTTCACAGATCATGCGATGCTCGCCGGCATCGCATTGGCGCTCTACGGCTTGGCGAATATTCTCGATCGCCCAAACCGGGGCGCGCTCGCGCTGGGCACTGGAGCGGGACTCGCATTCATGTCCAAGGGGCTGCTCGGACCAGGCGTCCTTGGGCTCACGGCGCTGTTGCTCGCCGTGCTGCCCGCTTGGCGCACGCGCCGCTACGCGGTTGCGCTACTCGTGGCCGCGCTTGCCCTCGCGCCATGGGCACTGCTCTGGCCATGGCTGCTCTACCGCGAATCCCCCACGCTGTTCCACGATTGGCTTGTCGTCAACAATATCGGCCGCTTTACCGGAGCCGCGCGTATCGGTCCGGAGAGCGATCATCTGATGTACTTGAAGATTCTGCCCTGGTTCGCTCTGCCAGCATTACCGCTTGCTGCGTGGCATGCGTGGATCACGCACGGGACAGGCGGGCGTCCGTGGCGCCGACCCGAGATACAGCTCCCCTTATTGGCCGCCGGCGTGATGGTTGGCGTGTTGAGCTCAGCCTCTACCGCGCGCTACGTTTACGCGCTGCCGATTCTCATTCCGCTCTCGCTGCTCGGGTCCGCGCGCCCGACGGCATTCCCGCCATCGCTAGCGACCTTGCTTCGGCGCTCCGCAGTCGGAATGGGGGCGGTGCTCGCTCTCGCGCTCTGGGCGGGCTGGCTTGCACTGCTTGTCCATTGGCCGGCAGGCCTCGTCGAGCGCATCGCGGATCCTGCCTCTGGGTTCGTCCCGCGTCTCGAGCCTTGGGTCACTTTGCTCGCCCTCGGAGCGACGGCGGGCTGGTTTCTGCTCGTGCGGTCCACAAGGCGATCGCCGGACGCGCTCCCCATCAGCTGGGCTGCGAGCATCACGTTGCCCTGGATTCTCTGCATGACGCTCTGGCTCACATACCTCGATTTCCACAACAGCTATCGAACTATGATCGAGGAAATAAAAGCTGGCCTGCCCGCGCAGATGGCGTGCATGAGCAATCGACATCTCGGCGAGCCGCAGCGCGCCATGCTCCAATACTTCGCCCAGATCGTGACGCATCGCGAGGCGACTGCGGCAGCGGCGCCATGCGACGTGCTTTTGGTCCAATCCAGAGAACGGCCCGACGAACTGTCTCACCCTCGGCGATGGATCCTCCTTTGGAGCGGAAAGCGGCCTGGCGACCTCGGTGAGCGGTTCTGGCTTCTCGGGCGCACGCGTTAGAGGCAGTTTTACACGCCAGCCTCAACTCACCGGAATCTGCGGGTGGAGAGCGCCGTGCAACCCGAGTGACTGTTAGCCTACCCGCTGAATGTCTGCTTAGGGTCGAAAGCGGGCGTTCCCCAATGACCGCTCTCGGCCAAAAGCGGTCATTCAAGCCCTGATCACCTGCGGCCCGGGCACCTCGTACCGTCCACGCTGGGAGTTTCGACGATGGGATAGAACGCGATCACGCTGCTCGGCATCGGCACGATAGTATGAGCCGGGAAGCCGCTGCCACGCCGGTACCACCACGGCGCAACCTGCCCATCCCACTCGTGGTCATACGCGCCGGTCCACTCAGTCGCGCGCAGTGCATCGTTGAGCACGAACCGCGCACGCACGGTCCACCTATAGATGTGGCAAGGCTCCAGAGGCTGCTCAAGCCGGTGTACTGCCTCGACCAACCCGCGGCGCTCATAGATAATTTCCGTTGCGCGGAATATGCGCAGATCGTAGCGAACCTGATGCGCTTGCCCCGGCCCGTTTCCCGGAACAATGTCGAAGCCGCGAGGCCATGGCTCCCAGCGGAAAGTCGGCTGAAGCTCGTTAAGCGGATATCGGTCGACAGCACCATAGATAGCCTTCACCGAACTGTTGAAGATGTAGCGCTTGGTGAGGATCGGAGGTTCGATTGCACGGAGTGCGTACGGGGGTACTCGCTCCGTTTCACGGGGTACCGGCCGCTCGGGAACAGGCTCAGGGTCGTAGGGGTCGTAGCCCTGCTGGCGTACAGTCTTGGAGGGGTTGACCTGTTTGGGTAGAGTCTTGGGGTGGTAGATCATCAGCATGATTTCATCGATAGCCTGCTCGGCAATCGAGGCGGAAGCACGATCGAACGCCGTCTTGATCGCCTGACCGTCGCCCGCTAGCCATTCGTCTATCGAATGTGGTTCGCTAACGTATTTAATACTTAAGGTGTCGATCACCTTGCCGTCCCGCGCGCTAAGGGCCCGAACCCGAGCCTGCATACCTAGCGAGACCAGCAGTTCGCGGCTCCCAGTCGTGAAGGCATTCGCGTGCAGCACGCTGATTTCGATGACCGTGTCCGCTGCGCCCTTTGCCTCCGTGTAAGCAGGAGAATCGTCGGGCTTCGCCGGGCCCGTGGTTCGCGGAAGGCGACCAAGGTCGAGCCCCAGCTTCTGACCGTAGCGCAACGCCGCCTCGAGCGTCTCGTCCTGTAGTTTGAGCGCCGCGATCCCGCGTTGTGCAGCTGCCTTTGCCTCTTCAACCTGCTCCGCAGATGCGGCGTGGGAAGCGTCGTAGATCGCTCCCACTGTGGCAGCCACCGGCAGGCAAACAACGAATAACGCAAGTGCCACAATGGCCCCGAGACCCCCGCCCCCACCCTGTAAGGCTTGGGTGCACGACAGTGCGCCTTTGCCTGCACCCTTGGCGGCCGCGTCATCCTTGCCGGTCGTGAGCGCCTCGAACTGGTAGTCCGGATCGAAGCGTGCCGTCACCACCGCAACGTGCCCGAGGGAGCCTCTGTCGGGCTCCGCGGGGTACCCTGGACTTACCGGCACTGCGCAGGACGTCTGTATGCACACCACCATCGCAAGCAAGCACGTCACCATTCGGCGCATTCTCGTCATGTGTGTTCCCCTTCGATAGCCGGCAGCGAGCCGCTACCGAGAACGCTACGCCGATGCTCATCCGTGGACAATCCCATGAATGCTCGGCTTATACACAGCCTGCGGGATGACCGCTTAGGGTCGAAAGCGGGCGTTCCCCAATGACCGCTTTCGGCCAAAAGCGGTCATTCGCGAGAGGTCACATGGACTTGCCTCGCGGCGTCAGCTCAGGCAGTTCGGCGTCTCGCGCAGCACGCGCCGCGCGAGGTAATTGAACGTCGCAGCGACGTACTTGGGACTGCCGCGATAGCTACGCGCCTCGCGCGCGAGTTCCGGCTTCACCCGCTTGATCGGCCCCACCGCTCGCGCCATGAGTTGCAGCTTCGCCGCGCGCTCCACGTAGAATGCGAGCACCGTCGCGTCCTCGATCGTCTTCGTCGCCGTGAGCAGGCCGTGGTGCGCGAGTAACACGGCGGGCTTGTCGCCCAGCGCGGTCGAGATGATGCGGCCCTCCTCGTCGCCGATCGGTACGCCCGGCCACTCGGGGAGATAAGCGCAACTCTCGTAGAGCACGCAGGTGTCCATGTGCGACACGATGAGTTCCTCCGCGATCATCGACAGTGCCGACGCGTGAGGCGCATGGGTGTGCACGATCGCGTTGGTCTCCGGACGCGCGCGATAGATCCACAGATGGAACCGATTCGCTGGACTCGCCATGCCCTCGCCCTCAAGGACGTTCAAGTCGTCGTCGACGAGCAGGATGTTGCTCTCCCGGGCCTCGTCGAAGCCAAGCCCGAAGCCAAGCGCCCAGTAGGTGCCCGGCTTCTCCCCGCGCGCCGACACTTGGCCGGCGAGCGAGGATTCGTGCCCATCGCGATCGAGGATGCGGCACGCGAGCGCCACTTTCTGTTGCGGCGTCCAGCCGGTCACCTGCACGAACTTGTCCAGATCGGCGCGGAACTTCGCGTCGTACTCGGATTTTGGCCGGGCTACCATGTCGTTCATTGGTGATTCCTTTCTCTTGCGTTGTGGGAAGACGATTCAGTCCGCGCGCGCGTCGGCAAGGCGTGCGATCCGGGCCCACTTTGCCATCTCCGCTTTCAGAAATTTATCGTGCTGCTCCGGGGTATTGCCGATAAGCTCCGCGCCCTGCGAGGCAAACCGCTCGCGGACGTCTGGCTGGTTGAGCGCGTTCACGATGTCGCGGTTCAAGCGATCTATGATGGCTTTGGGCGTCCCAGCCCGCGCGTAAAGACCGTACCAGTTTTCTACGTTGAATTCGGGAAAACCCGATTGCGCCATCGTCGGCAGCTCTGGCATCGTGCTCACGCGTTTAAGGCTGCCGACCGCTAGCATTCGAAGCTTTCCTGACTTTGCGTGCGGGACGATGGTCAGCGGAGTTTCAAAAAGAACGTTCACCTGGTTGGCGAGAAGCGCTGCCACCGCGGGTGAGGCGCCTTTGAATGGCACATAGACCATGTCGATGCCCGCCGTGGACTTGAGGAGTTCGGCGGCGAGGTGGAAAACGGAGCCGCTTGTGGATGCGGCTACGTTCAGCTCCCCGGGCTTCGACTTGGCGTAAGCGATGAGGTCTTGCACGGAGTTAACCGGAAGCAATGGGTTCACGACCAGGATGATGGGAACTGTTGCAACCTGGGACACCGTAGAGAAGTCGCGCAACGTATCGTAGGGAAGCTTCCGATAGACGCTAGGATTGATTGCATGGCTCGCCGAGCTGAGGAGCAAGGTATGGCCGTCGGGCGAGGATTTCGCGACGATTTCGCTCCCGATGATTCCGCCCCCGCCAGGTCGGTTATCGACTATTACCGGCTGACCAAGGGTTTCACTCAACTTATTCGCGAGGATCCGTCCGAGGATGTCGGTTCCGCCTCCCGGCGGGAACGGCACGACCAGACGAAGCGGTTTGTTGGGGAACGCTTGCGCGTGGAGTACGGCGGAGAAGGCGACGGCCGTCAAGGCCGCCACAACACGAACGAGGGTCAGCATCGCTATGCTCCTGGTGATGGCACTGCGTCGGAGCTTGGACGCACCCGGCTTCGTTCGCAATTGACCTTTCGGAACGCCCGCCATCGCGGGCCGCGATGGCTCAAGCCGCAGTGAGATGCGCGAGGAGATCGTCGATCGCAGGGGTGCCGGCCGTGTGCCGAGGCCGCACTAGGTAGAGCTGCATGCACGCCCAATCGTCGGTGAGCGGCAGCGCGCGCACCTCAAGGAGATCCTTGAACGGCAGGATGTTGGGCGCGGGAATCACTGCGATACCGAGACCCGCATGCACCATCGCGCGCATCGCCTCGTAACTCTGGACCTGCATCGTGAACTTCGGCTTGCGCGCCATGCGGGCTGCTGCCGCGAGCGCCCAGCCGCGGATCGCGGTGCCGTGCGCGAAAGTGATGAGATCGAACTCGAGCGCTTCCACGAAAGAGATCGCTCCGCGGCTGGCGAGCGGATGCGACGCCGGCACGACCAGCATGAGAGGAATGCTGCGATAAGGAACGACGTTCAGCCGGTCGGCGGGCTGAAAGTGGCCGATGACGCCGATGTCGGCGGTCCCTTGCGCGACGCTTTCAATGATCGGCAGGCTCTGGCCTTCGTCGAGACAGATCCTTATCGAAGGGCGCCGCGCGATGTAGCTCGCGAGGTCCGCAACCAGGACGACGACGCCGGTCTGGTTCGCCAAAATCCGGATATCGGGCTGATCGTCCGCGGCAAGCGTTCCGAGCGCCTCGGGTATTCGATCGAGCGTCTTGATGACCTCACGCGCATGGTGGGCGAGCGCTTCGCCCGCCGCGGTCGGGACGACTCCCGCGTGCTGGCGCACCAGCAGCGCGACTCCGAGCCCGGTCTCGAGGTCACCGATGCGTTTGCTCGCCGCCGAAGCGACGATGTGCTCGCGCTCCGCGGCTCTTGCGATGCTGCCGTGGTCGATCGCGCTGACGAAGAGCTTTAGCGTGGTGAGGTCGAATCGCACGGTGGCCGAGCGTGGCAAGCATCGAGAGGGAAAGAAATATTCTATCTCCGGGCGTGGAACGCCGCGTGCAGGCTCCCTTGCCGACGCCAGAGAGCTTGTATCCGATATCGGAATGCTCCAGAGGCTGACTGCCTCGGTGGTCACGCCACGATCGCCAGCGCGGAAGGATCTGAGTTCGCGCGCTGGGATTGCAGGCGGTTGAGGCTGTAGAAAAATGCTCGAAATTTGCGATTGGTGCGAATGTCCGCTTTGGGTCGAAAGCAGACATTCTAGGACGGTCGGGGATCACCCTCAGACGGGGATTTGTCGGCTATATAACCCGCGTTGCCTTGCCCTGCGAGGGATGGCTGCAGGCCGCTTGACCCCTGCGGCGACGTAGGCCAGTTAGACCCCCGCTTGTGGTCAATCGCGGTCATTGGCGAAATTGGCGGGTTAAGATGTCCCCGC
>WNFI01383910.1_pt1 | contig 29433 bp, 32 predicted proteins | sample 5400471 | NCBI WGS metagenome assembly WNFI01 (sample SAMN13153348, study PRJNA577476) | soil metagenome | isolation source: 100 cm saprolite on Douglas fir-dominated hillslope | place: USA:California | collected 2013-09-17
GGAATGTCTGATTAAGCCCCGATCTTTTTCGCTATTGCTTTGTCATAGCATGAGCGGAACTGAACGAGGGGTAAATAACGATGAAACAGAAGACGCTGGCCATAATGGGGTTCGACAAATACACCAAGACCACCCGCCGATCGGTGTTTCTGGGCGAGATGCAACGCGTGGTGCCTTGGTCTGAGCTGTGCGCGCTGATCGAGCCGGTGTATCCGAAGCCGGGCAACGGGCGCCCGCCGGTGGGGTTGGAGCGGATGCTGCGGATCTACTTCCTGCAGCATTGGTTCAACCTGTCGGACCCGGCTGTGGAGGAGGCGTTGTACGACTCGAGCGCAATGCGCGCGTTCGTGGGGATCGACTTGGGGCGCGAGCCCGTGCCCGACGAGACCACGGTGTGCAAGTTCCGCCACCTGCTGGAGAGCCATGAACTGGGCCGGGCGTTGTTCGAGCAAGTCGCTCGCCACCTGCAGGCCCAAGGTCTGAAAGTATCCAGCGGCACGATCGTGGACGCCACCATTATCAGCGCCCCGTCCTCGACCAAGAATCAATCGTGTGAGCGTGACCCCGAAATGAAACAAACCAGGAAGGGCAACCAGTGGTACTTCGGCATGAAGGCGCACATCGGGGTGGACAGCAAGACCAAGCTGATTCACTCCGTGGCGGCCACGCCAGCCAATGTGCACGACAGCCAGGCACTGGCGCACCTGCTGCACGGGGCTGAGACGCGCGTATGGGGCGACAGTGCCTACGTCGGGCAAACCGAGGTGATCCGACGTATTGCGCCCCGCGCGAGCGACTTCACCCAAGCCAGGGCGAGCCGCCACAGAGCGCTGAGCGCTGTGGAGCGGGCGAGGAATCGAAACAAATCGAAGGTGCGCGCCAAGGGCGAGCATCCGTTCCTGGTGATCAAGCGTCTCTTCGGCTTCGTCAAGGTGTGCTACCGCGGCATCGCCAAGAACGCCAACCGGTTGTTCGTCGCCTGTGCGCTGGCCAATCTGTTCATGGTGCGACGAACGTTGCTGCACGCACAGCACTAATACTTACACGCAACGCAGAGGTCACAGAGAAAGGAAGCGAAGGTACGGACAGACAATGACAATCAGTAGGTGGACTACAATCGTGACAGTTTCCGATACTCCCTTTCTTGTCATCTTTTCGTTGTTCTCCTCTGTGACCTCCGTGTCCTCCGTGCCTCTGTGTTGGGTTTAGGTATTAACTTTGGGTTGAGTTTTTTCTTGCCGTCGATCATCAGCCATGCGCCCAGCGCACTCATCAGCGCCAGCCCGGCGCTGAGCAACATGATCCGCCGAAAGCCGGCGACGTAGGACTCCCCCACCGCCCGCCTGAGCATTGCGGCGCCGGTTGCGTCGAGGTTGGAAGGAAGGGCTGCGCCGGCGAGCTTGTCGCGCTGGCCCTCGAGGAAAATCACGACTTCGCGCGATACATCCATGCCTTCCAGCTTTCCATTCAGACTGGCTTCGAACGTCCCCGCCATGGTCCGCCAATACTCGCCGCCGATTCCGGGCAGCGCGAACAGTGCGAAACCGCCGGCCGCGATGGCGGGACCCACCACGAGCGGCAGCTTGGGGCCGATGCGATCCACCAGCCGTCCGGCCCATCGTGACAGGATGAACATGATGAGGATGAACGGCAGCAACGCCGCGCCCGCCGCGGTGGCCGAATATTCCTGGACCTGGATCAGATTCAAGGGAAAGAAGTAAAGACTGCCGCCCAGCGCCGCATACAGCCACAGCGTCAGCAGATTGGCCCCGGCGAAGTTGCGGACACGAAACAAGGACGGCGGAACCATGGGCGCGCGGACGCGCCACTCGATTACCGCGAACAATGCCAGCGCCGCACAGCCGGTCAGCAGCGCCGCGAGAACGGCGGCGGAGCCCCAGTATCGGGTTGGGGCCTCGGTGAATGCGTAGACGATTCCGCCCAATCCCACCGTGGCCAGCAACGAGCCCCAGCCATCGAGCGCACGGACGGATTTGCTACGGCTCTCGGGCACATGTCGCCAGCCGATTACCAGCACGACCATGGCCAGCGGAATGTTGATCAGAAACGCCCACGCCCAGGCGTAATGATCGACCAGATAGCCGCCGGCTACCGGACCGACTGCTGCCGCGATGCCGCTGAAGCCGGACCAGGTCCCGATCGCCCTGCCGCGCTCATGCTCCGGGAAGGAGGCGCTGATGAGCGCCAGGCTGCCCGGTACCAGCAAGGCCCCGCCAATGCCCTGCAGGCCGCGCGCCAGAATCAGCGTATCGGCATGGCGGGACAGCGCGCATCCGACGGAGGCTGCGGCGAACACCGTGACGCCAGCCATGAAGATCCGGCGGCGTCCGAAGTGATCGCCGAGCGCACCGCCGACCAGCAACAATGACGCCAGGAACAAGGCGTAAGATTCGACCACCCATTGCATTTCGGACGCCGTGGCATGCAGGTCGTTCTGGATCGCTGGCAGGGCGACATTGACGATGGTGCCATCGATAAACGCCATGCTCGACCCCATGATCGTCGCGGCAAGCACCCACCGCTGCGCACGCGGCGCCAGCCCTGACGCCGGGTCTGCATGCTGGATCAGACTATCGTCACAGGGGGGTTTTCCGATCTGGGTCATTTCACCTTGCCTTAAGTTTCTCTTAAGAATAATTCATTAACCTGCTTCAACGTTACCTCGCAATCGATAGCAATCAACCTGCGCTTCCGATACGATTGAAAGTGGAACGCAGTGCGAGTCGCCCCACCCCGGGACCATGCCCGCGTATCATTTGTCCTGCAGCGCAATCGCCAACGCAATGAAAATTGAACGAGTTTCGCATCGGCCGGCGCGGCCCTTGGCGTTGATTGAGGACAAGGCCTGCGCCCCGCCATCCCGATCCAGGAAGGATTCGAAATGCTGGTGAATATCATCTGTGACTTCGATGGCACGATCGCGCTGGAAGATGTCACCGACAATCTGCTGGAACGTTTTGCAGATGATTCGTGGAAAGACATCGAAGCGCAATGGTTGGCCGGCAGCATGGGATCGCGCGAGTGCATGGCGCGCCAGATCGGCCTGATCAGAGCCGATCATGAAGGGCTCGATCGCTATCTTGACACCGTCGAAATCGATCCGTCGTTCCCTTCGTTTGTCCGCAAATGCGACGGATTCATCGGCCTCGATTTGCATGTCGTCAGCGACGGAATCGACTACGCCATCAAACGCATTCTTGGCAATTATGGCCTTTCCGGCCTGCGCGTGAAGGCCAATGCGCTGGTGGCGCTCCCCGGAAACCGATACCGCCTGGACTTTCCCCATTCGAAGCCGGACTGCACCGTCCAGGCCGGCACGTGCAAATGCGCAATAGCCCGGGCTCGGGACGAACAGGCGCGCCGCGCCTGTTCGACGATCCTGATCGGTGACGGGTTATCCGATGTATGCCTTGCCGCGCACTCGGACGTTGTATTCGCGAAGGATCGGCTGCTCGACCATTGCAGGAAGCATTCGATCCCGCACTTGCCTTTTGCCACGTTTTCCGATGTCGAACACAAGCTCGTGACGGTGCTTGCCGCATTGAAAGTATCCCGGGTTTCGAGAGATCATTTCACGGAGATTGCGCATGACACCAGACCAGCAAGTCCTTGAAGACGAGGCCCGATACTGTTCGTTTGGCGATACCGTCCACTATCTCGAACCACCCAAGGTTTTTGCGCGTTGCGAGGGCTCGTTTCTGTACGACACCGAGGATCGTCCTTATCTCGACCTGCAGATGTGGTACTCGGCCTGCAATTTCGGTTATGCAAATCCAAGACTCAACGCAGCCCTGAAGAAGCAGATCGACACCCTGCCTCAACTGGCCAGTCAGTACGTCCACAAGGAAAAGGTGGATCTGGCCAAAGGCATCGCCCAGCGGGTCGAAAAGACCTGGAACATGAAAGGCCGCGTCCACTTCAATGTCGGCGGATCGCAGTCGATCGAGGACGCGCTCAAATTGATTCGAAACGCGTCCGGCGGGAAAAGCTTGATGTTCGCCTTCGAGGGCGGCTATCACGGCCGGACATTGGGTGCGTCCGCGATTACGTCGTCTTATCGCTACCGGCGGCGCTACGGACACTTCGGCGAACGCGCGCAGTTCGTGCCGTTTCCCTACTGCTTTCGCTGCCCCTACGGCAAGAAGCGGGAAGACTGCGGCCTTTACTGCGTGGACCAGTTCGCCAGATTGTTCGATACCGAGTATTGCGGCGTATGGGATGCGAAAGCCGGTGCAGCGGAATACGCGGCTTTCTTCGTGGAAGCGATTCAGGGCACGGGCGGTTACGTCATTCCGCCGCCGGGCTACTTTGAGAAACTCAAGCAGATCCTGGAGGCGCGCAAGATTCTGCTCGTCGACGACGAGATCCAAATGGGCTTCTACCGCGCCGGCAAGTTCTGGGCGATCGAAAACTTCAATGTGAAACCCGACGTGATCGTCTTCGGCAAGGCACTCACCAACGGCCTCAATCCCATCGCCGGCCTGTGGGCACGCGAGGAACTCATCAATCCGGAACTGTTTCCCCCGGGATCGACGCACTCGACGTTCTCTTCCAACCCGCTGGGCACCGCAGTTGCCCTCGAAACCCTGAAGCTCATGTCCGAAACGGACTACGAAACGCTGACCCGGGAGAAAGGCGCCTACCTGCTGGAGAACTTGCGCGATCTGAAGCGTCGCCACCGGATCATCGGCGACGTCGACGGAATGGGCATGGCCTTGCGCGTGGAAATCTGCGCCGAAGACGGCTTCACCCCGGACAAGGCGATGGTCGACCGCATGGTCGCCGAAGCGATGAAAGCGGATCTCGATGTCGGCGGCAAGCGTTACGGGCTGGTGCTCGACATCGGCGGCTATTACAAGAATGTAATCACGCTCGCCCCTTCGCTGGACATCACATACGAAGAAATCGACCTGGCCATGCAACTGCTGGACCAGCTGTTTCAACGCGTGACGCGAGGCCGGGCCGCCCGACAACTGATATAACAACTCTACGTTCGATCGACGGCTAGGCGCTTTCCGCCGCCCACTGGTACATACAACAATGAATGGCCTAAAACCGTATCCCGACCCCAACGGACGGGGCAATCGTTGGCAGCAGTTTCTCCACGGCTGGCTCGGCAGAGCCCCCCTGTCGGGCGCTTCGGCGAATCTGGCATTCAGCGTCGGAAAATCCTCCGTTTCTCCGGACAAGAGTTTTTGCTACGGCAACGGCGAGGCAGCGGTGCTGCTGATCCATGGTCTTACGGGCACACCCGTGGAAATGCAGGCGGTGGGCCGGGGGCTGGCAAAAGAGGGCTTCACTGCGTACGGCATGCAGCTCGCCGGTCACTGCGGAAGCGAAGAGGATCTGCTGCGCACCGGTTGGCGGGACTGGTACGCAAGCGTCGAGAAAGCGTGGCGCGAAATTTCCCTGCGCCACGAGCATGTATTCGTTGCCGGTCTGTCCATGGGCGCGCTCATGGCGATGCATTTGTCGGTACAGCATCCGGGAAAGATTCGCGGCCTCGGCCTGTATTCGACAACCCTTTTCTATGACGGGTGGGCCGTGCCGAAGCTTGCCTTCCTGCTGCCGCTGTTTTTGCGCACCCCGGTAGGCACCCGTTATCGTTTTATCGAGAATTTTCCGTACGGCGTCAAGAACGAGCGCCTGCGCGACTACATCCATGCGAGCATGATGTCCGGCAATAGCGCGGAAGCCGGCAACCTGGGCATGACGGGCCGTTCGCTGCGCGAGCTGCGGCAGCTGATCGGTCTGGTCAAGGCGGAACTCCCCTCGGTTCGCACCCCCGCGCTCATTCTCCAGGCCAGTGACGACGACGTGACCAGTCCGAAAAATTCCGAATACCTGACGCGCAACCTGGGAGGGCCGACCCGACTCGAGTTGCTGGACGATTGCTATCACATGATCACGATCGACCAGCAGCGCGACGAGGTGGTAAGGCTTTCGTCGGAATATTTTCGTGGCTGCCTCGCGGCCCCTGCGCGAAAGACCGACGCGCGCTATCTGGTATCGGCTTGAAATCGACACCGGAGTGGCTACGACTGCACCACCACGAGCGCGGCGCCGCAAACGATCAGGGTCAGGCCGATCCAGCGTTTCCGATCGACGGTTTCCTTCAGCAACCAGCGCGAGAAGAGGGTCACGGAAACGAAGCTCAAAGCCCCCAGCGGATACGCCGTACTGACGTCGAGCCGTTGCAGCGCAGCCGTGTAAAAGAGGGCTTCGAAGACGAAGAGCAAAACGCCCAGGGCTATCCAGCGCGTTTTTCCGGTCGCCGCGATTGCAGATCTCTTCAGTGATACTTGCGCGAAGCCCTCGACCGCTGCGCTCAAAATCACCAGGAGAATGCCGGCCAGCAATGCGCTCATCTTCCGGACTCCGTGCCGGCCAGCGGCCTGCTTTGGCTCACCAGCCAGACGCCGGAGAATATGCACAAAATACCGGCCGCCTTCGCGAACCCGACGTGCTCGCCAAACAGATGCGCGGAAAAGGCGCAGACCGAGACGTAGCTCAGCGACGTGATGGGCTGCGCATAACTGAGATCGGCGCGTTCGAGCACCTTCAACCAATTGATCAGCTGGCAGATGAATACCCCCACCAGAACAAGAATGAGGGGCTGCTGGAGCATGGCGTCGAGCGTCGGCCTCAGGGCGCCTGTGTCCGGCAGCCTTTGCGCGACGAATTTCCAAAGCAGTTGGCCGGCGGTATCAAAAATGATCGCGAGCGCAAGTCCGACGGCAAGGGTACGCTTCGAGGTGTGGCGATTATCCATGGGCAATGACACAAAGCTGCGTTGAATTCAGGTCAGGATCAAGCGTGATTTCGAGTGAGGACATCTACGGGCCGCCCGTGCCTGACAGAGGACGGGAGCAAAACCCCGGCAGGCGATTTCGCCGGCCACCGTTCAAACGAGTCATCCTTTGGGCGCTCCTGGTTGGCTGTCAGTTTGCCTGGGGTGAATTGTATGCCGAGTCATCTGATGCGAGCGCGGAAGACAAATTCGTCAGCGGGCGGCTTGGATTGGGCGCAATAACGACTCCCCGTTACAGCGGCGCCTCGCGCTATGGCGCCTTTCCCGTCCCGCTTGCCTCCTTGCGATTCGGTGATTTTGCGTACATCGACTATTGGCAGGCCGGGCTCTATGTAATGGGCAATGAGGAGAAGACTCTCGGACTGGCCATCGTCGCGACGCCACGCCTTGGATTCAATGAACACGAAGGCGAGCGCGTCTCCGGAGTGATGACGAGAAAGTCGAGTATCGAATCCGGATTGAGCCTCGACTACGGCTCCGACGCCGGTGGCGTGAGCCTGGGCTATCTGCACGACGTAACCGGGGCGAGCAATGGGGGAATCGTCCGGCTCCTGGGCTTTCGCCAAATCGAGATCAGCAACACATTCGGTGTGGAGGCTTTCGTCGGGATCGAGCGTTTAAGTTCGCGGGTGGCCGATTATTACTATGGCGTGGGAGGCAACGAGACGACCGTTACGCGGCCCCTCTACAACCCCGGCAGCGCAACGGACTTGAATGCGGGTCTGCACTTCAACTACGATTTTGGCCAAAAAAGCACCATTTTGTTCGGTTACGAGGTCACACGGCTCGGTGATTCGGCCGCAAACAGTCCGATTGTGGAGCGAAGAGTGGGCAACCTCTTCTACCTCGGATACGGCTGGCGCCTTTAGCCGGTTTTGCCACGTCAATAACATGCAGGAACAACGTGTAAAATCGAACTCCGGCGATTACCGATTTCGCCCCGCCGGGCATATCGGCGGCGCATCGATCGCCCGTGTACAGTCAATCAAGACCCAACAGGCCGCTTGGTGATAGGTAGGTGGAGCAGTACCGGCGTTTTATGCGAATTCGAAGACAAGATCAATCAAGTGCAGGGGACTAATCTAAAACATGAGCGACACGCTTAAGCGCATTCAAACCATGCTGGCGAAACAATATCAGCTTGCGCCCGAACGCCTGGGGCCGGACCAACCCCTCGCGGATCTGGGCATCGATTCGCTGACCACGATCGAGTTCATGTTCACGCTTGAAGATGAATTTTCCATCCGGCTTTCCGACGAACGCGGCGCGATAGAAACCGTGAACGATATTGCCAAACTGGTTGACGCCGTGCTTCAAAGGAAGGCGGCAGGCATAAGCCAGTGAGCAGCTCACGCCGGGTCGCGGTGACAGGTCTGGGAGTCGTGTCTCCGATGGGCGCCGGGGCCGACGTTTTTTTTGATGCCCTATTGGCCGGCAAGTCGGGCATTCGCCGTCTGGATACCCCCCACTCCGACCGGCTAGGCGTTCACCTGGGTGCAAGCATCGGCAAACTCGATTTATCCGGTTTCCCTCCGACTTTGATTGCACAAACCGAGCGGGTATCACAACTTGCGATATTGTCCGCGCGCGAAGCTTTGCTGGCTGCCGGGCTCCCCCACGTGGGAACGCCTCCGGAGCGCCGGGGCGTTTTTGTCGGGTGCGGCTTCGGTGGCGCCCAGACCGTCGAAGACGGATATGAAGCCGTTTTCGTCCGCAGCCTGGACCGCGTGCGGCCCTTGTCCGTCATGTTGGCAATGTCCAATGCGGCAGCCGCACATGTCGGGATATTATTCGAAGCATACGGACCTTGCCTGACCTATTCCAATGCCTGCGCTTCCGGGGCTGTTGCAATTGGCGAGGCGCTGCGCTCGATCCGCACGGGGGAGATCGATTCGGCCCTGGCGGGCGGGACAGAGGCGCTGCTGACCTTCGGTGTGCTGAAGAGCTGGGAGATGCTGCATGTTCTGGCGACCGAAGACGAACGCAATCCTGCCGAGTCCTGCCGTCCCTTCTCTGCCGATCGAAACGGCCTCGTACTGGGGGAAGGCGCGGCGTTCGTGGTCCTGGAGGACTGGGAGACGGCGAAAAAGCGCGGCGCACGCATTCTTGCAGAACTCGCCGGCTATGCCTGCCGCAACGACGCGAAGCATTTGAGCAGGCCGGATACCGCGGGCCAGGCCCGCGCGATGCGTGCCGCGCTTTCAGACGCGGGATTGGAGGAAACAGACATCGGCCACGTCAACGCACACGGCACGGCCACGCCGATCGGTGATAAAGTCGAAACGGAAGCCTTGCGTGCCGTGTTCGCAGACCACGCCAACCGGCTTGCGATCAGCGCCACGAAGTCCATGCATGGGCATCTCATGGGCGCCGCGGGCGCAATTGAATTCGTGGCTACAGTACAGGCCCTCGTCAGGCGCATCGTTCCCCCCACCATGTTTCTGCGCCAGCCGGATCCGGAACTGGGTCTCGATTTCGTACCGAACAAAGCACGTCAGATGCCGGAATTGTGCGCAGCCATGTCGAATGCCTTCGCCTTCGGCGGCACGAATGCCGTGCTTGTCGCGCAGCAGCCTTCCTGAAGCGCCAGCCTCTTCAGGCGACGACTCGCGTTATTCACTCACGGAATCGGCCACATCGCCGCCGCAGGCGCGCCGCTTCAGTAGCCCGCAGCGATGGCGTCCCTCAAGCGCAAATTGATGGCGTGCTGCTCACGCTGCCACCCGGCGAGCTCGCTACCGCTGACATCAGGCTGCCGGTCCAGCGCGCTGAGCCAACGCTTCCACCAGGTCCGGTAGCGATAACTCGAAACGTCTCCGGTAACATCGCTGCCAATCAGCCGGCCACGTAAATGGGTGATCGTTTCCATCATTTCCGCTTCGCTCATGCAACCCTGGTCCCAGTTGGTGCGCGCGGTCGCAGGGCTCAGCACATCCTTGTCGATGGTGAGGTAGACGCGCGTGGCATCACGACGCACGGATTCCGTGAATCGGCCGAGCATTTCCGCTGTGGAGTCGAACGAAAGAAACCGGTCGCCCAGGCCCAGGCGTGCTGCCCATCCGGTATCGACCCCGACACACCAGTTGGTAAGCTTGCCGCTGCGCAGCGGGGTGAAGGTGTTCTCCCATGCATGCGCGGCGGCGACGTCGCGCGATGTGATGCCCAGCACGTGAACATGGCTGACCCAGGGTAGCGCCGCGACGTGCCGCACCCACGATCCGCAATGGATGCCCAGCGCAAAACGCATGTTGTCCGGATGATTGTCGAATACGACGACCTTGAACGGGCCTTGCGCGCCGCGGCGGGCGATCAGCGCATGGCTGATGTGATGAAAGTCCCCGCTGCCGACGAAGACCGTGCCGTATTTTACGGGCAGCGCTCGATCCAGTTCACGTGAAAAATCGCCGAAGGTACGCAGGGAGCAGCCAAAGCGGATGCGCTCCTGCCACGCACCCAGCGGCAGCACCTGTGCCCCCGGCAACGCCCCCACGGACCCGTCGATATCAAGAACGACGGTGGGGTTCATGAGTCTGGCTCCGATGCCATTCGCGGTCGCTTTCGAACCAGCGCGCGAAGCGCTGCAGCACCGCCCGAAGCAAGCCATTGCGCACATGCACGGCGTGGCGGGTAAAGGTAAATTGCGCGCCCAGGTAGGCCTTGATCCCGGGGTCGGTCCAGCCTGCCACGTAATGCGTCAGTCCATGCTCCAGCGCATACGCGAGATTGTGGAACCAACTGATGAAATAAAGGTTCATCGCGCGCGCTTCGGGGTAACGGAATCCGACGTATTTGTCGATCAGTATGCCGCCCGCACGGAAGCACAGGTTGTAGCCGATCAGTTGTCCATCATTGCGGTACTCGAACACGATGCCCCCGCTGGAAGCATCCTGCAGTAACGCGCTGAAAAAATCCGCGCTCAACAGATCGAAGTGAATATCGCTCTGCCGGAATACATTGAGATAGAGCGCGTAGTACTCGTCGAGGACCGCGGGCATATCGAAACGGCCGCTTCCCGTCGGCACGGATTCGATCTGAAGAGCCTGCGTCAGGCGCAGCTTGCGGCGGATGTCTTTGCGCCGCCCCGGCGACAGGCGCGAGATGTAAGCATCGACAGTAGGAAAGTCGATCGGCACATAGGCCAGCGCCTGGCCTTCCAGCAGCACGAAACCGGCGCGCTTGCACGCGGCCAGCAGATCGCGCGCATGGGCATTGCTGGCATCATCCAGGAATGGGGAGGACTGTGGCACGTCCTTGATGATGAGAAACGGGTATTCCCCGGCATAGCGGACCTTCAGCGCCGCCACCAAAGACGCCGGCGCGATCTGTCGTGGAAACAGGGCGTACTCGGAAACCGTCGTCCCCACGAAGCAAGTCCGCGGCCGCAACAGTTTGCACCAGTAGCGGTAGAGCGGGAGCGCCATCAGGCGCCGCCTGGCCCCGCTGTCCAGAGTGGTCAGCAGGTCGAAGCGCGTGCTGAATGCGGGGACTCCCTCCGGCGAGACAAAGGCCTCGAATTCCAGCGGCGGATGGGCAAGAAACTGTTGCACCAGTGCGTCGGGCTCCAGCAAGTTGAAATAAGCATTCACGCGATTGAAATCCGATCGGTTCGACGTTCACCCATTATCCGTGACCGCCATGAGATGAACCATCTCAATCGAAGTTTCGCCCCAGCACACAGCGCCGTCAGCCATCATGACAAAATGCCGGTTTCGGATGACGCCGCATGCATCCACGAGATCCGTAATTTCCGGCGAGCAATCCCCGAGCCTTGACTTAAACGCGCTTTTCATGAAAAGCATAAAAATCGAACAGGCGGTGCAGTTTGCGATCGACCACGAAACCTCCTGGAGTCGCGAGATCGACGACCGGTGGGGCATTCATCACGAGGATCCATCGCCGTGGAACCGGCTGCTCGGCCCGGTGCATGCGCGTGGACCCGTGTCCGGTACCATCGTCGTGGACGGCAAAACCCTGACCTCCTGGGGCGAACCGGAGCGTACCGATCTCACCTTCAGCATTGCAAAAACCTATCTTGCCCTGCTCGCGGGAGTCGCCCATGACCGCGGCCTGTTGCCCGATGTCGACGAACGCGTCGGCGCGCGGATTCCCGGCATTGGTTTCGATGAAGGCCGCAACGCCCGCGTAACCTGGGCGCATCTGCTGCAACAAACCAGCGAATGGCAGGGAGAATGTTTCGGCGTCCCCGACCAGGTGGACCGCTATCGCACCCTGCAATTTCAGGGGGGCGCGGCCAAAGGCAGGAAAGGCGATCCACGGCCCCTGCGGGCGCCCGGCTCCTACTGGGAATACAACGACGTGCGCATCAACCAGTTGTCGCTCGCCTTGCTGCACCTGTTCGGACGTTCGCTTCCAAAGGTATTTCGCGACGCCATCATGAAACCCATAGGCGCGAGCAATCAGTGGCGCTGGGTGGGCTACGACAATTCCTGGATCGACCTCAAAGGGCACCGCGTCCAGTCAGTGCCCGGCGGCACGCATTGGGGCGGCGGCATGTCGATCGGCAGCCTCGACCAGGCGCGTGTGGGCCGGTTGCTGCTCGATGAGGGCAAGACGAATGGCCGTCAGGTGATATCGGCGGAATGGATCAAGCGCATGCGCGCGCCGTGCGCAATCGCGCCCTTCTATGGTTATCTGATCTGGCTCAACCACGCCCAGCGCATATTCCCCAGCGTGCCTGCCTCGAGCTACTTCGCGATCGGCGCGGGCAGCTCGTTCACCTGGATGGAACCCGAACGCCGCATGGTGCTGGTGGTGCGCTGGATCGACGCGAACCATGCCGACGAATTTTTCGGCCGCGTGTGAGTTGGGCGACTCCAAGATGTACGTGCACGACATGCTGCTATACGGCGGGAAGGCCAATCTGCTTGGCAGCGAGTTCGCGGAATGGTTGGGCACGCTTTGGCATGGCAGGCGCCTCGCGTTTACGGTCGCGTGCATTACGTTGCTGCTGGCTGGAGTGTTCCGGTACTTCGGCGCTCCTCAGCCGCCAGACCCCGATGCCGCGGTTGAACCCAGGCAGGACCAGAACGAAGCATGACCAGGGAACACACCGGGCCCGCAGTTCAACGGAAGACTGGATGTGGCCACCCAGTCCCTGGGTCCCCTGAAGCCGCAATTACAAAGGGCGCGACTTGCGTCACGCCCTCTGCGTTTTGCTTCGGCGCTCCGGTCGGGATAACCCTCAATTTACGGGTCTAAGGTGGTCGCCACCCGGCCGCATCAGGCACGCCCGAACGAAATGGCGCGCACAACAGCGAATGTCCTGGGCAACAACCGGATCGTCCTGCCTTGGGCTTGAGAATCCACCCCGGTCCAGCTCGCGGAAGCGAGTCCAGTAGGCGCCCTTCGTCCGTCGTAGTCAAGGGATTTATACATCCCTTCCGGAATCCTGATCGCCCGCATTTCACCTACTGCTTTTTCTTCAAATCCACCGGGGGCGGCGCGTCTTTTTTATAGTCGCCGATGATCCCCTTGGCAGGGCAGACCTTGAAAACGGGGCACTTGATGCAACCCACTGCCAGCGCAACCGGGCAAAGCGTCATGATTGGTCTCCCAGGAAATTCCGCGGCCGGCTTGCACGCCGCCATCAGTCGCATGGTACTCCGCCGCGCACCAGACCGGGGCTCCCGGTTTTTCCATGCCCGGTTTTCTCTCTTTAATTTTGCTCCGGGTTTGATGGGGATTCCTCAGACAATGACGACCGTGTCGCCCCGGAGGGCGACTGGTATGGGTGAAAGGCGCGCGCCTTCGCAAGGACCATCGAAACAGAAGCCATCCGCGATGCGATACATCGCTCCGTGGTGCGCGCACATCAACACCTCCCCGTCGAGGACATGGAACAGGTCGGGTTCGTAGTTCAGCGGGATTTGGACGTGCGCGCAGCGATTGCGGTAGGCGCGCACGCTCTCGCCTGAACGCAACAGCAGAACACGGAAGCAATCGTAGCCTTCGCCGAACACCACCTCCTTCGCACCCTTGTCCGCGATTTCCGCCAGCGCGCAAAGCGCAGCCCCTTGCTCCGGCGCAAACGGCCACGTTCGCCAGTCCTCCATCAGGACCGGACCAGCCTGAAGTCGAATTCGGCGGTGCAGAACGGCGCAGCGGACTTTTTCCCATCGGGCGTCGGTCCGGCGGGATGATCCTCGAAGTCCACCACGAGGGAATGTTTGACGCCAAACACCGCGTCGGAATCAAGATACTCGTCGCCTTTGACGAACAGGTGGGTGGCGACCCGATCGTGGCCCGGGGCGGTGGCGATCACGTGGACATGCGCCGGCCGGTACGGATGCCGGCCCATGCCGAGCAGCATCTTGCCGACCGGACCGTCGGTGGGCACCGGATAGCTCACCGGTTTGACCGTGCGAAAGCCGTAGCGGCCATCCGCGCCCGTGGTGAACCTGCCGCGCGCGTAGTGTTCATTGCCACCCGGCCGCTGCACATCGTAGAACCCTTCGCCATCGGTCTGCCATACATCCAGCACCGCGCCGGCGACCGGCTTGCCGTTCACGTCGAGGACGCGGCCCGACACATAGGCCGGTTGGCCCGGTGCGCTGCCGGCGATGTCGGCCCACATCGGCATGTCCTTCGCACCGCTGACATAGAACGGACCGAGCACCGTGGTCTCGGTCGCGCCACCGGGCTTGCGATGATTGATTGCATCGACCAGCATGGAAACACCGAGAGTGTCCGACAGAAGGATGTACTCCTGCCGCTTGTCGTCGCACTTTTTGCCGGTCGCCGTCAGGAACTGGATGCCGGTCATCCACTCTTGCTCGGTGAGTTCGGTCTCGCGCACGAAAGCGTGCAGGTGCTTTATCAGGCTGGTCATGACCTGCTTGAAGCGCGGATCCTTCGCGCCTTCCAGTTTTGCCAGCACCGCATGGACGAGACCCTGTTCGGGCAGGTTATTCATGGCCAATCCTCCGTGAAGCGTCCTATGGCACCCCTCTATTTCAGGGACTCGAGATAACGAATAAGCTTCGCGCGTATCTTCTCATCGTCCTGGAAATAGATCATCTGCGCCTTGGGTGCCACGGCGATGGTGTCGGTCAGCCAGGCATCGAGCAAAGCCCGGTCCCACACCTTCCCCTTCAACGCCTCCTTGATGCCCTCGGAATAGACGAATCCGGGCGCGGCCGCGGCCTCGCGCCCCATCAATCCGAACAGATTCGGCCCCTGGCCGTGTTTCTCTCCCTGCTCGAATGTATGGCATTGGCTGCAGTAACGAACGGTGTACGCTTTTGCTGCGGCCAGGTCGTCCGCTGCGTACGAGGGCGTCGCCAATGCGACGAACGCCGTGCCGACTGCGCCCTCCACAATCGCCTTCACGGCAGAAACGAACTTGCTCATCTTCTCCTCCACTGGTTTGAATCGAAACGATGAATGTATTGCGCCCTTGCGCTTCCGGCAGCGGGACGGACTCATGTCCATCCCGCTGCTGTCCGCGCGCAATCACCCTCTCGCCGGCTCCTTGTTGGCCTGATTTGCAGCGCGGTAAGCAAACCCGATGATCGGTCCCAATGTGCCGCCGCCGGCCCAATAGGCGCGTCCGGAGGCGGAGGCCACGCAGTTGCCCACACCGTAGAGCCCGGGAATCGGTTTGTCCGTGACGTCCAGTACCTGCCCCTCGGGGTTGGTCTTCGGTCCGCCCTTGGTGTCGAGCGTACCGCCGGTGACAAACGCCGCGTAGTACGGCCCCTTGTCGCTGATCGGCCACATGGTCGGATTTTTGCGGCCCGGTTCCTCCTTGACGTTGCCGTTGAACAGCAGGTCGACGCCGCGCTCGCCGCGATGGAAGTCGAGATCCTTGCCAGCCCTGGCGAATTCGTTGAAGCGCGCGATGCTTGCCTTGAGATTGGCAACGTAGCCCACCGAGATGCGCATCCCGCCATTCTGCCCGGCGTATTTCTGCAGGCGCGCGTCGATATTCGCGGCAAGTTCCTCCAACGTCGTCCCCTTGATGACATGGCGGTCGTCGATCCCAGGGGGCACGATAAGACGGCCGTACTCATGGCTCGCCGAATGGTCCTGCGCACGCTGATCCCAGATCGACGTCAGGATCAGGTAGGGAAATTCCGCATTGGCGCCGTCCCATTCGAAGAATTTCTGGGCCAGTTCGTTGTAGTGCAGCTTCTCGTTGACCACGCGCTTGCCGCGCTTGTCCACGAAAATCATCGAATCGCCCGCCACCGAAAAACAGCCGATCATCGAAGGGTCTTTGGCGATCGCTTTTTCGAACGAGATCGGGCACATCCACGCATAGTTCATGTTGCGCAGTTGCACGCCCAGGGTGCTCGAGATGCGCACGAAGTCGCCTTCGTTGGTCATTGCCGCACACCCGCCGTAGGCCGGGATGGAGAGGAAGTTCCTGCGCAGCTCCTCATCGTGGGTAAAGCCGCCAGTCGCGAAGATCACCGCCTTGCGGGCCTTGACGCGAATCACACCGTCATCATTCTGGACCTCGACGCCAATGACCTCGCCCTTGTCGTTGCGGATTACCTTCTGAACGCGGTGCCCGGTCTTGATGGTCACGCCGTCGCGCCGGCACGCCGTCGACAGGGTACGGGTCGCCACCTGCCCGCCGTCAGACATGGAGGGCGCGCCGTCCTTGGGGAAGAGGACTCTGCCGGTCGCACCGATGGTCTCCATTTCGGCGAAGTAATCTGGCACCGGGGCCACGTGCCGATACGGCAACGCGCCTTTCTCCGCCAGCAGTTCGGTACCTACCGACGCGCTGTCGTAAATCGCCTCGCACATACTGTATTCCCACTCGGAAAGCCCATAGCGGGGATGATTGGGATCGAAGTACTGCGGCTGGGTCAGCCGTGCCACGTAGCGCAGGAAGTGCTGCTTGTCGTCCGGCATGCCGGCCTTGCGCATGCCGGCATTGTTGGGCACCCAGTACCAGTAGGCCGCTTTGAAGGACGTCCCCCCAAGCGTTGCCGCTTTCTCCAGAACCATGACCTTGTTGCCAAGCCAGCGCGAGAACAGCGCGACCGGCAGCCCGGCACCGCCGCCGCCGCAGACAACGATGTCGTACTCGGCATCAAACGCTTCGGCAGCAGCCGCTTCCTTGCCCGACAGAGTTATTGCCCCAAAGGTTGCGGCAGCCGTACCAGCCCCTGCGACCTTGAGGAAGTCTCGACGCGAAGAATCCGGCGTTTCGTTTTCCCGTTTTTTCTTACCCATAGCTCCTCCTGTGAAGTTGATGAACGTTGGCACCCGCAACTACCTAGCTCGTGCAACTCGCTGTCATGCGGCACACGCGATCGGCTTTCGAACTAAAGTCCTCTGTCATCGGTTCCGGTATCGGCTGGCAATAAAAGGCGGCGCTGGACGGGAAAGAAGTAAAGGCCGTACCTCTGCGATATCCAACCCCACAATCCGCGCGGAAAGCGGATGGTCACCACGATCGCGAGCAGGCCCAGTCCGACCAGGTACCAGGTTCCATAGTCGGAGAAGAATTTGTTCATCAGATAAAACAGCACCACCCCGATGATCGGCCCCTCGATCGTCCCGATGCCGCCGATCATGACGATGAAGATCGAGAACGCTGTCCAGTTCACGGTGAAGGCCGCGTCGGGAGAAATGCGCAGATTGCCGAGGAAATACAGCGCCCCCGCCATCCCTGCACCGAACGCGGCGACCAGGTACACGCCGAGCTTGGTGGCGCGCACGTTCACGCCCTGGCTTTCGGACGCGACCTCGCTGTCGCGGATGGCGAGCAACGCCAGCCCCTGACGCGAGCGCAAAAACCAGTACACCAGCGCAACCGAGGCGAACGCGGACAGCAAGCACAACCAGAAAGTCGCCGACACCCGCGTTGCCTTGTCGATGCCGCGCAGCGCAGTCAGACTCGTGCCGGAGCCGCCGCCGACCGCGGAGACATTGGCGACGGAGAGCCGGAACACTTCCGAAATCACCCAGGTGCCGATGGCGAAATAACCGCCTTGCAAGCGGAACGCCACAACCGAAACCGGTAGCGCGACCAGCATCGTCAACAGCGCGGCGATCGGCACGGCCACGAAGGGGTTGATGCCGAAGAAATTCCCCATCACCAGCAGCGCGTAACCGCCGAGGCCCAGAAAGGCCTGCTGGCCGATCGACACCATGCCGCCGTAACCCGCGAGCAGGTTCCACATCATCGCGAAAATCAGATAGCACGCCATCTCGTTGAACTCGCGCATCCAGCCCGCCTCCGCCCAGAACGGAAACGTCGCCAGGAACGCAGCAAGCACGAGCGCCATCACGCCCCCTGCCCGGCTCGCCCGCGTCGCTCTTTCTACTGCATACGACATCAGACCTCCACCCAACACGGATACCCTACGTGCGTGGCACGTCGGAGTACCCTTTTAGGCACGGAGGACACGGAGGACACAGAGAAGAGCAAAAACTGGAGTAAATTCTCTGCGCACGCCGAGAGTCGGGAATAGTCCACTTTGACGCATAACATGGAGAAACCCGACATTCGCAATCCAATCGTTTTTGCTTTCCTCCGTGTCCTCATGTTCTTCTCCGTGCCTAAAAGGGTACTCCGACGTGCCACGCACGTAGGGTATCCGTGTTGGGTGTAATCATTGAGTCTTGGGAAACAAGCCTGACGGACGGAAGAGGAGCATGGTGAGGAAGACGATGTGGCCGAACCAGATGCCCCAGCCAGGATCGAAGCGAAACCCGATCGCCTGCGTCACACCGAGGATGACGCCGCCCGCGAACGTTCCGTAGAACGATCCCATGCCGCCGATGATCACTGCTTCGAACGCGAACAACAGCAGCGCAGGGCCGTCCGAAGGCGAGACCGTAGTCTTCATTGCATGCAGCGTCCCGGCGAACGCGACAAGCACAAAGGCGATGCCGGTCGCCAGCGCGTAAACGTGGCGATGGTCGAGGCCCATCAGTTCGGCGGCGTCACGATCGTCACTGACCGCGCGGAAGGCCCGGCCGAGCGACGCGTGTTCGAACAGCCACTGCATCGCGACCGCCATTGCCACGGCAACGAAGAAAATCAGCAGGGGCAGCGTGCCGACCGCCAGTCCTTCAGCAAGCACTATGCTCGCGGTATTGAGGCCACCCGACTCGATCGAACGCGGATCGGCGGTATAGATTTCCTGGAGCAGATTCTGGATCACGATGGCGAGGCCAAACGTCACCACCAGCGATGGCAGCGGGTCGCGCCCGAGCGTGCCGTTCAACACGAAGCGCTGCAGCCCGTACGCATCACGCCGAAGATCAGCGCCTGGCCCATGGCGAACAACGCGTACAGGCCGCCGAGAAGAATGCCCTGCACCAGTGTATTGATATAGTCAGTCAAGGTCTGCGATGGCCGCGGTTGGTGGCAACGAATTCAGATACGAGATAAAAGAGGAAAGAGAAAAGGAAAAACAGATCTGTTCTTCAGGCAGAACCCTTGTCTTTCCTCTTTCCTGTTTTTTCTATACGCCGAAATAGGCGAGGGATATCTGTTCCCTCGTCAGCTCCCTGCTGGCGCCGCTGAGCGTCACCCTCCCCTCCTGCAGGCAATACAACCTTCCGGACACCTTCTGCGCCACGCCGACATCCTGTTCGACGATGACCACGGTCATGCCATCGGAGCAGATGCGCGGCAGCGCTTCGTATATTTCCTTCACCACTATTGGCGCGAGGCCGAGTGAGAGTTCATCGCAAATCAGCAATTTCGGATTGCTCATCAGCGCGCGGCCGATTGCCGCCATCTGCTGTTGTCCGCCGGACAGTGCGGTGGCCGGACTGCTGCGTCTTTCCTTGAGGATCGGAAACAGCGCGTAGACGGCACTGAGATTCCAGGGACCGGCGCGCTTTGCGTATGCGCCCATCAGCAGATTTTCCTCCACCGACAGGCTGGCAAAGAGGCGCCGGCCTTCCGGGACCATGGCGATTCCGCGCCGTACGATTTTCCCGGGCGCAATGCCGCCGATCGGCTGGCCGTCGAATACGATGGCCTCGGGACCCGCATTGAGCAAACCGCATACGGTTTTCAGGAATGTCGACTTGCCGGCGCCATTGGCGCCGATCATCGCGACGATTTCACCTTGCTCAATCTCGAAATCAATCCCGAACAGCGCCTGGAAGTCGCCGTAAAAAGATTCAAGCCTGTTTGTTGTCAGCAGCGCCATCATCGAACAAACAAGACGGAACCACGGAGAGCACGGAGGACACGGAGGAAACCCAAGAACATTAACGGGAAGGGATGCAGGAAGGAATATTCCCCGGCTGACAATCTAACGTTGTCCCCATGCAAATCCGCAATCTCATTCTCGATCTGTCTTTCTCCGTGTCCTCCGTGTCCTCCGTGGTTCACGATCTTCACGCTTCAAGTCCCATGTAAACACGCCGGACTTCGGGATCGTTCATCACCGCGGACGGCGCGCCTTCGGCGAGTTTCCGGCCGAAGTTGATGACGAACAACCGGTCGGCAACGGCGAGCAGCGCGTGCACGACATGCTCGATCCAGATCATGGCCACTCCCTGCGCCTTGATGCGGCGGATTTCCCCAACCAGCTCGGCCGCTTCGTGCTCGGTCAGGCCGCCGGCGATTTCGTCGAGCAAAAGCACTTTCGGTTGCGTCGCCAACGCACGGGCCAGTTCCAGGCGTTTGCGATCGAGCAGGGTCAGGCCGCCGGCAAGCCGGTTCGCTTTCGCCAGCAACCCGGTTTCGCGCAGGATCTCCACGGCACGCGGATAGGTTTCCTTTTCCGCTGTCCCGCTGCCGAACGACGCGGCAGCCACGAGGTTCTCGAACACTGTCATCGCGCCGAAGGGCTGTGGAATCTGATAGGAACGGCCTATGCCGGAACGACAGCGGCGATGCGGCGGTTGAAAGGTCACGTCTGCGCCGCCGAACAGAACGCGGCCGGAATCGGCACGGAAATCGCCACTGATCAGGTTGAACAGCGTCGTCTTACCGGCCCCGTTTGGGCCGAGAATGCCCAGGGTTTCGCCTGCGGTGACCGACAGCGTGATGCCATCGGCCACCTTGAGCGCGCCAAAACTCTTGCTTACGTTCTCGAGTGCGAGAATCGCGGGCATCCATTTCCCTCCGGCCGAAATATCAGGCTCAGGCAATGAGCTTGAGTTTGCCCCCGGTCGGAATGCTGGGCGCCTGCGAGTTGTTGACGATCACCAGCTCATACTTGTGCTTGCTTCCCTTCACCCATTGGCCGAGCACCAGCGGGGTCTTGCTGACATTTCTGAATGGGCCGCCGCCGCCCCATTTCACATCACCGACCACGGTCTTGAGGCTGGTCGCGGCGACCGCATCGCGGATAGCGGCATGGCTTCCGATGTCGCTGGTGCGCTTGAGCGCATCCACGGCCACCTCGAACAGCGCGTGCGCAAAGCCGATCGGCTGCGTCCACTGGCGCCTGGTCGAGCTCTCGTAGGAATCGGCAAGCTGCTTCGCGCTCTGCCTGGTCAGCGATGACGCAAACGGGTGCGAGGGCGACCACCACACTTCCGAAGACAGACCGTCTCCGAGGTCGCCGAGCGCCTCGATCGCGCCGGGGAACAATAATGCCTTGCCGAGAGTGACAACCTTCGGCTTGAAGCCCTGCTGCTTCGCCTGGGTCAGAAAAGTCTTCGCATCCGGCGGAATCACGACGCCGGTGACGATCTCGACATTGTCTTTCTTGAACGCCGCGATCTGCGCCGAGAAATCGTTGTTCATGTTCTGGAACCGGCCCGGGTCCAGCAGCGTGAACCCTTCCTTCGCCAGCGGTCCGGGGAATCCGCGATCCTTGTCGCCCCAGGCGTTGCCGTCGCCGTCGTTCGGGAACAGGCCGCCGACCTTCTTGTTGGTCTGCACCGAATTCCATCCGGCGAGAAAGTTGGCGATGACGTCTTCGAGTCCCCAGAAGATGTGGTATGTCCAGTTGAAGCCCTTGCCCGGATCGCCGTTGCGGCCGAAGAACCAGGGCTGCCATGGCGCCACCGTCGAGACGCATGGAATCTCGTTCAGTTCGCAGGCGTCCGACACCGGGTTCGTCGTTTCCGGAGTCGACGAAACCAGCATCAGGTCGATCTTTTCCTTGAGGATGAGATCGTTCGCCACTTCGCCGGCGCGGTTCGGGCTCGACTGGCTGTCCTTCTGGATGATCGTGACCGCGACTTTTTTGCCGCCGATGTCGATGCCACCGGCGAACAGCTTGTTCATCTGGCCGACGACGAATTTGTCGGCCTCGCCGAATGGCGCAAGCGGGCCGGTCTGCGGCGACACGAAGCCGATCCTGATGCCCTTGGCTTGCGCGAATGCGTGCATCGGCAAGCCGAGTACCGCTGCACCGGCGAGCGTGCCACCGGCTTGAATAAGCGCACGGCGGCGCTGGAATCGTTTGTTCTGCATGACTACCCTCCTCTATATATATTTATCGTAGTGAAGCTGCTGCGTGAAACAGTCGCTATCCTGGACGGGCTCCCTCCCAGGCGTTCTGCAAAAGCTGCCGGATCGCCGCGTACTCGATCGGCCGCGGGTTGTAATAGGGGTTCTGCGTCGCGCGCCGCGCTGCGTCGTCGAGCGATTCGGCCTTCATGCCGATATCCCTGAGCGCGAGCGGCGCGCCGATTTTCCGGGCCAGATCGTAAAGCCCGGCTGCGGCCTCGACGCCATCGAGCGCGCCCGAGATGCGCGCCATCGCCACCGGCGCGGCGTCGAGGTTGTATTGAACGGCATGCGGCAGGATGACCGTGTGAGTCTGCGCATGCGGCAGGTTATAGCTGCCGCCGAGCGTGTGGCAGAGCTTGTGATGGATCGCCATGCCGACATTGCCAAGGCAGGCACCGGCGAGCCAGGCGCCGTACAGCGCTTCGGCGCGCGCTTCGAGATTGTCCGGCTGCGCCACCACGACAGGCAGGCTGGACGCGAGGGCGTGGATGCCCGCTTCCGCCATCAGCGACGTGATCGGATTCGCATCCTGCGCGTACAGCGCTTCCACGCAATGCGCAATCGCGTTCATGCCGCTCGGGCCGGCGATTTCAGCTGGCAGCGTCATGGTCAGCAGCGGATCGTAAATCACGGTCTTCGGTTGTACTCGCGGGTCGCGTCCGGTTTTCTTCTGGCCGTCCGCAGTGATGCCGTAGATCGGCGTCATCTCCGAACCGGCGAACGTAGTCGGAATCGCCAGGATGGGCAGATCCGAGGTCAGGGCGATTGCCTTGCCCAGTCCGATGGTCGAGCCGCCACCGATGGCCACACAGCAGTCGGCGTTCAGCGCCATTGCCACCACGCGTGCCGCTTCCGCCGTCTCGAGCGGTACGTGCATCGCTGCTTTGTCGTAGACACCCGCCGAACGCTCACCGAGCCGTTTCGATACGTCCTCCGCCGATGCACGTTGCTCCGGCGTGCATAACACCAGCGCGCGATGCGCGCCGAGGCGTTCGATCTCCGCCCCAAGTTCATCCAGCCCGCCGACGCGGAATACCACTCGCGACGGCTGACTGTTATAGACAAACGCTCTCACCCTTGCCCTCCCTGAATCGGCGTCACAAATAAATCGTGAACCACGGAGATCACGGAGGAAACCCAAGAGACGATCGGCCCCAGTGAGAAGAAACGGCCACCGTTCATCAGCAACCGCATTGCCAAACGACTCCTGGCCCATTTGTGCCCGTTGAGCTCTTCTCCGTGTCCTCCGTGTTCTCCGTGGTTCATATTTGGAGACTTAACGGGGGTACCAGGGAGGAATCTTGGCGTCGACGTTGACCCACACGGATTTGGCATCGGTGTAATCGTGCATGGCCTCGAAACCCATTTCGCGTCCGTACCCGGACCTGCCGAACCCGCCAAAAGGCGATCCGGGATTCACCCGCTTGTAGCAGTTGATCCAGACCATGCCGCTGCGCATCGCGCCTGCAATGCGGTGCGCACGCTGCAGATGGGTGGTCCACAGGCCGCCGCCCAGTCCGTAGTCGGTGCCGTTGGCAATGGCGAGCACCTCGTCGTCGTCGCGGAACGTGGTAACCGTGACGAACGGGCCGAACACTTCTTCCTGCGACACGCGATCCGTCGGTTGTGCCCGCACCACGGTCGGTTCCACGTAGCAGCCTTTGGCCAGATCGTCGCGCTCCGGCGGCTTGCCGCCGAGCAGGATTTCGGCGCCCTGTTCCTTTGCCACCTTCACATAGGAAAGCACGCGGTCGCGGTGCAGTTTCGAGGTAAGCGGACCCATCTCGGTTTCTGCGTCGAGCGGATTGCCGATCCGGATCGAGCGCGCCAGCTTGAGGAAGCCTTCGAGGAAAGCGTCGGCGACCTTTTCATGCAGGATCAACCGCGATCCGGCGATGCAGGCCTGCCCCTGGTTGTGAAAGATGGCGAATGCGGAGCCGTTGATCGCTGCCGGCAGGAAGGCGTCGTCGAACACGATGTTGGCGCCCTTGCCCCCGAGTTCGAGCTGCACGCGCTTGAGATTGCCACTGGACGCCTGCACGATCTTGCGTCCGACCGCGGTCGAGCCGGTAAACGCGATCTTGTCCACACCAGGGTGCTCGGCGAGGTACTGGCCGGCAATGTTGCCGTAACCAGGCAGGATGTTGATCACCCCTTTGGGAAATCCCACCTTGCGTGCCAGCTCCGCGATCTTCAGCGTGGAGAGCGGCGTGAGTTCCGCCGGCTTCATCACCACCGTGTTGCCGGCGGCGAGTGCCGGACCCATCTTCCAGCTGGTGAACATGAGCGGGAAGTTCCACGGCACGATCTGGCCGACCACGCCGAGCGGCTCGCGCAGAACGTAGTTGAGAAAGCCCTGCTCCACCGGCACCACGCTGCCCTGGAACTTGTCGGCCATGCCGCCGAAGTAACGGAAGGTCACCGCCGTGCGCACGACATCCAGTCCGCGCGTGTCGCGCAGCGGATGGCCGGTATCGATGGACTCGAGCTTCGCCAGTTCATCGGCATTCGCTTCGATCGCATCGGCCAGCCGCAGCAGCAGCAGGCCGCGGTCGGCCGGCGCCAGTCTCGCCCACCCCGGGAAGGCCCGCCGCGCCGCTTCGACCGCGCGGTCCACGTCGGCCTTCTTTGCCTCGGCGACCTCGGTAATCAGCGAGTTGTCGTGCGGATTGAGGACGGGGATGCGCGAGTGCTCTTCGCTGTCGACGAATTCTCCGTCGATGAATAGTTTGTCTTGAATCATTGTCATTCTTCTAGGGGAGAGGGGCGGGGGACGAGGGGTGAGGGGAAAAGCGAGAAGGCCTAAAGCCTTGAGCCCCCCCGCCCCTCGTCCCCCGCACCTCTCCCGTCAGAACTCGACCGGATACGGCTTGAGTTCTCCCCGGTCGTAGCGCTTCGGCAGATCCGGCGTTACGTTCTCCCAAACCAGCAGCATCGAGCGCTTGGTGGAATAACCTTTATGGCGAATATCGGCCGGCATGGCGGCCACGTCGCCGGCATTCATGGTCACGCGTGCGCGCGGCGCGCCGGTGTTCTTGTCCGCGACTTCCCAGACGATCGTGTCGGACAACTGGACGAACCATTCGACGCGGTCGTTGCCGTGGAAGATCGGCAGGATATATTCCTCGGTGGTCGGGCAGAACAGGCTGGCCTTGCACACCGAGGTCACCGAAGGATTCCAGGTAACGTCCGAACGGGATAAATACTTGAACAGGTTGAAGCCGCGCAATTCTTTTTCGAAGCCGGGCTCGGCCAGGATCTCCGGCTCGTCCTGCGCCACATCCTGGAACTGGCGGTTGACCGGCAGGTCGTCGCGCAGCGGTGAATCGCCGTCGAGTCCGGGCATGCGTTTGGTGGCGACGCGAAATCTTTCGATCGCGGCTATGTTGTCGCCGTGCTTGAAGCCGAATGCGCTGCCCGTTTCCTCGGGTGCTGCGAACGGATCGAATCCCTCGTTGACCCAATCGGCCAGGATGGCCTTGAACGTCGCCGTGATCACGGGCGTGGCAAACTGCTCGGTGTAGTCCACACCCGCCTTCTTCAGCGAATCGTTGTAAGCGCCCGCATAAAGATCGACCTTGCCGTAGTGATTGCGGGTCCCGAGCACTTCGTCGAAATTGACCCAGCCGTAGAAAAATCCCCAGGCGATGTCGCGCATCAGCGCGCGCAGGAAGGCATCGGCAGGCATCTGGTGCGACCGCGTCTCGCCCTTGGCCGGCCACCGGATGGTGACGAAATAGGCGTCGCGGATGAATGCGAACGATCCCAAATGAAACGAACGGTAACCGGTCACGCGGTCCGGTTCGGTGGCAATCACGTTTTGCACGGTATCCATGGCGTTTCCCCTGTTCGAAAATGCTGGAAGGATGCGTAAGTCCGGGAATTACTGGTGGCAGATTTCGCCCCACTTCTCGACCGAGTGCTCGCCGAGAATGGTCTGCAACAGCAGCACGCCGCGCTTCTTTGCGCGGAACTGATAGGCCGCCCCCGCGGGCAGCAGTGCCTGATGGCCGCGCTTCAACTTGATCACGCCCATTCTCCTGCCCGACGGCGTGCCCTGGATCCGCACGCTGCCCTCCTTGCCCGTCGGTGCGATCTTCTGCGCGTCGTCGAGCTTGATGTAGTGCACTTCGATCTCGCCCTCCATCGCCACCGCGAATTCATCGTGCGATGCCGTGAACCAGGCGGAGTCGCCCTCCGCGCGCAAAGTCTCGATCACGTACTGCAGATTCTTGCCGACGACAACTTTCTCGTAAGGCTTCGATCGGTTCGCAACGTCGAAAACATTCGAGAAGACATAGTGCTTGGCTTTGTCGTTGATGAGTTCGATGGTTCCCTTCTCGAACTTGTCCAGGGAACCGAACCGGGTCTGATATTGCATGGCTCTCCTCCTTTTTGATCTGTCCGGGTCGTTGCAGATCCGTCACGATGCAGCGAAGGGTAGCCCCAAGAGACGGTCGCGGGGAATAGCCGCGGCGTTCTGAAATTGCGAACGCGCCGGTCGGATTTGGAAAAACAAAATGTCGCGCTGCCGCAAATGCCGGCAGTACGCAATCAGAAATCGTCGCCGGGTCCCGGTTCCAGCGGCGGCAGGCCCAGCGCCTGATCCCACTGCGGCTCGCTGGGAAAGCGCGTGCGCAGAAAATCGAGGAAGAGCTTGACCTTCGCGGTAGAGCGGTGCGATGCGGGATAAACCGCCGAAAGCCACAGCGGCGGCGCGGAATACTCGGGCAGCACCCGCGTCAGGCGGCGCTCGAGCAGGTCCGGCGCCGCGACCATGGTCGGCAGATAGGCGACACCCGCGCCGGCCCGCGCGAAGTCGAGCAACAGATGCACGCTATTGGTTTTCAGCACCGGCGACAGGGCGATCTGGAAGCGCTCCTCGCCCTTGATGAGCGGCCATTTTTCGCCCCACGGGTAATACGAGTAACAGGCGAAATCGTGCCGCAGCAGATCCAGTGGCGTTTCGATCTCGGACTCGCCGCCGAGATAGTCCGGCGAGGCGCAGAACAGGCCACGCACCGGAAACAGGCGCCGCTCGATCAGCGAGTTCGACGCCGGCGGGAAAATCTGCAGCACCACGTCGAGCCCTTCCTTGACCGGATCGACCACGCGATCGTTCACCATGACCTCGAAGTCGATGGTCGGATAGGTGCTGCGAAAGTCGGTCAGCGCCTTGGAGAAATGGCCGAGCGCGAATCCCGGCAGGACGTGGATGCGCAGCGTGCCCTTGAGCGCGCTGCGCTCGCCGTGCGAACGCAGCGACAGATCCTGCACCTTCTGCAGCAGGTCGCTGCAATCGCGGTAGTAGATTTCGCCCGATTCCGAAAGCTTGACCGCGCGCGTGGAGCGATGGAACAGCGCCACACCCAGATGCTCTTCGAGTTGCTTGACGCGCGTGGTGACGACCGACTTGGCGACACCGATCTGGCGCGACGCATTCGCAAAGCTCTGCGTCTCCGCCACGCGCACGAACGCTTCGATGCTGAGTATCAGGTCCACCCATCCGTCCTTTCGGAAATCATCCGGAGACCCTTAAAACAGGGTTTTCCGCATTACCGGACGAGGATAGTCCGCAAAGGTGCGGGCCCGCAACCCTTGCGGCGGCGCGCGTTCTGCCCCGACACTCAAGTCGTCCGGCGTTGCCGCGCCCGCCGCATGAACCACAGCGTGCAGAAATGCACGGACAGCGAAAAACCCAGCGCCAGCGAAAATCCGGCGGCAATGCCGATTGCCGGCAGGCCAAGCGTAATCGTTAGACAGAATGCGATGAATGAATAGAATCCGTACACCATGCTGCGAAGCAGATGGATCGTGAACATCCTGCCGCTTGCGCGGTGCGAAAAGGCGGCGAGGACGATGCCCATGACGGGAAACACGGCGAACAGTCCGCTGAATTTTGGCCCAAGCAGCGGTGACAGATGGGTGACCGAGACCGTTAGCAGGCCGCCCGCAAGCATGCGTGCAATCAATTCGGCCGAAGTCGAAGCCGCCGCGCCGATCGACTGGGTCAGTCGCGGAAATGCGAGCGGTGCAAGCGCAACCGCGACGACAACCATGACAGCGACCAATGGGAACGGCGGCGCGGAAAAAACAATTCCGATCCCCACGAGCAGGTAGGAAGACAGGCCGGCGAGCAACGCCCGGACCCAGGACATCTTCGTCGCGACCCAGGCATAGGACAACGCAAAGGACAACCATGCCAATCCTCCGGTCAGCGCTCCCGCGGCCGTAACGGAGCCGAATTGCGGCCCCTGCTCCAGTGCCACAAACAGCAGAATGGGGCCGGTCACGACCGGAAAACCCGAAAGCCATCCCGCGACGGCCGGGCCCCACTGACGGCCGGCCAGGGTAATGGCGCCGATCAAGGCAGGAACAAGGACCAGCTTGAAAACGAATAAGGGTTCGATGATTTTCTATGAACGAAGCGGGGTTGGCTGCATTTCTGTCAGGGTCCGCAGCAGCCATCGCCAGGCTTTTCTTCCAGTCCGCCTTCTATGTTTGCAGCTTCCTGGGTACGCGTTGCGCCGGATCATAGAAGAATGTCTCCTGCGCAATGCGTTCCCCTTCCCAGCGCTGGTAAGCGAGTTCCTCCATGCGGGTCGTCGTGCCGTCCAGCCATTCGAAGTGGAATATCCAGCGGATGACCACCACGTCGCCGTTGACGAAAACCGGCCGGACGCATTTCGACATCAACGACTTCGTTCTCGCCAGTACCTTGCGTTCGTTTGCCGCGTGGGCATCGCGCCCGATGCGCGGCACTGCCTGATTCTCCTGCATTGAAGCATCCACTGTGTAGAACTCTTCAACGGCCTCGGCATGTGCGTTCTGCTCGACTCGCGCTATGAATCGCTCGATAGTTTCGGCTGTGGGCATGTATCTTCGGTTCCCGGAAAATTTTCCGTCTTCTGCATTATCTTCGAACTGCGATCGCGCCCGCCGGGGCTGCCGGACTTTTCGCTAAAGCAATTCCACGCCAATGCGGCGAACTGCGAGCGCAAACAGTCCGAAGCAAACGACTGTGATGATGACGCAAGCCAGCAGGGTCGGCCAGAATCCAAGGCGTGGAAGCAGTGCCGGAAAAGCAAGGAACATCGGCAACGTCGGCACGACGTACCAGAATGTATACCAGGCGTGATTCGCGATTTTTTCCGGGGGCTGCTTCTCCACGTAGAGCCAGATGAGC
>WNFI01710414.1_pt1 | contig 29429 bp, 28 predicted proteins | sample 5400471 | NCBI WGS metagenome assembly WNFI01 (sample SAMN13153348, study PRJNA577476) | soil metagenome | isolation source: 100 cm saprolite on Douglas fir-dominated hillslope | place: USA:California | collected 2013-09-17
CCGACGCGGTCGGGAAGATCGATCCGTGTGTATTTGCCGTCGGCGGCGTTTTTCCAGCTCTCGAGACTTGGCGTCGCGCTGCCGAGCACGACGATCGCTCCCTCCGCCCTGGCGCGCACGATCGCCACTTCTCGCGCGTGGTAGCGTGGCGCCTCACCTTGCTTGTAGCTGCTTTCATGTTCTTCGTCGATGATGATCGCGCCAAGATTGCGCAGGGGCGCGAAGATCGCCGACCGCGCGCCGACCGCGATGCGCCGCTCTCCGCGTTGCAGGGCCAACCAGGCGTCATAGCGCTCTCCGTCGCTCAACGCCGAGTGCAGTACGGCGACGTCGTCGCCGAAGACCGCGCGAAAGCGATCGACGGTTTGAGGCGTGAGCGCGATTTCCGGCACGAGCACGATGGCGGTCTGGCCGCGCTCGTTGACCATCTTTTTCAGCAGCTCGAGATAGACGAGGGTTTTGCCGCTGCCGGTGATCCCGTGAAGAAGGGTCACATGTCCGGGAGGGGACGCGGCGAGGGTGTCGATCGCCCGCTGTTGGGCCGGCGTTGGATGATGCGGCGTCGACGGCGGTCCGATTCTCGACGCGAAGGGATCGCGCGCGAGCGTCTCGGTGTCGATCCTTGCGTAGCCGTTGCTGACAAGCGAGGCGATAACGGAATCCGAGACATGCAACTGCTCGCGCACCGTCTCGACGGGCACTCGCCCACCGAGTGATTCCACGAACTCATAGAGGACCCGCTGCCGTTTTGCGCGGGCGAACACCTTGTCACGCTCGGCGAGCGACTCGAGGTTCCCCGCGAGCACGATCACGCGGCGCGTCTTGCGCGACGGCGTCGGATCGGCTACGCCGGTGAGCGCCACCGGCAGAATCGTCCGCAAAACGACTCCGATCGGGACGACGTAGTACTCGCTCATCCACCGCGCGATCGAGATCAGCGACTCGCCGACCACCGGGGCCTGGTCCGGCAGCTCGTGAACCTGCTTGATGGTGACGCCAGCCCGCGCCTCCCCCGGCCCAAGGATGACGCCAAGCAGCTTCCTGCCGTGGAAGGGCACGACCGCCCGCATCCCGATGCAGCCCCGCCCGGCGTCGGCATCGCCGACGGCGTATACGAACGTGCGGAAGAGCGGAAGCGGGAGAGCGACGTCGACGAGCATCAACCCTATAGTCCTGAACAATGACTGCGCCGCCACGAGGAGCGCAGCGACGAAGGGAAAGCTACTGCCGAGCGCGAACCCCGAGCCCTGGCGCGGTAGGAAGGGAAATGCGGCCGCCGACGATCGTTGCGCCAACGAACGGATCATCAGCGAGCAGGGCGGCGCCGTCGAAATCCGCGTAATCGAGGAGTGGCGCGAAGTGCGCGGCCGCCGTGATGCCAAGGCTCGTTTCGATCATGCATCCCGCCATGACGAGCATCCCGTGTGCGCGGGCCGTGGCGATCATACGCAGCGCCTCGCGCAGCCCCCCACACTTCGAGAGCTTGATGTTGATGCCGTCGACGCTGCCGGCAAGCCGCGCGACATCGGCCGCGACCACGCACGATTCGTCGGCGATGATCGGCAGCGACGACCGCTCGCGGACGAAGGCGAGGCCGGCGAGATCGTGGGCCGCCACCGGCTGCTCGACGTACTCCACCCCGAGCGATTTGAGCAGATCGATCATTTCCAAAGCCCGCTTTGGCGTCCAGGCGGCGTTCGCGTCGACACGAATGGTCTTTCCTTCGGCCGCCGCGACGACCGTTCGGATCGTTGCTTCGTCGTTGCCGGACCCCAGCTTCACCTTGAGCACCGGATACTGCGCGGCGGACTTCACCCGGCGTTCGAGCTCCGCGCTGTCCGGCGCGATGGCGATCGTGAAGCTCGACAGCGGAGCCGCTGCCGGGTCGAGACCCCAGAGTTTCCAGAGTGGCACTCCAAGCCGTTTACCGACGAGATCGTGCGCGGCGGCGCTGATCGCCGACTTCACGGACCCGTTGTTCTTGAGGGCCGCGTTCATCGCCGCCTCGAGCGACTCCAGCGCGAACGGGTCGCAGGCCTCGACGGTCGGCGTGAGTCGCTCGAGCGCGCCGGTCGCTGTCTCCGGCGTCTCGCCATAGAAGCGGTTGGGAGCCGCCTCGCCCCACCCTTCCACGCCGTCATCATCACGAAGCGTCACCCGAACCGTCCGGTGCTGGCTCGTTCCCCCTCGAGCGATGACAAAAGGGACGGTGGTGTGAACGGTGACCGTCTCCCAGGACAGCTTCATTCTCGTGCTAGTCGTCGAACTGCATGTGGACGAAATCGTACGGCGCCCAGGGGCCGGTCAGCTCGACGTTCAGATCCGGGTTCGCATCGCGCGACAGCACGAATCCCCGCTCGAACTCGGCCCACAGTTCGCGCTCGACGAGAAACGCGCCACTGAGGACGATGCCGGTCACCTGCTCCGTCGTGAGCGGAACGGACGCGACGGCGCGACGGCGCAGCTCTCGAAAGATCTCGCCCGCCGCCTCGGCGAGATCGGAACCCGCCTCCTTGTCGACGCGCTTGCCGCTGGCGCGGCTGACATGGACGCGAGCCGACGCGCGGTCGCTGATGAACGCGAGCGCGTCGGTGAGCGCGACGTAGTGGAGCTCCATCCATCGCGTGAGGACGTGCTCCGTTCGAAAAACGACCCCGACCGGCGCGGGGAGGACGACCTGCGCCTTGAATACGGTGTCGACGATCTCCCGATGTTGGTTGGCCAGGGCGGGGTCCGGATCGTCGAGTGAAAACTTCTCGCGGTCGGTGACGACCGCGGCGAGATCGCGAAAGGGAATCGCCCGCGCACCATCCTGGAGCACGTGCGACTCGTGCACCGAATCGATCACGGTAACTGCATGAAGGCGAAGGGCCATCTGTGTAAGCTATGCGGGGTTGGTGCGTTGGTGGGATGGTGGGTTGGTGGACTGGTGGGTTGGTACCAATGCACCAATCCACCAACCTCAGAGCAGTGCCCGCAGATGTCGGACGCACGCCACGCCGAGGCGATCCGGCACGTATCCGCCCTCGAGCGCACTGACGACGCGGCCGCCGGCGTGCGCTTCGGCGAGACCGACCAGCATCTTCGTCAACTCGTCGACATGCTCATACTCGAGCGTGAATCCGCCAAGGGGGTCGCCGGCCAACGAGTCGAACCCCGCGGAAATCATGATCAGATCCGGCGCGAACCCGGCGACGGCGTCGTCGACGGCGCGCCGCAGCGCCGTCACGTACTCCTCGGGCGGAAGACTCGCGCGCATTGGCACATTCCACACGTTCCCGTGCAGCCCCCGGTCGTCGGCGGCTCCCGTTCCGGGATACCAGGGCCACTGGTGCATCGAGACGAAATGGATGTTCGGATCGTGTTCTACGATGGCCTGGGTGCCGTTCCCGTGATGAACGTCCCAGTCCACGATGAGAACGCGATCGGCCTCGTGGCGCGCCCGTGCATAGAGGGCGCCGATCGCCACGCTTCCAAAGAGGCAAAAGCCCATCGACCGGTCACGGAGCGCGTGATGTCCCGGCGGGCGAACGGCGCAGAAGCTCCGCGCCGCGCCGCCGGCAAAGGCCATGTCGATCCCGTCGAGGACGGCGCCGGCGGCCGCGAGCGCCGCCTTCCACGATCCGGGGCTCGCGACGGTGTCCGGGTCGAGCCGACCGCCGCCGCGGCCAACCACGTCACGCACCTGGGCGATGTAGGCGCGATCGTGGCCGAGCGCGAGCTCATCATCCGTGGCGTGCCGGGACTCGACGTGGAGGAGCTCCGAGAAGAGGTCGGGATCCTCCCGTAATGCGCGGGGAATCGCGCGCAACCGTCCGACGTGCTCAGGATGCCCCCAGCCGGTGTCGTGAAAGCCGACGTCGGCATTGGAGATGTAGGCGGTGGGCACAGTGGTGGATTGGTGGATTGGTGGGTTGGTGGGTTGGTGGATTGGTGGATTGGTGGATTGGTGGATTGGTGTTCTGAGAATATGGGCGCGACCGACGGGTTCACCGCCACTCTCGATCCGCCAATCCACTAAACCACTAAACCACTAAACCACTAAACCACCACCCACCATCCCACCAACCCACTATCTGACGGGCCGTCTCCGCCTGTACGTCAGCAGAAAGATCGACCCGTCGATCGCGCCGGCGTCGGTCAACGACGCGGACTCGTCGAGCACTTCCCAGCCGCGGAGCTTCAGCACGAACTCCTCCGGCATCCCTCCGTCGCTGGCGCTCCTCAGGGCAAGCTGTGCGTCGAGGCCGAATGCGTCGAGCACGGCCCGCTTCACGGTCACCGCCGGTTCGTTCGGCGACGCCTTGACGCGGACCACGTCCCACACGTCCGGAACCTCGACGCGGACGGTGATCGACGGTTCGCCGCGGCGGGAGAGATCGATGGTGCCCGCTCGCGACCGGAGCTCGGTGACGAACGGCGCGGGGCTCGCCGGCTTCACGACCGCGGTCATGTCGCGGCTGGCAGCGTCGCGAAGAACCGCGCGACCTGCATGTCGAAGAGATATGTCGATCCGGTCACGCGTGTACCGCCGGCGCCCGCGCCGGCGGCAATACAGATCTCCTCTCCACCCTGTCCCCGAAACGTGCAGTAACCCGGGCCTTCCTTGTCGAGAAACGCGGCATACAACGCCGACCGCTTGCTGAAGAATCCCTTCGCCTGTTTCAGGACCTCGTCGGCCGTGAGCGTCGTGGTGACTTCTTGAAGAGTCAACTTCGATGGTGCCATGTGATTGGTCCTAGTGAAGCGAGTCGTGCCGCGCCGTCGTCGTCCCGAGCGGAAGATCGACGATGAACGTCGTACCCTCCCCTTCGACCGACTCGAGCAGAATGTCTCCGCCGAGCAGCCGCGCGAACCGCCTCGCCAGCGTGAGGCCGAGGCCGGACCCGCCGTATCGACGAGTCGACGTCCCGTCGAGCTGTCGGAACTCCTCGAAAATGTAGCCTTCCGCGTGCTTGGGAATGCCGATGCCGCTGTCGGTGACGGCGTAGCGGACGCGGTCGCCAGCCACGGAGGCGCCGAAGGTGACGTGCCCCTGGTGCGTGAACTTGAATGCGTTCGAGAGCAGGGCGCCGAGAATCTTTCCGAGAAGACGACGATCGGTCTCGATCGGCGTCGAGGGCGGCATCGTCACATCGAGCAGGACATCGGTGCGGCGGCCTTGGGTCGAGTCGAGCACTTCCTGCATCGGATCACGGATATCGAACCGGGTGACGGCGACTTCGCCTCCGCCCCGGCGCAGCGACGTCAGATCGAGCAGGTCGCCGATGAGCGAGAGGAGATGCTCGCTCGACGCTTTGACGTGGGTCAGCGTCTGTTGCTGGTCGGGAGTGACGGGGCCGACCACGCCTTCCTGCATCAGCGAGATGTAGCCGATGACGCTGGTCAGCGGTGTGCGCAGCTCGTGGGAGATGTTGGCGAGGAACTCATCCTTCACCCGGCGCGCGTCGAGCAACGCGAGGTACTGCCGCTCCAGCTCGACGTTGGAGGTTTCGAGCGCCGCGTTCGTCGACCGCAAGTCGTCGATGAGCTTCGCCTTCTCCGCGGTCGCGGCGATCTGGTCGGCGACCATCTGGAACAGGTGGCGCGACTCGGCGGACGGTGTCCCCGCCTCCTTGAAATAGAAGGTGATGGCACCCAGGACGGTCTCTGCGGTCTGAAGCGGCAAGGCGACCAGCGACCGGAAGCCTAATTCCGTGGCGACCTCACGCCAGTCGCTCGCCGTCGCGTCGGCGAAAACGTCGGGCACTTCGATCACCTTGCGCTCGGCCGCGGCTTCGCCGCTGGGCCCGGACCCGACCTTGACGCGCAGTTGGGACAAAAACTTGGCGTAGCGTTGCGGCCAATTGTGAACGGCGCCGAGCTTCATCAGCTCGGAATTCGGCTCGACTAGATAGACGCACGCGAACGAGGCGCCAACGAGCGGGCTGACCCGGTCGAGGGCGAACTGATAGACGTCTCCCGGGCGCTCGGCGGTGTGAAACGCGTGGACGATCTCGCGCACCACCATGAGCTCCTTGAGCCCGAAATCGGTGCCTTCGGCGGCAAGCCGGTATCGATCAAACGACGGCGACATCGCTCTCGTCACGCGCGAGAATGTAAGACCGCTGGCCCGTGAGGGCCAGCGGTCGTATCCCGGGCCCTTCGCCTCGCTCTGGGCAAACTCCGCGAGGGATATGCCTTTAAATAGTTGGTCAGTGCTTTTTCGGCGGGGCCAGAGCGCGGATCTCGAGGCTGTGGACGAGAACGTCGGCCGGCGTGGCGACGATATGCGCAATCGACTCCGCCACGTCCTCAGGAGCCAGCATCCAGCTCGCGTCCGCGCGCGACGAAAAGCCCGTCGCGACCGAGCCCGGATTCACCGTCGACACCTTCACACCGTGCTCGCGCACCTCGAGCATCAGGCACTCCGCGAAGCCGGCCGCGGCGTGCTTGGATGCCGCGTAGGCCGTGCCGCCAACGAACGCGCCGCGGCCGGCGATCGAGCCGACGACAATGACATGTCCACGCCCCCGCTGGATCATGCCAGGCAAAATCGCACGGGTCACGTGAAAGAGCGCGTTGAAATTGAGGGCGACGATGCGGTGCCATTCCTCGGGGGTCAGGTCGAGCAGCGGTTTGATCGGACCGACGCCGGCATTGTTGACGAGGACGTCGCACTCGATGTCGGCAAGCGCGCGGTCGGTCGCCGCGTGATCGGTGAGGTCGAGAGGGATTGTTCGACAGGCGCCGTGCCCAGCTTCGATCTCTCTCGCGAGCGACTCGAGCTCTGGCTGCGTTCGAGCGACGGCGATGATGTCGAAGTCACGCGATAGGCGAAGGGCGGTGGATCTGCCGATTCCGCGAGAGGCGCCGGTGATCAGGGCGGAGGCTCGAGGCATTCTAGGACAGTGCCTTCTCGATCGACCTCACCAGGGGTCCGAAACCGAGGGGGTGACTCGACACTCGCTTCGCCAGTTCCGGCGCCAGGTCTCGCTGACCTTCCGAGAATAATTCCGCGATGATCCACGGACCCGCCTTCGGGTTGCGCCACCAATCCTCATTGTACCGCTGCATCAGCGTTTCGGTGAGCAGGGCCTGGAGCTGCCAGGCGCGGAGGTACCGCGCCACGTAATAGCGAGGGTCGACATCGACAAAGGCCTGGGACGAATCGTATCGAAAGGTCGTGGCGCGCGTGAGGCGCTCGACGTACACCTCCGGCAACTTGTCGAACGGGATCAGTCCTCCGTGCAGGTCGAGCTCGTAGAGCAACTTCGACGCGTACCGGCGCAGGAAGTGAAGCTCCTCGAACGCGGTCGAGCGGAGGAACGTATCGAGCTTGTTCGCCGCGAGCGGGGTGTAGCGCTTCAACCAGCCGACGTCGTGCATCAGATGATCGAAGAGCATCGCGTACCCTTCGGTGATGGAGTTGTCGCCGAGCCAGCGGTACTCGAAGGGCAGCTCGCGGTTCATGTATCCGAAATGCAGAGCATGCCCCAGCTCGTGGAGAAAGGTCGACCAGTCGGATTGCCCGCCGTGCGGGCGAAGGACGAGATAGACCTCGTCCGGCGCGCGCACCGGCGCGCAGAACGCGCGCGATTGCTTGCCCACGCGATCGTCGGTGTCGTAGAGAACCCTGCCGCCGGCGATCGGGTCGATGCCCATCTCCCGCATCTGACGGCGGATCTCCCACTCCATGGAGCTGGCCGGAAACTGTTCGTCGAACTCTCGGCGGCGAAAGAGGGCGGCCGCATCGGCTCGCGTCGCGTCTCTCGGCTCGATACGCAGCGATGTGCGGACGAAGCGCGGGTAGGTGTCGTCCCACAAGGCATCGGTCTCCTCGAGAAACGCCTCACACTGCGCACCGAGCTCCCGCAGGGACACGCCGCTCAGTGCCTCGAAGGTCGCATTGTAGCCGTCGGCGAGATCGAGTGACTCGATGATCTGGCGTTCGCGCTCGAACCGCTCGCGGCGCATCGGCGCGAGCTCCGCGCCTACCATCGTGTTGACCGCTCGATCGATGCGGAGCCGCTCGCGGCGATCGGTCGTATTGGCGATGGTGATGATGGCCTGGTGGTATTCGAGCGCTCGCGTGTCGTCGAGGCGCACCACGGTTGAGCGCTCCCAGGCAATCTCGCGCTCCTCCAGGGGAGCCAGCTCGCGAGAGCTCTGGAGCTCGGCAAGCCATTCGAGCAGCATTCGCGCCTGGCGGTGCTCCTCGCTGCCGGGTGCGGAGCCCGTCAGCCGCGTGCGGACAAATGCCAGCGCCTCCGGGCCGACCGTCGGCGCATGGCGCTCGTAGACCGCTTGTAGCTCTGCCGTCGGCTTGAGCCCCGCGCCGGCGAGATAGTATTCGCGCGAGATCTCTTCCATGAACGCCTGCCCGTCTGCGCGCAGACGTTGGAGCGAGAGTGGCTTCACCCCGCGACCCGGCCGGCGACGATGTCGCGCACACGATCCGACGCGACGCGTTCCTGCAGCAGGGTGTCGCGGTCTCGAATCGTCACCGTGTTGTCGGCCAGTGTCTGGCCGTCGATCGTAATGCAGAAGGGCGTGCCGATCTCGTCCTGACGACGATAGCGCCGCCCGATGGCTCCCGACTCGTCGTAGAAGACGGGGAATCTCTGCCGGAGCTCGCTGGCCAGCTTTTCGGCGTATTCCGGCATGCCGTCCTTCTTCACGAGTGGAAAGATTCCCGCCTTTACCGGCGCGAGCGCGGGCGCGAGCCTGAGCACGGTGCGACCTTCCTCTTCGCCCTCGACGCTCTCCTCGCGATACGCGTTGACGAGGACCGCGAGGGTGGTGCGATCGGCCCCGACCGACGTCTCCACGACGAACGGCACGAATCGGCGATTGGTCGGTTGGTCGAAGTACTCGAGCTTCTTTCCCGAGAACTCCTGGTGCCTGGAGAGGTCGAAGTCGCCCCGATGGTGCACGCCCTCGATTTCCTGTGGCCCAAGCGTGCCGCCGAAGTCGAACTGGATGTCGAAGGCCGCGCGGGCGTAGTGCGCGAGCTCGGCCTTGTCATGCTGGTGAAACCCGAGGCGACTCTCGTCGAGTCCCAGCGACCGATGCCAGTGCATGCGCTGCGCCTTCCAGTACTCGAACCACTCCATATCGGATCTGTGTGGATCCTGTGCAGCAGGATCCACAAAGAACTGCATCTCCATCTGCTCGAATTCGCGCGTCCGAAAGATGAAGTTGCCCGGCGTGATCTCGTTACGAAACGCCTTGCCGATCTGGGCGATGCCGAAAGGGACCTTCTGTCGCGTGGCCTGCTGCACGTTGAGGAAGTTGACGAAGATTCCCTGGGCGGTCTCCGGGCGGAGGTAGACGACCGACGCGCTCTCCTCGACCGGTCCCATGAACGTCTTGAACATGAGGTTGAAGAGGCGCGGCTCGCTGAGCGTGCCTCTCATCCCGCACGCGGGGCACTGCGCGTCGGGGTGCCCGGGCGTCCCTTTGATCTTCGGATCATCCGCCCGGAACCGTTTCTTGCAGTTCCGGCAATCGATGAGCGGATCGGTGAAGCCGGCGACGTGGCCGCTCGCCTCCCACACCCTCGGGTGCATCAGGATCGCGGCGTCGAGTCCCTCGATGTCATCGCGAGCGCGGACCATGGAGAACCACCAGCGGTCCTTGAGGTTCTTCTTCAGCTCGACACCCAGCGGACCATAGTCCCAGACCGACCCGGTGCCTCCGTAAATCTCGGAGGATTGGAAGATGAAGCCGCGTCGCTTGCACAGCGACACGAGTTTTTCCATTACGTCCGGCTGCGACATTTATCGGGGCGTCGGTGGTGTACGAGGCTTGATGCGAGAACGGGAATCTATCACCTGACGCAGCAGGGAAGCTGGTTCGATCACGTATCCAATTCTGGACTGAGCTTTGGTTCAGGCGGCGCCCCCTTCCCGATCAAACGCGCGACGATCCGATCGCCATGAAATCGCCCGTTTTCGATGAACACCTTGTTCGCGTCAAACCCAGCGACGACCACCCCGGCGATGAACACCCCGGGAATCGACGTCTCCAGGGTATTCGAATCGTGCGCGGGAATTCCGGTCTTCGCATCGATCGGAACCCCCATGCCGCGTAGCAGATCGACGTTCGGCGCAAAGCCGGTCATCAGGTACACGCGCGTGGCCGGCAGCGTCGCCTGTGTTGTTCCTGACTCGATCGTGACGGCATCGGGCCCGATCGTCGTGATTCGAGCGTTCCAACGCGCCGCGATCGATCCCTCCTTGACGCGGTTCTCGAAGTCGGGCAGAACCCATGGCTTGATCTTCTTGTCGAACGACGGGCCGAAGTGCACGAGCGTGACTCGCGCTCCGCACCGATAGAGATCGAGGGCGGCCTCGGCCGCCGAGTTCCCGCCGCCAGCGACGACGACGCTTTGATCGAAGGCCTCGTGGCCTTCGCGATAGATATGCGTGACGTGCGGAAGACCTTCGCCGGGGACGCGGATGAGATTCGGCGACCCGAAGTACCCGGTCGCAATGACGACGGCTTTGGCGTGCCGCAACCCAGCCCGGCCTCCAGGCAGCACCGTGTCTCCGCGAAAGTGTCCCGCGGCACCGGTGATTCGAACGACCCGCTCGTTTTGGTGGACCGGCAGTCTGAAATGCCGGACGATCGTGCGGTAGTACGCCAGGGCGTCGCGCCGGGTCGGCTTCTCCGTCGCGACCACGAATGGAATGTCGCCAAGCGATAACTTTTCGGCGGTCGAGAAAAACGTCGCGTACGTCGGGTATTGCGCGATGCTCGCCACCACCACGCCGGCATCGACGACCGCGACGCTCAAACCGGCCCGGATTGCCGAGATCGCGGCGGCCAGGCCGCACGGTCCAGCCCCCACGATCAGAAGGTCAACGGAGTCTCGGTTCGGCATGTCTGTCCGTGCGCAGTGATCGGCGGGCGCTCAGAGTGATATGATCTGATCCCGTCTCGTTCCGACGCTCACGTAAGACACTCGAGTCTCGCTCAATTCCTCGATGCGGTCGAGATACGTCCGAGCGGCCGCGGGCAGATCGTCAATCTTCCTCGCGTCCGCCGTGGAGCGTTTCCATCCGTCAAACCACTCATATACCGGCTCGCACCGATCGAGGAGCGAGACTTCACCAGGGAATTCGTCGTACATCTCGTCCCCAACCTGATACCCGGTGCAAATCCCGAGCGTCTCCAGCGTATCGAGCACATCGAGTTTCGTCACCGCCAGATCGGTCAACCCATTGACCCGCGCCGCATATTTCACGACGACGGCGTCGAACCAGCCGCAGCGCCGCGCCCGTCCCGTCGTGGCGCCGAATTCATTCCCGAGCTGTCGTACCCGTTCCGCGAATGCGGGCTCCATCTCGGTGGGCAAGGGTCCGTGACCGACACGCGTCGTGTACGCCTTGACGACACCGAGGATGGCATCGAGGGCGGTTGGCGCGATGCCGACGCCCACCGCCGCGCCGCCCGAGGTCGTGTTGCTCGACGTCACGAACGGGTACGTGCCGTGATCGACGTCGAGGAGCGAGCCCTGCGCACCCTCGAGCAACACCGCGGCGTCGCTTTTCCGCGCCCGATGAATCATCAGGCTGACATCCTCGGCGAGCGGCAGAAGGCGCTCGGCCAGTCGTTCCAGCAGCGCGACCGTCTCGTTCGCATTGGCGCGCTTATCGCTCTTGAAGCGCGACAACTGCGCATTGGCATGCTCGGTCCCTCGCTCGACGAGGTCACACAGCCGCTTCGGATTCCTGAGATCGAGCACGCGTACGCCGCGGCGCGCGATCTTGTCCTCGTACGCTGGCCCGATGCCCCGCCCAGTCGTTCCGATCTCGGCGCTGGCCGAGCTCGCGCCGTCGATCAACTTGTGGTACGGCAGGACGAGGTGCGCGCGGTCGCTGACGTACAGGCGGCCTTCGACGTCGATTCCGTCCTTGACCAATCCGTCGATTTCCGTGAATAGCGTGTCTGGGTCGAGCACCACGCCGTTCCCCAGGGCACAGCGAACGCCCTCGTGCAGAATGCCGCTGGGGATCTGGTGCAGAACAAAGACTCTGTCGCCGATGTGCACCGTGTGGCCGGCGTTGGCGCCGCCCTGATAGCGCACGACCCAATCGGCCCGCTCGGCCAGGACGTCGACGAGTTTGCCCTTCCCTTCGTCGCCCCATTGGGCGCCGACGACAACGACCGTGCGGTTGGTCTCGGTGAACATCGGCGGTAACGTGGAGGAAACCAGGGGGCAAAAAAAACCGCCCCGGCGGGTCTGCCGGGGCGTTGATGGAATCTACCGTCATCCCGAGGTCAGTCAACTTCGTCGCCGATTCCGAACGCGTTAGCCGAGGACCGCCATGCTCATCACCCATGCCGCCATCATGAGTCCGATGGCGACGTTGATCGCCGCGCCGATCGCTCGTCCGATGAGCGCGCCGGTCGCCACGCGAGTCGCGTCGACGCCGGTTGTTCCGGCGGTGAGCTCGAAGGCCAGGGCCCCCACAAACGCTCCAGCGAATGCGCCGAGGACCGGTCCGACAACCGGGACCGGAAGCCCGACAAAGGCACCCACCATTCCCCCGATCACCGCGCCCCACCCCGCGCGACGCGATCCACCGTATTTCCGCGCATAACGGCCGGCGAGGGCCAAGTCGGCGGCCGCGCCGATCGTGGCGAGGATCGTCACGCAGCCAACCGTGAACCAGCCGACGCCGCCGGTCGGGACAAGTATCCGATACCCCGCGGCCGCGGCGGCAATCACCCACGTTCCCGGCATGCCGAACGGAATCATCACCAGGGCAAGCAGGACGATCGCTCCAAGCACCAGCACTTCCATCAGGCCAGCTCCTCGACAAGTCGGGCAAGAACGCGCGCGGCGGCCGGAATTCCGGCTCCCCGCACCGCGTGCAGGTTGTCACGCATCGTGTGAATCCGGTTGAGCGTACGCAGCGTGCCACGGGCGAGTGTCAGGGTCTGCCAGCTCGCCGCCTGAAACGCGACCGAGTCCGTCAGCACCCCCGGCAATGGCCGGATCGCGATCGCTCGCGGTTCCACGGCTCGTGCCGCGACAAGCGCTCGGCGGGTCAGCTCATCCGAGCCGCGGTAGCGCATCACGACCAGCCGGCCCGCGTCATCGATCGTATCGCAGTTGATCGCGACTCCGGGCGGTCGCCCGATGACCCAGGCGCGCGCTCCCGCGAGGGCCAACTCCTCGGCGTCGGTGATGAGGACACCGAATGATTTGTGGAGTCCAACGGACGCGGCCGCTTCCAGAACCGCGGCGACTCCCGATGCATTGTCCGCCGCGCCGTCACTTTTCGAACCGACGATGGCGCCAACGAGAATGCCTCCGCCAATCGCGGCGCAGGCACAGATCACCAGCGGCAGCGCCGGCCAGAGTCCGGACGGCAGCAGTGCGGCACGAATGGGCAATCCAAATACGCCCGCGGCAAGCAGCACTACGCCCAACGTTCGCACCGCGGTCGACACCGGCTGGGACTTTGAGTCGATGTGGGCGACAAGCCAGACGCGCGGATCGGTGCCTCGTGTCGCCTCGAGATTGATTGCCGATCGGCGCAAGAGTGTGCCGCGCGTGGCTCGGTGCCCGCCCAGCCACAAGGCGAGAAGCGCAAGAACGCCAGTCGACAGAGCTGCCCCAATCGCGGCAACGACGATCCCTCCACTGCCAGCGAACGTCGTCGCGATCACGAGCGTTGCGCCCACCGCTCCCATGATCGGGGCGCCATATCGCCCCGGCAACGCTGAATACTCGAATGGCCGCGGCGCGACAGCGAATCCGAGCCCTCGCAGCTGCTCCGCGCAATACTCTCGCGCCGACACAAGCGCGGCGCTTCCTGCCGGGCGGGGCGCTTTGGCGAGCGCTTCGAGGTGCGCCAACCCTGCTAGGCCGCGACCAGCTCCGCCGTCTCCAACAGCGACTCGACCTCTCGACGCTGAGTTTCGCCCAGCGGCAGTAGCGGCGAACGCGTCGGGCCGCCCGCGAGACCCACGGCGTCCATTGCCGCTTTCACGCCGGCGACGCCGAGCTCGGCGACGATCTTGGTGTGAAGAGGGGCGAGCCGTTCCTGGACGAATGTCGCCGTTCCCTGATCGCCTCGCCTGAACGTCGCATAGACCTCGAGCGCGAGCGACGGCGCAAACAGCGATACGCCCAGAATTCCGCCGGCGGCGCCCGTCATCAGCGCATGATTCAGGATCGCGCCATTGCCGACCAACACGGAGAAGCTTGGCGACCGTGACCCCATGAAGCCCGCGAGAATCTCCTTGTTGCCAGAACTGTCCTTGATGCCGATGACGTTCGGATGCCTCGCCAGGTCCGCGACGAGCTCATTCGGCAGCGAGAAATGCATGTACTTCGGGATGTTGTAGAGAATCACCGGCACCTCGCTCGCATCCGCGATCGAGCGGTAGTGCCTCAGCAGTGCGGGCGCCGTCATTGAGGAGCTGTAGTAGTGCGGCGCGACGACGAGGACGGCATCCGCCCCGCGGGCCGCGGCATTCTTCGCAAGACGGATCGCGGCTCGCGTCGACTCCGCCCCGGCGCCGACGATGACCGTCTTGTTCCGCGGCACCACGTCGCGCGCGATCTCGACGAGTGATGAGCGCTCAGCCTCATCCAACAGCGCGGCTTCACCCGTCGAGCCACCGACGACGACGCCGTCGAGGCCGGCCTCGATGTGGGCCTTGATGTTCGCCGCGAATTTCTTGGAGTCGATCTCCCCGCCGGCGACGAACGGCGTCGTAACAGGTCCGAAAATTCCGGTCAGGGAGAGCGTCATGACGAGATGATGTCGAAGCCGCCGCCGCTCTGAATCCCCTCGAGCATCCCCGCATCGACGCCCGACTCCGTCGCCGCGGCGACCTCCGCGACCGCCTCCATCTTCTTCGGGGCGCCAGTCGATGAGAACATCGTCATCTTCAGCTCGAAATCCGACGGGTTGCTCGAGTTCATCTTGGCGACCTCGAACGTCACGGCGCCCTCGTTGACGAGGTCGGCGAGACACTGATCGAAGGTCTGCATCCCGTACGTCTCCTTGCCTTCCTCGATGAAGTCCTTGATCTCGCCGATTTTGTCGCCATCGATGATCATGTCGCGGATCGCCGGTGTCACGATCATGATTTCCGCGGCCACGACGCGGCCCTTTCCCTTGGCGCTCGGCAGGAGGCGCTGCGAGATCACGGCCTGAAGCGTTTCGGCGAGGCGAATGCGGACCACGTCCTGCTCTTCCGCCGGAAACATGGCCATCATGCGCAGCACGGTGCTCGTCGCGTCCGGCGTGTGCAGTGTCGACATGAGCAAATGGCCGGTCTCGGCGGCCTTCATCGCCGTGTCGATCGTCTCGGCGTCACGCAGCTCGCCGATGAGGATCACGTCCGGATCCTGGCGAAGCGCGGCCCGCAGTCCCATTTGAAAGTCGAGCGTGTCCGAGCCGATCTCCCGCTGCGTCACCGAGCATCTCTTGTCCGAGTGCAGGAACTCGATCGGATTCTCGAGCGTGAGGATGTGGCCCGATTCGCGGGCGTTGATATAGTCGACAAGGGCCGCCATCGTGCTCGACTTTCCCGACCCCGTGACCCCGGTGACGAGCACCATGCCGCGCTCGAATTCGGCGATCTTCGCCATGACCGGCGGCAGGCCGAGCTTCTCGAAGCTCGGGACCACCAGCGGAATCGCACGCATCACGATCGAGAACGCTCCGCGCTGCTTCATGATGTTCACGCGGAACCGGCCCACGCCGTCCAGCGCCCAGGAGCAGTCGTAGTCCATGATCTTGTCGATGCGAGCCTTGTCGTCCTCATTGCTCATGAGGTGCAGGGCGACGGACTTCGTCTGCTCGGGCGTGAGCTTCTGATTCGTCAGTGCAACGAGGTCACCGTGGATCCTCGCGCGAAAATAGTCCCCAGCCTTGATGTGGATGTCAGAGGCTCCACGGTCGACCGCAGCCTTGATTATTTTTTCCATTGCGGAATCCCTTCAGTCACCACGAGCGAAGCGAGGGGTCTTAGTTGAATTGCACGAGAACGTGCCCGTCAGTTTCAATAGCCAGCGTTCTTGTCGACGACGTTTCTCAGTGGCTCGCCGCGGACATACCGGGTCCAGTTGTCGAGGAACAGCTCGAGCTGCCGCGGCCAAAATCTTCCCGGCGAGACCGGCGAAATGTGCGGGGTGAGGAGGACCCGCCGAAGCTGCCACAGTGGACTGGTTGCCGCCAGTGGCTCCTCCCGAAAAACGTCCAGAACGGCGCCGCGAAGGCGACCCCGTTCCAGTCGATCGATCAGCGCCTCGTCGTCGATCAGGGCTCCCCGGGCGACATTGACCACGATCGCGTTCATGGGCAGCAAATCCAGCCGCCGCGCGGTCAGCAGCCCGGCCGTTTCCGTCGTGAAGGGTGCGGCAAGGACCACCACGTCGTGTTTCGGAAGCTCTTCCTCGATGTCACCAAGCGCAATGACGCGGTCGAATCCCGCCGGCGGCCCAAGCTCTACCCGCCGTCGGACGCCGGTACAGGTCGCGCCAAGCGCGAACAGCCGCTTGGCGGTCTCCCCGCCGAGGCCACCGGTGCCGACGATGAGCGCGCGCACCGAGTCCATCTCGCGTAGCGGCGCATCGGTGGAGACGAAAAACGCTTTGTCCCACCTGCGCTCGTGTTGCTGAGCGATGGCGACGTCGAACCCGCGAAGAAAATGGAGAATCCCGGCGACGACGTATTCCGCGATCGGGATCGCATGCACGCCGGCGGAATTCGTGAGCACGACGTCACTCCGGCGCATCTCGTCGTGCAAGGCGCTGCCGACTCCGGCCGCCGCCGAATGCACCCATCGCAGCCGGGGCGCTACGACAAACAGGTCGCGAGGAATGCCGAAGCCGAAATAGACCTCGGCGTCGGCGACGGCGGCCATCACCTCGTCGCTCGGACGCGGTGGACCGTCACCATCGGAGCTGGTTGGCGACCTGACGATATGCACGCGCCATCCCGGCGGAGCGGCCTTCAACAAAATGGCCGCTCCCTCGGGAGGGAGCGACCAGTTCAGCGACCGTGCAGCGACGTCGGCGACGAGAAGGCGGGCGGCGGTGGCGGGCATGAGAGCAAGCAAACTCTCCGGACCGCCCTCCGCCCGCCAGCCCCCACGACCCCTTCTTACTTCTTGGCCTTGGCCGCGATGTTCGCGTCGAACTTGTTCTGTTGCGGAGCGGACAGGACGGCGCGGATTTCAGCCTTCTCCTGATCGGCGACCGCCTGAACCTTGGCGGCGTACGTCGGATCGGCCACGGCGCCCGCCTTCTCGGCGGCCTGGCGATCCTTTTTCATTGTCGAGAGCTGCGCCTGATACTTCTTCTCGATCGCGGTAACCTGGGGCTTCTCAGCCGCGGTCAACTTGACGCCCCTCAACCACTTCTTGGGCGCGGAGGTGGCCTTGTCGATCTCCTTCAGCTCGGCGCTCGTTTCGGTCTTCGCGGCTTTCGCCGCTGCCTTTTCCTGTCTCTTCACAGCCTTCGATTCCGTCCTTTCGTCCTTCATTGCGGCGGAGGCGGCGGGCTTCGCCGGCGTGGCCTGGGCGAAGACGGGGGTGGCGAATACACCCGCGACAGCGGTCGCGAGCAACACTTTGGTCAAGCGCATGAAATTCTCTCCTCGAGCGTGTGATGGGATTGCCCCGTCGATCTGATCAGGGATCCACATCAGGTGACCCTGCGAGACCGCGACCGGCCACAACTGGCCACACCACCGGGTTCTGGAAGACCAGGTCAGATCAGGCCGCCAGGGTCAGGTGCCGCCACCATACACGGCAACCACATCTCCGCGTTCCATAAGGCGCTGCGGAACAACCTCGAACTGGACCGATGGTCCGGTCAGCTTCAGCTCGAAGGTGCGATCGCGGGGGTGGTCGAAGGTATTCGCGGACTTGATTCGAATGCCCTCCTCGCTGAGCGTTTGAGCGATCGAGTCCAGCGCCGTTCCGGGCTTCGTCCGGACCGTCATATGGACGACGCGCCGAACGCGGCGCAAGGTGCGCTCGAGTCGGCCCAACCCCGCCAGAACGACCGCCACGAGGACTCCGGCGCCGGCGGCCGCGATGTAATCTCCAGCTCCGATCGCAATGCCGATGGCCGCAACCACCCAGATCGTTGCGGCTGAGGTGAGGCCGGTGACCATCCCGCTCCCTTGCATGATCGTGCCGGCACCGATGAACCCGATCCCCGAGACGATTTGAGCCGCAAGGCGCGCCGGATCGCCAACGCGCGTTCCGTTCTGCATGACCATCGTCATCGAGACGTGGGTGAGCAGGGTCGCGCCCATGCAAATGAGAATGTTCGTCCGCAGCCCGGCCGGCTTTGCCTTGAGCTCGCGCTCGAGGCCGATGGCGCCGCCGAGGACGACGGCGAGCATCATTTTGCCAAGTAACTCGAGCTGGAAGATCTCGACGACCTGCGAGGCGGCGACCGGCACTGTGGCGGCCACCTGAACGGCGGCTAGGAGACCGAGAATTATCGTGCTCCCGCCCGCGGCCGCCGGTTGCGGCGACTCAGCCCCCGGTCGTCATCGCGCGTCCAGGTCGCGAACGTCGCCCGGCATCGTATCCGGCGAGGGGTCGCCATAGGCGATGCTGCGTGCCTGTGCGTCGAGCGTTGCGATAGTGGCGTCGTCAGGCTCTGTCGGAGTGTCAAAGGTTCGAAAGACCGTGCTCCCGCACTTCTCACAGGTGGTGGATTGCGGCACCGTGTCATCATAGAACTGCTCATTGCCGCAGGTCATACAAACGAGCGTCACGAAACCTCGGGGGCCATTTTGACTAGACATCTCGATTCAACCGGCGTTGAAGGTGCAGCGCCAGTTGCAAGAGACATGCGGCAGTCCCCCCGAAGGCAGGGTGATCGCGACGAAAATGGATGGTTGAGGCGGCCAGCGCCAGATGTAGGCGATTGGCGTCATCCCTCGCGGGCGCGAGGGAGGCGATTCCTATTTACGCCACCGCGCCTCGCGTATGACGGCGCAGTCGTCGCACAATGTCGCGCTCGACCGCAGGCGCGCCCCACAACACCCGCACAGGCTGTAGAACTGAACGCCGCGCCGCGACACATCGCGCGCGATGTTCGGCTCGCAGGCAAGGAAATCGGGGATGGCGACGTCGAGCTCGGGAGCATGGCGGGCGCGCCGCCACGCGATGAACCGGCGATAGAGACGGCGGAAGTACTGCATGCGACGATCAACCTCGGGCCGCAATGTTCAGCGCTCGTCGTCGGGCGGCGACCGATGCCGGCGGCGGGCACCGCGGCGGCGGGCACCGTTTCGAAAGCAGAGATTATGCCTAATCGATTCCCATCGCCGCTCGCACGGCGCTCAGCGTCTCTTTCGCGAGCTTCCGACACTTTTCCGTCCCGATCGCGAGCGCCTCATCAACCCGCCTGGGATGCGCCGCCAACTCTTTCGCCCGCGCGCGAATCGGGACGAGCTCCGTTTCCATCGACGCGTGCAGGACTTTCTTGCAGTCGATGCAGCCCCAGCCGGCGGTCGAACATTGGAGTGCCACGTGGGTGACTGTATCCTGTGGGCTGAACGCCTTGTGCAGGTGGTAGATGTTGCAGATCTCGGGCGTTCCGGGATCGGTCCTCTTCACTCGCGCCGGATCGGTCATCGCCGGCCGCAGCTTGTCCCAAATTGACTCCGGTGACTCGATCAGGCCGATGGTGTTGCCCGACGACTTCGACATTTTCGTCTGGCCGTCGAGGCCCATGATGCGACGGTTCGGCGTCAGCAGCGGTTGCGGCTCGGGGAAATAGTCCTTCTCGGGCGAAAACGCATTGTTCCACCGCCGGGCGACGACGCGCGATAGCTCGAGATGTTGCACCTGATCCTCGCCGACAGGCACACGATCGGCCCGATAGAGCAGAATATCCGCCGCCTGGAGCACCGGATAGTTCAGCAGCCCCGCGTTGATGCTCTCTTGCTTGTGCGACTTATCCTTGAATTGCGTCATGCGCTCCAGCTCACCGAGCGGCGTCACGGTGCCCAGGATCCAGGCGAGCTCCATATGTTCCGGCACCGACGACTGCACGAACAGAGTGGCTTTCGACGGGTCGATGCCCGCGGCGAGCAGCGACACCGCCATGTCATGGCGGCGTTGCCGGAGCTGCCCCGGCTCGTAGGCGGTGATGATCGCGTGGTAGTCGACGATGCAGAAGATCGCCTCGAACTCGGTCTGTAACTTGACCCAGTTCTTCACCGCCCCGAGATAGTTTCCGATGTGCAGCTCGCCGGACGGCTGGATTCCACTGAAGATTCGCGCCATTCAACTAAAATAACCGAGCCGGAGCAGGGCTCGTGCTGACATTTGAAATGACCCCTACCGATACCCGCGCACTCCTCGCCACCTGCGTCGCCGCCGCCGCCAAAGCCGCAGACGTCATCCGCGCCGGCGCGGCCCGGCGCAGTGAGTTGGTCTGGGAGACAAAAACTCGAGCCGACTACGTCAGCGAGGTCGATCGCGCCTCGGAGCAAATACTCGGCGACGTGATCCGCGGCCGGCACCCTGACGCCCGGCTGATCGCCGAGGAAGGCTCGCCTCACCTCGACGGCCTCGATGGACTGGTCTTCATCGCCGATCCCCTCGATGGCACGACGAATTTCTTGCATGGATTCCCCTGGTATGCCGTGTCGATCGCCGCCGTCATCGACCGTGAATTGGTCGCTGGGGTCATCCTCAATGCGGCGACTGGCGAGCTATTCACCGCGACGGCGGGCGGCGGTGCGCGTCGTGCCGGTCAACCGATTCTGGTCTCGTCGATCACCGATCCGATCCGCGCGTTGATCGGCACCGGATTCCCCTTCAAGCAGGGCAGTGATTACACGGAGCGGTATCTCGAGATCTTGCCGCCGATCATGCTTCAGTCGGCCGGCATTCGCCGGGCTGGCTCCGCGGCGCTCGACCTCGCCGACGTCGCCTGTGGGCGCTTCGACGCCTTCTGGGAAATGATGCTCTCGCCGTGGGACATCGCCGCCGGACTCCTGCTCATTCGTGAAGCCGGGGGCGTGGTGACGAACATCGCGGGCGACCCTTGCCCCATCGCTCATACTTCTGTGGTCGCCGGCAATCCAGCGATGCACAAATGGCTCCTGACCAAAGTGTCATCCTGAGCGCGGCGAAGGATCTGGGGCGGCACCAGGTTCTTCGCCTTGCTCAGAATGACACTTCACTCTGAAATCCCGCGCCCATGCGCCTCGTCGAATGCGTTCCCAACTTCTCCGAAGGCCGACGGCCGGAGATCGTTCAGAAGATCCGTGACGCCATCGCGGCCGTCGACGGAGTTGCCGTTCTCGACGTCTCATCCGACAGCTCGCACAACCGCACCGTCATCACCTTTGTCGCGCCAATAGAGAAGGCGGTCGACGCCGCCTTTGCCGGCATGAAGACGGCGCAACAGGTCATCGACCTCACCAAACATTCGGGTGAGCACCCGCGAATGGGCGCTACCGATGTCGTTCCGTTCATTCCGTTGGAAGGAACGACGATGGAGGACTGTATCGTTCTCGCGCGCACTCTGGGCGAGCGAGTCGGCAAGGAGCTCCAGATCCCAGTTTTTCTCTACGAGAGGGCGGCGACGCGCCCCGACCGCGAAAACCTCGCCGATATTCGTCGCGGCGAATTCGAGGGGCTTCGTGACGAGATCGGCAAGGATCCGAATCGTCGGCCGGACTTTGGTCCGGCGAAAATCCATGCGACGTCGGGCGCCACCGCCGTCGGCGCCCGCCCCTTCCTCGTCGCCTACAACGTCTACCTCGGCGACAAATCAAACGTGGCCGTGGCGAAAGAGGTGGCCAAAGCCGTTCGTGGATCGAGTGGCGGTCTTCGTTACGTCAAAGGCCTCGGACTCGAGGTCGATGGCCAGGCCCAGGTCTCCATGAACCTCGTCGATACCGAGCGGACACCGTTGCATCGCGCCTTCGAGGCGGTCAAGCTCGAAGCCGAAGCCCGCGGCGTGTCGCCGACGTGGAGCGAGATCGTGGGTCTGGTTCCGGAGCAAGCGTTGTTCGAAGCCGCCGCGCGTCATGTCCAGCTCCGCAACTTCACGACGGACATGGTGCTCGAGCATAGGGTCCGCGGCGCCGTCCAGGGCGGAGAGTCACTTTCCGGGTTCGTCGCGTCGGTGGCGGCGGCGACCCCAGCGCCGGGCGGCGGCAGCGTCGCCGCCCATGCAGGAGCACTCGCCGCGGCGCTCGCACAGATGGTCACCGGCCTGACTGTTGGGAAAAAGAAGTATTCGTCAGTCGAACCGGAGATGAAGGACGCCGCGCTCAAGGCCTCGGCGCTCGTCACGACGTTGAGCCGCCTGGTCGAGCGCGATGCCCGCTCATACACCGCGGTGATGAACGCATATAGGCTGCCGAACGAGCCTGACGACGCGGCCAAGACTCGCATCAGGGCCATCGACGATGCGCTGGTCGGGGCCGCGCACGTTCCACTGGAGACGGCGCGTGCTTGTGCCGAAGTCGCCGAGCTCGCGGCCGTCGTTGCGGAAAAGGGAAACTCGAACGCCGTGTCTGACGCGGGGGTCGGCGCGCTCCTGGCCGAGGCAGCGTGCAAAGGCGCGGTTTACAATGTCCGGATCAACGTCGCGGCGATGACCGACAGGGCTCGCGGGAGCGGACTACTCGAAGAATCGAAGCAGGTGCTGGCGCGAACCGCAACGGCGACGCGGGCCGTCGAGGCGATCGTCGAACGCCAGCTCACCTGAGTCAGATTGCGTCGGCGCGCAAAATGCCCCACTTTGCGCATATCACCCATTGGGAGGATGCTCATGCGGACGAACCACTTTCGTAACGTCGTCGCCAAAGTACTGGCTCTTGCCGCGGTCGCCTCGCTCGGCGCTTGCGCCACGATCCCCCAGCGCGCATGGGACAACGGCCGCGCCATGTCACAGAGCCGGGCGTTTCGCGCCGCCGCGTCGGGCGACATGAGCGTACGGACACATCGTGAGCTGTATAGCTCGGCCGACGCCCGCCGCATCGGTTATAGCGAAAGAGCCTACCCGGCGTTCGGGGATTGGTGGTGGTAGTCAGCGGTCGCTAAGTGGTTCGATCCTGGTTCCGCTTCCGTAGAGACCGTGCTTCGGGAAGGTTGGACCTGATTTGAAAGACGGATCGCGCGGAAACAGCGCGGAAAAGGCACCCTTTTGTTTTGACTTGCGGCGCGAGAGACTTTCTCCGTCGGGCAAGTACAAAGTCAACAGGGTGCCTTTTCCGTGTTTATTCCGCGTGATCCGTGTTTCAAAAGTCAGGTCCAACCTTCCTCAGAACAGTCTCGACCGAAACGAAACGGAACGGAACTCGGCCACTGCTTACTTCGCGTAGATCGAATTGAACAGAAACTTGAACGATTCGTGGGGCTGGCCCCGGAAAGTGATATCGGGGGAAAACATGAACAGCTTGCCCGCCCCGACCGCCGCCTCGATGCCGACTGTGCCGCCCTCGAGGTAGTTTTGCCCCCAGGCCCAGCCGCTGCGCAGCGGCTTGTCCGTGTCGAACCAGGCGATGGGCTTTACGTTCTTCAATCCGGCATCCGGCAGCAGCCGATACACGGGGTCGTTCTTGTAGAAGATGTCGATGTGGTCGGGCATACCGGCCGTCGCGATGGAGCGTTGATCGATCGCCGCGCGCAGGATCGATCCGGGGACAAAGTAGTCTTCTCCGGCGAGGTGCTTGTCCGCCTCACCTGGCGCTCTCGAGACGAGGTAGTCCTTCAACGGGAGGCCGAGCGCCATGCCGAGCGCCGATGCGGAGCCGTTGGCGACGACGACTCCACCACTCTCGAGGAACTTGCGATATGTGGCGGGCGTTGGGTTTCCGCCGGTGCCCGGCACGCACGCCGGGGCCAGATCCGGATCGCTGCTCGCTGGGCGAGGGCCGGTACCGCCGCCCCCGCCGCGTCCGCCGCCCCCACCGCCACCGCCACGCCCGCCGGCACCGGGCGCCCCGCTCGGTGCCCCATCGGGCAGGACAATCACATCGTACTTTGAGCGGAAGTCCGCGGCCTCGAACGTCCCTCCGCACGCCACATCAAATGGAAACTCGAACCGTTCGAGCACATAGCGCGTCCACCCGGACGGCTGCGACCCGGTGGGGTTGTCGTACAGCGCGATGCGATGGGTGGTCACCTTGAAGGCATCGCTCGCGGGCTTCGACAGTGTTCCGTCGGCGTCGACACCAAGCTCCGCCGCCGCGGCGTTGATGATCGGCGCCGTTGTTCCGTTAGCCACGACGTAGAACGAGCCTTGTCCGTATGTTTTCCCCCCAGCCGTCATTGCCGAGCCAGTGCGCCACACTTCTCCGCCAGCCTTCAGCAGGCGGTTCACGACGGTGAAGGCGTCGTTCTGTGCTGGTGACAGCAGGTACCCCGCACCGGCCTGCGGCCCCGTGACCTTTCCGGCGGCCGGCTTCGCCAGCCCGTCGATCAACTGGAGCGGACCCGATACCGTCTCCATGACGGGATCGAACTGCACTCCCATCTGATACGCGAGCGTCCATCCGGCGTTGTCATAGGGTCGGAGCGGCGGACCACCCGGGTACGCGAAATCATTTGGATGGTCCTGCGGCGTGAACATGTCCATCACGTGGGCGCGACCCGCCTGGGCCGTGTTGATCACGAATGAGCCGACCGGATAACTCTTGCCCGCCACCGTCAGCGGCGCGGTTGCGCGATTGATCTCGACGCCGATGTATCGAAGCGAGTTGATGAATCTCGTCGCGGTCGCGAAATCGGGTTGGTTCGAGGGGACGATGAACGCGCGCGGATCACGGCGAGCCGGATCCTTCATCACCGCCGTGTATTGCTCGATCGTCATGCCGCCGCGCGCGCCTCGGCCACCGCCGACGGGGCCGGCGTCGCCGCCGATCACGGCGTCCGATGCCGCGCCTCGCCCACGGCCGGTCTGAATCGGGGCCGGTGGACGCACGGCAGAGTCGGCGCGCGCGATGTCTTCCTCCGAAATCGTCCAGTAGTCCCGGCTCCCGCGCGCGATCTGGTTCGATCCCATCTTCCAGATGTCATATAGGAATTGATCTTTGTAGCGCTGCGCGAGATCGAGAATCGCATAGTTCGCCGTCACGGAGTAGTCGACGGACTGACGGAAGTGCCACGGCTGTGGCTCGATCGGCGCCGGGAGGTCGCCTCGGGGCAACATCTGACTGATGACCGGAGGAATGTTCTCCGGCGTCGGGTTGCCGATCGACTCGGTCAGGATACCGATGATGTTCTGAAAGTACGCCGTCGTCCGCAGGCCGCCGTTCCACCACGTCGAATAGCTCGACCCAGAGCGCATCGTGAAGCCCGGCTTCCCCTCCTGGAGGAACCGCTGGTGCATCGCGGCGCCGACCATGTCGAGACCCATCACGATCATCGGGTCGAAGTTGTAGTTGAACGGGTCGCGGAACGGCGGCGAGAAGATCACCGTGCCGGCGGGGCCGGCTTGATGATGATTGTACATGATCTGCGGATCCCACTCCCAGTACATCAACTTGTTCATGTTCTGGGACTCGGGCAGGTTCGACATGTAGAAGTCGCGGTTGTTGTCGTGCCCCGCGTACTTTTCGTACAGCCGTGGACTCCCGACGCGCCGCGTGAGCGAGTCCGGATACGACATGTATTGTTTCGCCACCATCTGCATGCCGTCGGGATTGGCGTGCACCATGATGACGATCACGTCCTTGAGGATCCGCGTGGTCTCTTCGTCGGTCCGGCTCACCAGCTGCCAGTTGGTCTCGATGAGCTGGTTGGCACCGAGGACTTCGGTCGCGTGCAAACCGCCGTCGATCCACACGACCGCTTTGCCCTCCTTGGCCATCGCGCGGGCCGCGGTCGAATCGATCCCCCTGGCGTCGTGCAGCGACTTGGAGATGGTCTTATAGCGCGCGAGCTTCGCGAAGTTCTCCGGAGCCGTCACGATCGCCGCGAGCTGCGTCCGGCCCTCCGCCGTCTTGCCGATCTCGAGGAGATGCATGCGGTTCGTTTCACCGGCGAGCTTGTGCCAATACGCGGAGAACTGGTCGTAGGTTGGAAGCCAGTAGTCGTCGCCGATGTTGTGGCCGAAGAACTCTTTGGGACTGGTCAGTTTGCCTTGGGCGTGAACCGGGGCGGCGAAGATTGCCGCGAGCACCACCGGCAGCAGTAACGGGCGCCAGAAACGGCGTCTCCGTGTCGACATAGTTTCTTCTCCAACTGAGGGGGGAATCTCGGGGGAGCTACACCGGGCATACGTTACGGCGGGGTCATACGCTGTGATAGAGCAAAGGCTATGCAGTCAAAACCCGCGGCCCATCAGGCGTAATCGCCACTGTATGTTCGAAGTGCGCGGATCTGGACCCGTCGACGGTCACGATGGTCCACTTGTCGGCCAGCGTTCGCGTCGCCGCCCCACCCGCGTTCACCATCGGCTCGATGGCGATAGTCAGCCCGGGGACGAGCTTCTCCTTTCGCTTCGGCTTGCCGTAGTTCGGAACCTGTGGCTCTTCATGGAAGGCGACGCCGATGCCGTGGCCGACCAGATCGCGCACGACCGTGAAACCCGCCGACTCCACCACACCCTGCACCGCTGCTCCGATGTCGCCGATATGGTTGCCGAGTTGCGCCGCGGCGATTCCGGCGTCGAGCGCGGTCTTCGTCACCTCGAGCAGCTGCGACGTCTTCGCGTCGATCGACCCAACGGCGATCGTGGCCGCGCCATCCGTGAAGTAGCCGCGATAGCCGACGCCGACGTCGAGCGAGACGATGTCGCCGTCCTTGAGCACGCGCTTGGGCGACGGAATGCCGTGAACGATCTCGTTGTTGATCGACGCGCAGATGCTTCCCGGAAAGCCGTAGAGCCCCTTGAACGCCGGAACGGCTCCTTCATGGCTACGAATGAACGCGTCGGCGATCTTGTCGAGCTCCGCGGTCGAGATGCCGGGTCGGACGGCTTTTCGCAGAGTCTCCACGGTCGCGGCGAGAATGCGGCCTCCCTCGGCCATCAGATCGATTTCGCGCGTCGATTTGAGCTGAATCATTAGCCAAGCGCCTTCAGCGCACGTTGCGTCACGTCCTCGACGGTACCGACGGCGTCCACGGTCGCCACCTTCGCCCCCGACTTCTTGTACCAGTGGAAGACCGGCGCCGTCTGCTGAGCGTAGACGTCGAGCCGGTTCTGGACCGCGACCGGGTCGTCGTCCCTCCGCCGGATCAGGGTTCCCCCGCATTTGTCGCATATGTCACCGGGCTTGCGGCCCGAGTACGGTGTCTGGCAATTGCTGCAGACCGTGCGGCCGCTCATGCGCTTCACGATCTCCGCGTCGGCGATGTCGAAGGCGATCACGCCGTCGACTTTGCGCCCCAGTCCGGCGAGCACGTCGCGAAGCCCCTCGGCTTGTGGGATGGTGCGTACCACGCCATCGAGAATGGTACCCTTGGCGTAGAGCGGCATGCGCAGCGCTTCGCCGATGATCCCGAGGATCACGGTGTCGGGCACCAGATCGCCGCGGTCCATGTAGGCCTTCGCCTCGAGGCCGAGCTTGGTGCCGTCCTTGATGGCGTTTCGAAGGACGTCCCCCGTGGACAGCGTGGCGCCACCAAGCGCTTCGGCGAGCCGAGGAGCCTGAGTCCCTTTTCCTGCACCTGGCTTACCGAAAAGGACGATGTCCATGGGGAACCGCGGTGGTCATCACGAGCGTGTTCCACGCGAACGCGTGGAACCGCGAGGGATCTGCACTTGACTGGACTAAGGATCTCACGGAAGAGCAGACCCCTCGCTCGCTACGCTCGCTCGTGGTGACTGCCGACCGCTAGAAGCTTCCCGCCGGGCCCTGCCTGCCTCTGAACCGCACTCGGCCCTTCTTCATGAAGCCATCATACTTTCTGAGCAAGAGATGCTGCTGCATCTGCGTCAGGGTATCGAGCGCCACACCGACCACGATCAGCAGGGACGTCCCGCCGAAGGAGAACGGCATGTTGAGGATTCGCCCGATGAAGATCGGCAGCAACGCGATGAAGGTCAGAAACAGGGCTCCGGGCAGCGTGATCTTCGACACGACGTCGTCGATGTACTCGGCCGTCTTCGCGCCGGGCTTCACGCCAGGGATGAATCCACCCTGCTTCTTCAGGTTCTCCGCCAGGTCGACCGGGTTGAAGATGATCGAGGTGTAGAAGTAGGTGAAGAAGAGGATCAGGAACGCCATAAACACGTAGTAGACCGTGGTGCCCGGCGTGAAGTTGTCGGCGAAATCCTTGATTTGCTGATTGCCGAAGAAGGTCGCGATCGCACCCGGCGTGACGACGACCGATTGCGCGAAGACGATCGGCATCACGCCGGCCGCATTGATGCGCAGCGGAATGAAGCTGCGTGACGCTTCGCGCTGCCGGCCTCTCGTCATCGTGCGTTGCGGGATCTGAATCGCGACCCGTCGCGCGGCCATCGTGATCGTCACCACGCCAGCCACCACGCCGATCATGACGACGACCACGACCAACAGATTGAACGCGCCGAGCGCGCCCGTGCTCAGGAACTGGATCGTCTGCAGGATGCCCGGCCAGATGCGCTCGAGAATCGAGAAGAAGATCATCAGGCTGGCGCCGTTGCCGATGCCCCGCTCCGTGATCTGCTCGCCGAGCCACATCACGAACACCGCGCCCGTGGTGAGGAAGAACATCATTCGAACCTGGAACCAGAATCCCGGCTCGATCACGACGCCCGGCAGGGACGTCACGAAGAGCGCGAATCCCCATCCCTGGACCGCTGCCAGACCGATCGTCGCGTAGCGCGTCCACTGGTTGATGCGTTTCCGCCCTTCTTCTTCTTTTTGCATCTTCTCGACCTGCGGCAACACCGCGCCGGCGATCTGGACGAAGATGCTAGCCGAGATGTACGGCATGATGCCGAGCGCGAAGACCGTCGAGCGCGAGAACTGGCCGCCGGTGAACAAGTTGTACAAGCCGAGCAGTCCGTTCGACTGGTGCGCGAAATAGTCTATCAGCGCGGTCGGGTTCACCCCCGGCGCCGTGACGTGCGCGCCGATGCGATAGACCAGCAGACAGAGGAGCGTGAAGAGGATCTTCTCCTTCAGCTCCGGCGTCTTGAAGATGTTCGAGACCGCCGAGGCGGCGTTGGCTTGAGCCATTGGGGTGCGTTACTCCTCGACGCTGCCGCCGGCGGCCACGACTTTCTCGCGCGCGCCGGCACTGAGGCGAATGCCCTTCACTTTGAGCGCCTTTTTCAGCTCACCGTTGGCCAGCACCTTGAATTTGCTCGTGGCGCCATCGATCAGCCCCGCCGCCTGCATCGATTCCGGGGTGACATCGCCGCTCACCCGCTCGAGATCGGCCAGGCGAACGACCTGTGCCTCGACACGAAATGGATTTGTGAAGCCGCGTTTCGGAAGGCGCCGCGTGATCGGCATCTGGCCGCCTTCGAACTGCGGCTTGCCACCGCC
>WNFI01689500.1_pt1 | contig 29418 bp, 22 predicted proteins | sample 5400471 | NCBI WGS metagenome assembly WNFI01 (sample SAMN13153348, study PRJNA577476) | soil metagenome | isolation source: 100 cm saprolite on Douglas fir-dominated hillslope | place: USA:California | collected 2013-09-17
TAGGTTGCCGCCAATACTCCAAGCGTGACCGCACCGGTAATCCACCAGGTATGCGGATCGGGCGGACCCGCCGCCAGGTTCAGATAGGGAATGGAGAAATAAAAGCTTCCCCAGTGCTCGGTCGCCGAAAGCACGGTCGCGTCCAGTCCCAGCGCGTGGTTCCAATAGCGGAAGATCCAATCCCAGAAGCGGCTGACATATTTCAGCATGTGTATCCAGCCCAACGTCAGGCTGAAAACAAGCGTGGTGCACGTGAATGCATCCGTAAGCGTGATGGGCAAATAAGCAAAGGCGCGATGCGGACTGATCCATCCGCCGCGCCACCCGCGATGACGCAGGTCCCGCAAAACATCGGGCGACAATCCGGCGACGGGCGTTTTAGAAGTCCATGAAGACGCCAAACGTCCCTCCCGTGCGGTGATAAAAAGGATTGCCTTCGCGCTCAGCGCTGACATTGATTCCCCAGCCCGGCCCCAGCCATTGGCGATAGATCAGGGAGTAGTTGTGAATTGGAAAATCGAAAATGGAAGTTGCCGGTCCGATCAACTCATAGCCTTCGCGCCCGATTTCCACGCGGGCTGTAATGTAGTGCTCCTTCTCGTGTCCCTGGGTGAACGCAGCGAACTGAGAGCGCGCCAGAATGGCTCCGGGGCTGGCATGCGTCCAGGTAACGCCGCCCTGCAGAATGAAAGGATGTTCGAAGTAGTATGTACCTCCGATCTGTCCGCGGTAGTCTGAGTTCACTCGCTTGCTCAGGTCATAGCCTGCGCCGAGAGTTACCACCAGTTGCTTGCGTGCCAGCAGCTTACGGTTGATGAATGCGTCCGTGCGCACCTTGGGCAGAAAGAAGCCGCCCACCGTACTGCTCCCGAAATCGAGTTCGCTATACCAGTTTTCACTCCAGGAGCGGTTCCATCCGAGCGAGTAATACCATCCGGTATCGCCGAAGCGCGACTGCCGGCTCAATTCGCCGTTGAACGAGTTTCTTCCGCCGGAGAGGACGCCACGAAGGTACTCATCCGCCCAGTGATGAAATCCGTCGCTCACGTTGCTGTATCCGCCGCCCATCTCAATAAAGCCGGGACCATTCAGGCCCAGCGGCATCGATGTAAGGCCGGGCAAGCTCGATCCCTGAGGGACCGTCTTGCCGCCTTTGTCCTGGCCTGCGGCCAGTGCGCAGCAAAGCAATAGCAGGCCAATGAGTCTTGTCTTCATAGGGACCTCTTATCTTCGAACTGTATTGACGGCCATCTCATGGTCTGCCCACCTCCGCCGCCAGTTTTGTGCAATCCTTGGCGATTACCATCCAGACATCGCCTTGATCGCGCACATCGGCCTTGCCCTGCACGACGTGCGGTTTTCCGTACTGTGATTTGGGAAACTCCCAGCTCTGGTGAACGAGACTTTGTGGGTGAGTGGCCCGCAACAATGTGGTCTTGTCCGATGGTGTGAGCGTCCACTCCACGAGCCGCCGTTGGTTGAGGAACTCGGCCAGGCTCGTCATGGTGTACCAGCGGAATTGGCCATGGCGGGAGAGTTCGCCGGTATGGCGCATCCATTCCTGCAGTGCGGCCACATACCGCGTTGCGCCCAGAGGATGCGAGTACACCAGGCGCGCGACGTGCTTGTTCGCCGTATAGTCGGCGATACTATCCAGCCACGCCCGCACGGTGTTCTGGGGCACCTGGTCATCCAGCATTTCTTCCATGCTGGCATTAGGGCCAAGATGGAGAATGGGAAACCCCCAGATGGTCGTTCCTTCGGGACCCTTATCGCGATAGACGCGAGTCGGTCCCATGCCGGAGTCGCCCGAGAAGTAATAACCGAGATAGCCGCGCTTCTCCAGCCAATGAGTCACCCACTCGGGATGGTTGCCGACGGGTGCTGAATACTCCCGGACGCGCTGCCCAGTGACGCCGGCAATCGCGCTCTCGTTCATATCGAGGTATTTCTCAAAGTCCGGTCCGTTGGTGTCGGTAATGTTTTCGCCAAAGTAATTGTGGATCCAGCCGCCATGGCTGCCCACGGCATTGCCATGTTGCAGGAAATAGCGGATCCATTTCTGAGCTTCGGGGTTGTGGGCCAGATCCAACCCCTTCCCGTCGTCAAAGACGTTTACGTCGGGGCCGGCAGTGAAGTGGATGGACGTCAGACTGTTGTCAAAGATGCCGGCCTTCTGTAGCGCGGCCATCGGCTTAAGCGCAGATTCAGCGTCGATGTGCCAGTTCAAAATGATTCCGCCCGTGCCGTCAGGAACTGAGGCCAGCGTCGGAAGATGCAAAACGTTGACGGCAAAGTAGCGGAGAAAAGAATGAAGCAGCAGTCCATCGGTCCGGCTCTCCAGATACGCGAGCGGCATGTTGACGAACAACACCCTGCCCGATCCATGCTCGCTAACGCCCGCGGCCAGGCCGGCGCTGGATTGCAGCAGCACCTCGCCCTTGAATGTTCCGATCGTGCGAAAAGACGGATACAACAGATCGCCGTAGCGATAGCGGACCAGCGTATATCTGTCCAGACTATTGGCCTTGTCTTTGGCAAGGACTTCTCCCTTGGCCGCCTCCTTCCACTTTTCCATTTCATTGCTGCCACTGACCGGAACGTACTTGCCGGGTGGAATGTTCAACTCATCCATGGTCGCTGCGGTTCCCCAGATCCGGCTCTGCGCCATGGTGTTGCGGCGATACTCCGAATAGAGCGCGTATTCGACGCCCGCCAGGTCAGAGAGCCGGGAACCGTACTGGGGAAAATATCCATTCAGGTCCCAGGTACAAGCGTCATAGACCAGCATGAGCTTGCCGCCGTCGCGCACATACGAATGCAGCGCGCCCACCATCGTGTCGTTTGCCGTGCGGTGTATGAGGTCGGGGACAATCAAGCCGGCGGCATGGAACTGTGACATCGGATCCAGGAACTTCGAGTCGCGCACGATATCAAGATGCAGGCCTTCCTCGTGGGCGGCATCAATCCACTCCTGCACCAGAGGATCATCCAAATTTGCCGAGTCGGGCAGGAGCAGGTACAGCGTGTCGACGCTGGGCGCGAGTTTGGTACCGCTGTGCCGCCGGTAAGCGGTCGTCGCCAGCAGAGCGCCGACCACAACCAGCAAGACCGTTCCGTGTTGCAAGAATCTCTTCATCCTTTACCTGCTCAGGACGTGCGAGCACACGCCCGCGTCCGCCAGCCGCTGGCGCGCGAATTTGCTGTCGAGTGCCTGAAAAATTGCTTCCTCAAGAATGTTCCAGCTCTCGCCGTATCGCAGAGACTCGGAGCGGGCAAGCCAGCACATCACCACGCCGTTGTCGCCGGTCTTGAGAGCAGCCAGCGCCACCAGACCCCAGGGGTGTGGATCGTAGGTTGAGTTCAGCCACTCCTGGCCAAAGCGGTTCTTCCAGTCTTTCCACGCCACGCTGATCTCCTGGCCCGGACCGTTCAAGCCCGCAAGCCAGGGATAAACTTGCGCCACCACGTCGGGATAAAAACCAGGCTGATGGTTTTGCATGGACGAGCGGTACCAGTGAGAGTGTTTGCTCCAGAACACGTGTTGAATGGCCGACGCCAGCCTGTCCGCTTGTTTGGCTGTCTCCCTCGCTCCGTCTGCATCGCCGAAGCGGGACTTGGCGCGGGCGATATCTTGGAGGGCGGAATACACTTCCACGTTGTCCATGAAAAGCGGAGCGTGGTTCCTGGAGGAAACGCGGTAGACGCCGAGCCGTCCGTTGCGCAAGCGGGAGAGTTGCGTCTGAGCATTCTGTGCGCTCAGCTGCCATGCGGCGGGAAGTCCGCTGTCGGGCGCCATGCGATAAAGCAATTGCAACCAGAGCGCGAGCATGGAATCGTCCGCGTCGGCTGCCCCGCAGGGACGCCACTCTTCGTTTTGCTTCCGGCAGTAGCGTTCAAAGCGGCCGTCTTTCTTCTGGTGGGCCAGCGCCCACGTAATCCAGTCTGACGCGGCTTCGTGGACATCAAGGCCCGTATCCTGGGCCACGATCAGCGCCTTGGTGGCAAAGTACGGCTCCACGTAGTCACCGTTGGCTTCGATCAGAAGCGCACCATCCTGGGACTGGTATTGCTCGGGGACGAACGGTGGCGCTCCGACCAGAGCAGGGCTGCTGGATTGGCACAGCACGGCGAGAAAGAGAAGGAATCTCATCGCCTAGTTCTCCACTCTGCCGCTGACCCGCGCCCAAAGCGTCCCGTAAAACGAACAGCCGGGAGCGACGCGGATGCGTGGCGCACTCACTGTAGTCGGGGAACCGGGAGCGCCGATCTGCGTCCCGCTTCCGATGTAGATTTCGCCGTCCGCCAGTACAGGCCCGCGGATAAGACAATTCGGTCCCATGCGAATGTCACCCGTGCTTACCAGGCTTCCGCCAACTTCAGCGCGTTCGCCCAGGTGAATCTGTTTGTGTCCTTTGGCGCTGCCGGCGATCCTGGTGCCTTCATCAATCCGGACAGCGCCGGTGGCGATGATGTTTCCCAGAAACATTTCGTTGGGGCCGAGATGGATTTCTCCGCGAATGCGCGAACGTCCCAGCTTGCTTTCCTGGATTTGCAGCGAACGTGCGATCGGGGGCTGAGACTCCGGCGGCTGTAGAGCGTCGTCCATGGTGATTACCATCGGCGCGTTGACTCGCTCAAAGCCGCAGCCGGAAGAGAAGCGAACTGCTCCATCGGCGGAGAGGCGTCCGAAGGCAGCGCTGTTGCGTCCCAGGATCACGATCCCATTCGCATGCAACCAGCGCATGACCTGGCTTTCCTCGGCGAGAATCACGTCTTTGTCCGCAAGCACCGCGCGAAAAATGTTCTGCCTGCCGCTGCGAAGGACATCCGCCGTGTAGAGATCTTTGGCAAAGATCATTTGATCGCGTAACGAGACCGGCTTGGCGAAGAGAATCAGCGTTTTCGACTGCTCCTCAGGCACCTCATAAATGCCGGGCTGGCCCACCAGCAGAGCGTAAGCGCCGTCGGGCAGCCGGCATTCTTCAATGGTGCCACGGTCAGCGCACTCGGCCAGTTGAGATTGCAAAGGCTCGATATAGCGCCGCAAAGCCTGAGCGAAACTGCGGATATGGCCTTCATCCTTGCGCGTGGGCAAAGGCCCCGCATCGCGGCGTTGGATAACTTCCAGGATCGCGGGCGCCAGTGGAAGAGCAATCATTCCTCCGGCAATTGCCATCAGGACTACTGGCGCCAGGGCTGGGGTCACGCAGGCCTCCCCACAGCCACGGCCGGTGCAACGCGGGTGCGCTCGGTCTTGTGCCAGACCATTTCCCGGCCCAGCACTGAAGCCACAATCTGCTGCCATGCTGCGCGCGAAACGCTCACCATGCTGACAGTAAAGCCGAGGAAGGTGCAGGGCAGCAGTCGTATCCGGTGCGGTGAACCATCAAGGCGCACGGCGGCGGCAATCTCAAAGAATGCTGCAAAATTACCCAGCGTGGTGAAAGCCGCAAGTCCAAGCACCATGACACCGCCGCCGATCGGCGCGCCCAGGTAGAACAGAATCAATGCAAGCACCCATCCCAGCATCAGCACGGGCGCCATGGCGAAGACGCCGAGCAGCAGCAATCCGTCGAGACGTTCCCAAAGATTGGCATTTTTGCGCTTGCGCAATGCGGCGGCGTATTTGGCCATGGCCTGGTTGTGGCCTTTGGCCCAGCGCATGATCTGGCGCACGCGCACCGGCCAGCGCTCAGGAACTTCTTCATAGCATTCCGCGCGATTTTCATACACCGTCTTCCAGCCGCCCAGCAGCAGACGGAAGGTCAGGTCTGTGTCCTCAGCCAGGGTGTTTTCATTCCAGCCGCCCACTTCATCGAGCGCGCATGTGCGAATGCCCGCCACGGTCCCGCCATACTGCGGGACAAAACGCAGATTCATTCGCGCCTGCTGGTCGACTTGATATCCGCCGGAGCGTTCAAGGTCCAGCATTCGAGTGAGCAGTTTCCGGCCAACATTCAGCGGCACCACTCGTCCCATGACGCTGCCGACCTCAGGATCGAAGAATGGAGCGACCAATTGACGCACCAGGGCGCGTCCGGGAATGTAGTCGGCGTCAAAGACCAAGAAGACTTCCGTCTGCACGAACGCCATGGCTTCTTTGAGCGCAGCCGCTTTTCCCGGCTTCCCTCCCACACGATGAAAGGGAGTAATCCGGCCGGGATATTTCTCGACGAAGCTGTCGATGATTTCGCGCGTCCTATCCGCCGACCGGTCGTTGACGGGAACGATCGAAAGCTTGCCTTCCGGATAGTCAACGTCCAGGAGGGCAGTCAGAATGTCGGCGACCACGGCTTCTTCGTTGTGCGCGGCGATAAGAACGGTGACAGCCGGCCAGTCGGCGGTGTCAATGTCAATGTAGGGGTGCCGTTGCTCGCACGCGATGCGATTCAGCGTGAAGCAGTAGTGCCGCAGCGTGTAGATGCAGATGAGGACGATTACTGTGCCAAATAAATGGAGTAGCATATGCATCGCGCCGGCACAGCCTATGTTGCAAGGTTCCATTTCCTCCCGCCGCGTTCCCTGAAACTGTTTTCGGGATTCCAGAACGGGAGTACGGCCCTGCCGCCAGCGCAGCAGAGCATCGGCAATTCTCGTGGCGGCGAGTCCGTCGCCGTAAGGGTTATCTCCCCCTGACATCGCCTGGTAAGCCAGAGGATCGCGCAGCAACTCCGAAGCCTCTTCCACAATGGATTCGCGGGACGTCCCGACAATGCGGGCAAGACCCATCATGGAAGCTTCCGGCCGCTCCGTGACTTTCCTCAGGACCAATACTGGCTTGTGGAAAGTAGGCGCCTCTTCCTGCACGCCGCCGGAATCCGTCAACACCAGGTGGCAGCGCCGCAGGAGGGAGAGAAACTGAAAATAATCCAGCGGCGCAATCAGATGTACTCGCTCCATGCCGCCAAGGAGCGACATCACAGGATTGCGGACGTTGGGGTTCATGTGGACCGGGTAAATGACCCTGACATCGGCAAAGCGCCGCACAAGATCGGTAATGGCGCCGCACACGTTTTCTAGCTCCACGCCCCACGACTCGCGGCGATGTGAAGTGATGAGAATGATTCTGCTTCGATCGTTGGGAACGCCTTCCGGCAACGGACAGTCGAGCGCGCCCATCTTTCGCAAAATATGAACGGAATCCACCACCGTGTTCCCGGTGACGACGATCTGGTCTTGCGGAACGCCCTCCGCCAGAAGGTTTTCCCGCGCCAGCGGCGTGGGCGCGAGATGCAACTGCGTGACTACGCCGGCTAGACGGCGGTTCACTTCTTCAGGATAGGGATTAAAGATGTCGCGGCTGCGCAGTCCGGCCTCCACGTGCGCAACGGGAATGCGCCGGTAAAAAGCTGCGAGCCCGGCGGCAAATGCGGTGGTTGTGTCGCCTTGAATCACCAGGCAATCAAGCGAGACGGATTGCAATGCGGAATCGGCCGCCTGTAAGACGCGGCAGGTGATTCCATTTAGGGTTTGGTTCGGTTGCATCAGGTCCAGGTCCAGGTCAGGACGGATGCGAAATACGTCAAGGACCTGATCGAGCATTTGCCGGTGCTGTGAAGTTGCAATCAATACGAGGTGAAAATCGCGCGAACGTTTTTGCAACTCAAAGATAACCGGAGCCAGTTTGATGGCCTCCGGCCTCGTGCCAAACACAACTCCAACAGCTAAAGGTTTGCTCATGATGGCCAGAATTGCTCCGTGTGTTAGGAGTGTTGCTCCTGCATTTGCGGTTGCTCCACTAAGGCAGCGCAGTGGTGAAAAAAGGATTTGTCCTATTGATCGCAAGCTGGGCAACATTACAGTTAACTAAACCATCAACATGACAATGCGAATGTGAGTCTCTCTGGCCCCGGAGTTCTTGCTTGTCCAGTGGTGGTAACAATCATCAACAATCTGCAACGCAGTACGCGCTCGTCTTGCAAGACAGCGATGCGCCGTCTTCCAACCGGAACGGCGGCGTGAACTCAAGAGCGATCAGGGTCGCAGCTCTATAAGAGGTCTTTTCGGGTGGCGAGTTGGCCACCGTCGTCAAAGGATGGAATCCAATGCTGAAGCGGGCCAATATCTGGGAAGCGGAGCCACAAAAAAGCAGCGCTGCGCAAACCGAGTTCGAGAGATCCATGGCCAGGGCCCGGCCCATCATACTGGTGCGGCCGCCGCGTCTTAACTACGAACTGCCTCCGGTAAAACGGGGTGAGCATCTGGCGTGGAGCGTAGCTCTTCACGCGGCCGCGATTCTGGTCCTGTTCACGATCAGTAAATTGATGCCCTCGCCGCATGTAGAACCTACACGCACCACGCAGGTCACGCCAATCTATTTGCCGGCTCCAGTCGTTCCCAAGCTCATACAGCCCCCGCCGAAAGTCCTGGCCGAGCTGAAGCCGCCGAAGATCACTCTGCCGCCTCCCGCGCCGGAGCCGCCGAAGATCAAAACGCCTCCGCCTGAGGTGGCAAAAGCGCCCGAGCCGGTGCCGCCAAAGCCCCAGCCAAAGATCGAACCGAAAAAGGTGGTCGAGACCGGATCGTTTGACGCGGTGCCGGTCCCGGTAAGGCCGGAGCCGAAGAAGAAAGAAAAAGAAGTTGTCACTGACAGTTTTGCTTCCGGCAGCTCCGCCGCTCCGACCATCAACAAGCCGGCGCGCGAGGTGCAGACCGGAGGATTTGGCGATCCGAACGGCGTGAAAGGAACGTCAGACAGCAAGCGGTCATTGACCGTCGCCAACGTTGGCGCGTTCGACATGCCATCGGGCCCGGGTAAGGGCAATGGGACAGGCGGTGCGCACGGTGTGCCAGGCACAGTCGCGAGCGCAGGCTTTGGTGATGGTGTTGCCGGCGTCGGTCAGGGCGACCACTCGCACCGAGGCTCGGTAAAGTCCAGCGGATTTGGCGACATGACTGCGACGGCCAGCGGACCGACGAGAGCTCACGGTGAAGGCCAGCCACATGCCCTGCCCGTGGAAATCCTTTTTAAGCCGAAACCCGCATACACCATGGAGGCCCGCCAACTTCGCGTTGAAGGTGAAGTGCTGGTCGAAGTGATGTTTGCCGCGTCCGGCGAACTGCACGTGCAGCGCGTGGTGAGAGGACTCGGGCACGGACTCGATGAGTCGGCCCTGCGCGCGGCGCAACAGATCCGCTTCCATCCCGCAAAGCGAGATGGACAGCCTTACGACTCGACGGCGTTGGTCCACATTGTTTTCGAGCTGGCGGAATGAACGGTAGCGAACATAACCCTGGAGGAATCATGCGTTCTCATCACAAACTTTCGATCATTCTGATGGTCATGGCTTTGACCTCGGCGCTGCTGGCGGACTCAGACCGCAAGAGCGATCAGCCCAAGGCCGAGGACCCGAAGAATGCCGAGATTGCCGACCACATCTTTTACTCGGAGGCCAAGCTGGTGGAGAACATGCAGAAATTCACTCCGCTGGTGGAGACCTACATACAAAACATGAAGCCGGACAAAGACTTCGGCGCTGTCCCCGAGAGTGACAAGTACTTTCTGGGCCGGCTGATCCTGAACGAAAAGGGAATCAACGATAAACGTTTCCTGGATCGCAGCCGCAAGGGCATGTTCGGGCGCGTGCTGGACCGTCTCAACAGCTTCTACAAAATGAACTATCTGCCTGACGGCTTCATGCAGCTGGTCTTTCTGAACAACCGCTTCGATAAGGAAAACTACGAGTTGAAGTATCTGCGCCAGCAATTCCTTGGAGAAGTACGGACGCTGGTGTTTGACGTGGTGCCGCGCCCGCACACCAAGGGCGTGCACTTTGTGGGACGAATCTGGGTGGAAGACCAGGAATACAACATCGTCCGCATCAACGGCACGTACCAACCACGCTCGCGAGGCCACTTCTTCTTTCACTTCGATAGTTGGCGGGTGAACATGCAGCCTGGCCTGTGGCTGCCCGCGTATGTCTATACGGAAGAGAGCGGAGAGCAATACGCGTTGACGCGCAAGCTCAACATGAAAGGGCAGACGCGTCTTTGGGGATACGACCTGAAACACTCAGGCCAGCAGAGCGAGTTCACGAACCTGGAGGTCGAGTCCAACGACGTGACCGATAAGAGCACCGACGACGGCACCAACGAAATCGTCCCGGTGAAAAGCGAGCATCTGTGGGAGCGCGAGGCGGAAGACAACGTTCTCGACCGCATGGAGCGCGCGGGAATTCTTGCTCAAGACGGCGAGGTTTCCAAGGTCCTGCAAACGGTAGTCAATAATCTGGAAATCACCAACAACCTGAATATTGAGCCTGAGGTCCGCTGCCGCGTCCTGCTCACTACGCCGTTGGAGTCGTTTACCGTCGGCCACACGATCGTGATCAGCCGCGGCCTGCTCGATGTCTTGCCCGACGAGGCTTCGCTCGCCATGGTGCTCGCGCAAGAGCTTGGGCACATTTCTCTGGGCCACCGCCTCAACACCAAGTACGCATTCAGTGACCGCATGATCTTCCCGGACGAGGAGGTGTTTCGCCAGCTGGGACTGAAGATGAATGAACGGGATGAGCTCGAAGCCGACAAGAAAGGCATGGAGTTCCTGCAGAACTCTCCCTATAAGGACAAGCTGGCCAGTGCCGGCCTGTTCCTGCGTGCTCTGCAGACCGAAGCCCATGCGCTGCCTTGGCTGATCAGTCCGCACTACGGCAACAAGCTGGCCAAGGGCGGCAGCAACATCCGAATGGCGCCGCTGACGCAGTCCGCGCCGCAACTGGAAGCCAGGAATATCGGACAGCTTCCGGCGCTCCCGCTCGGCAGCCGTATCAAGCTGGAACCTTGGGACGACCGGGTTGCGATGCAGAAGAGCAAGCCGGCGGCTTTGCTCTCCATCCGCGACAAGATGTCATTCGAAGTCACGCCGATGTTCCCGAACCTGAAGCGGTATCGGGACGGCGAGAGCCAGCAAGTGGCCAAGCAGGAAAAGTGATCTAACGGCACGGACGCACGCCGGTCGCGTCCGTGCTTTTCTCAAAAAAAGTGAATGAGATGAAGCGGCGGCGCCTCTCCGGCAAGTCAGAGCTGTTGCCAACTTCTGCTCTGTTTGGGTCATCTGAATGTTTCAAAGTTAGTTATTAGTCCCGGGGTACATCATGCATGGGGTCAAGTTTCAACGCGTTCTAGCTCTAGGCCTGGCAATTTTCGCGGCGTGGTCCTTTACCGGATGCGCGCTTCTTGGTGGCGGCGGCAATGCTCCCCCTCCCCCCCCACCTCCGCCAACGGCTACCCTGAGCGCGAACCCCAGCACGATCACGGCTGGACAATCCACTACGCTGACCTGGCAGACGTCCAATGCCACCAGTGTCAGCATCAGCCCCGGCATTGGCGCGGTAGGGGCGAGCGGCTCCATGCAGGTTACGCCCGCTTCGACGACTCCGTATCAAATCACGGCCACCGGTCCAGGCGGAACGCAACAGGCTTCGGCCACGGTCACAGTCGGCAGTGTAGTCGGTCCGCCGCCCACCGTGACTTTTACGGCGAACCCAACGACCATCTCGCAAGGACAGTCATCCACTCTGACCTGGCAGACTACAAACGCTACTGCGGTTACGATCAGCGGGATCGGCAACGAGCCCCCGAACGGCTCTGTCCAAGTGAGCCCAACCGCGACTACGACATATCAACTCACGGCGACTGGAACTGGCGGTTCGACGCCCGGATCGGCGACTGTCACCGTGAGTCCGCAGAACCTTGGCGCGATCAATCACATCATTTTCATGGCGCAGGAGAACCGCTCTTTCGACCACATCTTCGGACACATGAATGAGTATCGCGCCACCCTGGGGCTTAGCGCGGCCCTGGATGAAACGCCCGCCGGAGCAAGCAATCCTGCCGACAGCGGCGCCAACATTACTCCCTTCCACCTGCAGACAATGTGCATTGAAAACACCAGCGCCGCGTGGGCGACGAGCCATATCAACTTCAATCGCTTCAGCCTGAGCTCCGATACGCCTACGCTCGATGGTTTCGTCGTAGAAGCTGCGGCAGCGTCCATGGGCAATGGCGGCAATGACACGGTGGGCCAGCGCGCGATGGGATACTACACTTCCGCCGACCTTATCTCGCATTACTTTCTGGCAGCGCAGTTTGCGACCTCAGACCGCTGGTTTGCTCCTGCTCCCGTGGAAACGGAACCGAACCGCATGTATCTGGTGGCCTCGACCTCAGTTGGTCATGCACACGCGCCGTCAGGATCGGTCAACGCGCTGACGATTTTTGATCTGCTGGACCAAAAGGGCATTTCCTGGAAGATCTACTACGTAGATCCGAACCAAGACACGGAAATGGGGTTCTTCTCCGGCTTCCTTTCCAAGAACGCGAACAAGTTCTTCCCCATATCCCAGTATTTCACCGATCTGCAGAACAACGCTCTGGCGCAGGTCTCCTACATTGATCCAGGCTTCCAAGTGGGTCAGGACGAGCATCCTGGCGTCGGGAACAATATACAGGTTGGCGCTGCGACCGTTAGGAACATGATTACGTCCCTGATGAGCAGCCAATCGTGGAAGGACTCGGTTTTCATTCTGACGTTCGATGAACACGGAGGCATGTATGACCACGTTGCTTCCATGGTGGATGGCTCGCCCATTCAGGAGATGATGACGGGATCAACCGGACAGCCGGCGACCTTGGGTATATATCCGGGTGACGCGGTGTCGCAACACGTGCCTAATCCTGACGGCATTCCGCCGCAGGACCTGTTCACCAGCAATCCGCCGGATCCGCCGGGAGACTTCAACCGCACTGGCTTCCGCCTTCCCATGATGGTGGTATCGCCGTTCAGCAGGAAGAACTTTGTCTCGCACACGCCGGCGGACAATACGGCGATCCTGAAATTCATCGAGACGCGGTTCGGCCTGCCGAGCCTGACCAAGCGTGATGCGGTACAGATGGATATGAGTGAGTTCTTTGACTTTGTCAACGTGCCGTGGGCCACGCCGCCAACCGTGCCGGCCCAGCCTACGAATGGCCCGTGTTATGACGCACTGCCTTAAGCACTGTCGGGACCTGGCAATGCCAGGTCCCCGGCGGTGAGTTACTTGGTAGCGGGTTTCTTGTAGCTATCTATCAGTTGTTGCAGACCTTCAGTGGAACCGTTGTGCCGGTACTTGTAATAGTCGTTCAGGTTCTCGGTGAGCTGATCGTGCAGGGCTTTGTATTCCGGCCTGCCTTCTGACAATGCAACCGACTGGGCATCGTACTGTATGACCCGGTCCATCTGCTCCAGCGCTTTCTTGAGGGCAGCATCTCGTTCCGGTCCTGCTGACATGGCTTGAGTTTTTGCGACCAGCGCCCGGTACTGATTGTTGGCAGTCTCGCCCAGCAGCATGTATGTGGCGGGATCTTTGGCGTCGTATTGCAACGATTTCTCCAGCTTGGCGCGGCCGTCCTCGTCATCGCCGCTCAGCAGGGAGATCAGGCCGAGCGCCTGATAGAGCTTGGGTAGCCAGCTCTCCTTGAACGTTTTCCACTGTGCGTCAGTGAAGTCGGCGGGCTTGGCGCCGGACTCCATCACCTTCACGGCCTGGCTCGCGTATTGCACGCTCTCGGGAGCGTAAGCCGGGTTCTTTTTCTTGAGCTGATCAACACCCTCCCAGGCCAGGACGGTCAGCCCATTCGCATCGTCAGGGTGTTTCTCAAAGTGCGCCGCCCCAACCTTGAACGCATCGTCGTCCCGGCCGCTCTTGATGTAAGCGTCAATCTGAATCGGATAGATGATGTCTGATTCCGGCGGCGCCGTGAAGACGGTGAGAAACTTTTCCGCAAACGCCGCCTTTTGCGCCGGGTCTTTTACTGCATCGATCTTTGCCGCGACTTTATTCGCGACCGTGGTCTTGATTGTGCTCTTGGAATAGCTTTTCACGAAGTCCGCAGCCGCGCTCAGCGCTGCCGCGGCATCACGCGCGTCCTCTACTTTCTTCGCTGCGCGATATTCGTCCTCGCCGACTTGTTGCTGCAAGGCGTGGCCGTGGTTGATGGTTGCTACACTGAAAAATGCGCCGAGCAGGATTGCGGCGGTCCGTTGCAGAGATTTGCGTGAGTAAGTCATGAAGTAAAAATCATCAGGCATTTGCGGGGATTCGTCAAACAAGCGGGGTAGCACAAAGAAGCGATGCGCCGTTAGCTCGGCGCATACTCTGGTCCATTCAACGTTTCTGTACGATCCACGTGGTCATGCACCGTTGATTCTGGACCACGGTTGTTTTCAGTGGATCGAGCATTTGCCCGCCAATCTCTTCAGTCAGCTCACGGAGAAGAGCCTCATCCACCAGATAGCGTTCCGAGCGGTCGGGTAACAGGAAGCGGCGTTCTTCGATTCTCCTGATCTGCTGTTCCATTCCAATCGAGGAGGCCAGCCGGCAGAAGAGCATACCACCCGGTTTCAGGACCCCCCAGGCGCCGAGCAGCATGGCGCGAAAGTGAGCGTCGTCGCGGGCAAAGTGTAGGACAGCGCTGCTGAGCACCACGTCGGCAAGGGCATCCGGGAATGACATCTCTTCCACGGCCTCGACGCGAAAGTTAGTAGCCGGAAGATCCGGCCGCAGTGAGGCGGCAAGAAGGCGGACCCTCTCAACGGCCGTCGGATCCGAGTCCACTGCAAAAATCTCGTATCCCTGTCTTAGAAAGTAGATGAGGTTGCGTCCGGAGCCGCATCCTGCATCGACGATTCGGCTACCGGGCGCGATCCGGCCGCGAAGCAGTTGATCAAAGAGATAGATATCGATCTGGCCGAATTGCTGCTGCAGGTCAAGCATGGCTCATCCATAGTACGGGATAAACCGGCGTTTCGGTCTCCGGATGGCTGCCGCGCAACGAGCACGAATGAGCACGAATCCCTTGGTTTTTGGCTCTGCCCCTTTTCGTGTTATTTAGCGTCCATTAGCGGCCAATCCTGTTTTCGTAGCCGCCGCCGCGCACTGCCACAAGACAATCTGTCTCCTGACGCGTTAGAATTCTCTGGTTTCATATTGGGCCGCAAATCCCGCGGCCGCGGAGGCAATTGTGGACGATCTGCCTGACAAGAAACGCAAAAAATCCAAATCCATCAAAGCGTCTTCCGGTGAAGGCGTGTCACGCCGTGATTTCCTGAAGATTTCCGGTGTCAGCGCGGCGGCGCCGCTGCTGGCCAGGGCCGCGGTGCTTACCGCCGAAGCGGAAGAGGTCGCAACCCAGGGACCGGGAAAGGTCCCGGTGGCGTTGACGGTCAACGGCAAAAAGTATCGCGCGCAGTTGGAGCCACGCGTGACTTTGCTCGACGCGCTGCGCGACCAGTTCGAACTGACCGGCGCCAAGCGTGTGTGCGATCGCGGAACATGCGGCTCCTGCACCGTGCTCCTCGACGGCAAAGCCGCTTACTCCTGTTCTGTGCTGGCGATTGACGCCCAGAGCCGCGCCATCACTACAGTAGAAGGCCTGGGATCTCCCGATAATATGCACCCCATCCAAAAGGCGTTTGTCGACAATGACGGCCAGCAGTGCGGCTTCTGCACGCCGGGCTTCGTGGTCGCGTGCAAAGCGTTTCTCGATAAGCATCCCCATCCCACGCCCGAGCAGGTCAAGCAGGGGCTGGGCGGAAACTTCTGCCGGTGCGGCACCTATGCCGGAATCAAGGCCGCGGTAACTCAACTGGGCGGAAGGAAAGGAGCCTGATCATGGCGGAATATAAATGGCCCGAAGCAGCAAAACGTTCCCTTATCGGCAAACGCATCTCCCGCGTGGACGGCCCGCTTAAAGTTTGCGGTCAGGCCAAGTACACCTATGATGTGCATCGTCCGGGAATGCTTTTCGGCAAAGTGGTCCGCTCGCCTTACGCTCACGCCAAGGTCACAAAGATCGATACGTCTGCGGCGGAGAAGCTGCCGGGGGTGAAGGCAATCCATATCGTCCAGGACGTTGGGTCGGAAATCCGCTGGGCCGGCGATGACATCGTGGTCGTGGCAGCGGTAGATGAACCCACCGCCGCGGATGGCGCGCGCCTGGTGCAGGTTGAATACGAGCAACTCCCGCATTTCGTGAATGACTTTGACGAACCCAAAGGCGTCGCGGAAGACACCGGCCCGCTCGGCCCGCGCGATATTTTCAATCTCATTGACGATGACAACCCCGACGTACCGCGCGCAATCTCGGTGATTCAGCAACGGGGCATCAACTTCCAGGTCACTCCGCAAATGGTGGAGCGCATGAAGTCCAATGAGGTGCCGGACGCGGTCATCAAAGCCGTTCAAGCGGCTCCGGTGAAGCAAAGCCCTCCACCGTCTGGACCGTTCAGTAAAGAGAGCGAAACCAAAAAAGGCAAGCCAGACCAGGCCTTCAAGGAAGCGGACGTGGTCAGCGAAGGCATGTATGGCTGTCCCGTTATTACTCATTGTTGTCTGGAGAGCCATGGCTCCATTGCCGAGTGGACCGATGACAAGCACCTGTTCGCGCATCTTTCCACGCAGAATGTCTCAGGAGTCGCGGGACAGTACGCCGGAGCGCTGAAGATCCAGGCGACCGATGTTCACATTCATCAAGACCATATTGGCGGCGGCTTCGGCAGCAAGTTTGGCGCGGACCGCTGGGGCATTTACACCGCCCAGGTCTCTCAGAAAGCCGGAGGCAAGCCGGTGCGCTACATGCTCGAGCGTGCGCCCGAGCTGGAAGTGGCGGGCTGCCGTCCTTCCATCTTCGCGCGCGTCAGGGTGGCCGCAAAGAAAGACGGCACCCTGGTGGCCTGGGAATCGAACTCGTGGGGGACCGGCGGTCCGGGCGCGGCAGGTGCACCGCCTATGCCCTACGTCCTGAAAGATATCCCCAATCGTCGGTTGCAACACACCAATATCCGCACCAACATTGGTCCAGCCCGCGCGTGGCGCGCTCCCAATCATCCCCAGGGATGTCTGGTCACCATGAGCGCGCTGGAAGATCTCGCGGCCAAGTTACAGATGGATCCCGTGGAACTGCTGCTGAAGAACATCGAGCTCGCGGCGCCGCGGGCCGACATCTATCGCGAAGAGCTGCAGATTGCTTCGGAACTGATGGATTGGAAAAAGAATTGGCGTCCTCGCGGACAGAATGGTTCTGGTCCGGTCAAGCGCGGTCTGGGCGTTTCCATCCACACTTGGGGCGGACGCGGCCACGACAGCAACTGCGCACTGACCATACAGCCAGACGGCTCCGTTGGCATGAAGATGGGAACACAGGACCTTGGCGTCGGCACGCGCACGGCCATCCTGATCGTAGCTGGCGAAACGCTGGGGCTTCCCATCGAGCGGATCAAGCTGGACATTGGCGACAACCAGTACCCGGCGTCCGGTGGATCGGGCGGCAGCACGACCATCGGCGGAGTGAGTACCGCGACTCTGCGGGCCGCGATTGACGCGCGCGATCTTCTCTTTGCCAAAGCTGCCCCTGCTCTCGGAGTCCAACCAAACGAACTCGAAGCAGTAGGTGGGACGATCCGCGTAGCGTCAAATCACCGTAAGAGCTTGAGTTGGAAAGAGGCTTGCTCGAAACTCGGAACCAAACCGATTGAGGTTGTGGGCAAGAACCCCGGCCCAGGCGACCTAAGCGGCAGCGGCGTCGGCGGCGCCATGATGGCTGACGTTTCAGTGGACGTCGAGACCGGCATCGTCAAAATGAACAAGATGGTCTGCGTGCAGGATTGCGGACTGGTGATCAGCCTGAAGACGGCCGAGAGCCAGTGCTACGGAGCCATGATCATGGGCATCGCCACTACGCTCTATGAAGAGAAGGTCATGGACCCGACCACCGGACGCATGTTGAATCCGAACATGGATTTCTACCGGCTGGCCGGCATCGGCGACGTCGGCGACCTGGTGGTGCACATGATGACCGGCAAGGGCTACGACGAACGCGGCCCCATAGGCCTGGGTGAGCCGCCCACGGTTTCACCGATGGCGGCGATCGCTAACGCCGTGGCCAATGCAATCGGCGTGCGTGTACCGTTTATGCCCATCACGCCAGATCGTGTAGTTGCAGCACTGAGTAAGGGAGGCGACCATGCGTCCGTTTGAGTTCGCAAGTCCGCAGAAAGTAAATCAGGTTTCCGCACTGCTGGGACAAAGCTGGGGCGAGGTCGAAGTGCTGGCCGGAGGCACTGACCTGCTCTCATTGATGAAGGATGAGATCACCACGCCGAAGCGGCTGGTGAATATCAAGGGCATTGCCGATCTGCACGGGATTACTCCCATGCACACTCCTGGCCTGCGTATCGGAGCTCTCACCACTCTGGCTGAAATTTCGGAGAATCCGGAACTGCAGCGGCTGTATCCCGCGCTGGCCACGGCTGCCGGTGATGCTGCTAGTCCGCAGATCCGCAATCTCGCCACCATCGGAGGAAATCTGTGCCAGCGTCCGCGCTGCTGGTATTTTCGCACCGGTCATGGATTGCTGGCGCAAACGAAAGATGGTAAATCGCTCGTACTGCAAGGCGACAATCGCTACCACGCGATCCTGGGCAATGATGGACCGGCATACTTCGTGAGTCCCTCGACCGTCGCACCGGTTCTGATTGCTTATGATGCGAAGATACAAATTATCGGTCCGAGAGGCGTACGACAGGTTTCTGCGGAGAAATTCTTTGTTATCCCCAAGAGCGAGCAAGAACGCGAGCATGACCTGAAGCCCAACGAAATTGTGACTGCCGTAGTGCTTTCTCCGGCCACCGATGTGCATGCAGCCGCATACGAAGTCCGCCAGAAAGAAGCTTTTGACTGGCCGTATGCCACCGCAGCCGTCGCCCTGACCATGAACGGCAGCACGGTCCAGAGTGCGCGGGTTGTGCTCGGCCACGTGGCGCCGGTCCCGTGGGTATCGGCGGAAGCTGCACAGGCGCTCGCAGGAAAAACCATCACGCCCGAAACCGCAGACCAGGCTGCCCAGGCTGCAGTCGCCAAGGCCAGGAGTCTTGGTCACAATACGCAAAAGATCCAACTCGCCCGGGTGGCCGTCAGACGGGCCATCCTGAAGGCCGGAGGTGCGGCATGAAACCAGATCATCTGAATACCGAGAGAGAAGGGCTCTGCAAGTCTCTGCACTGGAAGAGCCAATTCATCTGGTCCGAGCCCGACCCAACCGTGCAAGCCAGCAACAGCGGCCTGTTCTGGTGCGGAATGACGCAGACCTGCGTCGGACCGGACGGCAATCTGGCCGAACCCATGCATTGCTGCTCGGCGGAGCGGCATTGCCATTGTGACAGCGGGAAGTAGATCGTTTGCGTTCTGTCGTTATTCCGGATGAGCGGTTCGCGGGACGATCACTGGCTGCTCAATAGGCTGGAGCAAGCTCAGAGCGGATTTCGCGAGTGATCGGGCGCAAGCCTCCAGCGCTCCGAGGATATCAGCTGCTGTAGGCGAGCCACGGCGAAACGCTTCGACGAAGAGCGGGATAATCGCCTTCCAGCACTTCCGGCTCGCGGCCGCGCCAACGCAACGCGAGAGCACGAAGCCAGCATAAGCGCGGGAAGTCAGCAACGATCTGCGTGATTTTGCAAACCCCAACGAGAAGAGCCAGTCTTCGAAGCCGGTGATGCGGTCGCGGCCATCGGGTTCACAGTTGTAGATCACCAGCGGCTCAGCGATAAATTCGAACCCGACCGTGGGCTCCTCACCTATGAGCATGGCCCAATCTCCATCTTCATGCTTGGGCAATCCCGGAGTCGACGGGACTCGCAAACAAAGAGAGCGCGGCGCCAGGACCGTTGACGGCGTCAGCACGCCTGCCTCTCCGGGAAATCCCTTGCGCGAGTACAAGTACTCGCACATGGGACGGGTGGGCGCCTTGTGGGGCCAAATCTGCCGCCGGATCGTCTTTTTTCCGGCCACGACCAACTGGCATGTCACCACTGGTTCCGGGTATTGCGATGCCAGCGCCACCGCCATTTGTCTATCGAGTTTTCCGGGGACCCATTGGTCGTCATCGTCGTGGAAGGCAATCCATTGTCCTAGCGCGGCCGCAACTCCCAGGTTGCGCGCCACCGACACGCCCTGATGCGTGGCAATAGTTACGATGCGCAGGCGGTGCTCTTCAGGAAAATGCTCTTGCAGCGTCTCCGCGCTGCCGGCGGTGTCCCCATCGAGGACCACGATAACTTCGAAGTCGTCCCGCTTCTGATCAAGCACGCTCTGTACAGCCTGCACGAGCAGGGCGGGCCGCTGCCGGGACGGGATCACAACGGATATAAGGGTCTTTTTGTGTGCGGACGTGTTTATACTGCTGACTACTGGATTCATTAAAATGTTTATCGGTGTTTTGTGGGGATAATTTTAGTCCAGATTGACCCGCCACAGCAGCCGATGAGTTAAATAGAAGGCGTGTTATACTTACTTTCGTAATGACAGTTCAGATCAAATCCATGATGAGACGGCGTATTAATAATTGCGCCCGGCCTTCGGGATTGGTCTGTTAATCGTCTAACGATTTCAGAGCAAGCTTCGAAGGCCTCGACGAAAAATCGAGGCCTTTGGCTTTTCTGGGACAGATTGGCCGGTAGCCAAGCTGGTAAGGCACGTGACTGTTAATCACGCTATCGCAGGTTCGAATCCTGCCCGGCCAGCCAAATTTAAGCAGAATTGAAAATTCTAATTTCAAATTTCTAATTTTCAATTTCACCTCCCTCTGTAGCTCAGTGGCAGAGCACGCGGCTCATATCCGCGCGACGGATGTTCAATTCATCCCAGAGGGACCACAAAAGTTTTATCTGAACTTTCGCAATCGGTTTGCGGGATTGGCAGATGTGGCTATGCACTCGCCTTTTAAGCGAGACGAAGCAGGTTCGATTCCTGCATCCCGCACCACGTGTGTTGAAGGCGCTTCATTCAACAGGACCAGGACAGGGCCTTCTAAGCCCTGAATGCCGGTTCGAGTCCGGCAGCGCCTTCCAATCCACCAGATTGGGTAATTGAGTAATTTGGTAATTGGGTAATTGAAATGCGAAAAACGCTGCAATCAGCTTCTTTAAAATTACACAATTACCAAATCACCCAATTACCCAATTCTGTTGCAGAGGTCGCCTCAGACGTATGTGCCGCCGGTCACGCGACTCTTCCTGTACAATCTTTCCCGAGGAGCCGACACCATGGATACAGAAGCATTCTTGCGAGACTTGGAAGAAAGGCGTGATCGAATCAGTCAGGCCATCAGTTTGCTGAAAGGCAATGCACATCGAAATGGAAGACGCAGAGGCCGAAGGAAAGGTACATTCTCAGCGGCCGCGCGCAAGAAAATCTCAGATGCAATGAAAAGGAGATGGGCGTCGCATAAGAAGGCGACGTAGCAACGCCGCTGGCCTGGCCGCGGTGCTGCAGTCCGGAAAATCCGCGGCTTCGTTTTTCCGAGTCCGCAAGCTGTGATTTGCGTCCGGCCTCAACCTTGCGGGCTGCTGGTTGACGGATTTCAAAAACCGTGGCACAGTGATAATTGAGATTCAGCAATGACACTCAAACCCCATACCGATAGCTTCCCGACACCAGCCACGCAGGCGTGGCAAAGTGCGGGTCAAGGTGTCTTCATGTAACGGGGGCGATCCAGCAGCGCGAGTTTTTCAGGGCCCCCGATACAAAATCGGGGGCTTTAACTTTTTGCGGAGAAATTGATGCAAGGTTAACAGTCGCGACACAGATCACTCCGGTAATTGCCGGGTCGTTCAATGGTAGGACTCGAGTTTTTGACACTCGCAATGAGCGTTCGATTCGCTCCCCGGCAGCCATTCATCGCGAAGCGATGAATGGCTGGGTATCAGCGTCTAGCGACTGGCTGGCGAGTCGCGGGCCTTTAGGCAGACGTAATCGCAGCGAAGGGTCTAGTAAGTCTTAATGGACGAATATCAGCAGAGAGGGGCGACACGAGAGTTTATTAAGTTGTGAGGAGTGGCGAAGGCTACGGTTACTTCTATTGGAACGAAAGCACCGTATCCGCGATGTTCCCTCCTCGAAGAAAAAATTGCGAGGTCATCTAACGGTAGGATAACCGGCTCTGACCCGGTTCATGCACGTTCGAATCGTGCCCTCGCAGCCAGAATTTAAGAAAACGGTCGCAGAGTCCAGCGGTAGGATACCTGACTGTCTATCAGGAGGGACGGGTTCAACTCCCGTTGCGACCGCCACAGGGGTGATGACCCGACGGGAAGGGCGCTGGTCTCCAAAACCAGTTGAAGCAGGTTCGCATCGTGTCACCGCTGCCAAGTTTTTTGAAGCCACGAGCGACGGACCGTCCACCGAGAAACCAATCACTGCTAAGTGATGCAATGATTGGGAGCCGGATGCTTCCGCCACAAAGCTGTCTCCGAGCATCGCGTTCATTGTAAAATTCAAAAGTAAGGAGATCGTCATGCGCAATTTCTTTCTTCTGCTCGCCCTCGTTGCCAGTATCGTGTATGCCTCCGCGCAACAGACTGCTGCGCCAAAGATCACCGGACAGTACATTGAAACCCGGAGCGCCGATGTCTATACCGGACAATGCTTCGCCAACGGTGAAGTCAACACCACGGGCGAAGAAGCGATTCTGGCATGGCATGTCAGCGACGGAAGCTGGGACGGAGTTTCGCTCGCCGGGTTGAACGTTGTCGGCGCGGTCAAAGCGAATGCCACGTTGGGCGATCCGTATGGCAAACCCTATCCGGCAAAGTCCGTGCTGTTTGTGGATAAACAGGCGACGCCGCAGCAGCGCGCGGCCTTGATCAACTTTGCCCAGGAAATGGGTGGCGAACTTCTGCGTCACGTAGTGCGCGTGGTGGATGCGCCGATTGACATGGAAGTTCTCCATCTCCACCAGGCCCGCGCCATTGTCCAGGCCGGCGAGTTCGTCAAGGTCGAGACCAGGGGCATTGGCGACAAAGACCATCTTTGCGGCAATGAAGATACTTACTATCCTCCTTTGACGGCGACCACTCACGTGATGCCTGCAGTTGCCCTGACCGACGAATATCGTGGACATGATCTGAACACCTCGTGGACACTCCATGACAAGCGCAGCGCGTTTGTAGGTACCTTCGCCCGGTAACTCCTCAGGAATGTTTTGACCTTGCAATGAGCCGCTCTGTCGAGCGGCTTTTCTGCCGGTGCCCTGACAGCTCTCCCCAGGAATTTCATCGGCTTGCAACCTTTGCGCCCGCCAGTGCAACTGTTAGTCATAGCGCCGCTACTGTCTGCTTCCTGCTGCTGTCTCTGGAAGAAAGAAATTTCTGGGGGTTTCCATGCGAGTTGTTCGATCGGCGTGCGCACTTCTCCTGTTCGGCCTGCTTTCCATTTCATTTCTGCTGTTCCTGACGCATGATAGCCCGCGTCTTGCGGCGCAGACTACTTCACCCAGCAGCTCAATCAGCAGCAACTCCGGCTCAGTGAGTTGGGACTTCGGTCCGGTGGTTGCCGGAACGGTGACCAACGTTGGCATACAGGATATGTGTCCGCCGGCGATGTGCGATAACCACGATTTGACTGTCACACTCCCCTCGCCCGCCGCAACTTTTTACCAGACCAATACCGCCAAGCTAACTCTTAAGTACACCTGGACCAGCACCGTGCCGACGGACCTGGACATTTTTGCCATCAGCCCCACCGCGGCCGACCACGGTCCCGGTTCACCGGACGACACTTCCACCGGCGCTGGTGAAGAGGACCTCACGGTCACTGATCCGGTAGACGGCGTCTGGCATATTCGCTCCGTAGCTGCCACCGCTCCTGTACCCACGTCGGCACATCTGGTCGCTACGCTCACCATTGCCCCGCGGCCTACGACTCCGCCGCCTCCGCCTCCGTCGCCGGGAGCACCGACGTTCATAAATTATCCGGCGCCAGAAAATATTGCTCCCTCGCTTGGATCAACCAGCGCGAGCCAGCACGCTGCGGGCGAGCCTTCAATTGGCGTCGACTGGAGCACCGGCAAGGCATTCATCGAAGCGGGAAATCATACGCTCCGCGTGACCTTCAACAATGCTGTGAAACCGGCAACCGCAGTCTGGGAAGACAAACGGTCGCCCTTCGCGCGCGTAAGTCTGGACCCCATACTCTTTACCGACGATAGCCGTCTCGGCGGAACGAACCGCACTTTCTCATCGCAACTGAACGGCGTGACCAGCGAGCTGTCATTCACCGACGACGACGGCAACAACTGGCTTCCAACTCAGGGTTCCGGACAACCTGCTGGAGTCGATCACCAGACCGTAGGCGGCGGTCCTTATGCTTCACCGGCTCCGCTCACGCGGACCTCATATCCCCACGCTATTTACTATTGCTCGCAAGATATCGCGACCGCATTCTGCTCGCGCAGTGACGATGGCGGTCTCACCTTCGGTCCGGGCGTTCCGATCTATACCTTCACCACAGTCAATGGCGTTGATCTTCCGGTCGCGCCGGGCAACTGCGGCGGATTGCATGGCCACGTTCGCGTCTCACCGGATGGCGCCGCTTACGTTCCCAATGAGAATTGCAAAGACGCCAACGGAGTCAGCAGGCCCGGAGTTGCGGTTTCTACCGACAACGGCCTGACCTGGACGGTACGAACCGTGCCGGACGCAAAAACGATCAGTCCGGGCAGCGATCCGTCCGTCTCTGCCGGCGCCGGCAATACCATCTACTTCGGTTACGTGAACAGTGATGGCCACGCGAAGATTGCTGTCTCGCACGACCGCGGTCTGCACTGGTCGAAGTCCAAAGACGCGGGCACGCCGTTTGGAATCCAAAATGCGGAATTTGCCGAGGTGATTGCCGGCGACGACAATCGCGCAGCATTCGCGTTTCTCGGCACTCCTACAGCCGGCGATACGCAGTCGTCCGACTTTTTTGGCGTGTGGCACCTGTACGCATCGTTTACATACGATGGCGGCCGCACATGGACCACGGCTGACGTAACTCCCTCGGACCCGGTCCAGCGTGGCTGTATTTGGAACGGAGGCGGCAGCAATCCCTGCCGCAATCTGCTCGACTTCAACGACATCACAGTCGACAAAATGGGACGCGTGCTGGTCGGCTACGCTGACGGCTGCACCGGGTCCTGCGTGACTGATTCCACACAGAACGCCTCCGCCGGCCCCGCGAGCGCCCAGGACGCGCTTGCGACGATTGCCAGGCAAGTTGGCGGTCGTGGCCTGTTCGCGGCTTTCGATGGCACGCAGTTCGGCAGAAAAGACGGTGACGACGAGGGCGGCGGCAAGCTGTGCTTCGGCGATCCTTCGAACGGAGTCAGCAGCGGTCCCGACTGCGACGACAACCGACAACACTAAATTTAGTATTTCCGGAATACACATCCAACCCTGGCCCGCGGCATCAAAACCTGCGGGCCATGGCGTGTTCGGCCCAAAAGCGTATGAGCGATTTGTCAAAGATCTGCCTGCTAATCTGCGCGGCCTTCTTTTGGACCGCTAGTGCGCAAAACAGTGCCAGACCGGCAACGACAGCCTCGGCTGCGAACATCGACGTTTGCAAACTGCTTACCAATGCTGAAATAGAAGCCGTTCAGGGTGAGCACGTCGAACAAACCAGACCCAACACTCGTGCCAGTGGAGGTTTGCTGATCTCCGACTGCTTGTTCCGTACCACAACGCCCAGCAAATCCGTCAGCGTGGAATTGGTGATGCGTGATCCGAACTCCAGTTCTGCGCTCACTCCCCAGGAATACTGGCGAAAGCAGTTTGGATCCGTCGGACCTGAGACAGAGACCCAGACGTCGGAAACCCGCGAAGGGCACGAGACGCCAAACGCCCGTCGCATCACCGGAATCGGCCAGCAAGCATACTGGGTCGGCAACCCAATTGCCGGCGCGCTCTATGTCTTGCAAGGCGAACGCTTCATGCGTGTGAGCGTCGGCGGAGTTCGCGACGAAAAAGTGCGCATCGAGCGATCAAAGGCCATTGCTGTCGCTGCCCTGAAACGTCTCTAGTGCTCCTCTCAATGCTTCTCTGACCGCTGCAACAGCTCGGCCAAATGTGCCTGCCAGATGGCCGGCCATGAATGCGTGCCGTGTCCGCGGGTTTCGTCCGTGATCGGCAACAACACGAACTTGCCATTCTTCACTCGCTGGATATCTCTCTCGCAAATCTTCAGCTCCGGAGGATTGATCTGGTCGTCAGCCGAATTGATCGCGGTCAACGGCGCCGCGATCTTCTCCAGTTGCGGCTCCGGATTGTAATTCCGCGAGCCGTCAAAGTAGTAGAGCATGTCATTGGCGTCCGTCGTCTTCATCTGCCGGGCAATGTAGTCTTCCAGATAAGTGTCGGCTTTTTCGCGCGTGGGATATTCCTTTTGCATTCGTAGCGGGCTGCTGCCCATCAGCAGCAGGATGTGCAGCGCGTCGGCGAGTCCTCGCGGCTGTTTCTGATATTCGCCGTTGTTCCACTCCGGATCGTTGCGGATCGCATCGGCTACCATGCGGCGCATCATGCGGTTGCGCCCAGCGATCTCAGTAGGATTGCTGGCCAGCGGCATCAGCGCGTCTACAAAATCCGAATGCTGCTCGCCCCACAGCCAGGTGTGCATTCCACCCTGCGACGTTCCCATCACCAGCCGAAGATGATTCACGTGCAGGCCCTCATTTACCAACCGGTACTGAAGCGCAATCAAGTCGTCATATTCATAGTGAGGAAAACGCATGTGTAGTCCGTCGCTCGGCCTGGAGGATTGGCCCTGTCCCAGATTGTCGGGCAGGATGATGAAGTATTTGGCCGCGTCCAGCAGCTGTCCCGGCCCAAAAAGCACGCCGGCAAAGTTGGCAGTCAGGAATTGCTTGCCTGATCCTCCCGTCCCGTGAAGAATCAGAACCGCGTTGCGCACCTTGCCGCTCGCATCTTGTTGCGGCGTCCCGAGAGTGTAATAGTGGAGCCTGACTTCCTGCATCCGTTCTCCTGATTTGAACTGGAAGTCCTTGACCACGAAGTTTCCGTCCTGAGGCGCGGGATAGTCGGCAGCGTATGCCGCCGCGAAAGCAAAACTAAGCAGCAATAATAAGGATGCAATGCGGAGCTTCATTCAGAGTTCTCCTGTTCTTCAATCTGTGGCAGTGTAACGCAACTGCGGGAGCTCACAGAAGCTTTGTAAGCAAGTGCCGTGTTTCGGGTTTGAAACCCATGCGCTCGTACAGCGACTGGGCTGCTGCGTTCTCGCGGCCCACTTCAAGGCGCAATGTCCTGACTCCACGCTCCCGGCAAACGCGTTCAGCGAATAGTACCGCCACACTGCCAATCCCTTTTCTGCGAAATGCGGGACGCAAATAGAGCTCGTCGAGCAGCATAAATTCGCCATGGAACTCAACGCTGAAGCAGGAAGTGAGAAAGAGATATCCCGCCCTCGCGCCATTGCAGATAACCAGGTACGCGCCGCCTCGGGCAGGATCGGCCAGCATCTGGCCTAATGCCGACGTGGCTGCTTCCGCGTTGAAGCGCATCTGCTGGTCCCGATAAAACGCGTCCATCATCTCAAGCACGAGAGACAAGTCCGCCGCAGAAATCGATTTCAGTTCAACATCCATCACTGAGAGTTCCGATATTGTATGGGACATCTATTCCTCGCGTCTTCTGCAAAACTACGCCACCGTTTATAATGGCCAGCCAATTCAAAGATTTCAGGAGAACTTCATGCTGGATCGCCGCACTTTTCTTACTGTCTGCTCGAGTCTTGGTCTCACGACCACTCTTCTGCCCGGCGTCCTGTGGGCCATGGCCGACGAAAAGGGCAAGGTCACACGGGACATGATTGACCACGCCGCCGCGATTGCCGATGTTCACATCAGCGACGAATACAAAGACATGATGCTCGACTCGCTTACCGAGTACACCAAGAGCTACGACGCAATTTACAAATTGAATATCCGCAATGAGGTTGCGCCGGCGTTCATCTTTGATCCGGTGCTGCCGGGAATGAAGTTCGAAACTGAGCGCAGGCCGATCAAGATGTCCGCCGCGCCGAATGTCCACTCCAGCGGTGCGCCCAAGGATATTGAAGACGTAGCGTTTAGTTCCGTGCGCGAACTGGCGGAGCTGGTCCGCACCAAGAAGGTCTCTTCCGTCGCGCTGACGGACATGTATCTGGCGCGCCTGAAGCGCTACGATTCCACATTGAAGTTTGTGATCACGTTGACGGAAGATCGCGCCAAGGCCAAAGCGCAGGAAGCTGATCGCGAGATCGCCGCTGGCAAATATCGCGGACCGCTTCATGGATTGCCCTGGGGCGCGAAAGATCTTCTCGCCGTGAAGGGCTATCGCACCACCTGGGGCGCAGGCGGATTTGAAGAGCAGAAGTTCGACGAAGATGCCGCGGTCGTGCAGCGGCTTGACGCAGCGGGTGCAGTGCTGGTTGCGAAGCTCACTCTTGGCGCGCTGGCGCAAGGCGACAAATGGTTCGGCGGCATGACGCGCAACCCGTGGAACCCGCGTCAGGGCTCGAGTGGATCGTCGGCCGGCTCGGCTTCCGCTACCGCCTCGGGATGCGTTGCTTTCGCGATAGGATCGGAGACGCTCGGCTCCATTTCTTCGCCATCCACGCGCTGCGGGACCACTGGTCTGCGTCCGACCTTCGGCTTGGTTCCGCGCACTGGCGCCATGGCGCTCTCGTGGTCCATGGACAAGCTCGGTCCGCTCTGTCGTGCGGTGGAAGACTGCGCGATTGTGCTCAGCGCTATCCACGGTCCCGACGGACACGACCGCACCGTGCACGACGTCGCGTTCAACTGGGACGCAAACATTGACTGGCGCAAGCTGCGCGTCGGCTATCTTAAAAAGGACTTTGATCCCCAACCTCCCAACCAGCCGGAACCCCCGAAAGAAGAGAAGAATCTCACAGCGGAAGAACAGAAAAAACGCGAACAGGATAAAGCAGATCGCGCGCAAGCCCGTGCCCGTTCCGAGTACGACCGGAAATTCAACGATGCTGCCATCGAGAAGCTTCGCGCCATGGGCGTGAACTTGATCCCGGTCGAAATGCCCGAACTTCCGTATGGCGCCATGCGCTCAATTCTTGTCGCCGAAGCCGCGGCCGCGTTCGACGATCTCACACGCAGCGGACGAGACAAGCTGCTCACCCAGCAGGCCAAATTTGACTGGCCCAACACTTTCCGCACCTCACGCTTCATTCCCGCGGTCGAATACATACAGGCCAGCCGTGCGCGCATGATGGCCATGGAGCAGGTCGCCAAAGTGTTCGACAAAGTGGATGTTATTGTCGCGCCAACGTTCTCCACGCAACTGCTGATCACGAACCTTACCGGACATCCGGCGATCATCCTTCCCAACGGCCTGCGTGGCGACGATTCTCCCAAACCCAAGGTCATGGAAAGCGGCGAACTGGAGCCCGGAGGTCCGGGAACAATGACCAGCCTGACGTTCCTGGGCAAACTCTATGGCGAAGCCAAGATGCTGGCCATGGCCAAGGCCTATCAGGATGCGACGGGCTTCCATTTGAAGCACCCGAAGCTGGAAGGCTAGCGATT
>WNFI01278107.1_pt1 | contig 29343 bp, 33 predicted proteins | sample 5400471 | NCBI WGS metagenome assembly WNFI01 (sample SAMN13153348, study PRJNA577476) | soil metagenome | isolation source: 100 cm saprolite on Douglas fir-dominated hillslope | place: USA:California | collected 2013-09-17
GAAGCAACGACTTGAAGGGATGTCAATGGGTCAGACGCAAGCGCTAACAAGGATGAAAGCCACCGCCCGGCGCGAAGGAACGGCGCTCCGACACACCGTCACGGTGCGCGATCACCAAGTGGTCGTCGATGAGCTGGTGGCAAAAGGCGGCGAAGACACGGGCCCGGATCCGTTGGAGCTGCTCGCCGTCAGCCTCGCTTCGTGCACCGCGATCACGATGGAGATGTACGCCGCCCGCAAGGGCTGGGATATCGGCCACGTCGAGGTCGACGTCGAGTACAGCCCCGCCGAGCGTGGCTGCCCGACCAAGTTCCAGCTCGTGACGCGGCTCCCGGATGATCTCCCCGAGGACCAGGTCGAGCGGCTGCGCGTGATCGCCGCCAAGTGTCCGGTCCATCGCGCGCTCGACGGTGAGGTCATGTTCCAGGAGCGCATTGAGCGCGTACACCTGGCCGCCTGACCCGTCTGCAGTTCCCCGCCTCACACCGGCCGCCGCCGAGCCGGTCGCGTCCGCCGTGCTCGTTCCGCTCTACCGCGACGGCGACCGAACGCACCTCGTGCTCACCCGCCGCCGCTCGGACCTGCGCCGCCACGCGGGCGAGATCTCCTTTCCCGGCGGCCGCCGCGATGCGGCTGACGCGGACCTCACCGAGACGGCCCTCCGCGAGGCCGAGGAGGAGATCGGGCTGCCCCGCTCGCAGGTGCAGCTGATCGGCGAGCTTCCGGTCACCTCGACCTTCGCCACCAACTACCTGATCCACCCCTTCGTCGCCACGATCCCGGCGGGCGTCGCCTGGGAGCTGTCGCCCAAGGAGGTGGATGCCGTGCTCGAGCTCCCGCTCGAGGAGATCAACGCGGGCCGAACGATCACGACGCTCGAACGGCGCGGCATCACCTTCCAGACCGACGCCTACGTCGTCGGTGAGCACCTCATCTGGGGCGCCACGGCGCGTATCGTCGAGCACCTGTTCGCCCGCCTCACCGACGAAGCCGGTGAGGCCCTCGCGCTGCGTGCGGGCGCGTCCTAGGCGAGCCGCTTGTCCGCCGAGCCGCCCGGCGTGCCGCCGGTGAGAGTCCACCAGAAGTCAGGCGTGAGCCGGCGGGATGCTCGTTCGGGCTACCCGACGACGCGACTCGCGACAGGCGCGAGCAACGTCTCGACGGCCGCGAGCGCCTCTGATGCCCAGGCCTCCACCCGGCGGGGGTCGGCCTCGATCCACGCCACGGGAATCTGGTTGCGAGCCGTGAGCCGCCGCGCGATCCTCTCACCCTCAGCCCGCGCTGCGACCGGACCCGACTCACCTCCCAGCTCATAGAGGAGACCCCGAACTGTCGTGTCGATCGCCTGCGTCAGGAACAGCTCGAGGCGTGTCGTGTGAAGCGCTCTGAGCTCGTCCTCGGAGCCGGCGGCGGTGCCGAGTAGCCAGCACGCGATCGCCACGCCGTCGAGGGCGCCGCGCAGCGTCGCCAGCCGGTCGGGGGTACCGATCCAGCACTCGCCCCCGAGGGCCTCGATCGCGCCGCGGCCCTGCTCCGACCGCGTCGTGATCCGAACGGCGTGCCCCCGGTCGATCAGCCCGCGTGCGAGCTCCCGCCCGCGACAGCCCCCGCCGACGATCATCACCCGTGCCACGACCCGGCATCTTACGGGCGCCGGCGCCCGCCGACTCGGACTCCGAGCAGCTCAGGCCGCGAGCAGCTCAGGCCGCGAGCAGGTCGAGGCGTTCGAGCACCTCGTCACGATCGGTGCCGTGGGCGCGCAGCACGTTGTTGAAGTCCGACCCGTAGACGTCGATCACCGCGACGAGTACGTCTGTCGTCCCGAACCACTTCGCGCCGCGACGGGCCGCCGCCAGCGCCGCAGCGTCGCCGACCCGTACGACGATGTCGCCCGAGCCGGGAGGCCGCTCCGACTCGTCCTGCTCGAGGGGAGCTTCGAGCGGCGCCTCGCTGACGCCCAGGGCCTGCAGCGCTGCGCCGGCCTCACCTTGCAGCCGCAGGATCCGAAGCCAGCGGGCTGCCTCTTCCTCGCGGGAGAGCGCGAACGGGATCGCCGTCGAGGCCATGCCGAGAACAAGCGCGGCATCGAGGTCGGGTGAGGGATGTTCGGTCACAGTGCCACCTCCTGGGTGCGTGCCAATGCGCGCGCACGGAGCGGCGCAACGTTGTCGTGGGTAAGGGTCAGGCTGGGGGTGCCCTCCCCCCTGCGGATCTTCAGGAGCGCGCTGCCGTGGTCGGCGGCGACGGCCCGCGCCGAGCGGAGCGCGCCATCGACCTCGCCCTCCGGCACACCTGCGGCGAGCAGGAAGCGGCGAGCCCGCACCCGCTCCGCCTCGCGGCCGTCGACGACGATCTCCTCGCTCACGATCTCGGGCCGCTGCTCGCCTCCCGAGATGCCGAGCAGGCAGGCAGCCATGTCGTCGGGGCGCCGGTCGGTCTGCTCGCGCACACGGTCGAGCAGCGAGGCCGCAGTCGGCCCCTCGCCGGCGGCGTCGAGCTGCTCGAGAACGTCCGAGAGCCGGCGCTGGCCGAAGAGCTCGCCATCAGTCCGCGCCTCGATCACGCCGTCAGTGTAAAAGGCCGCGAGGGAGCCACCCGGCACCGAGACGACCGTCTGGCGCGTACCCGTGGGGCGCCCGGCGCCGATCGGCGGCGCCGACGCGGCGATGATCTGCGCGTCGGGGGCGAGGCCCGTCAGCAGCGGGTGCGGGTGGCCGGCCGCGGCGTAGGTGAGGAGCCGCTCGCGGGGGTCGTAGGTGGCGAGCACCACGGTTGCGAACGAGCCGCCCAGCTGACGTTCCAGCGCCGGGGCGGCTGCGTGCAACGCCTCCCGCGGGGTCAGCCCCGCCTCGAGATAGGCGCGCAGCGTATAGCGCAGCAGCGTGGTGTGGGGGAGCGCGTCACGGCCGTGACCGGATACGTCGCCGACGATCACCGCGACAAGGCCCTCCGGCAGTGCGAAGACGTCGTAGAAGTCACCGCCCGCGCCCGGGCCCGAGGCGGGCCGGTAGTCGGCCGAGGTCGTCACCGCTCCGAGGCGGCCGGGAAGGTCGGGAAGCAGCGCCGCCTGCAGCAGGCCGACATCCTCCAGCAGCTCGCGGCGCTGCCGGTCGAGCCGCCGTGCTCGCCGCGCGGTGAGGCGTGAGCTGGTCGCGAACGCCAGCGCTGCGCTCGCCAGGATCCCGATCAGAAGCCACAGCGCGGTGGGGATCACGCCGATGATGCGCGTCACCGTCGTCACCAGAGGCGAGCTCCTCGGCGTGCGCGCCGGCCGTGTCGCGCGCTTCGGCCGAGGCGCACTTGCCCTCGCGGCGGGGGTCGCCGCCGCGACGCGTGCGGCGGGCAGCGCCGCTCCGCCCAGGGCGCCCGTCGACCTCGCCGTCCGGCGATGATGGGCCCGCCCGGGGGTGTGGCTCGATTTGGCTGCGCGCACAGCGTGCCTTTGGGGGGTCGTCCGAGCTGATTCGCCCGCCGCCCTCCCTTCGGGGGACGCTGCGGGCGCGAGCCCGATCGAGCTGGCGGTTGCTACGAGCCCCGTTTGGGCTTCGGGAGCGCCGGCGCCCTGCCCGCCTGCTTCGGATTCGCGTTTTTCACGCGCGAGTCGCGCCTGCTTTTCCTTGTAGCTTTCCCGCCCGGACTTGTGGCGCTGTTCTTCGTGCGCCCTGCGCCGTTCGTCCCGTTCACGTTTGCCGGGGCCCTTCGCTTTCGAGGCTGCGGGAGAGGCGCCGTTAGGGACACCCGTCGCGGCCGGGGCCGCTGAGCCCGCCTTGCGGGCAGCGCGTTCGGCTGCCCGTTCGGCGCGCTCCGCTCGCCGCGCTGCGTGCGAGCCCGCGGCCGTGCCGCCGCGTGCCTTGCCGGTTCCCGTAACCGCGGGAGCAGCTTCTTCGCCTTTGGCGACCGGCCCGCCCGTGGCAGCCTCGCGTTCGTTGCGGCGCGCCAGCCGTTCAGCCTTGGGGGTCCTGTCCGGACGTTCGACGGCCGCCGGCGCGGTTCCCCCACTCGCGGAGGAGCCTTCGGCCGGGGCCGAGGCGCCCGCCGCCTTGTGGGCCGAGGCCGGCGGCAGCGCTGCCGCGAAGGCGATCAGGATCGTGAGAGCCAGCGCCAAGCTTGCAGGCGGCGCGATTGGAGCGAGGACACCGAAGCGACGGGCCATCAGCCAGCCGCCGTGGTGCTCCCCTGGACGAAGCCGAGTGCATCTTGCAAGGTCGGGAGGATCTCGAACATGCCGTCGAGGCCTGTGAGTTCGAAGATCCGCAGCACGTTCTCCTCGGCACATGCGATCGCCAGGCGCACGCCGGGGTCGAGTGACCGCTGGGCTCCGACGAGCACGCCGAGCGCAGTCGAGTCGATGAAGCCCACCTTCGAGAGGTCGACGACGACGTGGCGGCTTTCCGTGGACTGCACGTCGGCGAGAGCCCACTTGAGGCTCGGCGCCGAGGCCAGATCGAGGTCGCCCTCGACGCTGAGCAGGCTCGTGTCGTCGGCGAGCTCCTTGCGGGTGACCAGGAAGCTCACGTTACCGGTCTCGGCACTGCCTTGGTTCTGTCCGATGGCCTGCATCTGCGCTCCCTGAGGTCGAGGTGTCGGTGATGCCCCGCCAGGGGCTCAAACGGTCCGCGGCGGGGACTATGCATCGCTTCGGCAGCTCGCCCGACGACTTTAACCGTCTCTGTCAGCGCTCGAACAGGCGTCCGGTGAGTCAGAAACGTGGACCTGCGTTCCGGTTCAAGGCGCGCTGAGGAAGGGCGCGGGACACGACCGGCGGCCGGCTGGACAGGCGGCGAAATAGCTCTCCCGCCCCGGCCAGGGTCCCGCTTGACTAGCATCCTCGCCCTGATGACTGCCCCAGGCGAGATCGAGCCGCAGCGCACCACGGGCGACGTCGTGACGATGGACAAGATCGTCGCCCTCTCCAAGCGGCGGGGCTTCGTGTTCCCCTCCTCGGAGATCTACGGGGGCGTCGGTTCCACCTACGACTTCGGCCATTACGGGGTGCTGCTGAAGAACAACGTGAAGAACGAGTGGTGGCGGGCGATGTTGCTCGAACGCGACGACATCGTCGCGTTGGACTCCGCGATCCTCCAGCACCCTCGGGTGTGGGAGGCCTCGGGCCACCTCGCGGGCTTCACCGACCCGCTCGTCGATTGCCGCACCTGCAAGCAGCGCTTCCGCGCCGACCACCTATCGGAGCTTCAGTGCGGCCTGAAACCCTCCAAGCACCCCGGCGAAACGGAGGAGTGCGACCTGACAGATGCGCGGGACTTCAACCTCATGTTCGAGACCACGATCGGGCCCGTCAAGGAGTCCGGCGCGACGGCTTACCTGCGTCCCGAGACGGCCCAGGGCATCTTCGTCAACTTCAAGAACGTGCTGCAGTTCTCCCGCAAGAAGCCGCCCTTCGGGATCGCACAGATCGGCAAGTCCTTCCGCAACGAGATCACGCCCGGCAACTTCATCTTCCGGACCCGCGAGTTCGAGCAGATGGAGATGGAGTTCTTCGTGCCGCCCCCCGAGGCGCAGATGTGGTTCGAGCACTGGCTCGCCGAGCGCGAGCGCTGGTACGTGGAGCTCGGCATCCGTCCCGACCACCTGCGCCTGCGGGCCCACGAGGCCGACGAGCTCTCGCACTACTCATCGGGCACGAGTGACGTCGAATACCTGTTCCCGATCGGCTGGTCGGAGCTCGAGGGCATCGCCAACCGCGGCGATTACGACCTCACCCAGCACACCGAGTACTCGGGCCAGAAGCTCGAGTACTTCGACCAGGCCAGCGGCGAGCGCTACGTCCCCTATGTGATCGAGCCGGCTGCAGGCGCCGACCGGGCGACCCTGGCCTTCCTGGTCGACGCCTACGACGAGGAACTCGTCGAGCGGGAGGGCGCCGGCGAGGGCGAGACGCGGACGGTCCTGCGCCTGCACCCGCGCCTCGCGCCCGTCAAGGCCGCGGTGCTTCCGCTGGTCAACAAGGACGGCCAGCCGGAGCTCGCCCACGAGCTGCATCGGGAGCTCCGCCGCCGCGTGCAGACGGAGTACGACGCGGGCGGCGCGATCGGCCGGCGCTACCGGCGCCAGGACGAAATCGGAACACCGTTCTGCTTTACGATTGACCACCAGAGTCTCGAGGACCGCACCGTCACGCTGCGCGATCGCGACTCCCTGGCCCAGGAGCGTCTGCCGATCGACGGGCTCGCCGAGGAGATCGAGCGGCGCATCGCTGCGCCCTGGCAGACCCCCAAGCTGAAGGATTGAAAGGAAGCCCGATGGACTTCGACCTGACCGACGAGCAACGTCTGATCCGAGCGACTGCACGTGAATTCACCGACAAGGAGATCGTGATCCAGTCGCGTGAAAACGCCCGTAACCATCACTTCGACCTCGATCTCGTCAAGAAGGTCGCAGACCAGGGCTACCTCGGCGCGGTCGTGCCGCAGGAGTATGGAGGCGCGGGCCTGGACTACCTCTCCTACGGCTTGATCGTGGAGGAGATCGGACGGGGCGACTCGGCGATCCGCACGGTGATCTCGGTGCAGACCTCGCTGGTCTGCTCGGGCATCGTCCGGTGGGGCACAGAGGAGCAGAAGCAGAAGTACCTGCCGAAGCTCTGCTCCGGCGAGTGGCTCGGATGCTTCGGTCTGACCGAGCCCGATACGGGCTCCGACGCAGCCAACCAGCGCACCCGCGCCACCAAGACCGACGGCGGCTGGGTGATCAACGGCAACAAGATGTGGATCTCGATGGCGAACTACGCGAAGGTCGCGATGATCTTCGCCCAGACGGACCCCTCGCTCGGTACGAAGGGGCTCGCCTGCTTCATCGTCGACACCGACCAGCCGGGCTTCAAACCGCAGACGATCGAGCACAAGATGGGACTGCACGGGTCGGACACCGGCTCGATTGCGCTCGAAGACGTGGAGGTCTCCGATGAGGACATGCTCGGCGGCGTCGGCGACGGCTTCAAGGTCGCGATGTCGAACCTCGACTCGGGGCGCTACTCCGTGGCGGCCGGCTGCGTCGGCATCTGCCAGGGCTGCGTCGAGGAGTCGGTGAAGTACTCGAAGGAGCGCCAGCAGTTCGGAAAACCGATCGCGAGCTTCCAGCTCGTGCAGGCGATGATCGCCGACATGACCGTGAAAACGGAGGCCTCGCGGATGCTCGTCTGGCGAGCCGGCTTCCTCAAGGACAAGGGCGTCCCGAACACGCTCGAGACCTCGATCGCAAAGCTCCACGCCACCGAGGCCTCGCTGGAGTGCGCCAACATGGCGATCCAGGTCCACGGCGGCGCGGGCTACGTCGACGACCATCCCGTTGAGCGCTACCTGCGTGACGCACGCGTGACGACGATCTACGAGGGCACCTCGCAGATTCAGAAACTGATCATCGGGCGCCAGATGACGGGCATCAGCGCGATGGTCCCCGCCTAGCCGCGATGGCGGCGGACGCCCCCGGGGAGCAATCGCTTCCGGACGAGCCCGCGCGGATCATCGGCGTGCTCGGGGCGGGCACGATGGGAGCCGGTATCGCCCAGCTGGCCTGTCGCTCGGGCGCTCAGACGCTGCTCTTCGACCCGATCGTGGAAGCGCTCGAGAAGGGTCGTGAGCGCGTCGAGGATGGGCTTCGCCGCGAAGCCGCCAAAGGCAAGCTGAGCCTCGAGGACGCCGCGGCCGCCGCCGCGCGCCTTCAGACAGTCGCCGAGCTCGAGGCGCTGGCGGACTGCGAGCTGGTGATCGAGGCCGTGCCGGAGCGGCTCGAGCTGAAGCACGAGATCTACGCCCGGCTCTCGGAGATCGTCGGCGAGCACTGCGTGCTGGCGACCAACACCTCCTCGCTGCCCGTCACCGCGATCGCCGCCGGCGCCACCCACGCGGAGCGCGTGGTGGGCATGCACTTCTTCAACCCCGCGCCCGTAATGGCGCTGCTCGAGGTGATTGCGGGCGTCCGCTCCGGCGAGGCCGCACTGCGCATGGCACGCGCGACGGGACGTGCGATGGGCAAGACCGTGATCGACGCCAACGACGGCCCGGGCTTCCTCGTGAACAGATGCAACCGTCCCTTCGGTCTCGAGGCGCTGCGCATGCTCGCCGAGCGGATCGCCGATATCGAGACGATCGACCGCATCTGCCGGATGGAGGGCGGCTTCCGGATGGGGCCCTTCGAGCTCATGGACCTGGTCGGCATCGACACCGGCCTGGAGGTGTCGAGGAGCTTCTATGAGCTGAGCTTCGGCGAGCCTCGATGGCGCCCCTCGCCGATCTCCGCCCGCTACGCCGCCGCCGGCATGCACGGCCGCAAGACCGGGCGGGGCTACTACGACTACGGTGCGCTCGCCGGCGGGGGCCGCTACCGGGAGGAGGACCCCGCGCCGCCGGCGCCCGAGCCCGGCGCGGCCCGGGGCGTGCTCGTGGTCTCGGGCGAGGGCGTCCTCGCGGGGGAACTGAGGGCGGCGGCAGCAAAGGCGGGCTTCGAGCTGCGCAGCCCGCACGCGCCGAGCGGCGGCGTGTTGCCCTCGCTGATAATCGAATGCGACCGCGAACCGGCGGGTGAGGAGCTGGGCGGCGGTGCGGGCGAGGCGGCCGAGCGCGGCGCGGCGCGGATGGTGCTGTGCGCTCACGGCTCCCTCAGCGCCCTGGACCCCGCCGGCAGCGCCGTCGGCTTTCACGTACTGCCGAGCTTCGAGCGGTCGGCGCTGGTCGAGCTGACCCGCTCCGAGACCTCTTCGCCCCTGGCGGCCGAGCGTGCCGAGCGGCTGCTGACGTCACTCGGCAAGCACGTCGCGTGGGTCGGCGACGCCCCCGGACTCGTGCTTGGGCGGATCGTCTGCCAGGTCATCAACGAGTCGGCGTTCGCGTTCGGCGAAGGCGTCGGCGAGGCGGCCGACATCGACACCGGAATGGTGCTGGGCCTGAGCCATCCGCGCGGCCCGCTCGAGTGGGCCGATGCAATCGGGCTCGATCACGTGCTGGCGGTGCTGGGGGCGCTGCACCGCGAGTACGGCGAGGAGCGCTACCGCCCCGCGCCGGCGCTCCGCCAGCGGGTGGCGGCGGGGCGCACCGGCCGCGGCGCCGGCGGTGGCTTCTTCGACTACCCGAGCTGAGCGCCTCACACGGCAGCGATCGGCGACGTTAGGAGACCGTGAGCAACTCGCTCCCGCCGTTTCAGCGCTTCCTCGACGCCAACCGCGACGCGGTCTGGCGGATGCTGGTCGCATCGGTCGGGCGGGACGAGGCCGAGGACTGCTTCCAGGAGACCTTCATCGCCGCGTTGCGGGCATACCCGCGGCTGCGGGCCGGCCGGCGTGAGCACAATCTCAGGGCCTGGGTCCTGACGATCGCGCAGAACAAGGCGATGGACGCGCACCGCTCGAGGACGAGGCGGGCGCTGCCCGTGGCCGATCCAGACACCGGCGCGGCGCCGGGCCAGGACGGCGGGCCGGTCCGCGACGAGGCACTCTGGCGGGCCGTTCAGCAGTTGCCCGGGCGGCAACGCTCGGCGGTCGTGCTGCGTTTCGTCGGGGACCTGTCCCATCGCGACATCGCGGCGGCGATCGGCTGTTCGGAGGAGGCGGCGAGGCGCTCGCTGCACGAGGGACTCAACAAGCTGAGAAAGGCGGTGGCGACATGAGCGTCGAGGGCAGAAAGGCTGGACCGAGCATCGAGCGGGCGCTGCGCAGCGGCGACCCGGCGGGGCCGGGCACCGACGCGGCGTCGCGAGCTCAGGCGCGGGAAGACGCGGCGCTCGCCGCCGCACGACTGGCCGCACGCGCCGCGGCCGATGGGCTCGCGGACATCGCATACGCGCAGCTCGATTCTCCGCTCGGCACGCTGACCGTCCTGAAGACCAAGCGGGGCCTCGTGCGATTGGCGTTCCCCGAGGAGCCGCTGGAGGGAGTCCTTGAGCGGATCGCCACGCGGATCTCGCCGCGGATCGTCGAGGCGCCGGCACAGCTCGATCTCGTCCGGCGCGAGCTGGAGGAGTACTTCGCCGGGGAGCGGCGGCGCTTCGAGCTGGCCCTGGACTGGTCTCTGACGGGTGGCTTCACCAGGCGTGTGCTCAGAGCCACTGCGGCGATCCCCTACGGCGGGGTGCTCTCATACGGGCAGGTCGCGGGCAACGCGGGCAGCCCCCGCGGCTCGCGGGCCGCGGGCAACGCGCTCGGCTCCAACCCGCTCCCGATCGTCGTTCCCTGCCATCGCGTGCTCCGCAGCGGCGGCGTGCTCGGCGGCTATGGCGGCGGCCCGGAGCGCAAGCGCTGGCTGCTCGAGCTCGAGGGCGCCGCCGGCGCCTAGCGGCCTCGGCGTTACTCCGCGGCGGGCGCGTACTGCGACTCGGCGGGGTCGCCGAGCGGCATGCCCTTGGGGACCGGGATGCCGGGGGTGTCCCTGAGGTACCACTCGGCGTCTAGCGCCGCCTGACAGCCCGTCCCGGCGGCGGTGATCGCCTGGCGGTATGTGTGGTCGACCAGGTCGCCGGCCGCGAACACTCCGGGCCGGGTGGTGCGGGTCGAGCGGCCGTCGGTGACGACGTAGCCGCCCTCGTCCACCTCGACCTGTCCCGCTACGAGCGAGGACTGAGGCTCGTGGCCGATCGCGATGAAGGTTCCCGACACGAGCAGCTCACGCTCCTCGCCGGTCTCGATGTTCTGCACCACCGCGTGCCCCAGGGCGCCGCTGTCGCCCGCCACGAACTCCTTCACCTTGTAGGGCGTGAGGAACTCGATGTTCTCCGCTCCGCGGGCCCGCTCGAGCATGATCTTCGAGGCCCGGAACTCATCCCGGCGGTTTACGACCGTCACCTTCTTGGCGAACTTCGAGAGGAAGATCGCCTCCTCCATCGCCGAGTCGCCGCCGCCGACGATGATCGTGGTGGCCTCCTTGAAGAAGGCGGCGTCACAGGTCGCGCAGTAGCTCACGCCGCGGCCGGCGAGGGTCTCCTCGCCCGCCACGCCGAGCTTCTTGTGCTCGGCGCCCATCGCCAGGATCACGGTCCGCGCGCGGTACTCGGTGTCTCCGACCCATACGCTGTGGACGCCACCGAGCTCGCCGGCGAGCTCAACGCGGTCGGCCTGGTCGGTCACCAGTCGCGCCCCGAAGCGCTCGGCCTGGTCGCGGAAGCGCTGCATCATCTCAGGGCCCATCACGCCATCGGGGAAGCCAGGGTAGTTCTCGACGTCGGTCGTCTGCTGGAGCAGGCCGCCCCATGCGAACCCCTCGATCACGAGCGGTTTGAGGTTGGCCCGCGCCGTGTACAGGGCCGCCGTGTAGCCGGCGGGCCCGCTGCCGACGATGATCACGTTCTCGATATCGCTCATCGCTTCTCCGTTCCTCGCCTCGAGAGGCGACTCCCGATCGGCCTCTCTCCGCATTACTTTACTTTGTATAGTGTAGCACCGGATGCGCGGCTGGAGCTCGCAGGCAGGGCCGCGCCGGTGCCTTATGGGGACGGCTGATCGCGATGGTATTCACCGTATATACCTTTGCGATCAGGCGGGCCTTGACGACTGAGCGATGCCTCCGCGCAGCGTATCTACCTTTGCGATCACGAATCCCTCCACGCTACACCCCCCCTCGCGGCTGACCTAGGCGCGCGCTAGACCGCCGCGGCCGACCCCGCGGCTCCAGCCGCCTCGTGGGAGCGGGCGCCGGAATCGGTGCGTTCGTCCTCGCGCCAGCGCGCGACGGTGCGTCGCAGCTGGATGTAGGCGACGGCGCCCGGGAGGGTGGGAAGCCAGAAGGAGATCGCACGGTAGGACAGGACGGCCAGAACCGCCAGTTCGAGGTTGACGCCGAAGGCAGCGAAGGCCCCGATCATGCCGCCCTCGACGCCGCCGAGACCGCCGGGCAGCGGCAGCAGGTTGCCGAGCGTGCCGACGAAGTAGGCCATCCAGATCACCGTGAACGCCGGCGGGGAGCCGAAGGCATGGAACATCGCCCAGAGCACGGAGATGTCGAAGCCCCACCAGGCGAGGGCGCCGAGCAGGCCCACGTCGCGTGAGCGGATCACGTCGAACGCGGTTCGCACCCCGCTGGCGGCGAGCGCGGGCACTGCGGCGGCGCGAGCGAGCCAGTGGGTCAGGTGCCCCGAGCCGGAGCCCCAGCGCTCGATGCGCCGCTCGACGTCGCCGGGGAGCATCGTGATCGCGCCGGCCGCCGCGAACAGCACGGCCGCGGCGATCGCCGGCACATAGGTGATCGCGAACGAGCCGCCGCCTGGGAACAGGCCGGTCCCCAGCCCGAGTCCGTCGATCAGCATCGAGCCGGCGTAGATCACGTAGAGGATCACGAGGAAGGCGACCATGCGGCAGGCGACGAGGCGGGGTTCCATGCCCGAGCGCCGCAGCGCCCAGGCCGTCAGGGCGACGCCGCCGGCGCCGGCGGCGGCGAACAGTCGCGTCGCCACCAGGCCGGCCATCGTGATCTCGTAGCTCTCCCGCCAGCCGATCCGCTCGAGATGGCTGTGGGGGTGTTCCCGGGTCACGAAGATCGCTCGGAACAGGACCACGTATCCGGCGAAGGAGAGGCACTCGAGCGCCACGCCGATCACGATCCACCAGGTGTCGCCGCGCTCGATGCGATGAACGGTGGTGCCCGCGTCGGTGAGCTTCGGCAGGACGAAGTACAGGAAGGCGACCGCGGAAAGGACGAAGAGGGCGAAGGCGACTACCTGGCGGCGGGTCAGGCGGACCCGCGGCATCTCCTCCTCGGGGGGGTGGGCGGAGCGCGCCGCGGGTTCCCCCCGATCCCCCGCACTGCCCCCCGATTGCACACTCCCCGCCATGTTCTGATTGATGCCCCCCGTGTCAGCCCGTCCGGTGCGCGATCGCCTCCACCGCCCCCACGGCCCGTCCGATCCTTGCCAGCGCGGGAGCCGCGAGCGGCTCCATCCTGCGCAAAGCCAGGGTCAGAGCTGCGCCGGCGAGCAGGTCCACGACGTAGTGCTCGCCGAGATACACCAGAGAGAAGCCGAGCGTCGCGGTATAGGCGGCGCCGAAGGCACCGGGCAGCGGTCCCGCCTCGGCCAGCAGCAGCGCGGCCATCAGGGACGTCGCGAAGTGCAGGGAGGGCATCGCAGCCAGAGGATTGCCACCGAAGACACTGTAGAGCGAGCCCCAGCCGTCTCTCCAGAAGTGCTCGCCGTACTCGACCATCATCCGCCGTACCTCCAGCTGCTTGCCGCTCGCGCGGTCCTCGCGGGCGCCGGCGGCGTACCAGGGCGGCGCGGTCGGCACGATCCAGTAGAAGGTCGCGCCGATGTCGAATACGGCGTAGGTCAAGACAGCGGCTCGTGAGAAGCGACGGGGATGGCGGGCGAGGATGTACAGCAGCGAGCCGTGGGGCACTGCGAACCAGCTCCAGTGGGTCCACACGAGCACCCGGTCGAGGTTCCGCCACTCGGGTCCGTCGGGGCCGGTGCGGGCGAGGCGGCGCTGCAGCCGGGTGCTGGGCAGCTCGCCCAGCCCGATCAGGCGGTCGGCCACGATCGGGTAGTCGACGCGGACGCGAGCGGCCTGCGTGCCGGCGTCGTCGTGGGGGGTCTTGTAGGCGGCCAGATAGGCCCACATCTGCAGTGCGCAGATCGCGATGTCGCGCTTCGGCGAGCGGCGCACGGCGACGGCCAGGCCGAGCGGCGCGCCGAAGGCGACGGCCTGCGTGAGGGCCGGCGGCGCGGGCAGGCGCTTCCGCAGCAGGGGGGCGGCGATCCCCGCTGCGACCATCCCCCATGCGGTCGCTCGGATCGCCTTCGACAGACGCACGCGCGGGGAGTATAGGCGTGGCCCGGACGCGCTCCCGGGCCGCGAAAGGGCTACTTGCCGGCCTCGGCGAGCGCCGTGCGGGCGGCGGCGGCGACGAGCGCGGCGATCACAGAGCTGCCGTCGTCGGCCTCGGGATGCCATTGCACGCCGAGCGCGAAACGCTTGCCGGGCACCTCGATCGCCTCGGTGAGCTCGTCCTCTAGGGCCGAGATGCCGCTCACGACGAGGCCGGCGCCGAGGCAGTCGACGCCCTGGTGGTGATGGGACTTGGTGACGTGCACCGCCTCCCCCGCGGCGGCCTGCGCAAGCGATCCCTCGGCGAGGTTGACGTCGTGGTCGGATCCGTCGAAGGAGCCGACCACGCGGCGATGCTCGCCGTGCCCGAAGCGGTCGGGCAGATGCTGGATCAGCGTGCCGCCGCAGGCCACGTTGATCAGCTGCATCCCGCGGCAGATGCCCAGCAGCGGCAGGTCGCGCTCGATCGCGCCGCGGGCCAGGGCGATTTCGAAGCGGTCGCGCTCCGGCGCGGTGTCGACGGTGTGCGGGTCACGGGGCTCGCCGTAGCTGGCCGGGTCGACGTCGGCGCCGCCGGCGAGGATCAGGCCGTCGAGCAGCGCGAGCACCTCATCGGGCTCCTCGACGAGCTGGTCGTCGGGAGGCAGCATCACGACCAGGCCACCGGCGCGCTGCACGGCGCGCACGTAGCTCATCGGCAGCAGGGCGGCGTCGAGCTCCCAGACGCTCCATCGCGCCTTCTCGAGCGTCGTGCAGATTCCGATCACGGGCCGCGCCATGGAATACACCATAGGATCAAGCCGCCCGTGGCGCCGCTGTGACTCTCCCGGCGCAGCGTCATGCGGCGCAGCGCACCGACTAGAGGAGGCCCGATGAGCGACACCGAGACACAGCTGGAGACAGTGAACCTGACCCTCGCCGAGGGAGTGGCCACGATCGAGCTCAACAGGCCGCAGACGCTGAACGCCTGGAATGCCCAGCTCGGCGCCGATCTGATGGCGGCGATCGAGCGCTGCCGGGAGGACGAGGAGATCCGCTCGGTGCTCGTCACGGGGGCTGGCCGGGGCTTCTCATCGGGTGCCGACCTGCGCGAACTCGGCGGCGGCGCGGCGACGCCGGAGGAGCGCCCCGACGCCGTCTACCGCCAACTCACGGAGCTCTATCACCCGATCATGGTCGGGATTCGCGAGCTGCCCAAGCCCGTGGTCGCTGCGGTCAACGGCCCGGCCGTCGGGATCGGCTGCTCGCTCGCGTTGTGCTGCGATCTGATCGTCGCGGCCGAGAGCGCCTACTTCCTGCTCGCCTTCGTGAACATCGGGCTCGTGCCCGATGGCGGCTCCTCGGTGTGGTTGCCGACGCGCATCGGCATGGCGCGCGCAACGGAGCTGTGCATGCTCGGCGAGCGGCTGGGAGCCGAGCGGGCGCTGCAATGGGGCCTGATCAACCGCGTCGTGCCCGACGAGTCGCTCGAGGAGGAGGCGGGGGCCCTGGCGGCGAAGCTCGCGGCCGGCCCGACGCTGTCCTATGCGGGCACGAAGCGCCAGCTCAACAACTGGCTGTACACGCGGATGGGCGAGCAGCTCGAGCTGGAGGCTCAGATCCAGCGCGAGATGGCGGGCAGCGAGGACTCGCTGGAGGGCGCGCTCGCGTTCGTCGAAAAGCGCCCGGCACGTTTCAAGGGCCGCTAGCCGGCTGACCCCTTGCCCCTGCGCGAGACTCGTGGCAAACGTCATCAAGCCCCTCCGGTCCGGGGCTGAATAGAATCCCCGCCGCCTTGGGCCAGCTGCTCCCCACAACGCTCGCGTTCTTCACGCCGCAGTCGGGCGGGTCGCCCAACGCAAACCAGATCGACAGCCTCTACAAGATCCTGCTCGTGATCGCGCTCGTGATCTTCGTGGCAGTGATGGGCGCGATGATCTACGCGCTTGTGCGGTTCCGGGCCCGCAAGGGCGCGACGCCCGCCCAGATCCGGGGCAACACGCGGCTCGAGGTCGGCTGGACGGTTGCCGCGGCGGTGATTCTCGTTGCGCTGGCGATCGTCACCTTCGCCAAGCTCTCATCGATCCAGAACCCGCCCAACTCGGGCGCCGAAGGTGACCGGCTGGCGAGCTCGGACGGCCTGCTGTTCGCGAGCTCCGAGCGCAAGCTGCCGCCGAACGGCAAAGCCTTGAACATCACGGTGATCGGACGGCAGTTCATCTGGCAGTACGTCTATCCGGGGGCGAGCGAACCCGACGGCCTGGGTGCGCCGTACTCCTACGAGGAGATGGTCGTGCCGACGGAAACGACGGTGACGCTCGACATCGTCTCCTCGGATGTCGTGCACTCGTGGTGGATCCCGCAGCTCGGCGGCAAGTTCCAGGCGGTGCCCGGGTACCACAACTACACCTGGTTCAAGGTCCCCAAGCCCGGGATCTACCGGGGTCAGTGCGCAGTGCTCTGCGGCCGCGGACATGCACGCATGCTCGCGACCGTGCGGGCGGTGCCGCCGGCGACGTTCGACGCATGGCTCGCGGGCCGCAAGCAGCAGATCACCGAAGCCAACAAGGCGGCGCAGGAAGCCCGGGCGAAACTGAGCAAGCAGACCGGCGCCGGCGCGGTCGAAAACCCGTAGATCGCAACCATCCAGGAACGAGGACTCCCGCACCACATGGCCACCTACGCAGCCCCAGTACCCCAGATCGCGGCCCATCGCGTGGCGCCCGAGGCGAAAGGGTGGACGAGCTGGATAACGACGACCGATCACAAGCGGATCGGGATCATGTACATCGTCACGACGTTCGTGTTCTTCCTGCTGGGCGGCGTCGAGGCGCTGATGATGCGCCTGCAGCTCGGGGCTCCGGACAACACGCTGGTCACACCGACGACCTACAACCAGCTGTTCACGATGCACGGCACGACGATGGTGTTCCTGTTCGTGGTGCCGATGATGGCGGGCCTCGCGAACTACTTCGTGCCGCTGATGATCGGCGCCCGGGACATGGCCTTCCCGCGGCTCAACGCACTGTCCTACTGGCTGCTGCTGGCGGGTGGCCTCGTGTTCTACTCCTCGATCTTCTGGAACCCGCCGGAAGCGGGCTGGGTCAGCTTCATCCCGCTGGCCAACTCGACCTTCTCACCGGGCGGTGGCGAGGACGCGTGGATCTATCTGATCCACCTCACGGGCCTCTCCTCGCTGCTCGGGGCGATCAACTTCTACGCGACGATCGCCAACATGCGCGCGAAAGGCATGAGCTGGGGCCGTTTGCCGCTGTTCATCTGGACGATCCTGGTCTACTCGGTGCTGCTGATCTTCGCGCTGCCGGTGATCGCGGCGGCGGTCACGTTGCTGCTGACCGAACGTCACTTCGGGACCCATTTCTTCGACCCCACCGAGGGTGGCTCGCCGGTGCTGTGGCAGCACCTGTTCTGGTTCTTCGGACACCCCGAGGTCTACATCATGGTGCTGCCTGGCTTCGGGATCATCTCCGAGGTCCTGCCGGTGTTCGCGCGCAAGCCGATCTTCGGCTACAAGGCGATCGCGGCCTCCACCGTGGCGATCGCCTTCCTCGGCTTCCTGACCTGGGCGCACCACATGTTCACGGCGCCCGTGCCGGAGGCGATCCTGGTGTTCGTGATGATCAGCTCCTACTTCATCGCGGTGCCGACGGGCGTGAAGATCCTCAACTGGGTGGCGACGCTGTGGCGCGGCTCGATCGAGTTCCGCACGCCCCTGCTGTTCTGTGCCGGGGCGATCGCGATCTTCCTGATCGGCGGCATCTCGGGGATCTTCCTCGCGACCTTCCCGATCGACTGGCAGGTCAACGAAACGTACTTCGTGGTGGCGCACCTGCACTTCGTGCTGCTCGGCGGCGCCGTGATGCCGATCTTCGCGGCGATCTACTACTGGTTCCCGAAGATGAGCGGGCGACTGCTGAGCGAGGGCCTCGGACGGGTCAGCTTCGCGCTGATCTTCCTCGGCATCCTGACGACCTTCCTGATCCAGCACGTGATGGGTCTTGACGGGATGCCGCGGCGGGTCTATGAGTACGACAGCGTGGGTCACCTCCAGCTCTACAACGTGATCTCGACGGTCGGTGCCTTCATCCTCGCCGCGGGGGTCGCAGCGACGGTCCTGAACGTGGTGCTGAGCCTGCGCAAAGCGCCCGTCGCCGGCCCCGACCCCTGGACGGCCAACACGCTCGAGTGGTTCACGACCTCGCCGCCGCCGGCGAACAACTTCGACGTCGTGCCACTGGTGCGATCGGCCGAACCGATGAGGGACATCCGGCGAGAGGTCGCGCGCCGGTCGAGCGGATCGGGCAGCGGGAGCGGCGCGACGGTGCCGGCCGGTGCCCGCCAGGTAAGCGTCTGATGAGCGCCGCCGGGGCCGGCAGCGCCGAGCGGGCACTCGAGGTCCCCCGGCTCGGCCTGGCGCCGCGCAGCCGCCAGCTGCTCTCCGACTACGTCGAGCTGACGAAGCCGAAGGTCCAGTCGCTGCTGCTGCTGACGACGATCGCGACGATGTACGTGGCTGGCGACCCCTCCCCCGGCCTGGTTGCGCTCACCTGCCTCGGCGGATACCTGTCCGCCGGCGGCGCGGGGGCCGTCAATCATTGGTTCGACCGGGACATCGACGCGCAGATGACGCGAACCGCCTCGCGCCCGATCCCCGCCGGGCGGATCGCGCCGCGCTCGGCGCTGCTGTTCGGCTGTCTGCTCGCGTGCCTGTCGCTGCTCGAGCTCTCGCTGGCGGTCAACCCGCTCGCGGCGGCGCTGTCCTTCAGCGGCTTCCTCGGCTACGTGCTCGTCTACACGGTCTGGCTGAAGCGCCGTACGCCCCAGAACATCGTGATCGGAGGCGCGGCCGGGGCGGTGCCGCCACTCGTCGGGTGGGCGGCGGTCAGGGGCTCCGTCGGCGGCACCGCGGTGATCCTGTTCTTCATCGTCTTCTTCTGGACCCCGCCCCACTTCTGGGCGCTGTCGCTGTTGATGAAGGAGGAGTACGGCAAGGTCGGCGTGCCGATGCTGCCGGTCGTACGCGGCGAGGCCGAGACGCGGCGCCAGATCCTCCTCTACTCGGTGCTGCTCTACGCCGTCACGCAGCTGCCGTTCTGCGCGGGGGGCTTCGGGGTGATCTACCTCGTCTCCTCGCTGGTGCTCGGGATGGGCTTCATCGCGGGCGCGGTGCGGCTCTACAGGCGAGCCGACAGGAGCAGCGCGTTGCGCCTGTACCTCTACTCGCTGGCCTACTTGGCAGCGCTGTTCTGCGCGATGGTCGCCGATGCGCACCTGTAGACGGCGCATGGAGCGCGCCGTCTACTCGCCGCCGCCAGGCGGCGACCTGGATCTCCAGGATCGCGCATGGAGCGCGCGATCCTCTCGCCGCCGCCAGGCGGCATATATATTTCTCTCGCGATGATGACCCGACGCCTCGCGCGCAAGAACATCCGCACCGGGCTGATCGTGGCGGGCATCTGCATGTTCATGTTCGGCATCACCTTCGTGGTCGCGGCGGTCTACGTCTCGTGAGCCCGCTGGAGCGCGAGACCCCCCCGGTCGGGGAGGAGATCCACCTCCCGGGCCCCTCGATCCTGCCTGTGCTCACGGCCCTGGGCATCACGCTGGCGTTGATCGGCGTGACAACCTACATCGAGCTGACGGTCATCGGCGGAGTGCTGACGATCGGATGCCTGGTGAGGTGGATCAAAGACACCCGCCGCGAAGTCGACGAGCTGCCGCTCGAAGCAAAAGACGCCTGAGCGCTCCTCCGTGGAGCGCCGGGCGCGATCCCTCAACCGCGCCCGGCTGCTGTGGCGAGTTCGCGCCCGCCCCCCGACGGGCGCTTTACCCCTTCCTCACCCCACGGCCACCCGGGCTGGCACCGGACAGATCGCGCCATCCTCGGTCCAGCAGCGCACGATGTCGCGCACCGACAGGATCCCGACCGTCTCCCCCCCGTCGAGGACGATCAGATGGCGAAAGTTCCCTTGGACCATCGCGACGGCAGCCTCCTCCAAGGACCAGTCTGGAGCCGCGAAGACGACGTCCTTCGTGAGGTGCTCGGCGACGCTCTCATGCTCCGGCGACTGGCCCTCGCCGACGGCGGCGAGGATGTCTCGCTCGGTGATGATCCCCGGTCCGTAGCCGTCCGGATCCATCACCACGGCGGCGCCCACATGCCGCTCGGACATCAGCCGTGCGACGGCGCTCAGTGTGTGACCCGGCCCGACCGTGAGGACCGTGCGGCTCATGCCTTCGCGTACCTGCATGTTCCTCGCGCTCTCCTCTGTGGAAGCTCCGACAGACCTCAGCTACCCGGCCGATCCGGCGGGCAAGCGCCCGATGCGGGCCTTGCAACTAATGCCTCAATCTACTATGCCCTGAGGGGGTCGTCAAGCTCGCAGCGGTCCGTGGACGGAGGCATTAGGATCACGGCTCGCGATGAGGAGGAGACCCGGAAACACGAGTAGCGCGGGCGAAGCCCTTGCCCAATAGGCGCTCCCTGATCGTCGCCGCGGTCTGCGCGGTGATCGCGATCGCGATCGGGATCGTGATCAGCTATCTGATCCACTGGTTCCCGGTCCAGGCCTCCACGCAGGCCAAGAACAGCGACCGGCTCTACCACGTGCTGGTGATCGCCTCGATCCCGATCTTCGTGCTTGTCGTGACGGTGATCCTGTACTCGGTCTGGCAGTTCCACATGAGGCCGGGCGAGGAGCTCAAGGACGGACCGCCGATCCACGGCAACACGCGCCTCGAGGTGTTCTGGACCGCGCTCCCGACCGTGCTGCTGCTGGGCCTCGTCGGCTACTCCTTCGCCGTGCTCAAAGAAAACGAGCAGAAGCCGAAGGGCAGACCGGAGATCCGCGTCGAGGTCTACGGCCAGCAGTTCGCATGGAGCTACGAATACCCGAAGGCACTGACCGGCGGGGCGCCGCTGACAAGCACGCAGCTGTACGTGCCGAAGGGCACCTCGGTGATGTTCGACATCCACTCCCGGGATGTGATCCACGCCTTCTGGATCCCTGCCTTCCGGATCCAGGAGGACGCCGTGCCCGGCATCACGACGCACTGGCGGGCCACGCCCGACCGGCTCGGCACCTACCCGGTCGTCTGCAACCTGCTGTGCGGCCTCGGACACTCGCTGATGCGCTCGAAGGTGCACGTGGTCAGACCCTCGAGCTTCCGCTCGTGGCTGGCCGGCCAGGTCAGCTCCGCCGCGTCCGGCGGGGGGGCGTCGACCTCGACAGGGGCTTCGGGATAATGTGCGCGACCGCGATGACGATGCAGCCCCGCCCCGCCCGAGGGACACGCTGATGGTCGCCAGGCTGAAGCAGCCGGGCATGCCGCGGGGAGCCGTCGGCATCGTCGTCGGCGTGCTGTTCGCAGCCGGCCTGACGTGGGTGGTGCGGGCCTCCACGGGCCACACGACCTTCCAGCATTACCTCTCCGCGAATGCGATCCTGACGGTCGCGCTACTCGCCTCCCCGCTGCTGTTCCTGGTCGGCCTGGGCGGCTTCGACTACTGGTTCTACTGGGCCGCAGGCCGCAAGACCCGCCCCGAGGACCACTCGAGCCACGGGGCCTACACCTGGAAGGACTACTTCCGGATCAACACCGACCACAAGGTGATCGGGATCCAGTACACGGTCAACTCGTTCTTCTTCCTGCTCGTCGGCGGCCTGATCGCGATGCTGATGCGAGCCCAGCTCGCGCAGCCGGGGTCGCATTTCGTCGATGCCAACACCTTCAACGGCCTGTTCTCGGTGCACGCCTCGCTGCTGATCTTCCTGTTCATCATTCCCGTCTTCGCGGGCCTCGGGAACTTCGTGATCCCGTTGATGATCGGCGCCCCGGACATGGCCTTCCCGCGGCTCAACGCGCTGTCCTTCTGGCTGCTGCCGATCGCGGGCCTGATGATGCTGGGCAGCTTCTTCGCGCCCGGAGGAGCCTTCGCGGACGGCTGGACGGCCTATGCGCCGCTGTCGGACAACGCTCCGATCGGCCAGACCTTCTTCTCGGTCGCCGTGCAGTTCGCAGGCGCCTCGTCGATCATGACCGCGCTCAACTTCCTGGTCACGATCATCACGATGCGGGCGCCGGGGATGAGCTTCTTCCGCATGCCCCTGCTGGTGTGGGCGAACTTCGCGACCTCGCTGCTCGTCGTGATCGCGACCCCTTTCATCGCCGCCTCGCAGTTCTTCATCCTGCTCGACCGCTCGCTCGGCTTCAACTTCTTCAATGCCGGCAAGGGAGGCGACGTGCTGATGTATCAGCACGTCTTCTGGTTCTACTCGCACCCGGCGGTCTACATCATGATGCTGCCGGGCTTCGGGATCATCAGCGAAGTGATCGCGGTGAAGTCGCGCAAGCCGATCTTCGGCTACCGGATGATGGCCTTCTCGCTGCTGGCGATCGTCGGGCTCGGCTTCACGGTCTGGGCGCACCACATGTTCACCTCCGGCATGGCGGCCTGGATCCGCATTCCGATGGCGATCACGACAGCGATCATCGCTGTCCCGACGGGGATCAAGATCTTCTCCTGGCTGGCGACGCTATGGCGGGGCGTGCTGCATCTCGACACGCCGATGCTCTTCGCCCTGGGCTTCCTGACGACGTTCACGCTGGGCGGCATCAGCGGCGTGATGCTGGCGATGATCCCGTTCGACATCCACGTGAGTGCGACGTACTTCATCGTCGCGCACATCCACTACGTGCTGTTCGGCGGCTCGCTGATGACGATCTTCGCCGGCGTCTACTACTGGTTCCCGAAGATGACCGGCCGCATGTACGACGAGCGACTCGGCAAATGGCACTTCTGGACGACGTTCGTGTTCTTCAACCTGACCTTCGCGCCGATGCACATCCTCGGCCTCGACGGCATGCCCCGGCGGGTCTCGACCTATGCGTCGAAGTTCGCGGACCTCAACCTGTTCATCTCGCTCGCCAGCTTCGCCCTCGGCGCCAGCACGCTCGTGTTCCTCTACAACATCGTGACGAGCTGGCGAGGCGGCCCCGTGTCGGTGGCCAACCCGTGGCGCGGCCTGCCGCTCGAGTGGCAGGTCTCCTCGCCGCCGCCGGTGTTCAACTTCGACCGCCTGCCGACGGTCGTCGGCGGTCCGTATGAGTACGGCGTCCCCGGCGCGGTCCATGGCATCTTCGCCCGCACCCCGGCCGCCGCGGGCGGCGTGCTGAGAGAGCCCAGTCGATGAGGAGGAAGCCGTGAGAGAGATCCTGGTGGTCGCCAACCGAACGCTCGGTGGCGCGAAGCTGCTCGAAGCCGTCCGCGACAAGGCCAACCTGGAGCCGGGCGCGCGCTTCCGCCTGGTCGTGCCGGCGACCAAGCCCTCGGCCGGCCTCGTGATCTACGACGAAGCGGTGCGCGAAGCGGCGCAGGTTCGCGTGGACCTCGCCCTCTCGGCAGTCGCGGAGGAGGGCCTCGGGGCGACCGGCGAAGTCGGCGACGCGGACCCCTTCTCGGCGACGATGGACGCGGTCGCCGAGCACCGGCCGGACGAGATCATCGTCTCGACCCACCCGGCGGAGAGCTCGGGCTGGATGCGCCGCGATCTGATCGAGCGGATCCGCAATGCCACCGGCCTGCCCGTCGAGCACGTGGTCGTGGACATCGAGCAGGAGGGCCTGCCCTTCAAGGTCACGCTGGTCGTGGCCAACAAGACCTCCTCCGGCGAGGAGCTGCTGGAGCGCCTCAAGCAGATCGCGGCGGGGACGGAAAGGACGCTGTTCATCGCCGTCGTACCGCAGGTCGACGGCAGCGGCTCGGCGCCTCGTGAGGCGCGGGCACGGCTCGCGAAGATGCTCGACCACCTGAACGAGGCGGGGCTGCTCAGCTCCGGCATGATCGGCGATCCGGACCCGTACACGGCGACGATGAACGCCCTCGAGCTGTTCAAGGTCGACGACATCGTGATCTCGACGCTTCCCGGTGAGCGCTCGGGATGGCTGCGCTCCGACCTGATCGAGCGAGTTCGAGGCGCCACCTCGGCGCCCGTTGAGCACGTGGTGGTCGACCCCCAGTCCTCCGCGACACCGGCCACGGCGGCCTAGTTTCGTGAGACCGGAGGTCGATTGATGGAGGCCGCGAGCGTCGCACACGCCGGCGGGCACGCCGAGCACCACGGCCCTCCGGAGGCCAACCGCAGCTCGCGCGTCGAGCCGCAGCTGCTGGGGATGCTGCTTTTCATCATCTCCGAGGTGATGGTCTTCGGCGCCTTCTTCACGGCCTACTTCTTCATCCGCGTGTCCCAGGGCGACACCTGGCCGGCGCCCGGCACGAAGCTGCCGGTCGAAGTCGCGGGGATGAACACCGCGATCCTGGTGTCCTCCTCCTTCACGCTCCACTGGGCCGAGCAGTGCCTCAAGAAAGGCAACCGCTTCGGCCTGAAGGCGGGCATCCTGCTGACGTTCCTGCTTGGCTGCACCTTCCTGTTCGTCCAGATCAACGAGTACGCGAACATCGGCTTCGCCCCCCAGGACGCCGCGCAGCAGACGATCTTCTTCTCGCTCACCGGCCTGCACGGCGCCCACGTCTTCATCGGCCTGCTGCTGCTGCTGTTCGTCACCGTGCGCTCCTTCCGTGGGCATTACAGCCCGGAGCAGCATCGCGGCGTGGAAGTGCCGGGGATCTACTGGCACTTCGTCGACGTGATGTGGCTGATCGTGTACTTCTCCGTCTACATCCTTTGACGCTCTGGCGGTCGTGGACCGGTGCGGCTCGGCGTCCTCGGTCGCTCGTGTGCTTCAGCACACTTCGCTCCCTGCGTCCTTGACCCGCTTGATCCACAACCCCCAGAGAAGTAGGGGTGTCTGAATGTTGAATCCCCTGCGATCCGAGGGAGAGGCGTTCCGCCTCCTGCTCTACGTGGTCGCCGTGGTGATCGCGTTGATCGCGATCGTGCTGCTCGTGCGCGCGATCTGAGCTCGGCACGGCGGGCGGAGCGGGATCAGTCGTGCGGCTCGTTCGCCGTCGCGGGCCAGTGCCCGGGCGAGCCGAGGCGACCGAGAGCGTCGCGAACGTCGCGTTCGGCATGGCCTTTGAGCGTCACGCGCGTGCCCGTTCCTTCCGGGGCGAACTCGATGTCCAGCCGGCGCGAGATCCAGCGGCGCACGTCCGAGTAGACCGGCGGCCCGGGGGCTCCCCGGCGGCCGCCCGGCGCGTCCTGGAAGGCAACGGTCGGAGCTCCCGGCTCGGCGCGTTTCAGCTCGGGTTCCTCGACTTCCTCGGGGTGACCCGCGACGTCCGGGTCGGAGAGCTCCGCGAGGCTGTGGGGGCTGTCTTCGACGACCCCTTTGGAGAGCTCGAGCCTGCCCGGCCGTTCCTCGTAGAGGACGAAGCCCCCGTCTTTGTGCAGGTCCGGCAGCAGGTCGCGCACGAACATCGCCTGCGCCTGCTCGGGCGGCATGTCCATCGTGAAGCTGGCATTCACCCGCGCCACGCCCGTAGTGTCGCGCAGCGCTCCGTCTGATGCCCGCACCTCCGCGCGGCCGGCGGGCGGGCTACTTGACGGTCAGCGTGCCGAACATCCCTGCCTGGCGGTGTCCGGGAGCCTCGCAGAAGAAGGTGTAGGTGCCGGGTTTCAGGGTCACGTGGACGGTGGCCGTGCTCTTCGTCGTGAATTCGCTCGCGCCGAGCTTGGCGCCCTTGGCGCTCGCCCCCCCTTCGCCCGTTTCGATCGCGATGTTGTGGCTGACCCCTGAGATGTTCGGCATTTCAACCGTGGCCGCCCCCGCGGTTGCAGTCGCCTTGTTGGTCACGTAGGCGAGCTGTCCGCTGGGGCTCGCGGAGATCGAGAGCTTGCCGCCCTTCTCGACGGCCGGCTTACCCGCGCCCGGCGCTTCGACGGCGCTCGCGAGCAATCCCGTGTCCTTGCCGGGACGTGCGGCGAATTTGGCGACGTAGGCTGCGACGTCCCTCAGCGTCGAGCCCTTGACGAGGTCTTTGGGCATCGCGCCTTCGGGATTCGGGAACTGGATCTGGCCTTCGACGACGCCCCGCACGGTGTTGCGCTGGAGGCCTTCTTCGATGCTGCCCCTAAAGGCTTCGTCGAGGTTCGGCCCGACGATGCCTTTGGTGCCGGCGCGAGCGAGGGCGTGGCAGGAGCCGCACTTGGACACGAAGGCCTTCTTGCCCGCGATCAGGTTGACGTCGTCGCCGCCCTTGACGGTCCCGCAGCCGGCGAGGACGAGCGCGAGGAGGGCCGGCGCGCAGGCACCGAGGACCCGGCAAGGCAGGCCGCGCCTTGCTCGTCCCGCCTGCCGCGGTGACTCGTGAACCTCGCCTTGGGAGCTCATCGGAGGGCGGAACACTATCCGAAGGCGCGGTTGCCCCGCGCGTCCGGCTGAGCCCGCGGGACGGGCGCTCAGGGCCTCTGCAAGCCGTCGAGTCGACCTTGCGAGGCGGCGATCACGCCGGCGGCCACGCGCTCCCATGACCAGCGCTCGCGGACGGTCGCGACGAGGCCCTCGCGGGTCCGCGCAAGCAGCTTCGGATCGGCGGTCAGGCAGCCGATCAGGCAGGCCGCCAGCGATCGCACGGCCTCGTCGTCGACGGCGAAGGAGAGCCACCGGGCAGCCTCGGCCGGCACGGCGGCGGCGAGCGCTTCGCTGACCTCGGCGAGGCCCGAGTGCCGTGCGACGACCGGGACCGCGCCACATGCCGCCCCCTCGGCCGCGACCATCCCGAACGCCTCGGGGAAGGTGCTCGGCGCGACCAGCGCCGTGCATGCCGGCAGCAATTCGGCGAGCTCCTCGTGCTCGAGCCGTCCGCTCAGCACCACCCGCTCGTCGAGCGTCGCCGCGGCGGCGAGGTAGCGCTCGCGTTCGGCCCCCTCGAGGCTCTCGAGGAAGGCGAGCAGGTAGCGCAAGGGCTGCGCCGGGGCGGCCGGATCCTCCAGGGCGCGGCCCGCGAGCGCCACCCCGCGGGCGGCCTCGATGTCACCCTCCCGCAGGGCCCTCGCGAGCGAGAGCAGTCCCTCGCGGTAGGCGCCGAAGCCCACCACCGCGAGGCTCGCGTCAGGCAGCCTGCAGAGCACCAGCGGCCAGGCGGCGAGCAGCAGATCGACGCCCTTGCTGACGATCAGCTTGCCGACGAAGGCGACGATCTGTCCCCGCTGCGCCTGCAGCCGTTCGACCGCCGCCGCGGCCTCCCGCGGGTCGCGCTCGAAGGCGCTGGCCGGCGCGCCGGCGGCGGCCGGCGGCGTTGGCTCGGCTCGCAGGCGGGCCGCGAGCCGAGCGAGGCCGGCCTCGGCGGCGGCGGGCTCTCGCGGCGCGAACCGCGCCACATCGACGCCTGGCGGGCCGAGGCGGGTGCGCAGCGGCAGGTCGGGCTCGCCGATCGCCTCCCACAGGCTGGCGGCCGTGTGATGGGAGCCGACCAGCACACCGCGCGCCGGCGCGAGGCCTTCCCGGGCGGACGCGAGGAAGCGCTCCGGGTTCGGCTTGACCGTGTACTCGAGAGCGCTGCCGTGGATCTTGACGGCGTAGGGCACCTGCCCACGGAGTCCCCGGGCGAGGATCAGCGGCCCCATCACGAGGTGGTTCGCGAGCGCGGCTTCGGGCCCGGCGAGCGCCGCCACCTCGGCGGCCGCGGCGACGTTGGCGGCGACGTACCGCGCCACCTGCTCGGGGCTGCACTCGGCGAAGGTGCGCGTCTCAAGGCCCTCGTAGCGGTCGGCCACGTACACGGGCAGCAGGCCGCCGATGTCCGGACGGTAGAGGACCGCCCTCCCCGGGCCCTCGGCTGGATGCGCGAGCTCGCGGACCTGTAGGCCGCCGGAGTCCCAGTCGGCGGCGGCGGCGAGGAAGCCGTGCTCCTCCGGATGGCGCTCCTGGCTGATCAGGTGGACCTCGTGGCCGAGCCGCACGAGGGCCTCCGCGAGCCTCGCGTTGTAGACGTTGGAGCCGGTCCCGCCGAGCAGGTAGCCGTGGAAGATCAGCAGGCGCACGGACGGTCAGCCTACCCCCGTCCGGAACGTGCCCCCGGGGCGGCTGGGACGCCCACCGCCTTCGCTAGAGTGCCCGCCATGAGCACCAGACAGCGTTACCGCCTGCGCAACCAGTCGACCGGCCGGGAACTGATCCTCGAGGCCGAGCCCGAGGAGATCTACCGCGACCGCGACACCGGGGAAGAGCTCGAAATCCTCGGCAAGGTGCTGCCGCTCGCCCCTTCGGAGTCGAGCCTGCCACGGGCCGTGGAGTACCTCCGCTTCTGCCCATGGTGCGATCAGATGTCCCAGCGGGACCTCAACGACTGCCCCACCTGCGGCCGGCGCATGGGGCCGCTGGGCAAGCCCCGAGGGAAGGCCTGAGACGTGCGGGCGCCGCGCAAGCGCCTCGCGCTCGCCGCGCTCGCCGCGCTCGCCGCGGTGCTGAGCTCGCTCGCGCTGGCCGCCTGCGGCAGCAGCAGCGTCTCCGACGCGGTCCCGAAGAGCACCCCTGACATCATCCCCCCGAACGACACGAGCGCCGAAAAGGCCGCGGTGCAGACGACCTCGACGTCGACCACGACGACGAAATCGAAAACCACCGCCGGCACCGGCGAATCTTCTGAATCCGAAAAAGAAGGCGGCGAAACACCGGAAGGCGAAACGGGCGGCGCGGCCGGCGAAGGAACCGCCTCCGGGGGCACCGGCAGCGAAGAAAAAGCGCCCGAAAAAGCCGCTACACCGGAAGAAGGCGCGGCCAGCCCGACGGGCGGGGCGAGCGCGCCCTAGCGACTCGGCGTTGGGCCGCCATCCGCAAGGGCATTCGAGCTGAGCGGGGCGTAGGCCAAGCGCGGCAAGGACGCAGGGAGCGAAGTGTGCGTCAGCACACGAGCGACCGAGGACGCCGCCGCGCGCCGGCATACGCCCCGCTCAGGGGGTTGAGATCAGGGTGGCGCTGTAAGTCAGCCGCGCGGTCTGGTACAGGCAGAAGTACTGGACCGACGTGTTGATCTGGGTGTGGGCCGTCTGAGCGCTGGTGGTGGTGCACTGCTTCTTGGGACGGCTGGCCCGCCAGGAGGTGTCGTTGCCGAAGCCCAGCGCGAGCGCGGGGGCCCAGGTCGGCACGGTCAGCGCGATCTCGTCGCCCTTTTTGACCTTGATGGTCGTTTCCAGCGGGAACTGAGCGGTCTTGCCGAAGTAGGGCTGCAGCTTCAGCACGGGGCTCTCGGCGATCAGCTTGTAGGTGAGGTTCGGTTTCGGCTGCGGCCGCAGGACGGCGATGGCGGCTTCAGAGACGCCCCCCTCGTTGGTGTTGAAGAACTTGATCTGCGTGGCATTGGGCCTGCCGAGGGTGATCGTCCAGGCGACGATCGAGCCGTCCCGGGGCACCCCGATCGGGTTGCGGGCGGAGCCGACCTTGACCTGGAAGCCGGTCGTGCGGCTGACGGCCAGGCAGGGAGTCGCCGGGCAGCTCGCGACGGTAGCCGGGTTGGTCGTGCCGAGCACGCCGACTTCGCTCAACTGCGCCGGCGCCGCGGCGGGCAGGGCGAGGGCGAGCAGGACGCCCGCGAATATGCCGATCTTGATCCGTCTCATCTCAGCTGTTCAACACGCTCAACCGCCGCAGGTAGCGGTTTGATTACTTCGCTAACCCCC
>WNFI01175104.1_pt2 | contig 29315 bp, 24 predicted proteins | sample 5400471 | NCBI WGS metagenome assembly WNFI01 (sample SAMN13153348, study PRJNA577476) | soil metagenome | isolation source: 100 cm saprolite on Douglas fir-dominated hillslope | place: USA:California | collected 2013-09-17
GAGGTGCCCATCCTCTTCCAGGATCGCGTGGCAGGGCAGTCCAAGCTGAACCGGCGCATCATGGTGGAAGCCCTGCGCGTCGTGTGGGCCCTGCGCCTGGCACGGGTGCCAGCCCGCTCCCGCCTCGCCAGGCAGCGCTTGAAAGTCGCCACCCTGGCCGTCGTGATCCTCGCCATGCTCTTGGGGACGGCCAGCCTTGCCTCCACACGCTTCGCTCACCCGGTTCAGAGAGGAGCTGCACACCAGGCCTCCTCCAGCCAGCTGCGCCAGGCCGCGTCCATTCACACCCAGTCGCTGGCTGCCCCACCAGCCACCCGGCCCAAGCACCCCGTCGCTACGGCCCTGCTCCAGCTCCAGGGAGCCGATCTGACGCCCAATGTGCCGCTGCGGTTCACCGGCTCGGGCTTCCTGCCCTGGGAAGCGCTGGGGGTAACCATCCAGGATCAAGCCGGGCAGCCAGAGGCACGGCTTGAGTCCATCATCGCAGATCGGGCAGGACAGTTCAGCGCAGCCGCGGAGGCGATCCCGGCAGGCCTGGCACCCGGTACGCACACCCTGCTGGTACAAGGGCAGAGCAGTCACCGCGCAGCGCAAGCCAGCTTCCAGTTGCATTGGATCCCGCCCGCGGTGGTGCTGGATACCTACACGGTCAAGCCCGGGCAGGACTTCGGCTTCGCGGGCAGCGGCTTTCTGCCCAACGAGACCGTAGCGGTGCGCCTGGGTAGTCCGACGGGCCAACGCCTAGCCGCGGTGCGCGCCAATGCCCGGGGCAATTAGACACCTACGCGCCGTCTCCTCATATGCGCCTGGGGTTCATAGGAGTGGACTTTGCCCCTGGCGAGGAGGTGCTGGTGTACCTGAATCGACAAGGAGGGAAATCGGTCGTACGGCTGCACGCCGATGCGAGCGGTCGGTTCGCGGCGCCGGCGGCCTGGGACGTCGGGACGCTCCGTGGGGAGCACCCACTGTTCTTTGTGGGCCAGCAAAGCGGCGTGGTGGTCACCACCACCTTCACCGTCGTGCCTTGAGATGTGAGGAGGATGTATGCCACCTCGCCCACATCCTGGCCAGCCGGTAGAGAGGAAGGACACGGGGCAAGCCGACAGGCACAAGCGACATGCTCGCGTGCATGGAGTCGAGCTGAACGGGGGGGGTGCTCCTCACTCTCTCAGCACGACCCTTTAGAGAGGAGAAAAAGGCCAATGCGTATGTTTAGTTTCATAGCAAAGGCGCATAGAAGAGTATTCGCGCAGGCAGATCCCAAATGCAGACGTGCGCAAGAGCAGCCGTCAGCAGCCCGGATCCAAAAACGCATTCACGTGGCAGTTGGCGAAGAAGTGTTGCAAAGCGATATCGATGAGATATATCGCCAGTGGACATCGTCCTCGGCCTCCCTTTCACCTCCTTATCCGGTGGGCATTGCGCCAATGGTGGGGCTATCAGCAGGCGCGTCAGGGAATGGGTTGATGGAGAGGGCCTTGTCTCTTTCCGAGGGGCAGCAGCGCAATGACCGCACGCTGAGCCTAACCGTAGGAACGCTCTCGCATCCAGGGATCACACGCCACCACAAGCCGAACGAGGACACGCTCTTTGCCGCGCAGGGCATGCGACTCCACCATACACAGCCACAACCCTTTGGGTTGTTTATCGTGGCAGACGGGATGGGTGGGCATGCACATGGACAGGAGGCCAGCCGCCTGGCTATTCAAACGATGGTCGATCAGGTGTTGCCCAAGATGTACGGGAGCAGCGAGTTGAATGATGCCAATCTCATACAACTCCTGGTTGATGGGGTGCAAGCTGCGAATCGGGCCATCTATCAACAGAACACGAGGCAGCGCACAGCGATGGGAACCACCATCACCGCTGCCCTGGTCGTGGGTGCGACCGCCTACATGGTCAATATTGGTGACAGTCGCATTTACTTGTACCGGGGCCCCAAAGGGCTGTGCAAGATAACAAAGGATCATTCGGCGACTGCAAAACTGGTGGAAAATGGCATCATCCAACCTGATGACATCTACACTCATCCCAAGCGCAATCAGCTTTATCGCAGTCTGGGCTACAAATCATCGATTGTCGTCGATTCGTTCATCGAGCCACTCCAGCCGAACGATATATTGTTGCTCTGCTCCGATGGCTTGTGGGAGATGGTTCGTGATCCACTTATTGAGCAGATCCTAAGGAATATCTCTGACACGTCACAGAGAAATCAGGCGTTGCTCGAAGCTGCACTACATGGTGGCGGTGAAGACAATATCAGCCTGATCATGGTCCATGTCACTCAGAACAGTGTGGCTAGCGATGCGACTGAGGGCCTACCGGATACGGGAGCGATGCCTGACAGGGATAAATGGCTCTGATCAGTCATCGCACATGTCAAGAGGGGGAACTCAAGTATGATACTGAATGCCAACGCTATGTTATCCCAGCTAACCACCTGTGGGGTCTGGCAATCAATCTCCACAGGAGCGAAGAGGCCATACCTGGGCAATGCTATCCGCAAGACATGGTTCGTTCTGTGTTCGGTGCGTGTCCAGCGCGCACTGGCGTGGCTGATGGTGTTCACACTCCTCGTCGTGGATAGCGTGCTCGTCGGTCAGCATGCCCTTGCTCGCTACCAGACCTATCATGCAGACGCCTTCGACCTGGGCAACATGGACCAGGCCATCTGGAATACCCTGCATGGCCATCCCCTACGCTTCACCAATCAAGGCCTCGATTGGGTCGGTCCGCCCACCCGCCTGGGCGTCCATGTCGAGCCCATCCTGCTCCTCATCGCTCCGCTGTATCTGCTCCACAGCGGCCCTGAGACCCTGCTGCTGCTGCAAACGCTGGCGCTCTCTCTCGGTGGCATTCCCCTCTTGCTGCTGGGGCTGCGTCGCCTGCCCGACCTGCCCCTGGTGGCGGCCGCCTTCGTGGCTGCCTACCTCGCCACCCCTGAAATCCTGGGCGAAGCCCTGTGGGATTTTCATGCCGTGGCCCTGGCCACCCCGCTGCTCCTGCTGGCCTTGTGGGCGCTGGATGCTCAGCGCTTCGGCTGTTTTGCCCTCGCAGCCGGGCTGGCTGCCCTCTGTAAAGAAGAGGTCGCGCTTTCGCTGGTCCCGCTTGGGTTCTTCATCGCCTTCCGACAGGGGCATCTCCGCCTGGGCATGACGGTTTCGCTGCTGTCCCTGGCATGGGTCGCGCTCTGCTTTCTGGTCATTGTGCCGCACTACAACGCTCACATCCCAGGCGCCAACGCCTTCTGGTATCGCTACGATTGGCTGGGCAGTTCCCCGGACAGAGCAGTGCAGCACGTGCTCAGCCAGCCCGCGCTGCTCCTCGCGCCGCTGGAGGACCCCACCAGGCGTGAGTACCTGGCGGTACTGCTGCGCACCGGTGGCGGGTTGGGCCTGTTCGCACCCGCCCTCTGGCTCAGTGCCTTGCCTGACATCGTCATCAATACCCTGAGCACCCATCAGGAGCAGTATAGCGGCTTCTACCAGTACAATGCCGTGATCCTGCCCTACCTGCTGGTGTCCGCTCTCTCTGGCACGGCGGCGCTCTACCATGCTAGGAAGCATGTCGAATATGGGGTGCAGGGAGGCGAGGTATCCCCGGGCGATGCACACCGCAGCAGCCGACCCACACGCGCCGGGCAGGTGCTGCGATCCATCAGCATCCGCTGGCAGGCCGCCCTGGGACGTCTGCCGATCCGTTCGCAGTGGATCAGCCTGTTAGTCATCGCGTGGTTGCTCGCGTCCAGTTTCTGGAACCTGGCGGCCACCAGCGCATACGTGCGGCCGTTCTGGCTGGTGGGCAGTCATCCCAACCCCCAGCAGGCCCAGATCGATGCCCTCCTGGCCAGCGTGCCTCCTGCAGCCTCCGTGGCGGCCACCGATACCCTGAATCCGCATCTGAGCGATCGCTATACGCTCTTCCTGCTGCCGGATCCGCAATCCTACAGCGCGGACTATGTGGCCATCGATCTGCCCGATGCCACCTCCACCAATCAGCAAGCCGACCAGCTGATGTATGCAGCCATGCTGACCTCCGGCAACTATCGCGTCGTGGGGACCGCAGGCAATGTCGTGCTCTTACAACATCTCAATTGTCCCCAAAGTGATCCATATGTTCGACCTATACCTGAAGAAAAAACAGCCTCCCTTGCCGTTGGAGAGGAGTGTGTCCCAGGAGCAAGGAGGACCGAACGAAGTGAGAAGCTCCTCGCCCGTGGAGGAGCGCGTGCACATTGGTCAGAAACGAGAGGTGCTGCATGCAGCAACGAGTCCATTTCCCCAGCCAGCCAACAGCACTGGCTGATCGTGTCTTAGTGCGACAAACGCTTGCAGGTGACCAGGGCGCGTTTGAGACCCTGGTGCGCCGCTACCACGTACAGGTCTTCCGTTTCATTCGTCGCTATCTGGGTGACTACGATCAGGCCTGGGATGTGTTCCAGCAGGTCTTGCTCAAACTCTCTGCTTCCCTACCAACCCTGTGCACCGCTGGAGAACAGCTGGGTCCCTGGCTCTTCCGTGTTGCCCGCAACTGCTGCATCGATGAACTCCGCAGGAGGCGCGTGGTCCGCTTTTCTGAACTGGGGTGGGAAGGTGATGATGATGTGGAGGAACGCTTACCCCTGGCATCCCTGGTAGACCCGGGTCCTTCGCCAGAAGAAACGGTGGAGCAGCATGAATTGCAATGTGCGTTGCGTGAGGCAATCCAGGGGTTACCGCCCAGGTTGCGTCCGGTGGTGCTCTTGCGTTACATGGACCAACTCAGCTTCTCCGAGATCGGACAACGGCTCCAGATGCCGGCCAGCACGGCGAAATCCTACTTTTACCGTGCGCGTCCGCTGCTGCGTGCCACCCTTACAGCCCAAGGGCACGCGGACCCTCCCGTTGCTGTACTCTGCAGACCGAGCACGCCTGAGGAATCCTCTCGCCAGACACGAGAACCCACGTGCGCGGGGTCCTTTGGTTGTGCGCGTCGTGGAGAGTCCTCTGGTGAGGAGTGAGGCATGTCAACACAACAATACCGCTTCTTTACGTTACCAGGGGTATTGCCCGAAGGACATGTGCTCGTGCTGAATACCCATCCCTATAGCCTATCCACCTTCGTGCTCACCCAGCTGTCAGCCGACGTGTATGGACTGGTGGCCCAAGAAGTGTTGACGGAACTGGAGATGTATATGCTGGTAGCTCTGCTCGAGGCCTATCCCCACTATTGCCCCTATGAGGTGTTGCAGGCTGCCATCACTGATGAGGTGCTCAGTCACGCGCGCGCAACCGTGCATCGAGCGGTCGAGCACAGGACGCTGGACCGCTCGATGAAACCGATCAGAAATATCCTGTCGCGTTGCAGGGCCAAGCTGCATACATTCGGCATTGATATTCACTCGATCCATGCTGAGGGCTATATCCTCACAGCCCTGAGATGCTATCTTTGAGCTTATAAGGCGTTTGCGACGAATGCTTTCTGGGGCTGCCGTCGTCAGTGAGCCGTTTGAACGAGGCCATGAAAGAAAATCTCGACCAGTACATCAGAGTGCGTTTCAAGCGCCTCCGGTGTGTGCATCTCAATCCCATATAACTCATTGGACACAGCAGAAGTGTTTATTGAAGATACTGTAGCTGGCATCAGGATATCCATCACATAAGGAATTGGGAGGGGCTTGGCCCATCCCTCCTGCTGCCCAGCTTCCAGCAACCGCTCTATTTCTCGTTGGAGCGGACCAACATAATTCTGGACGAGCCAGGTCAGGCGCGGACTATTCTGAACGCCTTCCTGGATAGTGATTTGCACTACCGCTTGATGCTCTGCTGCGAAGCGAACTACCCGTCGTACCATGATTTTCAGACGTGCCAATGTTCCTATATCACGCATCTCCTCTGCAGCTCCGGCATAGACCGCTCGTAAAGGGGAGAACCCATGATCGACAGCTGCTCTCCATAATACCTCCTTCGAGTCGAAGTGGTAGTGGACCAGCGGCTGGCTCACCTGCGCACGTCGAGCGATTTCTACGGTCGTCGCGCCATCAAACCCTCGCTCTGCAAACACTTGCAGAGCAATGCTGAGAATGCGCTCACGTGGATTGGACGTCTGATCTTTAAAACGCACAATTTCATGTTTATTAGATTGAATACTATTGTCCAATTTCTTCACAAAGAATTCTTTCTCAAAAGACAGGGATAGGATGAAGTTAAATCATTCTCCTCAGTTCAAACGGCATCCATTAATGAGGGTTCAAATACCGTTCATAATTGTAGCATAATCAAATCATCTTTGCCAGATGGTTATCCATTTTATAATTATATCAGTCACTTGCTCAAGTAATATCAAAGGTTGGTTTAATGGCTCACTACCAAATCGAATATGAGCGCAATGAGTGTCATACCCAGTCAGAGCAAGGCCACGCTGAGTCAGCCTGTCCTGATGAGTGCTAAGTCAGGAGTATTCCACTAAAATTACTACCGAAGCACCAGTTGAGCCCTGAATGCAGATACTCTATTAGTTGAATGGGAGCGAGAGGACCAACAGACCTGTAAGCTCTGCTGGAAGACCTCAATCAACGAGGGGTCAGTTTCCTACACCAACCCCTTGCTCACACACAGTTCTGCATTCAAAATCGAGCCACCGGCGGCTCCGCGTATCGTATTGTGGCCGAGCAACACAAATTTGTAGCTCAGAATAGGGCAGCGTCGTAACCTTCCTAGAGTAATCGTCATTCCATGTCCTCTATCACGATCAAGCAATGTTTGAGGACGGTCAGGCTCGTTGCGGTAAACCAGGACTTGCTCTGGAGCGCTGGGTAATTTGAGCGACTGGAGTTCAGGTGCATAGCTCTCCCATGCAGCGATGATTTCCTCTGGCTTCACGTCGTATCCTAATTCGACGCTGGCACATTCGAGGTGGCCCTCGCGTGTAGCTACACGATTGCATTGTGCGCTTACAACAATAGGCGCATCTGTAAATCCCCGACCCTCTTCCCATGTTCCCAGCATCTTGCGTGTTTCGCTTTCTACCTTCTCCTCTTCTCCACCGATATAGGGAATGGCATTATCAAGAATATCGTAGGAGGGTAGTCCTGGATATCCTGCACCCGAGATCGCCTGTAATGTCGTAACCATTACCTTATGCACACCAAAGGCCTGCTGGAGTGGCTTAAGCGCCATTACCAGCGGAGTCGCCGAACAGTTGGCATTGGTGACGATACAGCCAGTCCAACCGCGCTGTTTGCGCTGCTGCACGATAACTGCTGCATGATCAGCGTTAACTTCAGGAATGAGTAATGGCACATCATTTTGCATGCGGTAATTCTTTGCGTTGCTGAAGACGGCCATGCCAGCGCGGGCAAAAGAGGCTTCAATTTCACCTGCCACCTCTGCGGGCAACGCTGAAAAGACGATTTTCACATCTGCTGGCAGCGCCTCTGGCTTGCAGGCCACGACGGGGAGAGAAGCGACAGAGGCAGGCATCTCACTACCTGATAAGCGCCACTTTGCCACTTCCACATAGTCACGCCCTTCACGTTGTTGCGATGCGGCAAGCGCAACCAGATCAAACCAGGGATGCCCCTGTAGTAGCTCGATGAAACGTTGACCGACCATGCCGGTTGCGCCTAAGACAGCTACTGGGATGTGTGTTTGAGTATGCATTATGTGTCACTCCTCCTAAAGGGCCTCTCGGCGCTTCTCTTGTGTCCCATGGCGTACCAATGGAATGACAGGTGCGATCAGATCGCGGTGAAGACAGCGCAAAGCCCGCTCACTATCTTCATCTTCAACAATCAGGATAATACCCGATTCCGATGCCCCTTGCGTTATTACCGGGATGCGTTCATGCGCAAGGGCGGTTATAGCGCGAGCAGAACTCATCGGATCAGCAGAGAAGCCAGAGCCGATACAGGCACAGGCTGCTAATCCACGCTGGCATGTGACGCGCCAGGTTCCCATATCATGCTGCAAGAGCGCTAAAATAGAGTCGGCAGCCTGTTCTTCAACCATAAATGAAAGATGAAAGCCGGATGATGAACAAATGGCAACGGGTGCCGCACCTGCACGAGCGGCGAGGGCGAATACTTGTCCCGCGTTCTCTGGTGCTCCAAACATATCCGTATTTTCGACTGTAATCAGTGCCAGTTGATGGCGCACGGTAATCGCCGCTGCCGCGCTGCGCTGCGCCTTCTCTGGACCGACTACTGTTCCACGAGAATGCGGGCGGAAGGTGTTGCGCACACGTACCGGTATATTCAAGTGTGCTATCGGGATAAGCGTTCGAGGGTGAAGTACTTTGGCACCGAACCATGAGAGCCGGGCTGCCTCCGAGTAAGTAAGCCGGGGCAATAACCGTGCATTTGCTACTACTCGTGGATCAGCGGAAAGCACACCGTCAACATCTGTATAAATGGAAACCTCGCTACAATCTAATGCAGCTCCGATCACCGTGGCGGAATAATCTGAACCGTTACGTCCCAGGGTAATCACGTGACCTGTAATTGTGCGAGCGATGAAGCCTGGCATAATTGGCACAATGTGACGCTCAATCAAGGGATAAACAAGCCTCTGAACGTTAACCCGCGTCTCTTCTGTCAGTGGTTCAGCGCCAATTACTGTCCCCAGGGATCGAGGCGTTTCACTCTGTGGATGATTGGTAATAATCGCTTCTTCACGTACTGGAACTGCATCGACATCTGCACTACAAACGGCAGCAGCCACTAGTAGCACTGACAGGCGCTCGCCCCAGGCGGCAACGGCAGCCGTTCTTAGCTCTATCTCATCTTTGTGAGTTGTACCCGATTGCAAAGCGATTATGTCATTCTCCAGCGCAGTAAATGCGACCTCCAGGTCGTGATCTAGATGATGCCGATCTTCGCGCTTTAGCATAAGATTCTTTGCTGTTTCTAAATGTGTCTGCTTCAATGCGCTCAGTTCAAGCTCGCAATTCTGGTATTCATCAGTACATGCCAGGAGTGCAATACGAAGCAACTGATCAGTCACTCCTGCCATAGCTGAAACTACCACCACGGGAAAGGCATCTTCATTCTCAGTTAATTTATGCGCTATGATATTTGCTACACGCCGTACCCGCTCACCACCACCGACGGAAGTTCCCCCAAATTTTAAGATTTGTACGCTGGTTTCCATAAAATTGCTCCGATATGACTATATTTTGTTGTTTGTTTCGTTTGGGCGGCGCTGGGAGGGCGACACCCACCGGACAACCCTCCATCGGGCGACCACGAGGGTCGCCCCTACTATGCCACGAATGAAGCGGCTCCCCAGGCCCGTCCATAGTAGGGGCGACCCTCGTGGTCGCCCGGCAGGGGGTCAGGAATCCTCTATGCCGTTACTGATTCGCTTGCTTTAAGGGTTGCCGCCTTCAGCGCCTGGTCAAGGTCCTCGATCAAATCATCGATTGTTTCCAGGCCAACGGATAAGCGTATGAAATCAGGTGTTACACCTGTTTCGTATTGCTCATCGGGTGTCAATTGTGAGTGGGTTGTGCTGGCGGGATGGATGATCAGCGACTTGGCATCTCCAACGTTAGCCAGGTGTGAGAATAACTCAACGTGTCGAATCAACTGCTTACCTGCTTCCAGGCCACCCTTGATACCGAAGCCGAGTATGGCTCCGTAACCATGTGTATGGTATTTTGCCGCTAACTCATGCTGCGGATGGCTCTTCAAGCCAGGATAGCTTACCCAAGTGACGGATGGATGCCCTTCCAGGAACTCTGCAATGCGCAGTGCATTCTGGCTATGGCGCTCCATGCGCAATGGCAGCGTTTCCAGCCCTTGCAAAAACAGCCAGGAGTTGAAAGGCGTTGTGGCGGCGCCAATGTCTCGCAACAACTGAACTCGCGCTTTGATAATATAGGCAATCGGACCAAGCGCTTCAACATAGCGCAGGCCATGGTATGAAGGATCAGGCTCGACGAATGAGGGGAAGCGTCCGCTAGTCCAGTCGAAATTCCCTCCGTCGACGATCACGCCGCCAATAGCAGTACCATGCCCACCAATAAACTTGGTGGCCGAGTGAACAATTATATCAGCGCCATACTTGAAGGGCTGCATCAGGTAAGGGGTAGGCAGCGTATTATCGAGCATAAGTGGAAGGCCGTTTTCATGCGCAATGTCAGCTACGGCCCGTATATCCAGGGTATCCAGGCGTGGGTTGCCAACTGTCTCAGCGTAGAGCGCTTTGGTTCGGTCGTTGATGGCGGCACGGAAGTTCTCCGGATCGCGGCTGTCCACAAAGCGAACCGTAATGCCTATCTTGGGGAGCGTATAGTGGAACAGGTTATAAGTGCCGCCGTACAGACTTGCTGAAGTCACGATTTCATCGCCTGCCCCAGCAATGTTGAGGAAGGCCAGTGTCTCCGCAGCCTGGCCAGAAGATGTCGCCAGTGCGCCGACGCCCCCTTCGAGGGCAGCTACGCGGCGTTCGAAGGCATCCTGGGTAGGATTCATAATGCGCGTGTAGATGTTGCCAAACTGCTTGAGCCCAAAGAGATCCGCGGCATGCTCGGGGCTATCAAAGACATACGAAGATGTCTGGTAGATTGGAACGGCACGAGCGTTTGTCGCGCTGTCCGCCGTTTCCTGCCCCGCGTGCAAAGATAGCGTTTCAAAACCATACGTGCGATTACTGTTGAGTGCCATAGATGTTGTTTACTCCTTTATCAAATTCAGCGCATCGATCATCTGCTTCCACTCCTTCAGGAAGGCATCATGGCCGTGCGGGGAATCGAGTTCTGCATAGATTGCATCACCACCTGCGTGCCGTACCTTGTTGGCTAGCCAGCGTACACGCGCGGCAGGAAATAGAAAATCTGAGCGAATTCCAATAAAAAGTGCCTTACTGCGTAAGCGACTGAGCGCTGCCTCAAGTGAGGGATAACCCTCACTAACGTCATATAAATCCATTGCCCGGCTGATGTAGAGGTAGCTATTGGCATCGAAACGCCTGACCAGTGACTCGCCCTGGTAGTAGAGGTAACCCTCTACGTCAAAGCGCTCACCGAGATCGCTAAAGCCACTTGGTGAAAGCACATTTTGCTGTCGAGCTGGCCGCCGCGCAAAACGCAATTCCATTCCCTCTTCGCTCTGGTAGGTAATCATTGCAAGCATACGAGCAATAGCCAGTCCTGCACTCGGGCCTTGTCCAGGCGCATAATCACCGCCTTGCCAGCACGGATCAGCCAGAATAGCCTGTCGCTCAACCTCGCTGAATGCTATCGCTTGCGCGGTGAGCGCTGCTGTTGCTGCAACCACGATGACCTTTCGGACCAGTTCAGGATAGGCGACAGCCCATTCCAAGGCCTGCTGTCCGCCAATAGAACCACCGGCAACCATGGCCAGTTGTTTCACTCCCAGGTGTGCGATTAACCTTCTTTGCGCCTCCACCATATCCCGAATGGTAATGATTGGAAACCGTATGCCATATGGGTGTCCAGTGCCTGGATCGATCGATGAGGGGCCAGTACTGCCGTAGCAGCTTCCCAGGATATTCGAACAGATCACGAAGTAGCGCGAAGTGTCGAAGAATCTTCCCGGACCGATTAGCGGATTCCACCACGCTACTCTTGCATCGTCAGGGCGTTCGGCATCGTGTGCATGCGAACTCCCGGTAAGCGCATGGGTAATCAGAATGGCGTTATCGCCCTCGGCATTGAGTTTGCCCCACGTTTCAAATGCCACTGTCACGGGAGCAATTCGGCCACCTCGCTGCAATGACAATGAATCGAGGGTATGCAGGTGTACCTGGTTAGCAGGGGTGGTACGGGTACTAACCACGACATCGTGTTCCAATTGTGTCACCATCGCCACTCCTTTCTTTCTTCCTTTCTAGCTAACCCGAAAAAGGTAACAAAAAAACCCCTACCCTGGCAGGGGCGAGGGGTAAACGATCTTCGCGGTACCACCCTGATTTATTGACGCCTCGCGGCGTCAACCTTTATAAGTGTTAGGAGATGAACTTACATCCCTCACAACACTTTAGCATGTAACGGGGCAAGCCGGCGCAGTCTACTAACCCGGTGGGCGTTCAACCTGCAACTCCGAGGTCATATTCAACGCTGGTGCGGCGCTGGCATCTCATCGTCGCCAGCTCTCTGTAGTCGTCCTAGACGTTTACTCGTCCTCATCATTGTTGTTACAGAGTAAGGCAACCTTTGTGGTTGCCAGTTGATAAAGTACACAGTATACGCAGGCAACAAAAAACCCCTGCATCTCAGGGGTTTAGCTGCATTGCTTTTCCCCTCATCTTGCGGAAGACTCCGCTGGAATTGGCACCCTTCCTGCAACTTTGCAGGTGGGTTGCCGGGCTTCGTCGGGCCGTTTCCCTCCACCCCTCTTGATGAGAGCAGATTTTGCTGTGTATCTTTAGTTGTATGGGTACTTCTAATGTGTTAGTAAGTATACCGAAGAAGTTCGAGTAATGTCAAGTTTTGGAAAGAAAGAAGCACTATCATGAAACATCTTCGTCTCTCGCTCGTGGGCTTTGGCGTTGTTGGCCAGGGATTCGCCGAACTGTTGGCAGCAAAACATGCTTTTCTGAAGCAACATTATGAGGTGGATATGAAACTTGTAGCTGTTGCCAACGCCCGTAATGGCTTCATCTATTGTGAAGATGGACTGCATATTCCCACATTATTGGAACTTACAGCAATGCAGCGTCCACTGACTGAGTATCAAGGAGTGGCTCATTGGGATAGCGCGTTGGAAGGATTGCAAGCCACCAGTGCGGATGTGCTTGTTGAGGTAACACCCACGAATTTGCGCGATGCTGAGCCGGGTATGAGCCATATTCGCATGGCTCTCTCAAAAGGTATGCACGTTGTTACTGCGAACAAAGGGCCTGCTGCCCTGGCTGCAAATGAACTTTACGCGTTGGCCCGTGACCATGGTGTGCAGTTACGCATGGAATCATCGGTTATGGCAGGTACACCTGTCATCAGCACTATTCGCGAAGGCATGGCCGGGGCCCGTGTATTGACCATACGCGGCATACTCAATGGCACCACAAACTATATCCTTAGCGCGATGGCTTCCGACCGTGATTATGCCGAAGCGCTCGCGGATGCCCAGGCCAAGGGTTATGCTGAAACAGACCCCACGGCTGACGTCGAGGGCTACGATGCTGTAGCCAAGACCCTCATTTTAGCAGCACTTGTTTTCGGTCACGCGCTAAAACCAGAGCAGGTGATCCGCCAGGGCATAACGACGATTACCAGGGAACAGATTCAGGCAGCACAAGGTCAGGATAAAAGGATCAAGCTCATTGCTTCATTACATCTGCTTTCAAGAAATGACGGGCAAGCAGATACTCTTGAAGCCCGTGTTGAGCCAACCGCATTGGACCTGAGCGATCCCCTGGCTCGCGTTGATGGTGTGATGAACGCGCTCACCATTCAAGCTGATACGCTCTCGGAAGTGACGATCATTGGGCCAGGAGCCGGGCGCATACAAACGGGCCAGGGGTTGCTGGCGGATGTGCTCGCTTGTGTCCGCTAGGATGTTTACATCAAGCGGGCCAGAAAGCCCCTGTGCTTCAGTCAGGGGATGAATGGCCGTTCCTTGTTGGAGAGGGGAAAGGCATCCCCTCTCGTGTCGCCTCATGAGCCAATCGACGCTTGACATTGACCCTCCTCTAGAGTATACTTGGCCCAGTACTTTGACAACAGAATCATGTTTATGGGTTCTAAGCTAAATCGCTCGCTTAGATAAAAGCATGAGCGTGTTGCACCAGGTATAACGAGATGTACAACTCGTTGGGTACCGGTACCCGCACAAACACCAAACAGTCGCAGGACTGGCCTTTCTGGTCATAGGAGAGGTGCCACAGGGACTCTACGTCCGGCCTGTGGAGCGCCGCCTGAGACGGCGCAGAGAGATGCATATCTCTCAGAACTGTGAAGCGTTTGCACTCCTAAGGCGAAAGCAACTGCGGAGGAGCTAATCAGAACCCCCCGCATTCATGCGGGGGAGATCTCAGCTATAGTCAATACCCCCAATGACTCACTAATTCTAATGTATTCTTTATTGACGTTTTGATATAAGGCTCAAGGGCTAATGCCAAAGCGCTGAAGAATGGCCTGTGGAGAGCCGAGAGTGGAGGGAAGGCGACGGAGAGGCAGATGGGTTAAGATGGCAAATTCAGCGAGATGGAAAATCCCATAGGCCTGGCCGATGAAGAACAGGGGTTGACAATATCGTGTAAGTAGTGTATGCTCAAAAAAAGTTGAGGGGACACTACAGAGGACTCCAGCAGGGTTGCTGTCGTAGCCTCTGTACAAACCTACTTAGCAAGATGAATGATTTGACAGGTTTTGGAGCAGCATAATGTCGGTAACTTGGAGCGCATCAGTACATCCAGCAATGTTCGCTGGTAGAGACCGCGCGATATGTATGCCCTTTTCCATGCCTACTATGTGCATGGCAATTGCTGCTGCTAGCGCTGCAAGCATCACACTCATCGGAACCGGCGTACTCACGTCGGTTTCTTTATTTGTGCTGCTACTTGTCGTCGCCTTCCTACTCCTTGTAAGCCTTGTGGTACTTATCAGCCTTAGCGGCCTTACCGGACTTGTACTTGTATGTCTGGTAGGGCTTACGAAGGGGCTAGTACCCAGCACGGCACAGGGAGATTAAAGGAAGCAAAGGCGCGACCAATACAAAGTAGGTAACCTTACAACGAGGACCTCCCGGTTCGGATGGTTCTCGTTTTTTTATTGTCTTAATTCAATTGTATCGTCCTTTTATTGTTGTTAATTGCTAAGGAGGAGCTATGAATGTAGCTGCAACGATTACTCAACAGCCAGGGGAAGCATCAGTTCACCAGGCTCGTCAATCCACTGAGACTACGGAGGCGCGCGAACTGTCGGGCAGCCAAATTCTCTGTGAGGCATTGGTGCGCGAAGGTGTCGAACTGTTGTATGGCTACCCCGGCGGCGCTATCATGCCGTTCTATGATGCGCTTACCTCCTATCCTTCTCTGCATCATGTGCTGGTGCGACACGAACAGGCAGCGGCACACGCTGCGGATGGCTACGCTCGCGCGACGGGTAAGGTTGGCGTGTGTGTAGCTACCAGCGGCCCGGGCGCTACGAATCTTGTGACAGGACTTGCCACAGCCTACATGGATTCCACGCCGATTGTGGCAATTACAGGCCAGGTAGCACGCCCTTTTATCGGACGCGATGCATTCCAGGAGACTGATATTCTAGGCGTGACGCTGCCAATTACCAAGCACAATTTTCTGGTGCTGCGTGTTGAAGAGCTGGCAGAGACTGTACATGAAGCCTTTCGACTTGCTCGATCGGGCCGTCCTGGGCCGGTGGTGATTGACGTTCCAAAGGATGTGCAGTTTAGTAAAACCCAGTATCGCGTCTCGGCTTCCGCCAGTTCGATCGAACATTTTAGTGCTTCGCGTACCCCACACCCTTCCGAAGGGACTATTGCTGAGGCCGCGCAATTGATCGCAAGGGCGCAACGTCCACTGATAATGTCAGGCCACGGGGTTATCTTAGCGAATGCTTATGCGGAACTTCGCGCCTTTGCAGAAAAGACCAATATACCCGTCATTAACACGCTTCTGGGCCTCAGCGGTTTCCCTTCGACACACCCGTTAGCTATAGGGATGCCTGGCATGCATGGTCCGGCGCACGTTAATCATGCCATTGGAGTCGCCGATCTGATTATTGGTGTCGGGCTGCGCTTCGATGACCGTGTTACTGGCAAGGTAAGCGAGTTTGCTCCACATGCTCGCATAATTCACATCGATATCGACCCATCGGAGATGCACAAAGTCAAACGTGCAGTCGTGCCAATCGTAGCTGACGCGAGGGAAGCCCTGGAACGACTGACCGAGGTGGTCGAGCCAGGCGAGCATAGCATATGGATGAACGAAGTACGTAGTTGGGAGGCTGAGAACAACGAGCGAAGTGCGAGCATACAACGCAACCAGGAGTATCCAGATCCAACAACTATCCTGGAAGCGATAGGTGCGGAGACGAATGGAGATGCCATCATTGTCACCGATGTCGGACAGCACCAGATGTGGACTGCGCGCCATTACACCTGGACGCGTCCCAACAGCCACATTACATCCGGCGGCCTTGGCACGATGGGCTTTTCTCTACCTGCTGCTATGGGTGTCAAGATGGGCATACCCGACGCTACGGTATGGGTAGTGGCCGGGGACGGAGGCATCCAGATGAACATTCAGGAGCTGGCCACTCTGCGACAAGAAGGTATCGCCGTTAAGGTGGCGATCATGAACAATGGCTACCTGGGGATGGTACGCCAATGGCAACACTTCTTCCATGGTGGCAACTATTCTGAAACGCCAATAACCGGCCCTGACTACATCAAGCTGGCCGAAGCCTATGGGTTGACCGGTATGCGTGTCACCAGGCGTGAAGAGGTGGCCGCAGCGGTACGCAAGGCCATGGAAACGGACGGGACAGTGATCATTGACTTCGTGATCGAGTCAGAGGCGAATGTGTATCCAATGGTTGCTCCTGGAGCGGCCATTACGAACATGATTGAAGAGAAGCCAGAGGAGAATGCGGGTCATGACTGATCAAGCTGCGCCTGTTGAGCGATCAGGTCAATCGGACGCTCCCTCAGGTTCTGCGCGTTCTCATACACTTATCGTGTTCGCAAATGACAGGCACGGAACACTCGACCGCATTGTTAGCGTACTTCGCCGGCGCCGTGCCAAAACGCAAGGCTTTACAATCGGCCGGAGCGAATTGCCGAATGTCGTGCGTATCACGATTGTTATGGATGACTCTGAAGTAGCAGTCGAGCACTTAATTGAACAATTGCGCAAAGTTGTCGATGTTCAACAAATCGTCAATCTATCGTCAGAACGAACGGTTGCGCGAGAACTGGCATTGATCAAAGTAAACAGTGGGGAATCGCAGCATTCCAGTGAAATTATTGAACTTGGTCATCTTTTCGGCGCACACGTGGTCGATGTGACGACCCAGACGGTCACATTAGAAGTGACGGGCAGCGAAGAAAAGGTGGAAAAGCTAGTGAACCGTTTGCAAAGTTATGGCATTCGTGAAGTCGCTCGCACCGGTAGTGTGGCGATGACACGAGGAGAAGAAGGTATATAGGGGCGCGATGTATGGCGCCCAAGAAAGGAAGAACATTCATGGCAAATATCTATTACGATGCAGATGCCAATCTTGAACTTATCCAGCAGAAGCGCGTAGCTGTGATCGGCTATGGCAGCCAGGGTCATGCGCATGCGCTCAATATGCGGGATGCTGGCTGCAATGTGGTTGTAGGCCTCCCCGTAGGAAGTAAGAGCCGTGAGAAAGCAGAGGCAGATGGCATACAGGTCACGACAACAGCCGATGCAGCAGAGCAGGCTGATGTCATCATGATCTTGATACCCGACCAGAATCACAAGGAAGTATTTGAGCGTGATATTCGGCCGGGACTGGCTCCAGGCAAGATGCTGATGACGGCACACGGCTTCAGCCTGCACTTCTCGCAGATTGTCCCCCCGGCAGATATTGATGTCGCGATGGTCGCGCCTAAAAGTCCTGGGCATATGCTCCGTCGCCTCTACACAGAGGGTGTGGGAGTTCCTGCCTTGTGGGCTGTTTACCAGAATGCAACGGGCAATGCTGAAGCGATAACACTAGCATATGCGCGGGCCATAGGCTGCACGCGAGCGGGTGTATTGCGTACCACGATTGCTGAAGAGACCGAGACCGATCTCTTTGGTGAGCAGGCAGTTCTCTGTGGAGGCGTCACCTCGTTAATCCGCGCAGGTTTTGAGACCCTGGTAGAGGCTGGTTATCAGCCGGAGGTCGCGTACTTTGAATGCATGCATGAAATGAAACTGATCGTTGACTTGATGTACCAGGGCGGCATGAGTTATATGCGCTATTCCATTAGCGATACTGCCGAGTTTGGCGATTATGTTTCTGGTCCGCGCATCATCGATTCTCGGGCACGCGATGAAATGCGCAGGATACTGCATGAAATCCAGGATGGAACCTTTGCCACGCGCTGGATTCTTGAGAACCAGGCCGGCCGGCCCAGTTTTCAGGCGATGCGCCGGACTAATGCTCAGCACCAGATTGAGCAAGTCGGTAGTGAACTGCGTGCCATGATGCCGTGGCTGAACCCGGTAAATAAGAAACAGGAAATTGCGGAAAAGAAAAACTAAGTAACGCCGTGTGCAAGTTTTTTATGCCGCCTGCGGCGACCAGAGGAAGGGAACAAGTGGGGACACCCCACACCCCGCCAGGGGTGGAGCCCCTGGACCCCGTTGGGAAAAACTTGCACATCGGGTTAAGTAATAGACGGATATCCCCTGGTCACACGAGTAGTCATCTAATTCAAGGAGGAATTAAGAAATGGCAGACCCTGCGGTAATTCGAATTTTTGATACGACGTTGCGCGATGGAGAACAGTCTCCCGGAGCTACTATGACCACCGAGGAGAAGATTCAAGTTGCACAGCATCTTGTACGCCTGAACGTGGATGTCATTGAGGCAGGTTTTCCGGCAGCTTCACCCGGTGACATGGTAGCAGTCAAAGAGATTGCGCGAAACACTTACGGTGTTGCTATTGCTGGACTTGCGAGAGCCAGCATCGGTGATATCGATGCGGCGTGGGAAGCTGTTTGTGAGGCTGAACAGCCGGTAATCCACGTCTTTCTTGCAACCTCTGAAATTCACCTCAAGCACAAGTTGAATCTCGATAGCGAAGAAGCGGTCCAAAGGGTCAAAACTATGGTCAGCTATGCGCGGAACCTTTGTCCGACCATCGAGTTTTCCGCGGAAGATGCCACTCGCAGCGATTGGGACTATCTTTGCCGCGTTTTTGAAACGGCCATCGAATCAGGCGCCACGACTATTAACATACCTGATACGGTCGGTTACACAACACCGCAAGAGTATGAAGCGCTGTTTCAATACATACGCAATCGTGTTCCGGGTATCGAAAACGTTGTAATGAGCGCACACTGCCATAACGATCTTGGCATGGCGACGGCTAACACATTGGCAGCCATCAAAGCCGGAGCGCGGCAAGTGGAGGTTACCATCAATGGGCTAGGGGAACGAGCAGGGAATACCGCTATGGAAGAAGTTGTGATGGCCTTGCGCACGCGTCCGGATGTCTTCGGCAATGTTTCCACACGCATCAATACGCAGGAGTTTCTGGCGGCAAGTCGACTCGTGAGCCGGCTCACAGGTATCCCAGTACAGCCCAACAAAGCCATAGTGGGCGCCAATGCTTTTGCTCACGAAGCTGGCATTCACCAGGACGGTATGTTGAAAAATCGCCTGACCTACGAGATCATGACACCCCAATCCGTCGGGTGGTCGGATACGAAACTTGTACTGGGCAAACACTCTGGACGGCACGGTTTGGATGCACGCTTGCGACAGTTGGGCCATAAACTCGATGCGGCGCAACTCAAAGCTGCCTACAGACGTTTCATTGTCCTGGCTGACGAGAAGAAACATATCACCGACGAAGACCTGCTCTATATCGTAGAGAGCGGCATGGAAACTCCAGCCGCTATATAAACGAAACGCATACCCATGACTAATTTCAGTACCCTCAAGCGGGTCGTGAAAGGACATTGCTCCTGCCGCCCCCGGAGGGAAAGTATACACATCAAACCCTAAAAGGTCAAGTGCAAATGCACTAAGGAGAACTATTGTGACCCAGACTGAAGTCACCGCCACGCAACAAAATAGTCGTCCAGTGAAAGCAGAAGCGCCAAAAATTCCGGTACTAAGCCCTGATGAAGGCTATGCCTACTTCGAGGGTCATATCGTGCCGATGAGCGAAGCCAAGGTGAGTATCGCAACCCATGCATTGCAATATGGCACCGCTTGCTTCGAGGGCATTCGAGGCTACTGGAACGAGCAGCAGCAGCAATTATACCTGCTCAAAATGCGTGCACATTATCAGCGCATGGCTGATTCCTGGAATGTGCTACGCATGAAGCCAAAGGAATCGATTGACGACCTTTGTCGAATCACTGTCGAGCTTGTAAGACAGCATGGCTTTCAGCAGGATGTCTACGTGCGACCCTTAACCTACAAGGCATCGCGCACCATTAAACTGACGCTTAGTCCGCTGGAAGACGCAGTGGCTATCTACACGTTTGGGATGGGCAACTACCTCGATATCAGCGCGGGCCTGAGTGTCTGTACATCCTCCTGGAGGCGTGCCAACAGCAATGCTATGCCTGTACGGGCAAAAGTTACCGGAGCCTACATAAATAGCTGCCTGGCCGTGGATGACGCAACCGGCACCGGTTTTGACGAGGCCATTATGCTCACCGATGACGGAACGGTTTCAGAAGGCAGTTCGTGTAATATCTTCCTGCTGCGCAATGGGAAGCTCAGCACGCCTGCACTTTCTGAAGATATCCTCGAGGGCATCACACGCAATTCGCTGATTGGAATGATACACGACGAATTTGGCATGGAAGTCGAGGAACGACGCATAGATCGCACTGAACTCTATGCTGCCGACGAAATCTTCATGTGTGGCACGGGTGTGCAGGTTTCTCCAGTAACCAGTGTCGACCGCCGCTCTGTGAGAACAGGCCAGCCCGGCGAATTTACCATGAAGCTGCAAGCGCTCTATCTCTCTGCCTGTCGCCGCGAGAATGAAAAATACAAAGATTGGGTAACGCCAGTCTATTGATTTAAGGGATTAAGGAGTCGTAGCCTCTTTGGTGACTTCCGCAAATACCGGGGCTGTGTTCGCTGACGTTTAACATGGAGATACATATATGTCAAAAACGATGTTTGAGAAAATCTGGGATGCTCATGTCGTACATGAGGCACCCGGAGAATCCACCATTCTGTATATCGACCGTCACCTTGTGCACGAGGTAACATCACCGCAGGCCTTCGCGGGTTTGCTCTCCACTGGCCGCACGGTGCGCCGGCCAGATGCTACTATCGCCGTGCTTGATCATAATATACCAACCGTTCCAGGACGGCGCATGCTGGACGTGGTGGATGAAGAATGTAAACTATCTATAAGAACGCTGGTTCAGAATGCGCGAGATTACGACCTCACCCTCTATGATATGGCCGATGCGCGGCAGGGGATCGTGCATATCATTGGACCGGAGCAAGGACTGACCTTGCCCGGGATGACCATTGTGTGCGGCGACTCGCACACCTCCACCCATGGCGCGCTGGGTGCGCTGGCCTTTGGTATCGGTACCAGCGAGATCGAGCATGTGCTGGCTACCCAGTGCCTCTTACAGCAGCGACCCAGGACCATGAACATCCGCGTGGAGGGTACGCTGGCTCCTGGGGTTAGCGCTAAAGACCTGGCGTTAGCCATCATCGGCCAACTGGGCACCGCTGTGGGTACTGGCCACGTCATCGAGTTCAGCGGCTCAGCCATCCGCAGCCTGTCGATGGAGGGGCGTATGACGCTGTGCAATATGGCGATCGAGGCGGGAGCGCGTGCTGGCATGGTGGCTCCCGACGAAACCACCTTTGCCTATATCAAAGGACGACCGTATGCTCCCAAAGGCGAACTGTTTGAACAGGCGATAGCTGCATGGCGACAATTGGCCAGCGATCCCGACGCCCACTTCGATGCCGTCTATGAGGTCAACATCGAAGGGTTGGGGCCCCAGGTGACCTGGGGCACGAATCCCGGTATGGTGGCTGATGTTGCAGGGGAAGTGCCCGATCCGGCGGCACAAGCCGACCCGGAGAAGCGCAAAGCCTACGAACGGGCGCTGGCCTACATGGGGCTCAAGCCAGGGCAGAAGATCACCGAGATAACGCTGGATACGGTGTTCATCGGTTCATGCACCAACTCTCGACTGGAAGATCTGCGTATGGCAGCGCAGTATGTCCAGGGCAAATACGTCGCACCGCATGTGAGAGCGCTCGTAGTGCCCGGTTCAATGCAGGTGCGGCGTATGGCTGAAGAGGAGGGCCTGGCCGACATTTTCCGTGAGGCCGGCTTCGAGTGGCGGGAGGCGGGATGCAGCATGTGCATTGCCATGAACGGTGATCAACTCTCCCAGGGGGAACGCTGCGCCTCCACCAGCAACCGCAACTTCGAGGGCAGGCAGGGGCGTGGCGGACGCACTCACCTGGTCAGTCCAGCCATGGCTGCTGCTGCCGCTATTGCCGGACATTTTGTCGATGTACGCAATTTGCTCTAGATTAAGAAATACAATCAACCGTGTCGAGGCGTCTGTGCAAGACGGCGCCTCGACACGGTTGATTGTATTTCTTAGCTTGATCACAGGAACCAGGCTAGGAAGCCCCGCGTCTTGAGACCGGGGAGGAATAGCCCGCTGCGATAGCAGTACTAAAGTTTCATCAGTACAAATGGTTTGACAAACTGATGAAAAACTTGCTATACTCGAGCTATGAAACAACTCATGACCGCCAAACTCAAATTGCATACCGATGCTGCCCAGTTCCAGGCCTTGCGAGCTACACAGTTGGCCTATCGCGATGCCTTGAACTTTGTTAGCCGCTATGCTTACGCGCACGGCAAGATGAGCAACAAGGTTGGCTTGCAGGACGGCACGTATGCAGAGTTACGTGCCCGCTACAAGATACCGGCACAAATGGCCTGTAGTATCCCTCGCCAGGTAGGTGCCACCTACAAGACACTCTGGACAAAAGTCAAACAGAATGCCAAAGCCCGCAAGGCCGGTCTGACGAAGAAACGCTATAAGGGACTCGATCAAGCTCCTAAGTATGTGTCTCCAACGGTGACCTACCAACTTGGGCATGATTATGGCTTCAAGACGGAGCAGCGCGTCAGTATCCTGACCCTGAATGGGCGCGTGGTTATTCCCTACACGGGCTATAGCAAGCATGTGGCTCTTCTCCAGTCGGGAGCCCATATCGGAGCCGCCAAACTCTGGTATGACAAGCCCCACAAACACTTCTACCTGCTGGTTTCCCTCGAAGTGGAGGTTGCCGATCCACTGCCAGAGACGCATAAAGAGGTTGTCGGGGTGGATGTGGGACAACGCTACCTGGCAGTCGTGGCTACTCCCACCAATGATGTTTCTTTCTATTCTGGCAAGACGGCTCGGGCCAGGACCGATCACTATGCGCGACTGCGAAAACGGTTGCAGAAGAAAGGCACTCGTTCCGCGACGCGACGCTTGATCGTGCTGAGCGGACGAGAGAGACGGTTGAAACAAGATCGCAACCATCTCATCAGTCGGCGCATTGTGGATGCGCACCCACAGAGCATCATTGGCCTGGAGGACTTAACAGATATCCGAGAACGTACCAGGAGGAAACGAGGCAAGAAAGCTACGAAGAAACAGCGTAAAGCCAATGGACATGCGTCCAAGTGGGCTTTCACTGAATTGCATAGCTATATTGCCTATAAAGCCACGCTGGCGGGCTCGATGGCCGTGAAAGTGGATGCCCACTATAGCAGCCAGGCCTGTCCGATGTGCGGCTATACCTCCAAAGAGAATCGGCCAAACACGGGCTTGCTGTTCGTCTGTCAGAGTTGCCATTACAGCCTCCATGCTGATTTGATCGGTGCGCGCAATATTGCCTTGAGAACGCTGCTGGCCCGGCAAGACTGGACCAGTACGGGTGTGTTGTCGATACGCCCTCATGTGTCGGACGATGAAGCCAAAGCGGCACGGCGGCAGCGCTATGCCGAGTTGCGGTGGAGCCTAGACACAAGCCCCCGTGCTTTAGCCGGGGGCCATTGACATCCTCAAGCAACAGATGTTATTTGTTGTGCCGGTCGTTGGGCAAAACGGGAGAGACGGAAACGGTCTAAAGGAACAACTGGCTGTGTACCGCAGACCAGGCTGCTCAAAAGTTCGCCCAGAAGCACACCGAATTTGAAACCGTGTCCTGAGAGGCCTGCGGCGTAGATGATGCGATCATCATATGGCAGGTAGTCAATGATAAAGTCTTCGTCCGGGGTAACATCATACATACGCGAATCTATGTGGGTTAACTCTGCATGACTGAGTGGTGGCAGAAGTTCTTGGAGTTGCCGAGTAGTTTGAGCAATTACTCTTCTATCTGGAGGTGAGATCTCATCTGGTTCAACGGAAACACCAAATTTGTGCGAAGCAGCTTGTAACCATCCATTAGATCCTTTGTGGATAGGAAAGCCGTAGAGGTCCTGAGAAATAAACGCGGGAAATGTACCAGCGCCAAATAATGAGGAGGGCAAACTAGCGAAATAGAGCAGGTACTGGCGCGTCAAGCGTACCGGAAGACGCAAATCAGCCAACAATCGATGGACCCAGGCACCAGTTGCCAGCACAACACGATCTGCCGAAAGCTCTGTTCCGGAGCTTAGATGAAGCCTGACAGGACGAAGCTGGCTGTCGTGTGTTAGTCGAGTCACACGACAAGATTCGTAAATTTCTCCTCCGAGGTCGAGTACCATGTCTCTAAGCGTATGCAAACAGGTCGAGGCATGTAATATGCCTGCCTCATGATTAAAGGTAATCATGTCGAAAGGTTGCGTATCGAATTGGGGAAAGCGCAACCTGCAATCTTCTTTAGAAAGACGTTCAGTAGGCAATCCCAATTCTCGCGCAACATGGTAGCTTGACTGTGTGACATTATCATCTTCATTTCCCAGCACAAGCAATCCTGCGGAAGTATAGAGTGTACTTCTCGCCGCTCGTTCAAGCCTTCTCCATCTCTTAAGGCTCAAGCGGACCATGTTCGAATAGAGCACATCAGGTCCATACTCGAAACGCAGAAGGCGCGAAGTGCCATGAGAACTGGATCGCCTGTGATCAACGGCCTCCTGTTCCAGGACAGCAATGTTTCGTTTACCCTGCGCTAACAGGGCATAGGCTGTAGAAAGCCCGATGATACCTGCACCCACAATTATAATACGTTGCTGGTCTAACATATCCTTCAGTCCCCCCTCAAGAAGTTTTATTAATCAGTGGTGAGTATACCAGAAAATGCACTTAATGTCAAACAGAACCTATCTTTTTAGTATAATAAATACATTATAATAACAATGTGTTTGCTCTGCACCAGGTTTTGTGCAAACAGTGTAGTAATTTAGGGGAAAGAAAATGTGTGGAGGGTAAGGCAAGATGCGTTACAAATGATGGTAATAAATACGTAAGTACGTAGTGAGGATTGCAGATATGTGATAACTAATGTCTATGTGGTTGACCAGGTCTGTGCCAAAAGACATTTTTCATGTATGTTAGGCGTTATGTGGAGGAGGGATTGTGTCACATTTTTCTCATCCATACGACTACTTATATGAGATAGTATTTATACTTGATGGAGGGCATATGAAAAAATGAAAGAGGATAACGTTCAAATTGGTAGCGTTGGCGAATGCATGCTTTCTCGAAATGCGGATATCACCAGGGGCCAAAAGTTCTAATTTGTAACCTTTCCTGTCTTTTCTGTGTCCTATTGTATTGAGGCGAAAAAACAGCGTGGAGGGAAAAACATGGATCAGGGCGATGAGGAACTGCTCTCTCTGCTAGCTACTGATCTGGATGGCTATTTTCGGCAGCTCGTTGAGATCTATCAGCAGCGACTCTATCTGTTTGCCCTGCGCCTGGCAGGTTGTCCGGAGGATGCTGAAGACATGGTTCAGGAAACTTTCCTGCGCGCCTATTATGCCCTTAAAGGCACGCCTACACGCAAGGTCCGCATCCTGAAACTTCGGCAATGGATTTACACCATTACCCTGAATATCTTTCGCAACGGTACGCGCAAGCATGAGCAACACGTCATCTCGCTTGACTTGCCCGAGAACAGCACGGCGCTCGACATAGCAGATCAAGCGTTCGGGCCCGATGAGGAAGCGCACTGGCATGAATGGCGACATGAGCTCGAGGGGCACGTTGCGTCACTTCCAGAACACTATCGTGTAGCAGTAACCCTCTATTTATTTGAAGAGTTCAGCTATGCTGAGATAGCTGAACTTCTTCATAAACCCATCAATACTGTCAAAGTATATATCTCACGTGCGAAATATCTGCTGCGGAATCTACTGGAACCCAGGACGGAGTGAAATACAGCTATGGAGTACAAAGCCGACGAACGACCCTCATTGAATGGTCATGGCACTAGAGATTCACAGAGACTGAAGCATACGGCTGTTCCTGCCTCTCTTCTCCCCGCCGTCTTGAACCGTCTTGGGCTAGGAAACAGACCAATGGCAAGAGGTGACGACACGTTAGCAGGCCTACGGGATGAGAAAAGTCATGTGAGAGTAGCAGCTGTTCGCAGTTTAGCGGAAGGTAAAGAGATTTCTTCGTTGCGATCCCTGGTTGCTGCTCTACATGATCCCGCCTGGGAAGTACGGGCAGCAGCGGTCTGGGCACTCAGCATTTTCGGGGAACAAGCTCCTGTTGCGGCCTTGATAGAGGCTTTGGCCGATGAGGATGGCTCGGTGCGAGCGTCAGCGCTTCGTGTGCTTTATAGAGTGAGGGGATATGTACCGCCAGAGCCATTGAAAAGCATGCTCCATGATGCAAATTGGCAAGTACATGAAGCGGCAGCATTGACCGTAGGGGAACTTGAGGAGAAGACGCAGCCGGAGCCGATTGAAGTTCTGGGTGATCGATACCAGTTACAGGACCCCATAGGGAAAGGTGGCATGGCCATCATTTATCGCGGCCGCGATATGCGTATGGATCGCGTCGTCGCCATCAAGGTGCTGCGCGAAGTCTATAGCACCGACGCGAAGTTTGTGCAACGCTTCCAACTCGAAGCGAAGGCTGCGTCTACCTTGCAACACCCCAATATTGTACAGGTCTACGACTACGGACAGACCGATGGCAACTATTATATCGTCATGGAATTGGTAGAGGGCACCGATCTGCGTCGCTACCTGCGTTCCCGGGTTGTCCTGGACATTGATCGCGCCGTCATTATTGCCCACGACGTCGCCCTTGGCCTGGGTGCCGCGCATCGTCGCGGGATCGTCCATCGCGATGTGAAACCACAGAATGTGCTGGTGGGTCGTGACGGCTCGATTAAGTTGACCGACTTCGGCATCGCTAGTGTCTATAAAGACATTAATGATGAGCGGCTCACTACCACCGGGATGACGCTGGGGACCGTGCAATACTACGCACCCGAGCAGGCCCAGGGCGAAATCGTCAGCCCTGCGGCTGATGTCTATGCGCTGGGCATCGTCATGTATGAAATGCTCACCGGCCGTCCGCCTTTCGATGGTGATACCCTTGTAGCCGTGGCTATGCAGCATATTCAGGACCAGCCAACTCCGCCCAGCCAGCTCAACCCCAATATACCGCTGGCCCTGGAAGAAATTATCCTGCGTTGCCTGGAAAAAGTGCCGGAGATGCGCTTCCGTGACGGCTCGCAATTGGCGCGTGCGCTGGAGATGCTGAGCGACAATGAGATAGGGGAAACCCTGGCAGCCCTATTCACTCCTGGGCACACACCGGTACCCGGCGCCTCCCATCCCATTCCATCACGTCCCAAAGATAGTGGGCGTATTGCATCTAGTAACAATCAGCAGCGTACATCTACTTCATCTTCTGAAAACATACTGAATGGCGGCTTCTCGGCTAGCCGCAGTGGCGTGGATGGAACTACTAGTCCGGCAGATGAATGGCCGTGGCAACTCGATCCCCAGGGTTACGACCCATCCGGGTTTCCTCCCGAGTCCAATGCAGCCCACCCTTTCCAACGAGGGAGCATTCCGCGCTCCGATGTAGTGTCACCAGGACAACGCGAATCACGCCTGGTCGCTCTTATCACTGTATTTATCCTCCTGGCAACATTGGTATTGCTAGGCTTAGGTATTTTTCTCTTTATGACAATAGGCAGTAAGGACGGGAGTACCCAGACACCGACGCAAGTCGTTGGGCAGATTGATATACCTGATCTGCGTGGAATGACGTATCAAGAGGCACAACAAACAGCAACGAGTCAAGAATTCCAACTAACGTCAGAAAATGGGACAGTTGGTCTTGTGAGTGATCAGAGTCCGAGGCCTCCTGCCAAAGGTAATACGGGTGATACCATCGTTGTCCGGATGGATCCACAGGAGACGAAAGTCCCTCCTGCCACGGTACTGGTGAGCACAACACTTGATCAGGCAGAGCAATCTCTTCTGGGTGCCGGTCTCAAATTTACGGTGCTCTCTGCTGGTCCGCACGCTGGAGGTCCCAACATGGTTTCAAGGGTAGCTCCAGCTCCTGGTAGCATTGTTGCGGTAGGTTCGACTGTAACTATTTATGTGTGGAACTTAACCCCCAATAGCACTCCTACTGTCACGCCGACTCCATGACCAACATCAACGCCGAGTCCGACACCTACCAACGGCATTTAAGCTTCAGGATTGGTGGCTATTGATTTAATGTGACAGCCGGGGAGGCGATGTATGCCTCAAGGTCATGTCACGTGTACGAATTCGCAGGGAGTGGACCTAAACATAGTGTTTACCGGCAGCATTTGTATCACTTGTATCACTTGTAGCAGATGTATCGATTGTTTCGAAGATGATTAAGGAGAAACTACATTTTTCGCATATGACTATAAGAATATTTTGCCCAAAAGGGCTATTGAGTAACTTCCATACCTCATTCAGCTTGCCCATCTATGTTACAATTTGTCGTGATTCCAGATTATGGTCGCTTCCTTAAGTAACACATAACAAAATCTGGAAATACCAAGCTTTCTCTATTGTTGGATAAAGATTAAATGATCCTGGTATAAAGATTGATTATGTACATAACTCGCTCTCCTGGCTTGAAATTAGGCCTCTTATGTATAGCGTTGCTGCTGATACTAACAGCATGTGGTTCGACAGCCAGCCAGGCTGCGCCGCAGGCAACCGTCACTGTCGATCAAACATTTCAATCACAGATTTCGCCAATACCGACTGTTCCGACTTATCGTTGTGGGGCGTGGTCATCAGACAATGCGCCGGGCCCTTCCTCGACCATTATCATTTTTGCCAGGCTTACTAAGAACATTACAGGAGTGCCTGGAATAGCTGCAATCGCAATCGTTCATTTCCAGAACGGTAACCAGCAACTCGATCAACATCCCGTGAGTGACAGTGGAGGCTACGTGTCGTTCACTTTACCTCTCCAGGGCAATCAACCAACTAAAATTCCAGCGACGGTTGACGTAATCTTCACGAACCAGAACCTTCCAGGAGGTACGTTGCATTGCACCCCCGCTTTCTTCACGCCTATGTGAGTTTTTGGCATGTTGGACAAAAATGCGTACTACGCTGACCCAATACAATACGCTCGATAGGCGTGCCGCAGCGGTCGCAAGGCTTTCCCTGCTGGTGATACACCCGAACATGATTGTAGTTATCGCCAGCT
>WNFI01113175.1_pt1 | contig 29305 bp, 24 predicted proteins | sample 5400471 | NCBI WGS metagenome assembly WNFI01 (sample SAMN13153348, study PRJNA577476) | soil metagenome | isolation source: 100 cm saprolite on Douglas fir-dominated hillslope | place: USA:California | collected 2013-09-17
CAGCACGAGCAGCCAGACGGCGACCGTCACGCGCCGGCTGTGGCAGACGGGCGCGATCTCCGCCGGCCAGCTCGCGATGGGCCCCGTCCTCATCGTCGCCACCCCGAGCGGCATCATCAACGGCCTCGCGCGCGCGGACGGCAGCGCCGCCTGGCCCGCGGCCGCGAGCGCGTACCCTCTTTTCAGCGGCCCCGCGGTTGGCGGGACCGCCAGTTCGCCCACCGTCTATTACGGCCTCAACAACAACGCGCCTTCGAACGGCCCGTCGGTCTTCTCGCTCTCGGCGGCGTCGGGCCTTTCGGGCTCGAGCTGCAATGCCCAAGCGTTCGTCACCCGTCCGGCCATCTGCAGCGCCGCGCCGCTCGTACGGTGGCGACTCAGCCAGTTCCTCGCGCTCGCGACCGACGGCAGCGCCGCCATCCTCGAGGACGACGAGAGCGACGCCGCCACCGCAACCGGCGCCGATTGCGGAGCGGAAGGCTACGGCGGAATCCGCATGGTGGGCGCGACCTGCTCGATCTGGATCCCCGCCCTGACGGTGCAGTCGAGCACGAGCTCGATCGGCTTTCTCCCCAGCGCGAGCGGCCTCGCCATCGGGCGCAACGGGCGTGCGTTCTACGTCGACCGCAGCCACCCGCAGGAGATCGCCGTCAGCGGAGGGGCCATCACCAGCGGCAGCGGCGTGACCTGCACGAAGACGTCCATCGTCACGGACAGCAACGGAAACGATGCGCCGGTGTGCAGCGGCGAGCACCTCATTTTCAACGGCGGCTTCGGCAAGGACTGGAGCGCGAGCTTCACCACACCGCTCGATGCGATCGGCCTCCTCTTCGGAAACGCCTCCGGATCGACGCAGCCTTATGCGCTCGCGAGCGGCAGCACGGCAGCGCTGACGGCCGCGGCATCAAGGATCCCCTGGGCCATCGATGCCTCGAACCCGCCCGTCATCTATCTGTCGAGCGCCGCCATGCTCTACGCGCAGCGCCTCTCCGTGGCGGGAATCGGCGCCAGCGTCTGGGCGCTGCCTTCGGTTCCCGGCACCGCCATCACCGACGTGGTCATGGACAACGCAGGCGTCCTCTACGTCTCCAGCAACGGTCAGGTCTCCGCCATGGTCACCGACTCGCCCGGACTCGGCACCGGCAGCAACGGCTGGCCCATCGCCGGCCACGACGCGTGCCGCTCCTACAACCTGGAGTATCAATGCCCGTGGTAATCGCGGCGCTCTTTCTCGCGCTGGCCGCCCCCGACGTGAACGGCGAGGCGCGCGAGCGTTTCAAATCCGCGCAGCTGCACTACTCGCTGGGCGAATTCGAAGACGCCGTCAAAGATTTCCGCGAGGCGTACCGGCTGCGGCAGGAGCCCGCGATCCTCTTCAACATCGCGCAGGCGTATCGCCAGCTGGGAAAGCATGCCGATGCATATTTCTACTATCGCCAGTATCTGAGCCAGAAGACCGACGCCCCCAACCGGGCCGAGGTCGAGTCTTTGATCGAGCAGATGCGCCGTCGCGTGGACGAGGAGAACGAGCAGAAGATGCGCACCGAGCGCGACCCGGCGGCCGTGCACAATCCGGAGAGCACGATGGCGGCGCCGCACGCCGAAGCGACTCCGCCGCCGCCTCCAACAAAGTCCACCGGCCTTTCCAATCTGCGCATCGCCGGCTATGCCGCGCTGGGCGCCGGCGCGCTGGCCGAAGGCGCGGCGCTGCTCTTTCGCTCCTCGGCGCAGTCCTCCGCCGATCAGTTCAATCGCCAATACGCCGCCGGGCAGCTCACCAGCGCCGACGCGAGGCTCAAGTCCGACGCGGACTCGAAAGGCAAGCTGGCCACCGCCGCGCTGATTGGCGGCGTCCTCTTCCTCGTCACCGGCGCCGTTCTCTCTTTCGCTTTCTGAGGCGTGCGCCGCTTGTCGGCCCGGCGCGCGGCGCGTAGATTCCGCGCCCCATGGCCATCCCACTGCACGTCTTTCGCGAATACGACATCCGCGGCCTCGTCGAGACCGAGCTGACCCCGCAGTTCGCCGAGCAGCTGGGCCGCGGATTCGGACGGTATCTCCTCGAGAAGAATCCCGGCGCGCAGGCGATCGTGCTGGGCCGCGACCACCGCACCTCCAGCGCAGGGCTCGCCGCCGCCTTCTCCAAGGGCGTGCGCGTCTACCCCGTCGAAGTGATCTCCATCGGCGTGGTGCCGACGCCGGTCACTTACTTCGCCGCGCACACGCTGCCGGTCGACGGGCTGTGCATGATCACCGGATCGCACAATCCGCCCGAGTACAACGGCTTCAAGGTCGGCATCGGCAAGTCCACGCTCGCCGGACCGGAGGTGCAGGAGCTGAAGGCGCGCGTGCTGGAGGCGGGAGGAGCAGGCTCTGCCGCCGGCGGGGCGCAGACGGAAGCCGCGCGCGAGGTCGAGCACGACATGGTCATTCCGTACATCCACTTCATCGTCGAGTCGCTCGGCATGGCTTTGCGCCCCCTGCGGGTCGTCTGCGATGCCGGCAACGGCACGGGCGGCGAGGTCGGGCCGCGGCTCTTGCGCGCGCTGGGTCATCACGTGACCGAGCTGTTCTGCGAGTTGGACGGCACCTTCCCGAACCACCACCCGGACCCGACCGTGGAAGCGAACCTGAAAGATCTCCAGCGCAAGGTGGCCGAGACCGGGGCCGACCTCGGCATCGCCTGGGACGGCGACGCCGACCGGATCGGCGCCGTCGACGAGAACGGCCAGATCCTCTGGGGCGACCAGTTGATGATCCTCTTCTCGCGCGACGTGCTCGCGCAGCGGCCGGGCGCGACCATCGTCAGCGAGGTGAAGTGCTCGCAGACGCTCTACGACGACATCGAGAAGCGCGGCGGGCGCGCGATCATGTGGAAGGCGGGCCACTCGCTGATCAAGGCGAAGATGGCCGCCGAGCATGCGCTCCTCGCCGGCGAGATGAGCGGCCACATCTTCTTCAAGCACCGCTATTACGGCTTCGACGACGGCATCTACTCGGCGGCGCGGCTGCTCGAGCTGGTCGCGCGCGACGGGCGGCGGCTGAGCCAGATGCTCGACGGCATTCCCAAGGTGTACGCCTCGCCCGAGATCCGCTTCGACTTTCCCGAGGAGAAGAAGTTCAGGGCCGTGGAGATGGCGAAGGAGCGGCTGCGCAAGCGCGGCAGCACCATCGAGGTGGACGGCGTGCGCGTCAAGATCGAGGGCGCATGGGGACTGGTGCGCGCCTCCAACACGCAGCCGCTCCTGGTCCTGCGCTGGGAGGCGCAGAGCGAAGAGAAGCTGCGCGAGATCCAGCGCCTGATCGAGGGCACCGTCGAAACAATCCGCAAAGAACTCGCGTGAGTCCCTGAAAGATCTTCCCCGACTCGCTAGCAGGGGTGCGACCCTGATAGGCTCCTCTCGGCCATGAAGCGTGAAGAGCTGTACGTCGGCGTGGATCTGGGCGGCACCAACGTGCGCGCCGCGGTGGTCGACCCCAATGGCCACGTGCTCGGACAGGAGAAGCACCGGCTGCTCTCGCGCGAGCCGCCACAGGTTGCGGAAGCGGTGGTGCGCGCCGCCAAGACGGCGTGCGGCGCGGCGGGGATGCCGTTCGGCGAGATGAAGGGCATGGGCCTCGGCGTCGCCGGTTGGGTGCAGAAGGGCACGGGAGTGGTGATGAATGCGCCCAACCTGGGCTGGCGCGAGGTGCCCTTCCTCAAGCTGGTGCAGGCGCGCGCGCCGCGGCTGCCGCTCTGGATCGGAAACGACCTCTCGGTCGCTGCCTGGGGCGAGCGCGCGGCGGGCGCGGGGCGCGGCGTCGACGACCTCATCGTGGTGCTGGTCGGCAGCGGCGTCGGCGCCGGCATCATCCTCGGCGGCAAGCTGCACGAAGGCGCCTCCAACGTCTCGGGCGAGCTGGGCCACATCCCGCGCTGCCGGCCAGCGGCATCCGGGCGTGGGGCGCAAGCTCCTCGAGATCGCCGGCGAGCCGGAGAAGGTCACCGCTGCCGCCATGGAACGCGCCGCGCACGAGGGCGACGACCTGTCGCGGCGCCTGCTCGAGGAAGCGGGCACGCTGCTGGGCATCGCGCTTGCCAACCTGGTCACGTTGCTGAATCCTGCCCGCCTGTTGCTCGGCGGCGGCGTGCTCACCGGCTCGCCGCGGATGATGCGCGCGGCGATGGCCCAGCTCGACGCGAACGCGGCAAAGGCCGCGCGTGCCGTGCTGCAGATCACGGCGCCGGAGCTGGGCGACCAGGCGGGCGTCGTCGGCGCCGCGCTGCTGGCGCGGGCCTCGCTCGCGCAGGCCGCCTGAGGCTCATAGTCGCGGCCGCCGCAGGCGGCTTAGCGACTACGCTTGTGCCGATACAAACAGTTCCCTAATTCAGCGTGAAGTGCACGGTGAATGGAACGGTGGTCGCGACCGGAGTGCCATTCACCTTCGCGGGGCTGAAGCGGTATTCCGCCTTCACCATCCGCGCGGCGGCAGCGCCCAGGCCCTGGCCGGGATCGCTGATGATCTCGATCCTGGCCACCGAGCCGTCCTCGTCGATGAGCAGCCGCAGCACGACGTCGCCCTCGAAGCCGTCCTTGAGCGCCGGCGGCGGATAATACTTGCGCAGGTTCACCGACTCGCCGTTGAGCGGGCGCGGCAGCTCGGTGACCTGGGCGGCCGGCGCGTACTTCTCCGCCTTGTACGGCTTCGCCGCGGCGGGCTCGCTCGCGACCTTCTGCGGAGTTCCCTGCGTCGTGTTGCCGACGCCGACCGCGAACGAGCCACCCTGCGAGGTGCTCTCCAGGGTGATGCCGCTGATCACCACCGGCGCCGGCTCCTGCTTCTTCGCTTCGGCCGTGGGCGGCGGCGGCGACTCGACGATCGGCGGAGGCGGCGTCTGACCCGGCGGCCGCTGCACGCGCGCGATGCGCACCGGCTTTGGCGCCAGAGGAACCGGCGGCCTGGGCGCTTCCGGCTGCGGCGGCGGCGTGTCGACCACCGCGATCTGCAGAGCCTCCTGCGCCATCGGCCTCGCCCGCACCGACAGGCCCGCGACGAGCGCCGCGATGGCGACGTGCAGGGCAAAAGAACCGCCCACCGGCACGAGCACTCTGGAGGCCGACGCCACGACGGCAATCCTAACGCGCTACTGCTGCTTCTCGATCTGGATGGCGAACTTGATCACGCCGGCGCCTTTGAGCACGTCGAGCAGGTGGGTCACCATGCCGTGGGTCGCATTCCTGTCGGCGCCGACGATTGCCTGCACGTCCTCGCCCTTCTGCTTCGCCTGCGCCACCGCGGCCACCAGCCCCGCGTCGTCGACCGGCGCGCCGTTCAGATACGTCCTTCCCTCCTTCGTCACCAGCAATGCGAAGGTCTTCTGCACCGTCTCGCCGCCGTGGGCCGCCCGCGGCAGCTCCACCTCGATGGTCTCCTTCACGATGTAGGAAGCGGTGACCATGAAGATGATCAGCAGCACCAGCGTGATGTCGACCAGCGGCGTGACGTTGATGCCGTTGATGCCCTCGTCGTCTTGCTCGATCTGCCCGGCCATCGTCAGCCCTCCGCCGCTCCGGCCTTGCGGCCTCCGCCGGCCGCGGGTGGAGGCCGCTCCTCCGCGTTGCGCGCCGCGTGCAGCCCCGAGGCGATGGCGTTGCCGAGCGCGTTGGAGCGGCCGATCACGCGCTTGAGCAGGCGCTGGAAGATGTTGAAGGCGAGCACGGCCGGAATGGCGACGAAGAGGCCGACGGCGGTGGCGACCAGCGCCTCGGAGATGCCGGCCATCACCGTGCCGGCGGTGCCGGCGCCGCCGGCGCTGCCGACGCTGTGGGCGGCCGCCAGATCGGCGAAGGCGCGGATGATGCCGAGCACGGTGCCGAAGAGGCCGATGAAGGGCGCGTTGTTGCCCAGCGTGCCGAGCACGAAGAGCCACTGCTCGTACTCGAGGCGGCGGCGGTCGATGGTGGACTGCACCGCCTTCTCGACGGCCTCGTTGCCGCCCGCCGCGGCCGAGGCGGCGGTGCGGACCACGTCGGCCTCCATCGCGTCGCTGGTGGCGAGCGCGGCGGCGCCGGCCAGGTCGCCGCTCTGGCAGCGCTTGAGCAATTCGGGAAAGACGGCCGACATGCGGCGGCGTCCGAAGTAGAGCGCGCGCTCGATCATCACCGCCACCGAGAGGATGGAGAGCCCGAGCAAAAGCCACAACACCCAGCCGGCACCGAGGAGCGTGAAGGCGAGGAGCTTGTTCGCGATCACTTGCCGGCCTCGGTGAGATCGAAGGCCCCCACCGCCTTCGCCACCCGCAGCGCCGCGAGCTGCACCGAGAGGCGCTGCTGCAGCGCGTTCGATTCGCTCTGGAAGAGCGAAGACTCGGCGTCCGAGACCTCGACCTGCGAGGCGGTGCCGGCCGCGAACTGCGCGAGGATGAGGCGCTCGTTCTCGCGCGACACCGCCAGCGCCTGGTCCGCCTCGTCGCGCAGCGCCCGCGCCGACTCGAGGTCGAGCTGAGCGCGCCGCAACTCGTCCTCGATGCGCGCCGCCTGCCCGCGCGTCTGCGCCTTCGCCTGACGGAGCTGGCTGTCGGCGTCCTTCATCGCCACGTAGCGGAAGCCTCCGTCGTAGAGCGGCAGCGTGAGAGCGAGCGCCACCGCCCAGGTGCCCTTGTTGCCAACGAAGTTGGTCGAAGGATCGTTGTAGCGGGCGTTGGCGGTCAGCGCCAGCGTGGGAAGGAACTGCTCCCACGCGTCGGTCTTCAGGCGGGCGGCGATCTCCTCGTTGGCGCGGGCGGCGGCCATCTCGGGGCGCTCCGCGAGCGCCTTGGCGATCAGATCCTGGCAGGCTCCGCGCAGCTCTTCAGGCGCGCTCGCCGGCGTGGCCAGCTCGAAGGCGGTGTCGCGCCGGTCGAGCAGCGCCGCGAGCTGGCTCTTGGCGGCGGCGTAGTTGAAGCGGGCGCGGCGCGTCTCCTCGTTTGCGCGCAGGTAGTCGATGCGAGAGCAACAGCTCGCGGCGCTGCTGCGTCTCGGTGAGGCGCGCGACGTCGACCTGCTGGTACGCGCTGGCGAGCGCGGGGAAGGCGCGCAGGTTGAAAAAGCTCCAGGCGAAGTTGAGCGAGGCCGCCTCGGCGCCTTTGGTGCCCTGTTTCACGAAGACGGGCGGCGGGGCGAAGAGGGCGGCGCCCACCGAGTTGTAGGTGTACGAGGCGTTGCCGGTCAGCGTCGGCTTGAGCGCGGACCAACCGCGCTGGACGTTGTCGCGCGCCTGCGTGACGCGCTCGAGCGCGACGGCGAGGTCCGGCGACTTCTCGCGCGACTCTTCCAGCGCCTGGGCGAGCGGCAGCGGCGGGCCTTCGGGAGTGGCCTCCGCCAGAAGCTCCGGCAGCGGCGCGCGCAGCGACGATTGCGGCGGCGCCTCGACGGGCTGCACCGGCTGCAGGACTTGTGCTGCGACGAGGAGGGCGATCACGAGGCGCGGAAGGTCGTTGAGGGCGGCAGCAATGTCAAGGCTGCCGCCGGCTCAAGGTTTCGGGATCCCGGCCTTGCGCAGAGACTTGCGGGCGAGCGAAGAGAGCCCGACCGTCCGAAGCTGCGTGGGCGCGACCCAGCGCAGATCCGCGCTGCGCGGCGTGCCGCTGCCGCGTCCGCTGCGGACGGAGACGCGCACCTCGCGGTGGGTCAGCGTCTGCGCGACGATGCCGCAGTCCGCGAGCGCCCCATGCAGGCGCACGCCCGGCAATTTTACCTCTGTAGCAGGGAGGTCCCACATTCCGGCGAAGAGCGCGCCCAGAGGCCGCCGCGCGAGCAGCACCGCGCCATCGCGCCGCAGGAGCGCCACCGCCTTCCACTCGAGCAGCGGGCGCTCGGGGCGCCTGCGGGGACGGGGAAACTTTTCCGGCGCATCGCGGCCGCGGCAATCCGCGGCGACCGGGCAGCGCGCGCAGTCCGGAGAGCGCGGCGTGCAGACGGTCGCGCCCAGCTCCATCAGCGCCTCGTTGAACGCGCCCGCGCGCCCGCGCGGCAACAGCTTCGCCGCCAACTCCCACGACTGCGCGCGCGCATCTCCCTCCAGGCGGAAGACGCGCGCGAGGACCCTCGCCACGTTTCCGTCCACCAGCGGCACGTCCTCGCCGAAGGCCAGCGAGGCGACGGCGGCGGCGGTGTACGGCCCGAACCCCGGCAGCTCCCGCAGCGCGGCGGCGGTCCGCGGCAACTGCGCACCCGCCGCCTGCGCCGCCTTGTGCATGTTGCGCGCGCGGCTGTAGTAGCCGAGGCCGCTCCAGAGCGCGAGCACGTCGTCGAGCGGCGCCGCGGCCAGCGCGCGCAGCGTGGGAAAGCGCCGCAGGAAGCGCCGGTAGTACGGCACCACCACCTCGACGCGCGTCTGCTGCAGCATCACCTCGCTGATCCAGACGCGATACGGATCGCGCGCGACGTGGGATGCGAGCCGCCGGCGGCCGGAGGAGCTAGCCGAAGGCCGCTCCTCGCGCCAGGGCAGGTCGCGCTTGGCGGACTCGAACCAGCGCAGGAGCTTTGTGCTAAACATGCGCGCCCATGAAGCGCATCCGCGTGCACAGCGTCGAGCAGTACGTCCAGGAGATCGGCCCGCTGCTGCAGAAGGGCCTCGAGATGTACCGCGCCGACCTGCCCGAAGAAGGCCTTCTGGGCGTGGGCTTCGACGGCGCCGATACCGAGGTGCTCATCTCCATCGCAGAATTCAAGGCGACCGGGGATCTCGTCAAGTACGGCGAGCTGATCGAACCCTTCGAGCCGGAGGGCAAGAAGACCCAGAAGGTCAAAGGCGACAAGAAGTAATCTGTGACCCTCCAGTCGGCATCACGGCTTCTGCTTCGGCCCGGCGCGCTCCTTCGCCTCCCAGCGCTCGAAGAGTAGCATCATGCCGTAAAGGCCAGCGACCCAAGCGACGAAGGTCCCCATGGCCGCAAGAAACGACTCGTTCGCGCTCATGGCTCCTCCGTTAGCGGGTGCAGGCGGCTTCGACGTCGCGGACCGTACGGGGGATCTCGACGCTCGAGCTTGCGCGGCCCTCCGTCCCGCCCGCGGTAGTCGCCGGCGTCGTGCACGTCGAGGCCCAGCCAATGGCTGGTGCGGTGCATGTAGTAGCGGCGGAAGGCGTTGTCCTTGATCAGCCGATCGACCTCGCCTTCCAGCAGGCGGAGCTTCACCATGCCTTCGGTGAGCACGCGCACCGCCAGTTCGTGGAGGCCGTCGATGGTCTCGCCCGGCCTGGTGCGCGCGATGCAGGCGTCGGCGGCGTCGAGCACCAGCTGGTAGCAGGCGCGTTGCGCGTCGGAGAAACGTCCGTTCGCGGGAAAGGTGCGGGTCACGTCCGCGGTGTAGAGATCGACCTCGGCGCCGGCGTCGATCAGCACCAGCTCGCCCTCGCGGATCTGCACGCAGTTGTCGTTGTAATGCAACACAGTTGCATTATCGCCCGCGGCCACGATGGGGTAGTACCCCCAGCCGCGCCCGCCGCCGTATCGGAACTCGCGCTCGAGGAGCGCCTGCAGCTGATACTCGTGGGCGCCGGGCCGGCCCGCCTTCATCGCGGCGAGGTGGCCGCTGCGGGTCAGGTCCACGGCCTTGCGCAGGGCTTCGAGCTCGCGAGGCTCCTTGCGCAGGCGCAGCTCGTGGACGATCTGACCCGGGTCTTCGATGCGGGTGGGGGCGTTCATGCCGGCGCGAGCGCGGGCGCGCAGATGGCGCAGGAGCCTGCCCAGCCGCGCGTCGAACTCCGCGTCGTCGCCGCCCAGCCGGTAGAAGAGCGTCCGCGCCGAGCCCAGCAGCCGCGGCAGCTCGTCGTCGAGCCGCCCGATCTCGAAGGCCTGGTCGGCGCCGAAAGCCTTCATCGCTCCATCGACGCCGGCGCGGCGGCCGTTCCAGATCTCGCGCTCCTTGTCGCGCGGCCGGACGAAGAGCGTGAAAGGCTTTTCACCGACCGTGGAAAGCAGCGCCACCGCCTCGGGCTCCTCGAAGCCGGTGAGGAAGAACAGGTCGCTGTCCGCGCGGTAGGGATGCTCGACGTCGCTGTTGCGGGTGGCGACCGGCATGGCGGGAAAGACGGCGACCGCACCCGCGGGCGCGAGCTCGCGCATGCGGCGCAGCACCTCGTCGCGGCGGGCCTTGTGGACCTTGGCCTCGAAGGCGGGAGTCACGGGCATGCGGCGTGTTGTAACAGGACTTTTCGCAGCGTGGGGACTATGCAAACCTGAGGAGTTGAATACCTTGTCCTAGGGACAGTTCTTCCGAAAGGGAAGCCATGGCGGAGAAAGGTTTGTCGAGCGAGGCCGAGATCCGGGGCGCGCTTTCGGAGTTGCCGGGCTGGAAGCTGCAGGGGAAGGAGATCACCAAGACCTTCGACATGAAGGGCTTCAAGGCGGCGATGGCGTTCACAGGCACCGTCGGGGAGCTGGCCGAGAGGGCCGATCATCACCCCGACATCCTCATCCAGTTCCACAAGGTGACGCTGACCGTGACGAGCCACGACGTCGGCGGAATCACCGATCGCGACCTGCGGCTGGCGCGGCAGATCGAGGCGGCGGCCAAGGACCAGATGGCCTGAAAAAGCAGGCCTCAGGCTTCGGGCTTCGGGCTTCAGGCCTCGGGCTTCAGGCCTGATGCCTCAGGATCGGCAGGCGCACGACTGCTAGGATTGCCCGCATGGGCACGCCTGCCTGGATGCTGGAGGACGACGCGCTGCTCGCGCAGTGCGACGTGCAGGCCCACCGCGCGAGCGGGCCGGGCGGGCAGCACCGCAACAAGGCGGAGACTGCGGTGCGGCTCGTGCACCTGCCGACCGGCGTCACCGTCGAGGGCAAGGATGAGCGGTCGCGCACGCAGAACCTGCGCATCGCGCTGGCGCGGCTGCGCGAGAAGCTGGAGCGGCGGGCGTACCGTCCGCCCCCGCGGCGGCCGACGCGGCCCACGCGGGCTTCGAAGCGGCGGCGTGTGGACGAGAAGAAGCGGCATGCGCAGAAGAAGGCGATGCGGCGCGGGTCCGCCGAGTGATCCTGCTGCTCGCCTTCTGTCTCGCGGCGCCGGTCCCGGCCGACGCCGTGGCGCAGGCGCGCCAGGATCGTTTCCGCGATCTGCTCCGCACCTATCCGGAGCGCCCGCCGGCGGACACCTTCCAGCAAGTGGCCCAGCTCATCGAGGAAGGTCCTTTCGCCGAGCGCGCCCGCGCCGAATACTGGATCGCCAGCGCGCAGCTGGCCGCTGGCGATCGCGACGGCGCCCGCGCCTGGTTCTCCCGGCTCGCGCGCGATCATCCGGGCTCGGTCTGGGAGGAGCGCAGCTGGCTCGGCCTCGGCGACGCCGCCGCGCAGGAGCGCCACTACGCGACCGCGCTCGACTGGTACCGCCGCGCGGCGGCTGCGGGCGACGCTGCCGTCCGCGAGCTCTCGCGCATCGAGGGCGAGCGGACCGCGATCCTCCAGCGAAGGCAGCGCACCGCCTGGGCGGCGGGCGCGGTAGCGTTCCTCATCGCGGCGTTCTTCCTCGGCAGCGCGGTGAAAGCGCGGGGCGCAGTCCTGCCGCTGCCCGCGGAGACGCAGATCGTGCTGCCGGTGCTCCTGGTGCTTTCGCTGCTCTCGCTGCGCGTCGATCCGGCGCCGCGGCTTGCCATCCTCGAATTGTGCGCGGGCGGCGCGCTGCTCTCGCTGCTCAGCGGGATGCGCCTGCGCGCGCACCGTCCGGGATGGGCAGCGCGGCTGTTGCACTCGCTGCTCGCGCTCACCGCGCTCGGCTGCCTCGGCTACGTCGCAGTGTACAGAGGCGACCTGGTCGGCATGGTGCAGGAGACCTTCCGCGCCGGGCCGGAGTAGAGTCCGCCCATGGCTTCCTCTCCTGAGGAGAAGGGCTTCGGGCAGGGCGATCCGGAGCTGGAGCGATGGGCTCTCGGCGTCTTCCAGCCGGAGGACGAGGTGCTGCGCGAGATCCGCGAGCGCAGCGTCCGCGAGGGGCTGCCCTCCATCGCGGTGGGGAAGTTCGACGGCCTCCACCTCGAGGTGCTGGCGCGCGCGTGCGGCGCGCTCAAGGCGGTCGAGATCGGCACGCTCGGCGGCTACAGCGGCGTTTGCCTGCTGCGTGGAATGGCGCCGCACGGCGTGCTGCACACCTTCGAGTTTTCGCAGAACCACGCCCGGGTCGCGAGCGAGTCGTTCCACAAGGCGGGCGTGGCTGCGCGGGCGCACATCCACGTCGGACCGGCTCTGGAAAAGCTGCCCGAGGTCGAAGCGGAAACGCCCTTCGATCTGGTCTTCATCGACGCGGACAAGGTGGGCTACCCGGCTTATCTCGCCTGGTCGGCGGAGCATCTGCGCGAAGGCGGAGTGCTGCTCGCCGACAACGCATTCGGATTCGGAGAGATCCACCTGCCGGGCGGCGACGCCGGGCGCGCGGCGCTGCGAAAGTTCAACGAGCAATTGGCCCGCAGCGGCCGCTTCCGCGCCACCATGCTGCCGACGGCGGAGGGCCTCGCGCTGGGCGTCAAAGTCCGGTAGTCAAAGTTCGGTAATAGGCGGCGTCGGTTGCTCAGATGAGCCGTGCTCGTGCTCATGAGCGTGCTCGTGCTCGCTTGAGATACCGAGCACGAGCACGAGCACCAGCACGAGCACGAACGATCTGCATGGGCATTGCGCCTACTGCCCGCGGACCGCGGCGTCGGCCTTCTGCACTTCCTCCGCGCGCGCCTTGCGCCACGCCTTCAGCTTCTCGCGCAGCTCGGGCCGCTTGGCGCCCATGATGGCGATCGCCAGCAGCGCCGCGTTGGCCGCGCCGGGCTTGCCGATCGCCAGCGTCCCCACCGGCACGCCCTTGGGCATCTGCACGATGGAGAGCAGCGCGTCCGCCCCGCCCAGCGTCGTCGAGGGCACCGGCACGCCGAGCACGGGCAGGATGGTCTTCGCGGCAACCACGCCCGGCAGGTGCGCCGCGCCGCCGGCCCCCGCGATCAGCACTTCGAGCCCGCGCTGCTCGGCCGTCTGCGACCACTCCAGGACCGCCTCGGGCGTCCGGTGCGCCGAGAGGACGCGCACCTCGTGCTCGATGCCGAACTCCTTGAGGATGTCGACCGCGCCCGAGAGCGTCTCCAGGTCGGTCTTGCTCCCCATGATGATGCCCACGAGCGGGTTCGCCATGTCGCGCCGGTAACACCCGGCGCGCGAACGGTCAAGCTGTTACCCTGCCGGCGTGAAACATCTGCTCTTCGACGTCCGCGGCCTGAAGTTGCATGCCCTCGAGCGCGGCCAGGGCGCCCCGGTCCTCCTGCTGCACGGCTGGCTCGACCACGCGCACTCCTTCGACCTGCTCGCGCCGTTGCTTCCCGGCCGAACGGTGGCGCTGGACTTCCGCGGACACGGCGACTCGCAGTGGGTGGGGCCGGGCGGCTTCTATCATTTCCTCGAATATGTCGCCGATATCGACGAGGTGGTGGAGCAGCTCTCGCCCGACCGGCCGATCCGCATCGTCGGGCATTCGATGGGCGCCGCCGCCGGCCTCATGTACGCTGCGGCGCGGCCCGGGCGCGTCGCGCATTTGACGATGATCGACGCCGTGCCTTTGAGCATCTCGGCGCAGGAGATCCCTGCGCGGCTGACCAGCTATCTCTCGGATCTGCGCAAGACGCGGCGCAACCGGCGGCGGGTCGATTCCATCGAGGACGCGGCGGCGCGCCTGCGCCGCAACAACGCCTCGCTCTCCGCGCCGGCGGCGCTGCTGCTCGCCGAACACGGCATCTCGCCGGATCCGGAGCAGGACGGAATGCTCGCCTGGAAGTGGGACCCGCTCCTGCGCGCGCATTCCCCGCTGCCCGTGACTGAAGACGCAGTCCAGCTCATCTGCGCGCAGGCGACCTCGCCCATCCTCGCCCTGCGCGGCGAAAATGGAATGCTGGCTCCCGAGCCGGAGCTGCGCGCGCGCTTTCCGCATCTGCAGATGGCGGTGCACACGGTACCGGGCACAGGACACCACCTGCACCTCGACGCCCCGGCGAAAGTCGCGGAGTTGATTCAGTCAGCGCGACCGTAATCGCAACGCTGCTCAGATAAGCCGTGCTCGTGCTCGTGATCGTCCTCGTGCTCGCTTGGACATCGAGCACGAGCACGGACGATCGGCACTAACTGTCAGGCATTGACGCGGCCGCCGCCTACGGCATCGAGGCGACCGTGCGGACGGCGTAGTAGCTCGCGTCCGGGTGCCAGACGATGACCGCGCTGGTCGACTGCTCCGGCACCATCTGGTGCGCCTCGGTCAGCGTGATGCCGATCCGCTCCGGGTGGAGGATCGCCCAGACTCCGCTCTGGTCGGCGAGGTCGGGCCAGGCCGGATACCCGGCGCTGTAGCGCTTTCCCTGGCCGTCGGGCAGTCCCATCTCCGCGCGAACGCGGCGGTGCCAGTACTCCGCCAGCGCCTCCGCCGTCTCCACGGCGAGCCCGTGGAGGAAATAGCTGCGGGTGAATTCGCCCGCCGCTTCCCAGTCGGCGCAGAGCTGGGTGGCGCGGTCGCCTACCGTCACCGCCTGAAACGCGACCACGTCGTCCTCGGAGAAGTAATCCGCCAAGCAATGCCGCGGTGTCTCGATCTTGCGCGGGAAGTTGAAGGTCCAGATCTTCTTCCGCGTCTCGGGCTCGAACACCGTCAGGTCATTGCCCTTCGCCGAGCAAGGGAAGTATCCATAGATGACCTTCGGCAAAAGCCAGCCGTTGCGGATCGACTCCTCTTGCAGCTCGTGCCGCTTGCCGGCGAATTCATCCGCGATCAGCTTCTGGTATTGGTCGCGCGATTTGACCCGCACTCCCCACTGCAGCTTGTAGAGCTCGATCAGGTCCAGGTGGTCGAAGATGTCCCGCAGCGCCAGGTCCTCGGTGGGCACGATGCGCGTCCCCCAGAACGGCGGCGAGACCTTGGGCGGCTCGGCCACGCTGGGCGGCGCCGCGTCGGTCCCCGCCACCAACTGCTGCGTCGAGGCGCGCTCCGCGCCGGCGGCGATCATCGTCCGGTGCAGGTGCGCCTCGCGCTTCAGCTTCTCATGCAGCTTGGCGCGGCCCTCCGGGTTCTGCAGCGCGGTCATGGTGTCGAGGCCTTCGAAAGCGTCGCGGCAATAGAAGACGCCGCCTTCGTACAGCTTGTCGGTGCCTTCGACGTAAGCCGTGCGCCAGCCGTATTTGCGGTTGATGGCCGCGCCGCCGATCATCACCGGCGTCTTCATGCCGCGCCGGTTCATCTCCTGCACGATGAGCGGCATCTGCCGCGAGGTCGAGACCAGGAGCGCCGACAATCCGATCGCGTCCGCCTTCACCTCGACGGCCTTGTCGACGATGCGGTCCACCGGCACCTGCTTGCCCAGGTCGTGCACGGTGTAGCCGTTGTTGGAGAGGATGGTCTTGACCAGGTTCTTCCCGATGTCGTGCACGTCGCCGAAGACCGTCGCCAGCACCACCGTGCCGCGCGAGTAGCTGTCGTTCTTCTCCATGAACTTCTCGAGATGGGCCACGGCCTTCTTCATCACCTCCGCGCTCTGCAGGACGAAGGGCAGGATCAATTCGCCCGCGCCGAAGCGATCGCCCACTTCCTTCATGGCGCCGAGCAGCACGTCGTTGATGACGGCGACCGCGCTGCGCGTCTTCAGGCACTCGTCGATGGTCTCGATCAGCCCCTTCTGCTGCCGGTCGACGATGAGGTGGTGCAGCCGAGCCTCCGGCGTGTCGTAGACCTTTTCCTCGACGGCCGCCCTCGCCGCCGAAGAGCCGGACTTCTCGAAGTGCTCGATCAGGCGCGCCAGCGCATCCTCGCGCCGCGCCAGCACCAGATCTTCCGCCAGCTCGCGCGCCTGGGGCGGGATCTCGTTCCAGGGCATGATGTCGCGCGGATTGATGATGGCAGCGTCGAGCCCAGCTTTCAGGCAATGGGTGAGGAAGACCGAATTCAAGACCGGCCGCGTCGCCTTCGACAATCCGAAGCTGACGTTGGAGACGCCCAGCACCGTCAGCGCGCCGGGCAGCTTCTCCTTCACCAGCCCGATACCTTCGATGGTATCCAAAGCGCTGCGGCGATATTGCTCGTCTCCCGTCGCCAGGGTGAAGGTCAAGACGTCGAAGAGCAATTGCCAGGGCTGCAATCCGTCCTTCAAGGCCCGCTGGTAGATCCGCTGCGCAACTTCCAGCTTGCGCTCGCGGGTCTGCGCCATGCCCTTCTCGTCGATGGCCATGGCCACCGTGCAGGCGCCGTATTGCTTCAAGAGCGGGAACATCTTGTCGATCTTTTCCCAGCCGCGTTCGAGGTGGACGGAATTCACGATCCCGACGCCCGGCAGCCATTCCAGCGCCGCCGCCACCACCTCCGGCTCGGTCGAGTCGATGCAGAGCGGCGCCTCGATCTGCCCCGAGAGCACGCGCACCGTGCGCACCATCTGGTCCTGCTCGTCAGCGCGCTCGGTCAGCGCCACGCAGACGTCCAGCGCATGCGCGCCGCCCTCCCCCTGCTCGCGCGCCACCGCCAGGATTCCGTGCAGGTCGTTGGCGAGCAGCAGCTCCTTCATCTTCTTGCTGCCCTGCGAATTCACCCGCTCGCCGATCACCAGCGGCCGTGGCTCCTGGTGCAAGGCGGCGGCTTTCAACCCGCTGGAGAGCGTCGGCACGCGCCGAGGCGGCTTGCGTGGCGCGCCGGCGCCGCGAATCGCTTCCACCACCTGCTTCAAATGCTCCGGGGTGGTGCCGCAGCAGCCGCCGACGATGGAGAGCCGGAAGTCGCGCACGAAGCGCGCCAGGTATTCCGCCAGCTCGTGGGCCTGCAGCGGATAGACGGCGACGCCTTCGCGGTTCTCCGGAATGCCGGCGTTGGGCTGACAGGAGAGCGGCAAGGGGGCAAAGTCGGCCAGCGCGCGCAGCGGGTCCACCATCTCCTTCGGGCCGGTCGAGCAGTTGAGCCCCATGATGTCCGCGCCCACCGCGGTCAAGAGCGCGGCGGCGGCGAGCGGCTCCGAGCCCAGCAGCATGCGCCCCGACGGGTCGAGGGTGATCTGCGCGATCACCGGAACGCCGCGGCCGACGTCGGCCATCGCCTTGCGCGCGCCGAAGATCTGCGCGCGCAGCTCGAGGAGGTCCTGCGCCGTCTCGGCGATGATGCAGTCGACGCCGCCCTTGAGCAGCCCGATGGTCTGCTCGCGGAAGATCTCTATCAGCTCGGCCGGAGTCACGCGGCCCAGGTCGGGGTCGGAGCTAGAGGGCAGAAAGCCGCTCGGTCCCAGCGAGCCGGCGACGAAACGCGGCCGCCCGTCGGTGCGCTCGGCGCGGTCGGCCTCCGCGCGGGCGAGGCGCGCGGCGGTCTCGTTGACCTCGTGCACGCGCGCGCCCAGATCGTACTCGTCGAGCTTGGGCCGGCTCGCGCCGAACGTGTCGGTCTCCACCGCGTCGCTGCCCGCCTCGAAGTAACCGCGGTGCACGCCCTGGATGACGTCGGGCCGGGTCAGAGAAAGGATTTCGTTGCACCCCTGGCGGCCGTCGAAGTCCTTGACCGTCAGCTCGCCCGCGAGCTGCATCCGCTGCAGGGTGGTGCCCATGGCGCCGTCGAAAACGACGACTCCCCGGGCGATCGCATCGAGAATGTTCTTGTCTGCCATGAGGGCCGGGGACCTTAGCACGCGGTGCGTCGTGATATAGGTCGGATTTCCTATGGCTGTGAAGCCGGCGACCGCCGAGGAACTGCGCGCCGAACTGGATCGCGTCCGCCGCGAATCGTTGCAGGCGGAGGCGGAGCGCGCCCGGGCGGAGGATTACAAGGCGAGGCTGGAGAAGCGCGACCGTGAGCTCGAGCAGGTGCGCGAGCAGTTGCAGAAGGCGCTGCAGGCGGCCGAGGACCAGCTGGTCGCCGCGGCAGCGAAGATCGTGGAGGTGTCGCAGCCGCCCCCGCCCTCGCCCGCGGCGCGCGATCTCGACGATGCGCGGGTGCAGGCGGCAAGGCTGCAGGCGGAGCTTTTGGAATTGCGCGCCGAGCGCGACGACATCAAGCGCCAGCTCGCCGCGGCGCAGACCGAGGCGGAAGGAGCGCGCGCTTCCGCCGCCGCGCTGCAGGCCGCCGCGGCCATCCGCGACGCGCGCGCGGACGATGCCGCAGCAGCGACCAGGGCCGCTCTCGAGCGCGCCGAAGCCGCCGAGAAGGAAGTCGCCGCCGCCCGCGCCGCGCAGGAGCAGCAGGGCAAGGCGGAAGAGGAGGCCCGCGCGCTGGCCTTCGGAGCGCAGGAGCGCTTCGGCGACATCCGCGCGCAGCTCGATCAGCTGCGGGCCGAGGTGGAGACGGAGCGCGCGCAGGTGGGCGCCCGGGAAAGCCAGATGATCGCCGAGGTGCGCGGGCGCGAGGCGAAGATGGTGCAGGAGGTGCGCGAGCGCGAGGCGCAGCTGGTGGCCGCGGCGCAGGAGCGGGAGCAGCAGATCTTGCTGGCGGCGCAGGCGCACGAGAAGCAGCTGGGCGAGGACTTGCGGGATGCGACCGGGCAGATCGCCGCGCTGACCCAGCTGCAGGCCGAAGGCCGCGATCGCGAGACGCGGCTGCAGCAGGCGCTCATGGCGCTGCGCGAGCGCGAGGCTGCGCTGGAGGCGGAGCTGCGCGTGGTGCGCGAGCAGCAGGCGAAAGCGCGCGGCGAGATCGAGACGGAGCTGGAGGCGGCCCGCACCGAGCTGCGCAGGCTTCGCGCCGACCTCGAGGAGCAGCAGGAGAAGCAGGGCCGGGCGGAGGCGCACGCGGCGGAGCTGCAGTCGGTGGTGGACAGCCTGGGCCGCGAGCGGACGGCGCTGCGCTCGGAAGCCGGCGCCATGCGGGCGCGCGTCGAGCTGCTCACGGCGGCGGAGGAGCGGGCGCGGCGGCTCTCGCAGGAGTTGGAAGAGCTGCGCGGCGAGAACGAATTCTTGAACCAGGAGCTGGCGCGCGCCAACTCCCCTCGCCAAGAGGTTTCGTCCCCGTTACCAAAGACGCCGGGAGCGTGACGCCATGTTGAAGATCGTGCTGGGGAACAAGAAGTATTCGTCGTGGTCGCTGCGGCCGTGGCTGGCGCTCCGGCTCACCGGCGCGCCATTCGAGGAGGTGGTGGTCGGGCTCGACATGCCGGAGACCGCGCAAAACATCCGGAAGTATTCGCCGAGCGGGCGCGTGCCGGCGCTGATCGACGGCGCGCTGACCATCTGGGAATCGCTCGCCATCTGCGAGTACCTGGCGGAGAAGTTTCCCAAGCCCGGCCTCTGGCCCCAGGATCCTGCGGCGCGGGCGCTGGCGCGGTCGATCAGCTCGGAGATGCACGCCGGCTTTTCCAATTTGCGCAACGACTGCTCGGTGAAGTTCCTCCAGCAATACCCGGCGAAGCCGCTGCGGCCCGAGACGCAGGCGGACGTCGACCGAATCGTCGCGCTGTGGAACGAGTGCCTGCAAAAGAGCGGGGGGCCGTACCTGTTCGGAGCGCGGCCCGGCATCGCCGACGCGATGTATGCGCCGGTGGTGTCGCGCTTCCGTACCTATTCGATTCCGGTGAGCGGCGCGGCAAAGGCGTATTGCGACACCGTCTGGGCATTACCTGCCCTTCAAGATTGGCTCGCCGCCGCGCGCGCCGAGACGCTGCGCGCGAAGCTCCACGAAGACTAGGCCCGGCCGCCGAAGGCGTCTTAGGGCCTACGCTTGTAGCCGTTACAAGGTTGTGAAAGGCGTTCTCTAAATGGCCTTCGGCATCTACATTCATTTCCCGTATTGCCTCTCGAAGTGCCCGTATTGCGATTTCGCCTCGCGGGCCGAGAAGGTGATTCCACAGGAGCGCTATACCGAGGCGGTGCTGCGCGAGCTGCGCGTGCGCGCGGCGCAGTTTCCGGGGCGCGAGGCGGTCTCCATCTACTTCGGCGGCGGAACGCCGTCGCTGTGGGATCCGCCGCAGTTCGCGCGCGTGCTCTCGGAGGCGCGCTCGCTGTGGCCCGTGCGCGCCGACGCCGAGATCACGCTGGAGGCGAATCCGGGAACGATGGGAGGAGCCGGCTTTGCCGGCGACGGGCGGAGCCCGCAGGGCGGAGCATCCGAGGGCGAAGGCCGCTTTGCGGCCTTTCGCGAGGCAGGGGCGAACCGCATCTCCATCGGCGTGCAATCGTTTGCGCCCCAGCAGCTGGTCTCGCTGGGCCGCAAGCATTCGCCGGACGACGCCGTGCGCGCATTGCAGACGGCGCGCAAAGCCGGCTTCACCAACGTCTCTTTGGACCTGATCCACGGCGCCGAAGCGCAGACGCCCGAGTTGGCGGCGCGCGACGCGGCGACCGCGGTGGCCCTGGAACCCGAGCACATCTCCTGCTACGCGCTGACGCTGGTGGGCCTCGCCGAGGAAGTCCCTATGGCCAGGGCTGTGCGCCGCGGAGAGCTGACCTTGCCGGACGAAGAGGCGTCGGCCGAGATGGGGGAGGCGGTCCGCGCCGAGCTCTCGCGCGGCGGATATGCACGGTACGAGATCTCCAATTACGCGCGGCCCGGATATGAGGCCGTCCATAATTCGTTGTATTGGCGCGGCGGCGAATATGCGGCCGCCGGCTGCGGCGCCTGCGGCTTCCGGCGCGCAGCGAACGGTGGACGCCGCTGGGCAAACGATCGCTCGCCGGAGCGCTACATGGAGCGCGTCGAGGAGGCCGGCTCCGGCGAAGCCAGCTTCGAGGACGTCGGCGTCGAGGAGCACCTGCGCGAGCGCCTCTTCACCGGCCTGCGGCTCGCCGAAGGCATCGACCTCGACGCCCTTTCCCGCGACCTCGACGTCCCGGTGAGGCAGCGCTTCGCGAAGCAGATCGAGAGCCTGCAGCGCGACGGCCTCGCCTCGCTCGACGGCCCGACGTTGCGCCTCAACGAGCGCGGCATGGACCTGCACAGCGAAGCCTCGCTGCGCTTCTTTTAAGCGGCGGCTATAGCCCCGGCCACCGGAGGGGACTTCCCCGCTTGGCGGGGAAGATGTCGCCGAAGGCGACAGATGGGGGCCGCCGCCGGCGAGGCGGGCTCAGGGGCTACGCCTCAAGGCGCGACCACAAGCTCCTGCGACTGCGCGTCGTCCACGCCGCGCGCGAAAGCCATGAAGGCGGCGTACTTGTCGGGCGCCACCCGCTGCTGCTGCACGTTGAGCGACTCGTCGAGCACGATCTTTCCGCCCTCCTCTCGCGCCGCCCACTTGTAGTCGCCGAACGGGATCGAGAGCGAGACCGGCGGCGGCGGATGGCGCAGGTGCCTGCCCTTGGGCAGCGCGATGGTGGTGCGCGAGGCCGTCTGCTCCTGCGTGTCGACCAGGAGCAAAACCGTCCGCTCTCCAGCGCCGCCCCACCTGCGCACCATCCGCGAGGGCAAGAGCGAGCTGGGCAGGAAGAGCTGCTCGCCATCGCGCCGCGCCAGGGCGACGTGCAGCTCGTACTGCAGGGTCGCGCCTCCGCCCAGATCGGTCTCGTGCTCCGCGCTCAGCGTCTCCAGCGCGACGCCGGCCAGCCCGCGCCCCAGCATCGCCTCCACCGCCTGCTTGCGCTGGTCGCGGTCCATCCGCTCGAGGGCGTCCTTCAGCGCCGCCGCCTCGAAGCCCAGGTGCTGGTCGCGCCCCTTGCCGGTGGCGACGCCTTGCGCGTCGAGCTCCAGCTCGAGCGCGACCTGCCGCCCCTCCTCTTGCCCCGGCAGCGCCGAAGGGGTGCGGATCTCCACCGGCGCCTCGGAAGGTTCGGGAACGACCCAGGCATCCTGCCCGCGCACGAAAGCGGGCAGCTGGCCGAACGGCGCCAGCCGGTACGATGGATCGAGCCACACTGCCCCGCCCGGCAGCTCGGCGCGCAGCAGCGCATAGGCGAACAGCTCGCCGCGCGGGAACCGGTAAGGCGCCCGGTCCGCGCCGAACGTGCGCACCAGCACGAGGTGCGCCGGGATCCCCGCCGCCGCCAGCGCCGCCTTGAGCACCAGGAGCCGGTTGCCGCGGCCCTGCGCCAGCACGTGCGCGGCGTTGGATCCGAAGTCGGTGCCGATCGATCTCCCGCGCACCGCTTGCGCCACCGCGGCGTAGATCTTCTCCGCCGTCTCGAGAGGATTTGCGCCCGCCGCCCGCCGCGCCAGCTCCTGCGCCGCGCTGCCGGGCCGGGCGCGCAAGAGCGCCCAATCGGCCATCGAGAGGATGAGCTGCTTCTGCCCGGCGCCCTCGCCGATCTGCACCCAGGGCATGATCTCGCTCTCGCCCGGCGAGTGCGGCTGCTGCTGCAGCGGCGTCACGTTGCGCGCGGAGTAGCGGAAGCGCTGCCCGTCGCCGCCGCGCACGATCGCGTCCTTGGGCAGCGTGAGGTTGTGCGCGTCGACGTCGAAGGGCCCGGGCGAGTGCACTTCGTAGGTGCTCTCGGCGAGCGGCGTCTCGTCGTCGCGGAAAAAGAAGGCGGCGAGCGAGTAGCCCGGCAGCTCCGGCCCGCGCGGGGCGAAGCCGCGCAGGTAGTCGATCTCCACCGCATCCCCCGGCTCGAGGCCCGGCAGGCTGATGCCCTCCTTCTCGGGGATCGATTCGGGCTCGAGGATGCGCCCGTCGGACTTCAGCGTGCGCAGGTGGAGGACCATCGCGTCGGCCGGCAGCTGCGCCTCGCCGAACTTGGAGACGCCCTTCTTGTCGAGCACGCGCGCGACGGTGTGGACGCGCTCGACGCCGCCGCCGTCGGGGAAGAGCTGGGCGGCGCCGTAGTCGAGCAGCCGCACCGCGCTGGAGCCCTCGGGGACCGCGGCCTGGGCGGGGGCCTTTGCCAGCGCGACGGCGTCGCGGTCGGTCCAGGAGAGCAGCTTCGCGCGCTCGTCGGCGGCGAGCTGTTGACGGAGCTGCAGATCGCCCGGCGAGAGTCGCAGCGCAGCCCGGCGCGCTTCGGCGGCGCCCTTGGTCTCGCCCAAGAGCTCGAGCAGGCCGGCGAGGCGGCGCAGCGGCTCCGGGCTGCGCGGCGCCAGCGCGGACGCGGCGCGCACGGAGGCGACCGCGGACGGAACCTGCTTGCGCGCGACCTGGACGTCGGAGAGCTGCTCGAGGCGGCCCGGCTGGGCGGGGCGCAGCGCGACTGCGAGCTTGAGCAGCTCGTCGGCGCGCGCGAGGTCGCCGCGATCGCGGGCGAGCTGGGCCGCTGCGGAGAGGCCGTCGGCGCAGGGCAAGAGCGCCTCGGTGAAACGCTGCTGGTCTTTGACCGAGCCGTCCCGGCGCGCGACGTCGGCGAGCAGCTGCAGCGTGTCGCAGCGCCCCGGCCCGGCTGTCAGCGCCGCCTCGGCCCGGGCCCGCGCGCCCGCAGGATTTCCGCGTGCATCGAGCAGCCGCGCCCGCGCCGCGAGCAGCCGCGGGGGGAGATCTGCCTTCTGTTCGCGCAGCGCCGCCTCCGCCTTGTCGAGATCCAGCGCGGCATCGTCGAAGCGCTCCGAGTCGCGCTCCAGCGCCGCCGCGGTGAGCTGCGCGCGCAGGAGGGCCGGATCCTTGCGGACCGCGTCGAGCAGATCGGACAGCCCGCGCGTCGCGCGGGCGAGGAAGAAGGCCGCGAGCGCATCGGCCGGGTCCTTGTCGAGCATCGCCGCCGCCGCTGCCCGCAGATCCGAGGCATCGCGCCACGCAGGCGCGGCGGCGCAGGCTTCGCCGAGCGCGCAGGGCGCCTGCATGCGCGCTCCCGACAGCTCCTTTGGCGCCGCGCTCGTCTGATCGGACGGCCCGCCGTCGCCGCGCACCAGCGCCGCGCGAAATCGCGCTCCCTCGGAGCGGCTCCAGCGCACGAGGAGCTGGTGCTTTCCCGCCCCGAGCCGCACCGCCCCCGTCTGCGCCCGGGAGCTCTCGCGCGGATAGGGCACGCGAGAGATGGCCACCGCGCCGTCGATGCGCGCCTCCAGCGCCGCCGCGCCCTCGACCCAGAGCAGGTAGTCGCCGCCCTGTTGCAAGCTCACTTCGCTCCCCGCGTAGAAGACGTCGCCCTCGTTGGGCTCCAGCTCGAGGCCCACGTCGCCGTCGGGGAAGTCGAGCGCGCGATCGTTCACGGAGGCCGTCGTCCAGGCCGGCCCGTCCAGCGGCAGGACCTTGCGCAGATCGAACAGCCGCAGCGCCGCGAACGGCCCGGCGACGCGCCAGCGCTGGATCGCGCCCACCTCGCGCCAGGCGTCGACCTCGAGCCGCGGATCGCCCGCAGCCTGCGCCCGGCGCATGGCGATCCGCGCGGCGGCTTCGCGGAGCAAGCGTGCCGCCCGCGGCGCCATCGGCGCCTTGGCCGCCGCAGCCGCCGCGGAGATCGCAGCGTCGACTTCGGGCGATTCGCCCTCGATGTCGAGGAGCCGCGCCGCCGCCAGCTCGGCGACGGGGTCGGTCGGCGCCGCCTGCAGCGCGGCGATCCAGTGCCTCACCGCCGCGAGCGAGTCGGTGCGATCTTCGGCCAGCTCTCCCAGCCCGGCGAGCGCCAGGGCGCGCGTCGCCGGAGCGCCCGCCGCCGCCGCCGGCTCGAGCCAGCGGGCGGCGCCGCGCGGATCCGAGGCGATCAGGTAGCGCAGCCATCCGGCGCGCGCCTGCAGCGCAGGGTCGCGCCGCGCCGCCGACTCGGCTTCATCGAGCTTCTGCAGCGCGTCCTCGGAAGCGCTGTGCGGCGCAGCGTATCGATGCGCGCCGAGCGCGCAGCCGAAGAGAAGGACCATCGCTGCAACTGCGCTCCCCCTCGGAGCACGCTTCACGGCAACAGATCTTTCGCGGATGCCGTCTGCGGCGCCGGCCCTGCCTCCACGCGCCGGTGCAGCGCTTCGTCGAGCCGCCCGAGGAACCCGCGGAACGCGCCGTACTCTGCGGGCAGGAGCAGTCCTCCGTTGAGCGTCAGCTCCAGCCGCGCGACCACGCTGCCGCCGTCGCGCGCATAGCTGACCTGGTACGAACCCTGCGGCCCGCTCTCGTGCGCACCCTCCGGAAGCGTCGCGGTCCAGCCCTGCGGCAATTGCACCTGCGAATCGATCACCGTCTTCTGCGGCGAGGGCAGCCGCTCGGGCAGCGCCCGCCGCGAGAGCTGCGCGTACGACTCGACGAAGCTCTGCCGCTGCCCGAAGGGCGAGAAGCGCAGGCCCGCGCCCGCGGGCGAGGCGAAGGCGGTCGCGCTGGCCACGATCTGCGTGACGAACGGCTTCTCGATGTCGTGCGGATCGGTGACGTCGATGCTGGTCACCTTGATGTTGGGGAAGGCGGCGCGGGCGAGGTGCTCCTCGGCCCGAGCGCGACGCTCGCCGGGCGGCTCGAAGGCCCGGCGCAACTCCGCCGTCCAGGAGCCGCGCGCGCTGGCCTTCACCTCGACGGTGGCGCTGCCGTCCCGGGCGAGCTTGGCGGAGATGCGCGTCTCGTCGGTGTTGTCCTGCGGCATCGCCTCGGGCGTGCGGAAGAACTTCGAGGTGCCGTCGGGCTCGACCACCAGGACTTCGGCGCCCCGGTCGTCGGCCGGCAGTTCGCCCGAGCCGTGGAACTCGGCGGTGCCGTCGAGAAACAGCTTGTACCGCGGCACGTAGAGGATGGCGTGGTTGAAGACCGCGAGCGAGGCCGGCTGCTCGTCGATGCCGCCCAGCCGCTTCATGCGCAAAAGCGTCAGGCGCGAGTCGATGCCCAGCGCCTCCAGCATGGCGTGCATCAGCGAGGCCTTGTCCTTGCAGTCGCCGAAGCGGCGCGAGAGGATCGTCTCCACCGGGTACGGCTTGAAGGAGTTGATGCCGAACTCGAGGCCCACATAGCGTGTGCGCGAGACTACGAAGTCGTAGACGCCGCGGATGCGGGCCTCCTCTTCGCCCTGGGGAATTCCCTTGACCGCCTCCTGCGCCGCAGCGCGGATCTCGTCGGTGACGCGGAGCTGGTCCTTGACCAGGCCCCAGTAGAAGCGGCCGACGTCTTCCCAGGTCTTGTAGGTGGAGACGTGGACGTAGGCCAGCACCTCGCTGGCGCCGGGCATCGACGGCTCGGGCACCAGCCGCTGCACGTCGTGCGCGGTCCAGCGCTGCCAGGTGCCGCCGCCCTCGAGCTTGCCTTCGCCGTGCAGAAGGCCGGGGAGCGGGGTGGCGCTGGCGTAGAAGGTGCGGCCGGGCGGGCCGAGCAGGACGTAGTCGGAGACGCGCCGGGTCTGCGTCGACTGCAGATAAGCGAAGTCGCCGAAGTAGTCGGCGAAGAAGTTGGAGCCCGAGTCGTCGATGCGCGTGACCAGCTCCACCACGTCGCCGGCCTCCAGCTGAGGGAAGGCGACGATGCGGGCGCGCACGTCGTAGTAGAGGCCGTACCAGGGCTCGGAGAGGTTGCGCTCGCTCTCCGACTTGCTCTCCAGCAGCGTGCCATCCTTGCGCAGGATGCGGGCGCGCTCGATGCGGACCTGCTGCCGGTCGGGTGAGTACTGCAAGCTCTGCACCCGCGCCGCGTCCACCCCGCGGGCGGTGAGGGCGCGCAGCACGACCTGGTGCGTGCGCGAGGAGAGGCCGTTGGCGAAGACCTTGGTCACCAGCAGATCCGCGAGCACCTCGACGTCTTCGCCCGAGAGCGGCGGCAGGGCCGAGAGCGACCTGGCGTCGTAGAGATAGGGGGTCGCGTACTGCTCCTCGGGCCGGACCGACCGCACCAGCTCGCGCAGCGCCGGGTTCTGCGGGCGCAGGCTGAGGGCGCGGGCGAAGGCGGCCAGCGCGCCCGAGTCGTCCTTCCGGCGCAGGCGGTGGCGGCCGAGCTGCTCGTGCGGCTCGGGATCGTCGGGCGCGAGCGCGAGCGCCTGCGCGTAGGCCTCCTCCGCCTCGGGGGCGCGGCCGTTTTCCGAGAGCAGCTCGGCGGCGCGCAGGCGCGCGTAGAGGCTGCCCGGCTCGAGGGAGAGCGTCTCGCCGAGGAGCTTCAAGGCCGGGTCCAGCTCGCCGTGATCGAGCGTCAGCGAGACCAGCTCGCTGCGCGACTCGCCGTCGTCGAAGCGCAGGGCCAGCGCCTTGCGCAGCTCTTCCCGGGCCTCGTCGTATCGGCCCAGCCGCCGCAAGGCGGAGGCGGCGGCGCGGTGGGCGCGGGCGAGATCGGGATGCGCTTTCGCCGCCTCGATGCGCACGAGCGCCGCGCGCGCGGAGAGCCCCACCGCGTCGAGAGCGCGCGCCTCGGTGAGCATGGGTTCGACCAAAGCCGGCGCGCTCGAGCGCGCTTTCTTGGCCAGCTCCAGCGCTGCCCAACCTTCGCCGCGGTCGAGGCGGTAGGAGGCGAGGGCGTCGAGCAGCGCGGCGTTGTCGGGATGCGCCGCCAGCGCCGCGTCGAGGGCGGCACGGCGCTTGTTCGCGTCGCGGTCCTCGAGCCGGGAGAGCCGCAGAGCCGCCTCCGGATCGCTGGGCGCGACGTCGGTGACGCGCTCCATGGCGTGGAGCGGGAGCCGCTCGGCTTCGTCGGCCGGCCTGCGCCACTGCAGCACCACGGCCAGGTCTTCCTGGGCGCGCGAAGCCTTGGGGTGCCTGGCCGCGGCCGCTTTCAGCTCCTCGACGGCGTCGAGGGGCTTCTTGGCCGGGGCGGCGCGCTTCGGCGCGGACTCGCCCTGGACGGCCGCGAACGCGGGCGCGGCGGAATCGGGAGCGCGCGCCGAGCGGGCCAGCTCGGTGAGAGGCGCGTCGTTTCCGTCGGCGACGCGCAGGCTGAACCCCAGCCGCCCCGTCGAGTGGGCGATCTTGATCAGGAGGAAGTTGTCGCCGCCCTGCAGCGCGCCCTCGAAGACCTGCTGGTCGAAGCGCGACGGATGCAGCGCCGCGCTCTGCTGCACGAGCTTCCCATTGAGCCACACCTTGCTGGCGCCGCTGGCGCCGAGATGGAAGATGGCGGGCCGCGCTTTCGCCGCGCGCAGCACCGTGGCCGCGTACACCGCCACGTCGCTGCGCGGGTAGATCGCGCCGGACAGATCGACGAACCCGTACTGCGCGGCGCCCTTGGGCAGCTCGCGCCAGGCTACGTCGTGCTCCTTGCCGTGGTAGACGGCCTTGGGGTCGTAGCCGTCGTTCTCCGGCGGGTACTTGGCGAGAAGGCCGGCGCGCCCCTCGTTCTCGAAGGGCCCGATGACGCTGAAGGCGCGGACGGGCGCCACCTCGTCGAGCAGCGCGGAGGCCCGCGGCAGCTGACCGAGCGAGAGCGAGAGCTCGGCCCGCATCTCGGCGGCGAGCGCACGAACGTCCGCCCGCGCCCGCGGCGACCGGGCCGCCGCCTGCAGCGTGGCGAGCAGGGGCGAGACGTCCCCCTTCTCGTCGCGCCGCTCGTAGAGGCGGAAGAGGTCGGCGACGGCCTGCGGCCGGTCGAGCTCGCGCAAGATCCGCGCCTGCAAGGCGGGCGTCGGCTCGTCGAGCGGAGCCAGGGCCGATGCGAGCATGGCGAGCAAAAGAAGGCTGTGCATGCGATCGAGGCTCCCCAGGGGCAGAAGGCGCCGCCCACCGTGGACAAACGGCGAGCAAGCTAGCCCCATTCCCTCGCGATCCCGATCATGCTGTAGCGCGGCGCGCGCCCGTCCGCCAGTCTGGCGAGCCGGCGCATGCTTCTACGGCGCCCGGGCCAGCGTGCGCACCTCCACTCTCGCCGCGCCGGCACTGAGGAGCGCCTCCGCCGCGGCGGATGCGGTGGCGCCCGTGGTCAGGACATCGTCGATGAGGCAGATGCGCAGGCCGAGGACGCTTCCGCGGGCGGCGAACGCGCCGCGCACGTTGCGCTCGCGCGCCGCCCGGTCGCGTCCCACCTGCTGCCCCGTCGGTCGGACCCGCAGAAGGAGCGGCGCGACGGGAAGGCGCCACCGCTTCGTCGCGCCGTCGGCCAAGAGCCGCGCCTGGTCGTATCCGCGCTCGCGCAACCGCGAGGGGTGGAGCGGAATGGGCACCAGGAGGTCCGATTTCGGGACGGCGCACGCCTCGAAGAGGACGGCGAGCGACGGCCCCAGGTCCTCGCGCCGCTCGTACTTGAGCCGGTGGATGGCCTCCGCCAGCGCGCCGCCGTGCAGGTAGGGCGCCGCGGCGAGCGCGAACGCAGGCGCGCGCTCGCGGCAATGCGCGCAGCGGCGCGGGCGCAAGAGAGGCAGGAGGGCCTCGTCCTCGGGGACGGCGCAGACCGGACAGCCCGGCGGCAGCGGCAGGAGCGTATCGGCACAGACGCCGCAGAAGGGCGCCTCGCCCGGCGCATCGCACGACGCGCAGCGCGCGGGGAAGATCAGGTCCAGCGCGCCCAGCGCGGCGCGATGGAAGTGGAGCGAAATGGACACCGCCCGCAATGCACTGCACGCCGCGGGCCAAGTCTCCTCGACCACCGTCGCGCAGCCGTCGAGCCGAGAAAAAAAATAATTATTTTTTTTCGGGCGGGGGTC
>WNFI01494588.1_pt2 | contig 29300 bp, 26 predicted proteins | sample 5400471 | NCBI WGS metagenome assembly WNFI01 (sample SAMN13153348, study PRJNA577476) | soil metagenome | isolation source: 100 cm saprolite on Douglas fir-dominated hillslope | place: USA:California | collected 2013-09-17
TATGATTATTTGTTATAGTTTAGTTAAGCTTAATGTAGGACAAGTATATGAATAAACAAGAATTGATTGAAGCGATAGCGGCAAAATTAAATCTCGGCAAGCAGGATGCAGAACATACCTTGCATGGATTTGTGGAAGTCATAACTGATGCTTTAAAAGCAGGTAACGAAGTTAACATCTCAGGATTCGGTTCATTTGTGGTTGTTGCCAGGTCTGCACGCATGGGAGTCAATCCGCAGAATCCAGAGCAGAAAATTCAGATCGCCGCGACCAAAGTGCCCAAATTCCGTGCTGGTAAAAATCTCAAAGACGCCGTGCGGATGAGTAATTAATTATTCAAATTAAAATCGCCCTTTTTCGGGCGTTTTTTTATTGATAATTTTCTTGGTCGGCCTGAGCGGTCGATGTTGGAACTGACAGAATCCATCGAGACGAGGGTTAACGATACGATCTTGGAACTTTTAGTCAGTTCAACGCTATCGTCAGCCCTGTACCGCTAGCGTCAGGTGACGATCAGACCTTGGAACTTAGTTTAGGACTTCTGCGGCAGGAGTTTCTTCTGAATCTTAAGGAATCGAGCGGTTCCAAAATGTACTCATTGGTCGGGGTGCTGGGAATTGAACCCAGTCTATCTGCTCCCAAAGCAGACGTACTACCGGTATACGACACCCCGTAATTACGCGGACACAGTGAACATATTATAAGCGAAAAACATACACTTTACAACCCTTTTTGCGACAAGTATACTTTTGCTACCGTTATGCAAAATTTAATAAATTATTATCGTTTTTTATTCAAAGACAACGCGCAATGGTTTAAAGTCGTTCTTGTTTGGTTTATTGTTACTGCTCTTGCCGGAGCTATAACTTTCGTTTATTACCCTTCATTGGTAGGGAAAATCATCGCGGGTTTTCAAGAAAAATTCGGAAGAAGTCCAGCGCTTGATATCAATTTGGCATTACAAATATTTATACAAAACGTCATCGCTTCTGGTGTCGCTCTTTTTGGCGGGATAGTTTTAGGTTTGGGATCTCTGTTTATAGTAGCAGTTAACGGTTTTTTAATCGGATATATCATCACCTGGCTTCTGTCGAATCAAAGTGCCAGTGGCCATTCACTTGTTTTAATTTTAGGGGGCTTGGTGCCCCATGGTATTTTAGAATTACCAGCGTTTCTCATCGCCGCCGCAATCGGACTTAGACTGGGCTGGGAGTGGATGAGTGAGAATGCCAAGAATAATCGGTGGCCGATATTTAGGAAAAATTTAAAACTGGCTTTGCTGAGTTTTCCCGCTATCGTATTAATTTTATTTATTGCAGCTTTAATTGAAGTTTTTGTTTCAGGTTGGGTTGTGAATAACCTGTGAATAACTTTGAAGTACTATTAAATCCTATCAAAGACTATGTGGAAAATTAAAAATCCCGAATAAAAAGCGGGATTTTTAATTTTTACAGAATATTAATATTTCAATACATTAACATTTATTGGAGCGGGTAGCGGGAGTCGAACCCGCGTCATCAGTTTGGAAAACTGAGATAATAGCCGTTATACGATACCCGCAGTTTGTTTATAAGCCTCTTCTATCCAGCCTATTATGCGCCTATGTAATAAAACTCCGAATTCAGAGTGACTGCAGCTTTTAATATTAATATGTGCTGTTCCAAAAGGCAACTTTTTTTGCTTTTTATCAACAGATAAATTCTTGACATATAAGCATTAAAGCTTTATAATGCGCTTACTCTATGAAAGTTTTATTTGGTCCAGCCTACATTAAGCTTTATTAACTCCCACAACAGCTAGATATTGTGGGGCTTTTTAGTGCGGAAAAAGGCTTATCAGAGCATTTTCTTGAGTGCTTTTAAAAAGTTGTTAACATGTAAGATTTAAAAAATCTTACATGTAACATCGCTTACAAGCGGGCGTCTTATATCATATGGAGTTAATCACTATAGAAAGGCAATTGAGGTAAGTTTAATAACTTGCCGGGTCGATCTGTGGCTTTTATTGTCTGGTTCCAGGTTCTGGAGCCGGACGCATAGTCTAATTCCAATTAATTAATCAATTGTTTCTAGAGTTATTTCAAGGACTTAGGATTGGTTGTCTCATATGAATAACTAATCCTTAACTTGCATAATTCTCTAAACAGGAGAATACAATGCAATTATCTTCACAAGCCCGGAAAGCAATGGCTGCTGGTTTGGCTGCTTCCACTTTATTGTGGTCAGCTGCCGGCATTTTGCCACAGATTGCTTCTGCGGCTGTACATAGCGATGGTTGTTTAGTGCTCTCTGGCGGTATCGTCTGGATGATCACCGGCGGTACACGACGTGGTTACACGTCAGCTGAAGTTTTCCAATCTTACGGCTACAACTTTTCACAAGTTGTGACTGCGAGTCCGGAAGACGTAGCTTTGCCAGTAGGCCCTATCATGATCTACGCTGACGGCACCTTGGTAAAAGGTCCGAATGATCCTCTCGTCTACCTAGTAGCGGCAGGACAAAAAAGACCATTTGTGTCAGGTGCGGTATTTACAGGCCTTGGATACAGCTTTTCTAATATCCAATTAGCCCCAGTAAATACTTTCTCTGATCTTCCAATCGGTACCAACCTGGACAGCACCACAATTGCTCACCCAGCTGGCACCAAAGTTATCTCAAGTGGCGCTGTATGGTTGATGGATGTTAATGGCCGACGGGGTTTCTCCTCAGCCGCTAACTACCTCGGCTACGGCTACAAGTTCGCCCAGATTGTTCAAGCCAACTCAGCTGACTTGGCTTCAGCAAATCTAGGCGATGTTCCTTCTCGCGCAGCCTGTACAACCGGTATAACTCCTCCACCACCTCCAGTTTCCGGATCCTTCTCGGTAAGCATGGCTTCCGACAACCCGGCTGGCACTTCCATCATTGCTGATGCTACCAATGGCGGACAAGCTTTGGTCAATTTAGCCAAGCTCAACTTTGTGGGCGGTTCTGCTGGAGTTACAGTCACCAGTATCAACCTGCGCCGCATCGGTGTCGCTTCGGATACATTAGTAAACAACGCCTACCTGTATGACGGCAACAACCGCTTAGCACAAATGCAAGGTATCTCAGCAGGCGTATTGAGCTTTGCTAACAGCACAGGTCTGTTCACCGTGACTGCCAATACCATTCGCGCAATCACGGTCAAATTTGACCTGGTTAAGTCTGCTACTGCAGGTCAAACCATCGGCGTGTCGATCAACAGCGCAGCTGATGTGGTAGCCACAGGCGGTGTGAACCCTACAGGTACCTTCCCAATCAACGGTAATCTCTCTACCGTCGCAGTTGTCACTGATTTGGGCAAACTCACTGTAGCCCATGTGAGTGACCCAGGCACAACGACTACAGCTATAACCGGCGCCGAACTTTGGCGCTTCAGCCTCAAGGCAGATAACCAGAACCTCAAGATCACCTATCTAGCTTTGACAAACGTTGGTTCAATCAACGCTGGAGATATCCAGAACCTCAAGTTGTTTGATGGCAGCACTCAATTGGGCGCTACTGTCCTGCAGCAAGACAGCAACAGAATGTTGGTCTTTGATTTGTCTGCAAGTCCAATCATTCTTACAGCTGGTGTCACTAAGCAGTATGCCCTCAAGGGCGATATGCTTGCCGGTTCTACCAGAACCTTCCAATATTCATTCCAAAATTCCTCCGATGTTCAGGTAATGGACGCGCAATACAATGTGCCTATCTTCCCATTCCCATCAGGCGGAACAGTGGGAACCTGGACTGTGGTTAAAGCAACAAATACCACAACCATCAACGCCGGAACGCTAAGCGTGAGCAAGACCAGTGATTCCCCAGCGGGGAACATTGCTCTAAGCGGCACAAGCGTCACCTTGGCTAAATATTCATTGACTGCCGCTGGTGAAGATATGAAAGTCACAACCTTGACTATCCAAGCCAATTCTACAGGTAGCAACAAGACATTGAAGAATGCTAAGTTGTTCATCGGTACTGGCCAGGTTGGTACTACAACTGCAACACTGACTGCTGATAACGGGACAACAACGTATGCTTATACCACGAATTTTATCGTGAAAGCAGGCACTATCTCCTATCTCACCGTGGTTGCAGATACAACTGGCACTACAGTTGATACAAACACCGTGACGGTTACACTAAATGCCGGCTCAAGCAACGCTCAGGGTATAACCTCGCTTTCTTCGGTTAATGCCCCAAGCAGCGCTATTGCCGCAAATACTCTGACTGTTACAGCAAGCGCTTTGACTGGTGCTTTGAACCCATCTTTGGCCGCGGTTAGCATTGTCAAAGGTGCCGCAGCCCAGAAAATCGGTTCTGTCTTGCTCACTGCAGGCGCAGCCGAAGGCGTGAACCTGAATACCCTGGTAATCGTTGACCGCAATACTGGCGATACCGCAAACGCTGCCAATGGTTTGGGTAATGCCTTCAACAACATCAAGTTGATGAATGGCTCCACTCAATTGGGAGCTACAAGCGTGAGCCCAAGCACCACCGCAGGTACGACTATATCCTTTAGCTTCCCAGCAGTATTGATTCCAGCTGGCCAGACCTTACAGTTGGATATCGTAGCTGACGTTTTGTCAGGCGCTACCTGGACCAGTGGCGATAAGGTGAAAGTAAATGGTACAACTACAACAGGAACAGGCGTGATTACCAGCACCTCTGTAACCTTAAGCACTACAACCCTGACACTGCAAGGCATTACCTTAAATACGGCAGGCACTGTGACTGTGTCGCTTGACGGATCATCTCCTGCAAACGCCCAGCAAATCGTCATGGGTTCTACTGCTAACACTCTTGGCGTCTGGCAATTCTCTGCCAATGCCTTGGAAAACTTAAACGTCAACCAGATCATAGTAAACTCCACCAGCACTGCTGGCGGAGATTACCTGAACCTCAAGTTGATGGTAAACGGCACTCAAGTTGGCGGTACTGTTCCGGCATTGACTGCGGCCTCAAACGGCACAGCTACATTCGGATCAGCTGCCATTACCTTGTTCTCAATCCCGGCCAACAGCTTCGCTAAAGTTACTTTAGTGGGTGATGTGGCCAACGCCATCAATGCTACAGGCGCTACTTCTGCGACATTCAATATGCAGACACCTGCAAGCATTACTGGTGTTGCCGCAAACCAAGTCATAGTAACTGGTCAACAGTCTGGTGCTTATGCGGTATTGGCTAACGCCTCTGCCACATACACCTCCCAGGCTACATACACCTACCGCACGAAGGTGATTGCCACCAACGTCGCGGTTCCAAGCCAGACGACCAACACTCGCCAAGCCAATGACCTTGTCTTTGCGATGAACTTGGCTGCGAACTCGGCCTATCAGGTCGCGTTCCGTTCAGCGGTTTTCCAGTCAGCTGACACAGCTACAACCGCCTTCTCAGGCGCTCTTAGCACTGCAGCGACTTGGACTGCAGTCAACAACACCCACAACGGTGTGTTGAGCACTGACACGACCAACCAGCTTGAAGGCGCTGGCGCTCAGCTGTTCACAGCTGGCACCACCACTGCCGCAAACGATGGTTTGGTTGATACCTTCGCGGCTACTGACCTTTCGGGCTACAACGGCATTGCCGTGTGGGTCAGAGAGACAGGCACCCTCCGTGCTCTAACCTTGACCTTGACTGGCGCTGGTGCCGGTACACAAACTGTGGCCGCGCCTGGCGCATTGTCCAGATGGCAGCTCTATGTCTTCCCGTTTGCCGGAGCCACTACTCCGTTTACCGGTTTGACAGCTGTTACCGCAATTCAGGTCCTAATGAATGCTGTGGCTTCTGCCGATACCTTTGAAGTAGACTCGATCTACCTCTACAAGGACTTCGTCAAAGCCAATGTCAACGGTCTTGCGTTCTTGACTGTTGGTAAATCTATAGCCTTGAAAGATGCCGTTTCCGGAGCAACCTTCGGCAACACCTTCTTCAATGGCACAGCCCCGGCAACTTGCACCACTGCTTGTACAGCTGGTACGGCATACTTCTTCCCAACCACTGAGTTTGATGTTTCAGCCGGTGCAAACCGCAACCTGAACTTGACCTCAGATACCTCTGGGTTGCTTAACGCAGCGTTAAGCTCGATCGCAGTTAACGTTAACATGGGTAGTTCCGCTTCAACGGTGTCGGCTCCCGGTGACGTGCTGTGGTATGACGGAAAAGTATCAACCTCAGTTCCGTGGCTTGACAGCCAACCAAACCCGGTACAAGGCGCTACACGCAACTACTAATTTAGTTAGTTAGCGCGTCAGACCTTACCAGGTTTGCCTCGACCTCGGAGTTATTCCAAGCGTCTGAGCAAAAATCCCCCGCCTCGTTTCGAGGTGGGGGATTTTGATTGGAAAAATCCAGGGAGTGGTTCTGGTTTTTCTTTTGAACACCCAAAAAAGACCACCAAAAGCACCTTCATATAATTCCCATTTGCATCTATTAATATATCTATACCACAATAAGTTGTGGATAACTGGCTGTCTTTTTTATGAAATATCAATTAATCTAATATATTTCCTATGGCTTTACCCAATACACCTCTTATAGAAAATAGATCTTCCAACAAAAACATAATTTGGTTTGTTTTACTGACAATCGTAATTATTGCTTTAATCTGTGTAGCCTTACTATGGTTTCGATCGGATAAATTAAAGAAATCCAATCAGATAGGGGATGGATACTCCGTCGTTTATCTGACCTCGGGAGAAATATACGTCGGGCATTTGTATACTTACCCGAAACTGACGCTGAAGGGTGCATATATCCTCCAGAATGTGAAGACGTCGAAAGATAAAAGTGACCTGCAGCTTTTCCCGCTTTCTGATGCAGTATGGTCTCCGACCGATTTGTACCTAAACCCAGAGCATGTCATATACTACGGACCGTTAAGTGAAAATAGCGTCGCGGCCAAGGCAATTAAGAGTAAGGGCAAGTAAGTTATTATTTGAAATTTAAATTGGTTCAGGTTTGAAATATAACCCGAAGCAAAATAAAGATAAATAGGAGATTGCAATTAGAATAAGTCCCAGCATCAAGGTCGAGTTATTGGGATATTATGGTTGCAACTTTTCTCCGGTAAATTAAACAATTAATAAAAACAATAATGATAAATATCAAGAAAACTATAAACAGATCGAAAATCGTTTTGGTTAGTGCGTTTTCGCTCCTTTTTGTTTTTTCGGCGACATCCTCGTTCGCCGCTCTAACGTTTACGACAAACCAAGGTTCAAGCGACGGAGCTCTGACATTAACTTCCACCGGTACCGGTTCAAACGTTTCACTTACTTCAGCGGCTGGAAGCACCACTACAGCACCGGGCGCGGCGGCTCTCACAGCAGGCGCAGCGGGAACTGATGCGATAGGAGGCGCAATCAACATCACGGCAGGTGCAGGCGGTACCGCGTCAACTGCTGCACGTGGCGGCGGAACAATTACCTTGACCACTGGTGCAGGCGATACTGCGGCAGGATCAGCAGCTGTGGGTAACGGAGGTAACTTAGCGGTAACATTTGGTGCAGGTGGCGTTGCCACAGGCGCTTCCAATGGTTCCGGTATCGGCGGCGGAATCTCATGGACTCTCGGTGCCGGCGGAGCTAACTCAACCAACGCAGGCACATCTGGTGCCGGCGGTGCATATTCCATAACAGCTGGTGTTGGCGGAGCATCAGGCGGTGCCGCAGGCACATCTGGTGCCGGCGGTGCAGTTTCTCTGACTGGTGGTAATGCCGGTTCTGCAACCGGCGGTACAGGAGGCGCAGGAGGCGCAGCCACCCTTCAAGCTGGAAACTCAACAGGTGCAGCTAACCCAGGCACTGCAACTCTTCAAGCTGGAAATAACGGTGCAGGTACTGGCCCAGGCGGCGCGGTTGCGGTAACTGCCGGTGCCGCAGGTACAGGCGGCGGCGCGGTTGGTGGTGCGATTACTTTGACTGCCGGTGCTGCAGGCACGACTGCAATTGCGAGCCCAAGCGCAGGAGGTGCAGTTAACCTAGTAACCGGTGCAGGTGGTACGGCAACTGCAGCCAACACCGGCGGCAACGGTGGTGCTTTGGCTGTTACTTATGGCATTGGCGGTAATACGGTTACAGGAAGTGGCGGCGTCGGCGGCGGAGTCTCATGGACTCTCGGTGCCGGAGGCAACGCTACGGGCGCAGGTACAAGCGGCGTCGGCGGCGGATTTTCCGTCACTGCCGGTGCGGCAGGTACCAACTCATCAGGAACTGGTGCTGCAGGCGGCGCGATCGCCCTGACAGGCGGCGCGGGTAACACTGGCGGTACTGGCGGTGCAGTAACTATTACTTCAGGTGCTGGAGGCGCTACTGGCGCATCCGGCACAGTAACAATCGCTTCGGGAGCTGTAACCAACGCGGCAACCGGAGCAGTGTCATTGGCAAGTGCTAGCGCAAGCGGTGCTGGGAACAACGCTTCAGGTACAGCCCAATTGACTTCTGGTAACTCAACAGGCAGCGCAACTGCCGGGACTGTGACACTACAAGCCGGCAACAACGGTTCCGGTACTGGCGCAGGAGGCGCAGTGGCGGTGACTGCCGGTGCCGCAGGCACAGCCGGTAACGCAGTCGGCGGTGCGATTACATTGACTGCCGGTGCCGCAGGCACAACAGCCGGCGCATCAGCCGCTAATGGCGGTGCGATTACATTGGTTACAGGCGTTGGAGGCTCTGCTTCAGCTGCCAACACAGGCGGTAATGGCGGTAACTTAGCCGTGACATTCGGCACAGGAGGCACTTCAGCTACTGGTACCGGCGGTGTCGGTGCTGGTGTGGCCTGGACACTTGGAACCGGCGGTGGAACTTCCGGTGCTGGTACAGGCGGAGCCGGGGGTGCGTTCAGCGTTACGGCCGGTAACGGCGGCGTGACTAGCGCTACCACAGCTGGCGCAGGAGGTGCTATTACCTTAGTTGCTGGAAACGGCGGAAGTGCTGCGACTGACGGTGCCGCAGGTTCGGTATCCATCACAGCAGGCAACATCGGAACTACCCAGGCCGCAAGCGGCGCAGGCGGAAGCATAACCTTTACGATCGGCCAGGGCCGCAGAACCAACGTCGGTGATGCGACAGGGAGAGTCGTCATCGCAGCCGGTACTCAGGCTGGCTCCCATTTGGCTTCAACTCAATCAACTGCCCCTGTCCTTACGGCAACTGGTACGGGTTTTTCAGCTACATCCACTGCATGTACTAACGGCACAGGTACAGCTTCAAGCTGTACTGATATGCGTGGCCAAATTACAGGCACGGCAGCTGCAAACGTAGGTACATTCGTTGTGACCTTCAACAAGACTTATACTGTTGCGCCGATTTGCACGATCAGTCCGGCTAACGCCAACGCTGTGGCTAACTCAAACAAGGTTAACGTAATCACTTCGATAACCGCATTGACGTTTAACTACACAGGCACACCGGCAGCAACCTCAGACATCTGGAACTATATCTGTATTGAATAAGCTTAACCCCGCTTAGGCTTCTCGAAAAATTGGGTTTGTCCAATTGGGGCCTAGGCGGAAATCCTTAATTATTAAATTAAATTATGCCTATGAAAAAAATATCTAGGTGGATAGCTGCGTCTGCGGCTTTGGGATTGGGCATAAGCTTATTCGCAGCACAATCGGTGTTCGGTGCAGCTCTCACTTATAGTAACGACACGACAATCACGTTGACATCGCCGGCGATTAACCTGATTATTGAAGCGCCTTCTTCAGCTACTTCAGTCACCATAAATACGGGGACATTGGTGGCAACGGTCCCTTCCGGGTCATCGTTCCGCGTCCGTTCGACGGCGCGCGCAGTACTCATGACCGGACAGTCTAGTTCTTCAACCGTTACCACAACTTGTAATTCGGGCACGTCGTTGGCTGTACTCTCCGCAAACGCCGTTGAAACTATAACAGTCACGCCGGACAGCGCCGCTTGTAGCGGCGGCGGCGGCGGAGCGAATCCTTCTCCAAGTCCATCACCGTCACCATCTCCAAGCCCAAGTCCGTCACCCTCTCCCACACCAACACCGACCCCAAGCCCAAGTCCGACCCCGACCCCCACTCCTACCCCAAGTCCGTCACCTATTGGAGCTCACCTTAACGGAACCTTGATTAATGATAATGGGACATTTTATCTGATTCGGGGCGGCAAGAAAATAGGTTTCCGCGACCCGAAAGAATACCAATCCTATGGTTATAACTTTAGCCAAGGAGTAAGGGCCACAGATGCCGACCGGGCGCTCCCTGCTGACTCATCCGTGGCCAAGGCCATGGCAGGGACTTTAGTGATAGACGCATCAGATGGCCGGACGGTATATATGATCGGTACTGACAGCACCAAGCGTGGATTCACATCCGCCACGGTGTTTAAGACCTTGGGTTATAAGTTCACGGGCTTACTTAAGATCAACCTGTCCGATTACCAGGCTGGCCCTGCCATTGGTTCTTCAACAGACCCGCACCCAGACGGAAGCTTAGTCTTAGATGGCAAGACCATCTGGTGGATAATGGGCAATCAACGCTCCGGTTTTGAATCCATGGCCGTGTTTAACACCTATGGGTTCAGCCTCAAGCGCTTAGTTAAAGCCAATGCAAGCGACCTTAGTCTATCTCAAGGGGCGATCGTTAAACTCCGCGATGGGACGCTTGTTAATGATAGCGGGACTTACTACCTTATCTCTGACGGCAATAAATTGCAATTTGCTTCTGCAGCCGATTTGACCGCAAGAGGTTACAATCTTCCAAACGTAATTAATGCCTCGTTGTCGGCCTATACCTTAGGTGGCAATGTGCAATAGCAAAAATCAACCTAACACGAGTTGTCCAAATCGCCTCAACATCCAGTTGGGGTGATTTGGTGCGTGGTAATTCAAATGGCGTTAATAAACCAGTTTGATTTTCCGTATAGTTTAATGATATTTATGTTATAATAAACACGAGAATTTTCCGCGAATGAAACAGAAAAATTCCGATAAGCTGCAATTCAATCTTATTATGAGTGTAACAGGGTTACTTGTTGTCGTTTTTTTATTGGTATCTTTTTTTCCGCAACCAGTCCACAAACAAAAAGTTTTGGGTATAAACATCGCCTGCGACATAAGCTGGAATAACTCGGAACTTTGCCCCAAACCTAAGACTCCGGATGTGCCAAAGGCAGGAAAGAGCATTTTAGATCCGGTCTTCGGCACCACGATAGTGCGCGTGACCGATCCCTCGCTTGCGGCCAAGGGCGCGCACGTTAATTCCAATTCGTTCGGGCGCGAATTCAACGCCGACAGCACCATGTTTTTTGTACATTACAACGACGGGACTTCTCATGTTTTTTCCAATAACTCCGGAGTGACTGCGGATTTGGGCAAGTTACCTTCTGACGTAAATAACTATGACGGGGCGATTTGGGATCCTAATAATAAAAATGTTTTTTACGCCATCGCCAATGATTCTTTCGGGGGTGTCTGGAAATTCGAGATCACTAAACCAAAACCGCTTATAATAAATAAAAATCCGTTTGTAATCTTTGACCAGATGTCCAAGCTGGACAATCTTTTGCAGGTCAGCCGGGACGGCAATACTTTTTTGGCTGGCGGAATGCGCGACCCTGATGCCGGCGGGTTTGATACCATCGCCTTGTTTAGTCGTGTAAGCGGCCGTATTATGAGCTTTAACACTCTATCAAAACTCAACAACCACACTGTGGATGATTATATCTTAGATGACAGTGGCAGATACGTAATCATGGCCGTCACGCCTTTGGATACCACACAATATGATGATCCCGGTACTTTGGCTCCTGACCTTTGGTATATTTGGGACTGGCAGAAAGATAAGCTGGACGCGGTCCAAAATGATGACAACGACGCATACAGCAGATCTGTGACCTACAGCGACGACCACGTTTACAGTTTTTATAATTCCGGTTTAGTGGACATAAGCCTAATTAAGCCGCACGACGGCACGGGCGTATTGGATTATCCCTTAAGCAAGGATAAGCAGGATCCCTATGAGAACTCAAGTTTAACCCGGACGTACAATAATACTTTTTTCCAGGATTTTTATATTACTGATTACCTGGACTCTAAATACTCATTGACAAAGACCATGAACAATATTTACCGAATCGATAAGTACATGGCCCAGGCCAGCACCAATTACGATTTACCCGCCTATTTTCGCTTCAAATATAAAGATATAACCCAGGTCGACGGCATGCCCAAAACCTATGGGCAATGGTTTTATTCTGCGAAAGATGACGCGATATATATCCGTTTTCCCCAAGATTATGATAATTTCCAGAATTCCAATCTTTATGTATTTGAATGGAGGCCGATGATGGAAGAGATTGTCCAGGTGCTTAAAAAAACAGACGGAACGTTCGCGTACAGAAGGCTTGCCCACCATCGCATGTATTATGATTCAAATTTAGGGATTACCCCGCAAATTCAGGCTGATCCCACGGGTTCCTATGTACTATTCAACAGCAACTGGGATGGCACCTTAACTAATAATGATGATTCTTCAAGGACTGATGTATTTATGCTTGTGGTTCCGCCGCTTGAACCGAAGAAACCTGTAGAGGAAATCCCGTTGCCAAATCCGGACCAGGTTAACCCCAAGCCACCGCCACCACCGGTTGTGGTTCCTCCTCCGGCAAATCCTACGCAGCAATATAAGGGTAAAAAACCGGTCAAGTTAAAAGGCAAATAATCAGGAACTTGCATGGGATTTTAATATCGGTTAAAATATTACCTGTGTCTTAGAAGTAATAAAATGAAGTTCTGATCTGAATTTTTGAAATTCAGAATTTCGATTTCTATTTATAAGGAATAAGTTTTTATGGAAAAAAAATTTCAGTACCTCGTGGCTCTTTTGATAGCCCTTGTTTTAATCGGTCTAGGGATTGCCTATAGTAAAAAACATAAACAAAAAACTCCTGTTAATCCTGCTCTTTCTGCCGAACAAAATCAGCAGTTTAACGATAAAGTCAGCCAGCTGATGAAAATTGTCAAAGACCCCAAGAGCACCAAAGCGGATGTGGAAGGCGCCTGGTTGGGCATCGGCATTTATTATGAAAGTCTGGGACAAATGGATAAGGAAAAGGAGGCGTTTTTGAAGGCCGCCGAAACTGACCCCAATTCTTATCTGCCGTGGAGCAATTTGGCCACCCTTTATGTTAATACGAAACAGTATGATAAGGCTGCCGAAGCATTTCAGAAGGGCCTCTCCATTAACGATACCGACTCGCAGTTCTGGTTGAAGTGGATTAGCTTTAACCGTTACCAGCTGCAGCAAGGGGATGGGACAATTCGCCGGTTATTTAACGATTCATACAAAGCCACAAACAACAACGATCTGCTTTTACGCCAGGGCGCAAGTTATTTGGAGGAGACGGGAGACATGCCCGGCGCTATCGCCGCCTGGCAGTTTATATTGAAACAAAATCCTAAGGATGCTGCGATAAAGGCCAAAATTTTAGACCTTCAAAAGAAACTCAAGCCGAAAAAATAATATAGCAATTAAAAACTGCTTCGGTTTTGAAGCGGTTTTTTAGTGGAAGATTATTTTCGTTATGGTCAAACAAAATCCGCCTGGTTAATGGTGGATTTGCAAGAGAGATAAACTGGACTCTCTCTAGAGGGAGAGAGTTAAGAGGAATGATTCAAAGGACGTTTTTTGTTATATGAAGCTGGTTTTTGACAAACAATGAAGATTTAGTTATAATAAGCCCAAGTTTGAAATCCTCAGAAATCAAAAACACTAATAAAAAATGGCATTTAATCCTAGTGATCTAAAACGCGCATTGGTGGGCAAAAAAATCATGACCACTGCCAATTGGGAGGAACTGGTGGTGGAAGCGAAAGCGAAAAAGCAGCCGGTAGAGGATCTTTTAGTTGACAAAAAAATCGTGGATGAAGAAAAACTGGCTTCCATCGCCGCTGGTTTTTATGATGCCCAATATGTAGATTTGAAAAAACTTGGTGAACTTAAAAAAGATATTTTGTTATTGGTTCCAGAACCTATAGCGCGACGACACCAGGTCATTGCCTTCGGGCGAGAGGGTAAAAAACTTAATCTGGGCATGTCTGACCCGGATGATTTGCAAACCCGCGACGCGATTAAGAAAAAAACCGATCTTGAAGTAATGCCTTTTTTGATCAGCAAAGGTTCATTGGAATATGGTTTGAAACAATACCATACTAGTTTGGAAGCGGAATTTGCCAAAATTGTTTCCAAGCAGGAAAAAGAAGAGGATAAAGATAAAGACGCATCAGTCGCTGACAAGCTTAAGGAAATGGCGGAAGAAATTCCAGTTGTGCGCGTAGTGGATACGCTTTTAGAATACGCAATTTTCGAAAAAGCCTCTGATATACATATTGAGCCAGAAGAAAAACAAGTGATTGTTCGGTACCGTATTGACGGCGTACTGCATGATGTCATGACTTTGCCGAAAGTGATTCAACCAGCACTCATCGCACGTATCAAGGTTATCAGCAACCTTAAGATCGACGAGCACCGTCTGCCGCAAGACGGCCGGTTTAAAGTTCAAAAAGACAGCTATAATATTTCTTTTCGTGTTTCCACAATTCCCGTATTCGACGGTGAGAAAGTGGTTATGCGTCTTTTGGATGAATCAGCCAAAGCCATGACTTTGGAAGAGTTGGGATTTATTCATCGCAATTACGAATACATCATGCGCAATGTCAAAAAACCCCATGGCGCACTTTTAGTAACTGGTCCTACCGGCAGTGGAAAATCCACGACATTATACTCAGTTTTGTCCATGTTGAATACCAAAAGCGTAAATATTTCCACGATCGAGGATCCAATAGAATACCATTTGGAAGGAATTAACCAAATGCAGGTCAATCCCAAGATTGGTCTGACATTTGCCATGGGACTGCGCGCATTATTGCGGCAAGATCCCAACGTTATCATGATCGGTGAAATCCGCGACGCTGAAACCGCGGAAGAAGCAGTTCACGCCGCGTTAACTGGGCATATCGTGCTTTCCACTATTCACACTAACAATGCCGCCGGAGCCTTGCCCAGGCTCCTTGATATCGGAGTTGAGCCGTATTTGATCGCTTCCACTGTAAATGCCGTGGTCGGCCAGCGTCTCACCCGGAGTATTTGCCAGGATTGCAAGGAAGAATACAAAATCGACAAGACCTACGAGGAGGATTTGAAGAAAGAATACAACATAGAAGGACTTTTGAAGATTATGAGAGATGAAAAATTTGTTGCGGCTAAAACCAAAAGCCTGACTGAGCTGACTTTTTATAAGGGCAAGGGCTGCGATAAATGCGGGCATTCCGGGTATCGCGGGCGAAAAGGAATTTATGAAGTCATGGAAGTCAGTGTGCCGATTCAGGAGTTGATAATGAAGCAGGCCCCGACCAGTCAGATTCAAGATAAGGCGATTGAGGAAGGGATGATTATGATGTGGCAGGATGGTTTTATTAAATGCACTCAGGGCCAAACCACTATAGAAGAAGTGGTGAGAGTCAGTAAAGAATAATATGACAGATTTTGCTTACGTAGCCAGAAACAAAGCGGGAGTGGTTGAAAAAAGCGTCATGTCCGCCATGAATGAGCGAGCCGTGGCTGAAGCGCTGCGGGCGCAGGGTTTGCTGCCGACTTTGATCAAGCCAGTGGGCCGGGCAATTGATATCAACGCCATTTTTAACGCTATCCGCTCTATAAAGCTCTTAGATAAAATAACTTTTATCAAAAATTTAAGCGTGATGATTAAAGCGGGTTTGCCGGTTTCCCGGGCTCTGAGGATTTTGACGGCCCAAACTCCTAATCCGAGGTTTGCGAAAATTATCGCGGACATATCCCGCCAGCTCGAAGGCGGCACGTCATTGGCTGATGCCATGCTCAAACATCCAAAGACTTTTTCCTCAATTTTTATAAGCATGGTCAGAGTTGGTGAAATGTCCGGCAACCTCGAACAAAATTTAAGCTACTTAGCCGAACAGATGCAGCGGGATTATGATCTGATGTCCAAGGCCCGGGGCGCCATGACCTACCCAATTATTATTATGGTGGCCTTGGGCATTGTCGGATTTTTGATGTTTACTTTGGTGCTTCCCAAACTGACTTCGACCTTCGTGGACTTGCATGTGCAATTGCCGTTTATGACGCGAGTCGTGATCGGGATGGTGGATATTTTTGCGCATTATGGAATACTATTGCTCCTGGGCATGTTTCTTGCGATTTTCGGTTTGCTCTACTGGAGAAAAACTGATGGGGGCAAACAAGTCATCCACAAAGCCGTGCTTTACGTCCCGGTTTTCGGGCCCATCGTCATTAAGATAAATTTGGCCAGATTTGTCCGCGTGTTTTCCTCGCTTATAAAAAGCGGCATGTCCATAGTGGAAGCGTTGGAGGTATCCTCAAACGTGGTCGGGAATATTTATTACCAAAAAGTTATCCGGGAAGCCGCTGCCAAAGTAAAAATCGGATCCCCTCTGACCACGGCTTTTAAAAAAGAACCGAAATTGTTTTCAAACCTCGTGATCCAAATGATGGAAGTGGGGGAAGAATCAGGAACCACGGATGTCGTGCTTACCGAGGTTGCCAATTTTTACGAAGCTGAAGTGGATCAGACCATGAAGAATCTGTCTTCGATTTTGGAACCGGTGATTATGATGGTCATCGGCACAGTGGTGGGATTCCTGGCAGTGGCCTTGATTACTCCGATTTACAGCATTACCCAAAGCATTAATTAATTATGCTATAATAAATGCAAATTAACTGGAAAAACTGAAACAAAATATGGGACTGTTTGGCGGAACAAAAATTCAGGCGTTTGGTTTGGATATCTCCGACTCTTCGATCAAAGTCGCGCAGTTAAATTTGCGCGCAGGTCAGCTTCACTCAGCCGTATTTGCCGATGTTCCCCTGCTGGATAAAACCATCAGCAACCACATGATCGTCAATCCGGAACGATTGGCAGGAAATATTTTGAAAGCTTACAACAGCGCCCGCAGTATTGATACCAGATTCGTCGTTTGTTCCGTGCCCGAAGCCAAATCGTTTGTCCGCATTATTCATATTCCGAAGATGGAAGACAAAGAAATCGCCAACGCTATCCCCTTTGAGCTGGAACAGGATATTCCGATTCCAATCGACCAGGTTTATCTGGACTGGCAGATTTTGCACGAGCAGCCGGACAGGTTGGATCTTTTAGTCACTGCTTCATCTAAGGATTACATAGACAGTTTGGTGGAGAGCTTACATATCGCCAAGCTCACGCCGGTTGCCATGGAGATCGGATCGCAAGCCACGGCTCGCGCCTTGATCGGGCCCGAATCTTTAAATAAAAGCGTTTTGATCGTGGATATGGGTGCTACACAAACCAGTTTTATTATCGTTGACCAGGGAGCGTCGCTTTATACTTCCAGTATTCCCACAGCTGGCAATGCTTTTACGGAAAGCGTTGCCCGCAATTTAGGAATTCCTCTGGCCGAGGCGGAAAAGGTAAAAGTTACTCATGGTCTTACTACTTCTCAGGTGGAAAAAGAAGAGGGTTTACGCCAGGCCATCCTCCCGATTTTGGATAGTATTATTGATGAGATAAAAAATGTCGTTCGATTTTTTGAGGAGCATTCCGACACGCATCATACGATCGATACGCTGGTGCTTTGCGGCGGATCTTCCAGGGTTCCGGGACTGATTGAATATGTTTCCACCAGGATTAATTTGGGTTCAGGGAAGAACGCATTAAGTGTCGTACAGGGCAATCCTTGGTCCAATATCGTTAGTAACCCTGCTAAACAAGCAGCCCCCATGGGACGAGAACAAGCTTTGGGCTATTCCACAGCCGTGGGATTGGCTTTGCGAGGAGTTTCTTATGAAGCAGATTAATTTACTTCCGGCAATTGAACAGCGGGAATTAAAACTTCAGTTTTTCGCCCGAAGACTGTCGAACTTTTGGTTTTGGGTCATCGGTAGTGTGATAATTTTCTTTCTTTTGGCTCTGGCCACCAGATTTTATATGGAAGGCATGATCAAAGATACGGAAACCCTGATCGCACAGGATAAAAGTTTACTGGACTCTTCTGATTATAAGGATTTGCAGAATCAGATCTTACTGCTTAATAAAAATATTAAAGAAATAAAAAATCTCCGAGCCCAGCATTATTATTGGTCAGGTGCTTTGGTTCAGCTTAGCAACTTAATACCTCCTGACATGCAACTGAATCAAATGACGTTTGACCGCGCCACGGCTAAAATAGTAATTGCCGGCCAAGCCAAGACTCGCGAAAGCGTGATCGCACTTTGGGCGAATGTTATCAAATCCGATTATTTTAATAACATAAATTTTCCTTTGACCAATTTACAACAAGCCAAAAATTTGGATTTTACCTATACTTTTTACGTAAAACCTGAAAAATTTAAAATCGAATGAAGAATCAAACAAAAATTATCGCCATATCGCTTTTCGGCCTGATCGTTTCATTCGGTTTGGTTCTTTCGGTCGTTAACCCTACTTTGAGCAAGATTGATGAGCTGAACAAAGCAATCCTCATTAAAATAATTGAACAAAAGCAGCTCGAAGAACAAATTACTATTTTTAAAAATTCTCAGCGTGATTTGGCCAGGGCTACCGGTAAACAATCTATTTCCGAAAGTGTCTTAAAGCGGGAAGATTTGCAGCTTGCGATCCAAAAAATTGAAAGTGCGGCCCTGGCGACTAAGGTTTCGGAATCGATGGCTATCGTGGACGAGACTGATCCTTTGAAGAAGGGTAGTGTTGATAAGCAGCTTATCAACGGCAAAAGTTTCATAACGGAAGTTCCTTACACACTTAACGTCAGCTCGGATTTCAGACAGCTTATTGACTTCATGCGTTATATGGAGCATTTGCCGCATTTTACTGAAGTTTCCAGAATATCGCTTCAAGCATCAGGTGGAAGCGCTGATAGCAAGGGGACATTTTCCCATTCAGGTACTATTATCGGCAGCATTGAGTCTGTATTCTTTATACAAAAAAAATGAAATTGTCTTTACCAAAATTTAAATTGCATTTTGGGCTGATAGTAAATTTAATTTTAGCCTTAGTCATTTTGTCTGAAATATATTTTGTATACGCACTATTGTACAGTAATATGAATCCGCAGCCCACCGAGGTAGTGCTTACGAATATTGTAAAAGTGGACCTGAAGGCGTACGCGGATACTTCCGACTTACTTAAATCCATGGATGACTACATGCCAGGTCCGCTGAACTTGCAAAACTCCAACCCGTTTAAATATAGCAATTGATGTCCGGCGTTTTTAAAAAAAACAGTGGGGGGTTTTCTTTGATTGAAATGATTATCGCGATTTTGATCGCGACTCTTTTGATGGGCGCGGTGATTGGTTTATATGCGGCCATGACCCGCACAGTGAAGTCCGGACGCGAGCAGACGATTATCCGAAGCCTGACTTCCCATTATCTGGAAATAGTCAGAAATCTGCCATATAGCCAAATAGGTACTGTGGTGGGAAATCCGAACGGTAGCTTGCCCGACCAAAGTAATCCGATTCAGGTGACCATTGAGGGCACGTTATATAAAATTTATTACTCAGTAACTTATATAGATGATCCGGCTGACGGCACGGCTCTGGCCGGAACCGATCCTGCACCCAATGATTACAAACAAGTTAAAATGTTTATTCAGAACAATACCACTTCGGTTATACGATCTTTTCTTACTTTCGTAACTCCCAAAGGATTGGAAGGGACCAACAACGCCGGCGCTTTGGTGATCAAGGCTATTGATGCTTCGGGCCAGCCTGTGCCCAACGCCGCGGTTCACATTGAAAATTTAGCTCTTAGTCCTAATATAATTCTTGACCGCACCGCTGATTCTACCGGGACCTGGATTGAAGTCGGCTTGCCAGCCAGTGTTAACGGCTATCATATCGTCGTGACCAAGACAGGGTATTCGTCTGACCAAACTTATCCGATTACAGTGGGCAATCCCAATCCGGTTAAACCAGATGCGACGATTGTCACGGGCGGGATTACGCAACTTAGTTTTGCGATTGACCTGCTTAGCAGTTTGACTGTCAAAACTTTAAATAACACCTGTGGAAATTTAAGTGGTGTTAGTTTGAATTTGCGCGGTTCGAAATTGATCGGAACATCGCCCAATGTCTATAAATACAACCAGAATTTGATTTCCACTAGTGGACAAATCGCCTTATCGAATATCGAGTGGGATGTCTATACTCCCACACTTCTGACCGGACAAAGTTTAATGGTGCTGGGTACTTCGCCTATCCAACAGATCAGCGTGCTGCCGAACACGGCACAGACCTTCACTATGATTTTGGGAACACAAACCGCCAATAGTTTGTTAGTGATCGTTAAAGACTCGGCTTCGGGGCTGGCTTTGCAAAACGCCGCAGTTAATCTTCATAAGACAAGCCCTGTTACCGACTTTAATGTAATTACTGGTGGCAGTGTCTGGTCGCAGAAAGACTGGTCAGGGGGTTCCGGACAAGCAAGTTTTACCAATACCACGCGCTATTTTTCGGACGATGGCAACATCGATGTTGCTAGCACTCCGACGGGTGTGCGGCTGAATCGCGTGGCCGGCAATTATGTGGCTTCGGGCCAGCTGATTTCTTCGACATTTGATACTGGAGCGTCATCTAATTTCACCACGATCACATGGGAGCCGACAAGCCAGAATCCGGCAACTTCGCTTAAATTTCAGATAGCCTCAAACAACGATAATACAACTTGGAATTTCTTGGGTCCGGATGGAACTGCCGGGACTTTCTATACCGTATCCGGCAGCAATATCGCCGCCGCGCACAATGGTAACAGGTACGTGCGATATAAAATGATTCTAGCCACGACTAATAATCAGCAAACACCCGTGGCAACAAGCGTGGCGGTAAATTACGTTTCAGGGTGCTTTACTCCGGGACAAGTGATGTTTGGGGGACTGACGGCAGCGGCTGATTATACATTGACTGTGACCCTGACAGGCTACCAGAATTCGGTGGTAAACAATATCAACATTAATGGTAACCAATCGCTGCAGGTGCTACTTAGCCCATAAGCCATGAAACGAATAGCAGATAATATAACCGGCTTTAGTCTTATCGAGGCAATTGTCAGCATTGCAATTTTTTCTCTGATTACTTTAGGGATCGTGGCTTTGGTGCCTTTTATTTTCAGTAGTGCCGACAGCCAAACCAAACTTTTATCCAATAATGATCAGGCGATGCATGTGGCGTTTGGCATCATGAAAGAGCTACGCAACGCTAAAACTTCGGCCAATGGTGCCTACGCCTTCAATACCACCAATGACCAGCAGTTGATTTTTTATTGCAATTGTGGGACTACGGTAGATAGGATAAATTATTATATCCAAAGCGGAGTGCTGAAAAAAGGTATCACCAAACCCACCGGCTCGCCGCCGGTATATAACCTGGGGCAGGAAGTGGTGACGACAATTCAAAACGATGTTTCCAATGGTTCCAATCCTTTATTTTATTATTATAATGATACCTACAATGGGGTTTCCGGAACTGCTTTGGCTCAGCCGGTAAATGTCACTCAAGTAAAATTTATAAAAATCAATTTAAGCATATATAATAAAGGTGGCCGGACCGGTAATACCAATAGCTACACAGTCAGTGCCGGCGGAGCGATTCGGAACTTAAAAAATAACTTAGGAAACTAAATGTTAAAATCCGAGAAAAACCAACGCGGGATTGTCATAATTTATGAAATTGTCATAATATTTATTTTTTCCGTGGTGATGCTCGGAATCATCAGCTATGCTTTATACCAAATTAAGCTCGTCAATTCCATTACCCGCAAAGAACAAGCTTTTCAAATTGCCGAAGCCGGGGCTAACTATTACCAGTGGCATTTGGCACATTTTCCGACCGATTACCAAGATGGTACGGGTGCTGCCGGACCATATGTCCATGATTTTGTGGATAAAAATACGCAGCAGACTATCGGGCAGTATAGCCTTGTGATCACAGCGCCTGTCAATGGTTCGACCATCGTAACTATCCAATCCACGGGTTATACCGTGGCCAACCCCACGCAAACGCGGACTGTGACCGTGCGCTATGGAATTCCATCTCTGGCCAGATACGCTTTTTTGACCAACACTGATGCCTGGATCGGCAGTACAGAAAGTGTTAGCGGCGAATTCCATAGCAATGGCGGAATAAGATTCGATGGTACAGGAAACGCACCTATCAGATCTGCCAAGGTCACATACACTTGCCAACCCTATCATGGCTGCCCCGGTGGTCAAACCCAGCCCGGAATTTGGGGCACTGCTCCGCAATCCACGCAAAATTTCTGGAGCTTTCCCGTGCCAAATGTGGATTTTAGCGGTATCACTTCAAATCTTGCCACTATTAAGACTGGTGCCCAGAGCGCCGGTATTTATCTGCCACCATCCAATGCTCAAGGATACTCGTTGGTTTTTAATTCCAATAACACAGTTTCTGTCTATAAAATTATGTCTCTTCGCGCGACTCCACAAGCGTACGACGTCAACAATGTTGTCCATAATGAGTATTTGGATTATGGCACCGGGGCCGGCGCTCGGGTCAAGCAGGGGTCGGATTATGCTATCCCGGCCAATGGCCTAATCTATATCGAAGACCGTACTTGGGTGGAAGGCACTATAGCAGGACGAGTCTTGGTGGCTGCGGCCAAGCTGCCATACAATGCCACCACTGCTCCAAGTATTTTGATTCCCAATAATATTGTATACACTGCCAAAGACGGCACTGTGGCTTTGGGATTGCTGGCGCAAAAAGATATTCTCGTGACGTATTATGCGCCGACGAATTTGGAAGTCGATGCTGCTATGATTGCGCAGAATGGCAGTGCCCAACGTTATGAATTTGTAGATGGCTCCGGAGCACCCATCAGTGTTCTTAATTCCATCACTATATATGGCGCTACGACCAGCTTCGGCGTCTGGACTTGGAGTTGGGGCGATGGCGTCACTACATATTCAGGTTATACCAATACTAATACTGTTTATGACACTAATTTATTATTCGCCCCTCCGCCTAGTTTTCCACTTGACTCTTCCGGCTATCAGCAGCTTAATTGGACGTCTAATTGATATTTAATTTTTATGAAATTTAAAAAAAGTATTTTGATTGTTATTTTTTGCGCGGGGTTAGGATTTGGTTTGCCGGCTTTCGCTGTCAGAGAACTTCCCAAGAATCAGCCGCTCTTTCTGGCACCCCCGAACATCAAACCGAATTATTCGCATAACATCAATTCACCGCAGAGCCAGTCCAATCTTGATTTACGGGCGCAAACACCGGTGAACCTACCAGAACCGCCGGAGTCCGGAAATCCAAACCCGAGTAATCCTGGTCAAATCGTGCCGTTGTCCGGAGATACATCCGCGCCTTCATCATCGAGTTCTTATTGGATTTTATTATTTATAGGTTTGGCTGGACTGATGACTACCGTGGTTTGGGCTTATCTAAGATTTGCTCGGTAGTCTCAAGTTTTTTGAGGTTTTTCAAGCATTATAAAAGTCCATGGATTGGGCTTTTTTAAGACTTATAGTTCGCTCTTTGGGTTACGAATCGGGGGAATCGGATTAATCTAAAATTGAACTTCATCTTCATTCTGGACAAAATGAGAAAAATATGCAACAATATTGGTCGAAACTCACAGGCACTCCTTCGAATATTGGGGTCAATTGCTGGGTTTATACAAAGCACTCTTAAATGAACAAGCAAATCCTGAAACATGGATGACAAAACTACCCCACGTTTAAATATATCATGGGTCGCTAGCTCAATTGGCAGAGCAGGACGCTCTTAACGTCAAGGTTCTCGGTTCGATTCCGAGGCGACCCACCACAAAAATCTCATCTATCGATGGGATTTTTTGTTGTGTACTTTTTTGACTTAAACCCCAGCTTTATGTTAGATTAAAGCGCTTGAAAAGCTCGTATTATTAGTTGTTTTACGGAGGAAAGAGGTTTCGTCATGAGTGTGAACATCGCGGTCTTGGGAGCTCAATGGGGTGATGAGGGCAAAGGCAAGATCGTTGATCTACTCTCTCCGAACTTTTCGATCGTTGCGCGCTACCAGGGCGGACACAACGCCGGTCATACCATCTGGGTGAACGGCAAGAAGTTCGTGCTCAAGCTGATCCCTTCGGGTATCCTGCATCCAGGCGTGATCTGTGTCCTCGGCAACGGTATGGTGATCGATCCGGATGCGCTGTTCAATGAAGTGATGTTGCTGGCAGATAACGGAGTTGATGTTACTGATCGGATTCTGATCAGTGATCGCGCTCACGTCATTCTGCCGTATCATCGTGATCTCGACTTGCTGGAAGAACAACGGCGCGAAAAGAAGATCGGCACAACAAAACGCGGTATCGGACCGTGTTACGAAGATAAGATCGCTCGTCGCGGAATTCGCATCTGCGACCTGAAGAACTTGTCAGAAGGCAATGAAGCCTTTACAAGGCTGTTCGAAAACATCGTTCGACATAACGCCCAGTACGGTGAGTCGGGGATGGATCCTTCGGCGATGGCGAAGTCATTACGAGAAGCGGCACAGTGGATGCGTCCATTTGTCAGAGATACGTCGAAGTATCTCTACGAGGCCATAGCAGCTGACAAAAGCATCATGTTCGAGGGCGCCCAGGGCACACTACTCGACATCGATCACGGGACCTATCCTTACGTGACTTCTTCCAACGCAACAGCTGGAGGAGTGGCGAATGGATTGGGAATCGGACCGACGTCGATCCATGGAGTGCTGGGCATCGTCAAGGCTTACGCGACTCGCGTTGGTGAAGGACCTATGCCGACTGAACTTCCGAATGAGATCGGGAATCGGATGCGTCAGAAAGGTGAGGAGTTCGGAGCTGTCACTGGCCGGCCGCGTCGTTGCGGCTGGTACGATGTAGTGGCCGTCCGCTACGCGGCTCGAGTCAACGGCTTGGATGCTTTGGGTATCACCAAGTTAGACGTGCTGGACGATTTCGAAGACTTGCAGGTCTGTACGGCGTATCGATACGAAGGCAGAACCATTCACGAAATGCCGGCGGATACGACGGAGCTTGCGAAGTGTGAGCCGATCTTGGAATGGATGCCGGGATGGGGTGAATCGACGAGGGGTATTACTGAGTTCGAAAATCTCCCCAGTCGCGCTCAGATATACATTCGTCGACTCGCCGCATGCAGTGGAGTCCCGGCCAAGATCATCGGTAACGGTCAGGATCGGAATGACTTTATCGTCCGGAAAGACGTGGATGTACCGGTTCTGAACTGGATGAACGAGCTCTCACGTGGGACTTAACGGTTTTCTATTATATAGAGAGCCGTTTTCTTTTTGCCAAAAATATTTGCTAGGGTTAATAAATTAGGCTAAAATACCGCAATCAGATTTAGTTTCAGACCTTCCCATCGTTGGCGTGACACATAAAGCACTTCCAGAGGCCTACACGTTCGACGACGTTTCATTTAAACCTGCTCTCAGCGATGTGCTGCCGAGCGAAACGAAAACAAGAACTAGGTTTTCCACGCCGATAGTTACCAAATGTCGTTCTTACGGCATTTGGTGTTTTTTTTGGGCAAAAAAAGACCCACCGTGCATAATGCTAGGGTGGGGTGACTTGTTCTGTCGGCGAAGCCGGAAGATGAGCGAGCTGGAAAGGGACATGAAGGGTCGTCCAGCTTGCTGTTTCAATGATGGCGTTGATGCCATTATTGTCAACGTTGACGACTGTCCCTGTCCGAGGCTTACGAAAGGAGTAGGTGTGAGAACCGTCGTCATAGCCTTCGACTACAATCCGGGTCTCGGCGCGCAGCTTGCGAGCGTCCTCGCGACTCATTGGCTTTGGGCCACGTCGTGTAGCCGCGCCAGCTCGCGGACACGCTCGTCGCCACTGAGCTCGTTGAGATTCGGAGCCGGAATGGTCGGTCTCGATCCCAGCTCGTCCCCGTCGGAAGTTACGCGCGGCGGCAGTTGATCTCGATGTTTCTCTCGATTCCTTTCGAGAGCAAGCCAAGTATCCTGGGTCATAGAACCTCCTAATAAATAAAGTATATTCCAATTTGGATAAAAAAACAAAGACCCTTTCGGGTCATTTGGTTAGGGCTATGATTTGATTGAAATCGTCCCCCGGATCAGCCTTATTTTTTCGAAGAAATCCGCAGTTAAGGCATTTATGTAAAATTGTGTACTCGCCGTGATTTTGTTCAAACCCAATGGGTTCCATAAGTCCTTGGCATATTTCTTTCCGATCACCCGGATTTATATCCACGTGCTTGCTATACAAACACTTCGGACAATGATTGGTGTAACCAGTACCCATAACTTTAAATCCGCAATGTCCGCAAGTAAAATTTTCTTTACGCCTCTGGAATAGTTTCATACTTTCGTCAGTTTTTTGGAAATTGATCCCACAAATAATCTTATCGCAGGGCGATTTTCTTTTTCGTAATTAAAGGGAACACCAATAAGTGCTTTGCATTTAGTACAAACCAGAGGTTTTCTATTAGAAATGTTTAAATCGATTCGATCAAAATATAATCTTTTGAATATTCCGGGACCATCTTTTTGATAATTAAAAAGATAATGATTGCATTTGGCGCAATAGATTTTAAAAAGACGGGAATACCCGCCTCGCTTTCTTCTATATTTATCTTTAATCAATTGCATAAGTTTTATGGTGCGTCCGGAGGGAATCGAACCCCCAATAACGGTTCCGAAGACCGTTGTGATATCCGTTTCACCACGGACGCTTATATCTCAGGGTATTATAGCCTTGAAAAGGATACTTTTCAATGCTAAGCTTGTGGCATGAACGGCAAGGAAGACAAGATATTAAATGTTGAGGAATTATCCAAGTTTTTCGGCGTGTCGAACCAGACTATCTGGCGCTGGTGCAAATCGGGGAAATTACCGGCATTCAAGATCGGCAGTCAGTGGAAAATCCGCCAATCGGACATCAATAAGATTATCAATCAAAAATTGACTAAAAAAAATGACGCAAAAAACCTCCCTCTCTTCTAACCTATTTCTATTTTTCGGGGAAGACGATTTTTCGTGCAAGCGAAAGATCGATCATTGGAAAGCCGAATTTGCCAAAAAATATTCAGCTGAAGCGGTTACCGTTATTCAGGCTGGGGAGCTATCCGAGTTAGATATTGTTAAAAGCTTGCAGACCCATCTTACTCCTTCTCTGTTCACCACTAAAAAGCTGATTATTATCCGGGACGGTTTGCCCACTAAAGCTGCGCACACACAGTTGGCGGATTATTTGCTGAATAATCTAGATATGATTCCCAAGGATTTTTTTGTGATTTTTTGGCAAAGTCAGAAGCCGGATGGTCGGCTGGGATTTACCAAAAAATTTACAGCCAAGGTCAAAGTCGAGGAATTCGAATTGCCTCACGGAGCGATGTTAAACGCCTGGATCACAGCCATGGCTAAAACCTTGGGAGTTACGATAACTGCCGCTGCGGCAGACAAATTAGCTTTATTTTTGGGACGGGATTTATTTGAGGAAAAAAAAGCCGGGGGGCGGGTGATTGAGCGCAAGGAAGCATTTGATTTGTGGCAGGTTTATTCCGAGTTGCTGAAATTGTCTACCATCACCAGTAATATCGATGTCAGGGAAGTGAACCAATTAGTAAAGCCTAAACTTCCGGATTCAGTTTTTGCCTTAACAGAACAGGTGGTAGCGAAAAATCAGAAAGGTGCTTTTCAGGCTTTGGAAAATTTTCTGGCCAACCAGACTGTAGAGGAAAAAATTTCCATGATCAAAATCGTGGCTCTGCTTTCGGAGCAGTTGCGCAGCCTGTTGGTTGTCTCCCTTCTTTCGAAAGAAGGAATGGACAATGAGCAGATCGCGGAAAAGTTGGGATGGACTTCTGGCAGGGTTTTTATTACAGCCAGGAATGTACGAAATATCACCTTACCTAAACTCCAGCTGCTACTGTCTAACTTACAAGCTATTGATTACCGGATAAAAAGTTCTGATACCAATCAAAAACTTGATCTGGATTTATTTTTAGCTCAGGCGACCAGTTAATTAATTTGCAAAAAATTCCCCGCTTATTCAGCGGGGGATTTTTACTCTCTGGAGTTACTGCTTGATCCGCCTTTGCGGCCGGCGCGTTTAGCTTTTTCTCGATCATTTGCGAAATTTCCTGGATTGTTTTTTTTACCCTGAGATTTACCACCTTTGCGTCCTGCTTCGGCGTGTCCCTTGGAATCACCATACCAAGCCATATTTACTCCTTTCTAAGGTTAAAAATCTGGTACATGTAGCTTAAGCTTCCAGGACGCAAAAATCTATCAACTCTTTTTCTAAATTTTTCACACTCAAGAGAGGGAAGTTTGTTTGATTAACTTATAATTGTGGATTGGTGCCAAGCAAATCCTATATGTTAGAATACGCATATGGATATTTTAGCGCACGGTCTTTGGACTAACATCATGTATAAAGTGATTCCGGCGACTAAAGCCAATAAGAAAACGACTTATTGGGGAATTTTTTTTGGAATTTTTCCTGACCTATGGGCGTTTACTCCAGTTTTCGTCTATATTTTTTACAATTGGATTTTTCACGGCCAAAAGTTTCATTTTGCTAGGCCTGAAGATGGCGGTATTATTCCGCTCAGCAGTCTCACGCATCATTTATATAGCCTTTCACACAGCCTGGTAATTTGGGCGGTGGTCTTTATTATTGTCTGGCTGATCATAAAAAACGTGCCCTGGGTTTTGTTGGGCTGGGCTCTGCATATTTGCATAGATATTTTTAGCCACTCGAGTAAGTTTTATCCCACGCCATTTTTATTTCCAGTCTCATCCTTTCACATCGACGGCTATCCGTGGAGTCATCCGATTTTCATGATTGTCAATTACACTGCTTTGGTCCTGCTCTATGTATTCGTTATTCCAAAAATATCAAAACGAACACTTGGTTGATTTAATATCTTCCGTTAGTTCTGATAATTCTGTTGCTTAAAGTGCTGTCGGTCTTCATATAGCTAACGGTAGCTTTAGGTAGGGGCGGGTCGCATAAAAATTGTTTTTTCGTTCATTTCTGATATAATTCAGATCATAAGAGAAGCTTTTGAAACAAACTTACAGGCGCGGCCGGGGAATAGAAAAATACGATATTAGACAAATCAATAATTTCATACATTAAAGAAGCCAAAAAAATTGGACTTCTTGATAATGAAATTATTCAGAATCTAAAACTTGCAGGATGGGACGATGCGGTTTTGAACGAAGTAATTATCTACTTGGATTCAAATCGCAGAAACGAACTTAAGAATT
>WNFI01311410.1_pt1 | contig 29298 bp, 27 predicted proteins | sample 5400471 | NCBI WGS metagenome assembly WNFI01 (sample SAMN13153348, study PRJNA577476) | soil metagenome | isolation source: 100 cm saprolite on Douglas fir-dominated hillslope | place: USA:California | collected 2013-09-17
GGGAGGCCCAGGCGCGCGAGCGAACCGTCAAGCGCGCTCATCAGGCGGCGCGGAGAGGTTCGGCCTGGAAAGGGAAGGAATTTCGATGCTATCACCGCGTGGGTGGGACCGGCGCGCAAGCAGTCACCCACGACGCGCTCCGAGAAATAGATCTCAGCCGTGTCGATCATGCAGGGGCCGGCATCATGAACGGTCCTGTACGTTTCCAACACGGCCTCACGATCGGCACGCCGCCACTTGTTCGTGCCTATGCCCAAGGGCAGCACATCGATGCCGGTTTGACCCAAGGGGCGCGTATCATGATCTGCGGGCATCGCTGGACCTCTCACAAGGCGAAAGCGCCGTTTGCTGGTTGTGAATAAGCGTCCAAGAGTGACCCCTCCAGCGCTAGGCAGATCAATAGTTTAGCTTGCCAATCGGCGTCGGGACCCCCCGCCGATTAACAGAGGCGAACGTCGACGAAGCGACGAAGCTATTGCAGACCTGCCCGGAACGGCAAAGCCCGCATGCGTGCGAAATTTGATCCTAGTCTGGATCGGCGGGCGGTCAGCGGACAATACGGCTGGTGGCAGGGCAATGAAGAGCTTGGTCTAGAAGCCTTCGATTCGCTTGCTGACTCCGGCGCTAATTATAATCGCCTGATATCGGATGATCGTGCTGATCCGATCAGTGGATCGATCGGTCTTCGATCTTCCGTTTGCGAAATTTCACCGATCAACAGCACTGGAAAGCACGCGCGAGATGATTCCGACGCTGCTTCCCTACAAAAATGAAACTTTAAGATTCTCGATCAAGATTGAACCATAAGGTTCGTACTTTGCGCCGTCCATAATTCCAGATCTTGTGTGCACGGCGTGAGTTATAGGAAATCAAATCGCCGCTCTTGAGAATGTAGGGCGTCTTGTCGACCTCGACAGTAAGTACGCCGGCCGTTTCGACGACATGATGCTGTGATGCCCGCACTACAAGTTCCTCGCCTGAGTCAGGCTCACTGGCGATAAGATCTGACATGGTAATTCCCAGCGCGCTGGCAATCACGATCAAAGATCCGATGGACGGTGATGCCTTACCCCGTTCGACAAGGCTGAGCATGGATACGCTCAATTTCGTACTCTCGGCGAGTACCTGAAGCGTCATATTCCTTCGCTGCCTGACTTCGCGGATGCGTTCCCCGATCGCGACAAGCGTGCTGGCGGTCGCTTCCGCTACGTCGTCTGGCAGCTCGGGGGAAAATTCGATGGTCACCAAAATTATCCTTCTGTTTCTCTGACCACTGCAGCCAAACTGCACTCAATTACCCGCAACCGTCATTACCCATCAATCGGTCGGAATGCTATTGCCCATTCCAAAAATTTTGATACAGTTAAACAAATTCGAGTGTGAATAAAAGAGCAATTCGATGGCTACTCAGCTTGCCAACTCTGCGCGCGTTGTCGACAGCGCCATGGGATGCCCAGAAATACCGATCATTGTTGGTCCTGGCAACGCCAGGGTTGTGATGTGGCCTGGAAACGATGCGCAATTCCGGACGCTTCAGATCATCACCCTGGAGCGCGGTGCCCGTACAATACGCCTCGATCACGGCAGCGATGCTGTCTATTACGTGATGAGCGGTGCTGGTTCGATCGCCGATTTGGGGTCAAAAGAAGTCTTCCCTTTGGTCGAAGGAGCGATGGTGCACATCGATGCGGGCGATGCCTATCAGTTCATGGCGAACGATGATCAAGACATGAAAGTTCTGGGCGGTCCGTGTCCAGCCGACGAGAGGCTTTACGCTGATTTGGCTTTTTCAGAAGGAAAATAGCAAATGGCGATCCGAATATTTCATCGCGATCACCCCACTTTGAGGTTGCCGTTGATTTCCAAGGATGCGCGCTTCGTGGTTTGGCCTGGAGTCGGCGCCTGGAACGCTAACATGAATTATGTCGTGCTGGAGCCGGGGGAAGCCAACGTTCCTCATATCCACTCCATTTCCGAGGACACGATCTTCATTCTGGAGGGGAAGGGAACGATACGAGACTATACCAACAATCTTGAATTGCCGTTCCATGCTGGTTGCGCCGTGCACGTACCGGTTGGTGTCAAGCATGCGGTCGCGGCAGATCAGGGCGTGACCGTGGTCAGTGTCGGCGGGCCCAGCCCGGCTGACGTGCCGCTGCTCAAGGCCGTTGGGGCGCTTGCTTCAGACGCGGCGGCTCCGAAATGATCGAGCAAGCTAGATATGCGGATGCGAGGTTTCGACGGACCTTCATTTTTGGTTTCGTTGCTGATGGTTGGGTGATCATGCCTTTATAAGCGACCGAATAAAGCGGCAATGAACGTCAACCAGGAGCGGTTTATGAAGATTGTGGATCTGTCTCATTTGATGAATGTGCATACGCCGGGCTGGGTCGGATATGCCGGCAACCAAATGTACTATGCGCAGAATCTGCAGACCAAAATGATCGTCGCACAGCGCATCGATACAGCCCTCCATGTCGGAACCCATATCGATGGCGCGATGCATGGCACCGATGGCATGGGCGATATGGCGTCTTATCCCCTCGATTTCCTTGTTGGGCCAGGCGCTGTCGTCGATGTCTCCAAGCATATGGACGATTGGGCCGTGATCACGCCGGAGATGATCGAGCAGGCGCCTGTCGAGGTTCGTGACGGAGATATTATGATCATTCACACCGGCTGGCATCGCTATTGGGAAGGCCAACCCGAGCAGGACCTGGTTCGATATTTTTGTATGCATCCCGGTGGAAAAATCGAACTGCTCGAATGGATGCTCAAGAAGAAAATCAAGTGGTTCGGGATCGATTGCGGGTCCGGCGATCACTCGATGAATACGTCCATTCGTCTGATGAGGCCTGATCTTGCGAAGCGCTTCGAGGCTCGTGTTGGAAAGACCTGCGAAGAGTTTTTCGGTGAGTACAACTATGTTCACAAGAAGTCGGGCCGTCACATCGCTGAAGACATGTTTCCCTTCCATTCATATGCATTTCAGGAGGGGCTGATCCACGCCGAGAATATCGGTGGAGATATTGAGAAGATGTTGAATCAGCGCGCCGTCATAGGAGCGTTTCCCTGGCGCTATGAAGGTCTTGAGGCGTGCCCTTGCCGGATCGTCTGCTTCCAGGGCATGGACGAGGCGGTTGAGGCCGTCGGGGACGTTGCAAATGCAGTGCTGGGTTCGCGCCGCATCGCCGCAGGGCAAAGCATGGGGGGCCCGGACGGCCGCTAAATCTTCCGCCCGTAACCGCACGCCCGGTTTGGGCGCGTCAGTCTGGTTTAGAGCTTATGAAGCCGGCATCGTTCAAATATTTCAAGCCAGCCAGTGTTTCCGAGGCGCTCGTTCTGCTGTCGGAAAATCAGGATGACTGCAAGATTCTGGCCGGTGGGCAGAGCTTGGTTCCCGCGATGAACTTTCGCCTGCTGCGGCCTTCGATTCTGATCGATATCAATGAGTTGAAGGAACTGTCTTCCGTTCAAGAGAAAGACCAAAGCGTTTCGATTGGTGCTTTGACGCGCCATGCCACGTTTCATCGAGGTATCGTTGCGGGTCCGCTTGGTCATCTCCTGACCAAGGTTGTGCGGCACATCGCGCACTTTCCGATCAGGCAGCGAGGTACGTTCGGAGGCAGTCTTGCTCATGCCGATCCGGCCGCGGAATGGTGCCTCGTTGCAACGACGCTGGGAGCGGAGATCGCTGCCAAAAGCAGTCGCGGTGAACGGATCATCCCTAGCCACGAATTCTTCAAGGGAACATTTACGACGGATCTGGCCGCGGATGAGATCCTTTCGGAAATACGTTTGCCCTTGATGGCGGACGATTGGCGGACGGGATTTAATGAGTATTCCCGCCGGGCTGGCGATTTTGCGCTGGGGATGGCCTTGGCTGCACTCCGGATTGAATCCGGTGTAATAAAAGAGGCAAGACTCGGTATTGGCGGTGTATCGGATCGTGCGATCCGGCTCGAAAAGCTGGAGCGCTTGCTTGTTGGCAAGTCTGCCTCGCCGCAGATCTTCGACGCAGTTGCCCAAGAGGCTCGCACTGCGGTTACTCCAACCGCGGATATCCATGCTTCCGCCGAGTATCGCCAGGATCTCATTGCTACGGTCGTCAAGCGCGCGTTGACCGAGGCCGCCGCATGAATTGGATCGGGCGGTCGTTGCCAAGGCTCGAGGACCCGGCACTCTTGAGGGGTTGTGGCAGCTACGTCTCCGATCGCATAGGCGATGCAGCCGCCGTTCGCTTTGTTCGCAGCCCGGTGGCACGCGGCGCGATTCTCGACATCGAAGTTCCGCCGGACGCAACCATCTTCACAGGCCGTGATCTCGCCGATCTCAGGCCGATCCGACCCATTCTCCATCGCCCTGATTACATCCCGATTGGGCAGCCGGTGCTGGCGATTGATCGGGTGGTTTTCACGGGGCAGCCTGTTGCGGTCGTCGTGGCGGACAGTCCAGCTCTCGCCGAGGATCTCGCCGAACAGGTCTTTATAGATATCGCGGCGACTGATCCCGTGCTTGACCTCGACCTTGCTTTGGAACCCGGTGCCGATCCGGTTCACCCGGAGGCGCCCGCCAATGTCCTTGTCGAAGGTCGGATGAAGACCGCCGGTCTTGATAAGGCCTTCGAGGATGCCGCTGAAATCGTTACGCTCGATTTGCGCTCGCATCGCCAATCGGCGGCTCCCATGGAGGCGCGCGCCGGCCTGGCCGAATACCACGCCGGCAGCGGACGGGTGACGCTGACGGCCTCGGTCCAGATGCCGCATATGCTGCGGACCGGTATCGCCGACACGCTTGGTATCGCGGAATCCGATCTGCGCGTCATCGCTCCCGATGTCGGTGGCGGCTTTGGCCAGAAAATGTCGCTGTTTCCGGAATATGTCGTGCTGGTCTGGCTCGCGCGCAAGCTGAAGCGCAACGTCGCGTGGACTGAGGATCGACGGGAGAATTTTCTGGCCTCTGCGCACAGCCGCGATCAGGCTTTCACCATTCGTGCGGCCTTCTCGAAAGAAGGCAGGCTGCTCGGCCTGGATGCGGATCTGCGTTCGAATGTCGGAGCATTTTCCTGCTATCCGGTCTCCTGCGGCGTCGAGCCGCTGATGGCGTTTGCCGAATTGCCGGGCCCGTATGATTTTAGCGAATACGCCGCTCGTTCCCGTGGCGTGACGACAAACACCTGCATGATGGCGCCGTATCGCGGCGTTGCACGTCCGATGCTGACCTTCACCATGGAACGGCTGATGGATGTTGCGGCGAAAAGGCTGGGAATCGATTCGGTCGAAATTCGCCGCCGCAATCTGATCGACAGCTTTCCGCATCGGTCGCCAACCGGCCTTGTCTACGACGAAGGTTCCTACAAGCAGGCCATGGAGGTGGCTGTCCAGAGAATGGACATTCCCGCTTTCAGGATCCGGCAAACCGAGATGCGCGCCAAGGGGCGCTACATCGGGCTTGGTATTTCCGTGTTCAGCGAGCGTACCGGATATGGCACGCCCGCCTACGCGGCACGTGGCATGGACATCGTACCAGGTTACGAGATCGTTGATTGCATCATGGACCCGTCCGGCAATGTCGATCTGCGTATCGGATCATCGCCGCACGGCCAGGGTTTGAAGACCAGTCTCGCCCAACTCGTGTCGGACGAATTGGGCGTTGATGTGCAAAAGATCCGGGTCGTTTCCGGAGATACGGATGCGACTCCCTATGGGTGGGGTACGTTCGCCAGCCGATCGATGGTGATTGCCGGAGGCGCGTCAAAACTGGCGGCGGCAAAAGTTGCCGGGAAGCTGAAGGTGATCGCGGCGCAGTTGCTGGATGCGACCCCTGATGCCGTCAGCTTGAAGGACGGCTGGGCCCGGGTCACCAATACCAACAAGGCGATTGAGATCGGTGAGCTGGCACGGGCCGCATATCACCAGAGCCACCGCTTCCCCGGTCAGTCCGCGGGGCTCCAGGAGAATGCGTTCTATGACCCGCCGGGCACTTTCTCCAACGCCTGCCATTTTGCCGTCGTTGAAGTTGACATTGAAACCGGTGGCGTGAGGATCGAACGATTTCTGGTCGTGGAAGACGCGGGCGTGCTGATCAACCCGATGATCGTCGATGGTCAAATTGCCGGTGGCGTCGCCCAGGGAATCGCCAACGCCCTGTTGGAGGAGATGATCTACGACGAGACCGGCAATCTGTTGACGGCATCCTTTGCCGATTATCTGCTTCCGACGGTCGCCGAGATTCCGGAAATCGAGATCCTTCATCTGGAAACGGTTTCACCCGAAAGCGTAACGCACGCGAAGGGCGTGGGAGAAGGCGGTGCCATCGGCGCGCCCGCCGCCATTGTCAATGCAATCGTCGATGCGCTCTCGCCGTTCGGGATCGAGATCTTCGAGATTCCCGCCACCCCCCAGCGTATCCGCGAACACTTGCGCAATGCGGGAGCGGCCGTCCATGCTGGATAAGATCAACATCACCCTCGACGTCAACGGCCGCGAACATGACATCTCGGTCGAGCCGCGCCGTACGCTGGTCGACGTGCTGCGCGACGACTGCCACCTGACAGGTACGCATATCGGATGTGAACATGGCGTCTGCGGCGCCTGCACGATCCTCGTCGACGACAAGCCAATTCGTTCGTGCTTGATGTTTGGCGTTCAAGCCGAAGGCAAGAAAATTCGTACCGTCGAAGGCCTCGCCAGCGGCGATACGTTGCATCCCCTGCAGAAAGCATTCTGGGAAAACCACGGTCTGCAGTGCGGCTTCTGCACGTCCGGGTTTTTGATGCTCGCAGCCGGTGCGCTGCAGGAAACGCCTGACATGTCCGACGAGGAGATCAAGGAGTTGCTGTCCTCCAATCTCTGTCGCTGCACCGGCTATCAAAACATCGTCAAAGCGGTTCGATTGGCTGCCGCGGAAATGCGATCCGGGACACGCAGATGAACTATATCGGCCATTCGCTGAAACGTCTCGAAGACCGCCCGCTGCTTCTCGGGACTGGCGCGTTTGCTGCCGACGTTAATTGGCCCGACCAGGTTCACATGCGCGTTGTGCGTTCACCCGTCGCCTTCGGCAAGATCATCGGTATTGAAACGACTGAAGCGATCCAACTCGAGGGTGTCGTCGCGGTCTGGACTATCCGGGACGTCGATGATTTGCCGCCGATCGATTTTCGCCAGATGCGCGCAGAGGGTCTTGTTCCCTATCGGCAATGGATTCTCGCTCGCGATTACGTGCGCTATGTCGGCGAACCCGTTGCCGTCGTGTTCGCCTCTGACCCCTATGTTGCTGAAGACGCTGCCGACCTTGTCTTTTGCGATATCGAGGAACTTGACGCGCAACTCGACGCCACCGCCGAGCCGTCGCTATTTATGCCGGACAGCCATCCCGGCCTGTTTTCAGAGCCTGCGGTCATCCGCCGGTCCTATGGTGACATGGACGCAGCATTCAGCCAGGCCCATCGCGTGGTTGAGCTGGAGGTGAAAGTTGGACGCCACACCGGCGTTCCCATGGAGACCCGCGGGGCTCTAGGAATCCTCGATGCGAACAGTGATGTCCTGACCGTCTATGGCGCAGCCAAGGTGCCGCACTACAATCGTGACGCCATTAGCCAAATGTTGGGTCTGGCGCCCGATAAACTTCAGCTTAGCGAAGGCCACGTCGGCGGCGGCTTCGGTATACGCGGCGAACTTTATCCGGAAGACGTGCTGGTCTGTGCCGCAGCATTGCGGCTGCGCCGGCCCATAAAATGGATAGAGGATCGCAAGGAACACTTACTGGCCGCCAATCATTCACGCGATCAGGTCTATCGTCTTCGGGCGGCCGTCGATGTGCGTGGCTTCATTCTCGGCCTCCAGGCAAAGCTTTTCACCGATCAGGGCGCGTATGTGCGCACGCATGGTACGACGGTGACGGATCTGTCTGCTGGATTGCTGCCGGGGCCCTACCTGATTCCCGCTTACTCGGTCGAAGGCCATATTCGTCTCACCAACAAGACTCCTGCAGGTACGTATCGTGCTCCCGGACGGTACGAGTCGACCTTTGCCCGCGAACGCCTGATCGAAACGATCGCAGTGGAACTGGAACTCTCATCGATCGATGTCCGCCGCGTCAACCTTATCCCCGAAAGTGCAATGCCATTCCATCGGGGGATCGAAACACTCGGAACCCATGTCGTCTACGACTCCGGAAAGTATCACGACCTTCTTGAGCGCATGCTTGCTCACCTTGATTACGATCGTTTGCACAAAGAAGCCGCTGCCCGTCGCGCGAAGGGCGAGATGGTCGGTCTGGGTATTGCCTATTTCGTCGAAAAGAGCGGCCTCGGTCCCGATGACCTCGTGCGCATGAGCCTCGACAAGTCAGGAGCAGTAGAGATCGTGACAGGGGTTGCATCCGTCGGTCAGGGGGTTGAGACGGTATTGGCACAAATCTGTGCGGAGACGCTCGATATCCCGATTGAACGCATTACCGTCGTTCACGGCCAGACAGACCGGATCGAGTGCGGCCGCGGCGCCTTCGCTTCACGTGTGACGGTAATGGCGGGCTCAGCCGTGAAGATAGCCTCCGAGGCCCTGCGCGATCGCGCCGTGGAAGTGGCCGCAGACTTTCTTCAGGCCTCGCCCGACAAGCTTCGCTTGGTCGATGGCACGGTGACCGTGCGCGAAGGAGGCGCTTCGATACGCCTCGGTGATATTGCCAGCCAGCTTGCAGAGACGGGCGGCTTGAACAGCGAGGGTTGGTTCCGCGCCGACCATATGACCTATCCTTATGGCATTCATTTCGCGCAAGTGAAGGTCGATCCGCTGACATGTGGCATCGGCATCGAAAGATATATGGTTGCCTATGATGTGGGACGGGCAATCAATCCCATGCTGGTCCAGGGACAAATCGCAGGCGGCGTGGCGCAGGGTATCGGCGGAGCGTTGCTCGAAGAGTTTGTCTACGATGAACAGGGCCAGCCTCTTGCGACGAGTCTCGCCGACTACCTGATGCCGACCTGTCACGAAGTGCCTGACGTCGAGGTTTTGATCCGCGAAGACTCTCCGAGCCCGCTGAATCCACTTGGCGTGAAGGGAGCAGGGGAGGGTGGGATAACGGGCGTGGGCGCGGCGCTTGCCTCTGCGATCGATGCGGCTTTGCAGCAACCGGGTGCGGTCGATCGGCTTCCAATTACGCCTGACCGCTTGCACCGCATCTTACATCGGCGGCATGGATAGTTCTGATCACTGAGGCGACTGCAAAAACGGATAGGTAAGCATGCTCCAGGGCCAAGCAGGGTGGAAATGAAACTCCATCAGGAATTTACGATCGCACATCCGCTCGACGAGGTTTGGCGTTTCTTCCGTGACGTCCCGAGGGTTGCGGGCTGCTTGCCGGGCGCCGAATATCTTGGCTCGAAGGATGATGGACAATACCTCGGCAAGGTTTCGGCGAAAGTAGGTCCATTTCAAGCAAGTTTCGAAGGCGAGGCGACCGTTCACTACGACGAAGAGGAAAAGTCAGTCAGGCTCGAAGGCAAGGGCGTCGATCGCAAGGGAGCGAGTCGCGGCAAGATGAGCATGAACTGCCTCTTGTTGCCATCGGGTGATTTAACGGGTGTCGTAGTCGATTCCGATATTCAACTCTCGGGTACCATCGCGCAATTCGGTCGGACTGGCCTCATCTCTGAAGTTGCCAACGCTCTTGTCGCTAATTTCGTGCGCAACGCTGAAGCCGAACTCGGCTCGCATTCAACGGCACCGGGCGCTGACAGCGAAGCCGTGGCGGAAGCATCTAAAGTGAATGCCACCGTTGGCAGCCCCATCGGGGGCTTTGCTTTGTTAGCCCTGCTGATCAAGGGATTGTTCGGATCCTTATTTCGTCGCAGCGAATGAAAGTTTGATTGGGTATGACATCTGACCCATCTGATATTCCGTTAGCGAAATATACCGTGCCGATGGGTTTCGCTGCCCACTATAGCCTCCTGCTGCGCAAATATTGGGCGCGCTATTTTGTGCGCGCTTTGAAACTATTCGTTCGTGGAACGATGTCGTCGCCCTGAGTTTTGGGGTCAACAGGAGAGTCGAGGTCATGCAACAAATATTGAAGAGAAAGTACTGGACCAAATGCGTAGCGGCTGGCGCGGCGATTTCTTGCGGCGCGGTGGCCGCCTACGCCGCCGGCTTCACGCTTCCGGCTCCAGCAAAGATCGCATTTCTCTATTTTGATCAAAAGAATGACGGCGGTTGGACCCAGGCTTTTGACGAGGCGCGTCCAAAAATCGAGAGCGCGGTCGGTATGAAAATTCCGTTCGTGGAAAAGGTGCCGGAAGTTGCCGGCCAGATCAAGCCGGCCGCGGAGCAGTTCATCCAGCGCGGTTACAACGTCATTATCGGAACGGCGTTCGGGTATTCAGACGCATTCAAGGAGTTGTCCGAGAAGTATCCGAAAGTCGCCTTCCTCAATGCTTCAGGCACCACGAACGGTCCCAATCTTGAGTCGTTCTATGGGCGAACCTATGAGAGCCAGTATCTGTGCGGCATGATTGCGGGTGGAATGTCCAAAACCGGCAAGCTTGGCTTCGTCGCGGCGCATCCGATCGGTCCGGTCAATTGGACCATCAACGCCTATGAACTCGGCGCTCAGAAGATGAATCCGAAGGCCACTGTCACGGTGATCTTCACCGGCGCCTGGAACGATCCCGTGAAGGAGCGTGCTGCCGCTTCGGCCCTGGCAGACCAGGGCATCGACGTGATCGGCCAGCACGTCGACACCCCGACACCGCAGATCGTCGCGCAAGAGCGCGGCATTTACGGCACCGGGCATCACCGCGATTTGCGTGAATTCGCGCCGAAGGCGACGCTGTGCTCTTCGGTCTGGACATGGGACAAGTTCCTGTCTCCAGAACTCAAGAAGGTGGAAGCGGGCAGTTGGCAGCCTAATCCTTATGGCGCATTCCCCGGCATCAAGGAGGGCGGCACCGATATCGCTTGTTGCGGTTCAGCGGTATCGAAGGAACTCGCCGACAAGGTGATGGCCGAGCGCGACGCGATCATTGCAGGAAAGCAGATCTTCACCGGGCCGATGAAAGACACCACGGGCAAGGAAGTGCTTGCGGATGGCAAACCGATCGAGGATGGCGGCCTCTGGAAGATGGATTGGTATGTGCCGGGCGTGATCGCGCAGAAGTAACGCTACAGAGACCGGACGTATCGATGGATCTCGCGCTTGAGCTCATCGGAATCAGGAAGACGTTTGACGGCGTCGTCGCACTCGACGGCGCCGTCTTCTCGGCGAAACCTGGTGAAGTTCATGCGCTGCTCGGCGAAAACGGCGCGGGCAAGTCATCGCTGATGAACATCGCGGCAGGCTTTTACGTGCCGGATGCCGGAACCGTCGCCGTTAACGGTGAAATGGTGGCGCTGTCTGGCCCGGCTGACGCGCGCAGTCGTGGGATTGGCATGGTTCACCAGCATTTCAAGCTGGTGAAGCCATTCACCGTTGCGGAAAATATCCTGCTGGCGAATCCGCGGCCGGCGTACCGTTCCGGAATTCAGGACATTCGCGAAAATATTGGTAAGCAGGCGGCTCAACTCGGTTTCGATATCGATCCCGAACGGCGGGTTGGAGATCTCTCGGTCGCCGAGCAACAGCAGGTGGAAATCATCAAGGTGCTGATCGGGGGTACGAGAATTCTCATTCTCGACGAACCGACGGCTGTACTGACCGATGCCGAGGCGGAGCGGCTGCTTGAAATCGTTCGCCGTCTCGCTTGCAGTGGCGTCGCCGTGGTTCTGGTCACCCACAAGCTTCACGAGGTCAAGCGCCACGCCGATGCCGTTACCATCATGCGTGGCGGACGGACCGTGGCCACGCCTGATCCACGCGTTGCCTCGACTGCGGAGTTGACGGAGTTGACCGTAGGACAGACCGTCCCGCTACCCGGCCGAGCCGAGCGCCCGCGGGGGGCGACCCGGCTCAACGTTGGCGCCTTGCACTGCGCGCGCAGTGACGGCCAGGTGATGGTGGCGGATGCCAACTTCTTCGTGCGGGCTGGCGAAATCTATGGTCTTGCCGGCGTCAGCGGCAACGGTCAGGCCGAACTCGCCGAAGCGCTGATTGGCGCGCGCCAGCCGCTCTCCGGCGAGATCTGGTTAGAAGGACCGGGCGATGTCGGACCACTGCCGCCCGCCATTCGCCGCGACGCCGGGCTCGCCGCGATACCCGCCGATCGCTACGCGTTCGCGCTGGCCGGGTCGCTGTCGGTCGCCGACAATTTCACGGTCGCAACCATCAAGTCAGGCAGTTACGGACCACCATGGTTGATCGACCGTGGCGCCATGCGCCGCGACGCCGCCGAGGCCGTCACCGCCTACGATGTGCAGGGTGTTCGCGGCGTCGGGCAGAAGGCAGCCTTGCTATCGGGGGGCAATGCCCAAAAACTGGTGATCGCCCGCGAATTCAGTCGTCAGCCGAGGGTGGTCGTAGCTCACAGCCCAAGCCGTGGGCTTGATGTGCGGGCCTGTGCCGCGGTGCATGAGCGGCTGCTGGCCGCCCGCGACCGTGGAGCTGCAGTAGTGCTCATCAGCGAAGACCTCGACGAAATTCTTGCCCTCTCCGATCGGATCGGGGTCATGACACGGGGGCGGATCGTCGCCGAATTCGACCGGCCCGCTGACCGTCAGGAGATTGGCCGCGCAATGGTGGATCATGCATGATGTCGTGACGATCGTCAGCGAGGATCCGCCCCCGTCGCCAGCGCCGAAGCCATCTCCGCGCCGTGGCATCGGCCGCTTTACGCTGGACATACGCCAGACCATTTCGCCATGGAAGCAGGCCGGCATTCTCGCGGGTTCGCTGGCAATCGGACTGGTCATTTCGGTGGCGATCCTCGACCTTGCCGGCATAGCGCCGCTTGATCTCGCCAGGGAACTCGCGGGCGTGTTCAATGCCGATAGTCTGCGCGCGGTATTGGTACGAGCTGCTCCACTGATCCTGGTGGGACTTGGCGCCGGTCTGGCGTTTCGCATCGGGTTCTGGAACCTCGGTCTGGAGGGCCAGATGATCTTCGGCGGCATCGCGGCGACGGCGGTATCCATCTATGCCATCGGGCCGGAATCAACACGGCTCATCGTCATGGGCGTTGCCGCGTCCCTGGGTGGCATGGTGTGGGTGCTGCTGGCTTACTGGATGAAGGTGCGCTTTCGCGTCAACGAGATCATATCAACGCTGCTGATGAACTACATTGCCTCGTATTTTTTGTTGCACCTGCTTTACGGTGCCTGGCAAGATTCCAAGACGGCGTTTCCGCAATCGAGCCAATATCGGTCCTTCGAGCGTCTTTCAGATATAGGATATGGCATCAACGCCGCGCTTTTGGTCGCCCTGGCTGCGGCTGCGGTGGCGGGATGGGGAGTCCATCTCAGCCGTGCCGGATTCTACATGCGCTTCATCAGCGCCAACTCCAGCATGGCAAAGGTGGTTGGCGTTCCGGTGCGGGCCATCAGCATCGCCGTGGTCGCGATCTCGGGTGTTGCGGCGGGACTTGCGGGTTTCGTCAATGTCGCCAGTCAGGAGGGCCGGCTGACGCAGTCGTTCTTCGATGGGTATGTGTTTTCCGGCGTTCTGATCGCGTTCCTGTCGCGCAACGATCCGATCATCGTGGTGATCGTAGGATTCCTGCTCGCGGTACTGTTCGTGACCGGTCAAACACTGCAGGTATTCTACCAGATTCCCTTCACCATGGTGCAGCTCATCGAAGCAATTATAGTGATCGCTGTGGCGTCATCTGAATTCCTCATCCGCCACCGTATTCGCTGGACCCGCTGAACATGTGCACGGCTTTGATGCAAGACATAGCAAGCGAGCCTTTGAAAGCAGAGCTTTCGAAATGACCGAGTTTCTCGTCAACTGGTTGGCCAACGCCCCGGGCACCGCAGCGCCCTACGCATTCGCGGCTCTCGGCCTGATCATTTCCGAACGTTCCGGAGTTTTGAACCTGACCGCCGAAGGACTGATGCTCGTGGGCGCCGTCGCCGGCCTGGGAGCAAGCCTGACGTTTGGTGGTGACCCGCTGGTCGCGCTTCTGGTCGCAATGCTGGCGGCGAGCCTGGTGTCCTTGCTGTTCGCGGGCCTCGTCGTGATCCTGCGGGTCAATCAGGTGATCGCGGGCCTCTCGATCGTGTTCTTTTGTCAGGGCCTGACCGGCTTGATCGGGACGCTTGCGAATTGGCAGAACCACCCGGTTGCCGGCCTCAACAAAATTGCAATCTGGCCGCTCTCGGAAATTCCCGTCGTTGGCCGGATCCTGTTCGTTCAGGACCCGATCGTCTACCTCGCCATTCCAATCTTCTTTGGGGTTTCGCTTTTCCTGCAAAAGTCGATGCTGGGGTTGAAACTGCGCGCGGTGGGCGAAAATCCCGCGGCCGCTGATGCGGCCGGACTCAACGTGTCGCTGTACCGGATCGGCGCGATCGTTGCGGGCTCGTCGCTGGTAGGACTGGCAGGGGGCTATATCTCCGTCGTCAGTGTCAAGCTTTGGGTCACGGGCATGGTGGGAGGGCGCGGTTGGATTGCGGTGGCTCTCGTGGTGTTCGCGCGATGGGCGCCGTGGCCGGCGCTGGCTGGCGCGTTGCTGTTCGGTTGCATCGAAGGGGTGGTTCCGCGCATTGCCGCGGCCGGAATCCGAGTGCCACAATATCTCATGCTGATGACGCCTTATGTCGCGACGATTGCCGTGATGATGTGGGTGGGCGCGCGCAATCGCGGGTATCTGGGCGAGCCGGGCGCGCTTGGCCAGCCGCATGTGCGGGAAGAACGGCGATAACGGAAATAAATTCGGTTTAGACGTCTAATTTCGCTCAACTCTGCTCTGAGCGTAGCAGGTCAAACAGTCAGGAGCATCATCGCTATGCGCATTCACGTTTATGGCAATCCGCGCGAAGTCACGACTGGATTCGACGATTACCTCGACCCCACGAAGACCGCGGTGGTATCGATTGACATGCATCGCGGCCATCTCGATCCGTCACCCGACTGCCCTTGTCCTGCTCCGCGCGCGCGCGACGTAGTCGCGCCGATCGACGCCTTTCATGATCGCGTTCGGGCGCTCGGTATCCCCATCATTCATGTCCGGTCGGTGCTGCGGCGTGGTGGCGCCGACGATCTCAACGGCATCAGTGCAGCATGGCGGCGTACTTTCCCGCTTCACGTGGGGCCCATTCCGAATAGCGAGGCTCATGCGATAGAAGGGTCGCGCTGGACCGAATTCGTGACGAGGGTCGAACCCGGCGATCTGATTGTCGAAACCAAGCGTCGTCTGTCGGCGTTCTATCCAACCGATCTGGATTTCTTACTGCGCAACATGCGGGTAGAAACCATCGTTCTCAACGGCGGCTTCACCGACTGCTGCGTTCTGAATACCGCCTTTGACGCCAACAATCATAACTACCGGGTAGTCGTCGCCAAGGATCTTGTACGCGGGACAGACGACAATCTGGAAGCGGCGGCCTTGGCGATGGTCTCGTTGCATCTCGGCTTGGTCGTGGACTCCACTGACCTGATCGCGGAATGGGGAAATGGCAAAGCGGCTGGCGTCGCTGCTGCGGACAGGACCGCGAAAATCGCCTGAGGGCATTGCCGAGACCGTTGCAACGAAGTGCGGGGCTACGGCGCCGCCGTTATTCGAGCATGTGGTTGATGCGGAAGACATTCTGTTCGGGATCGAGCAAAACGGCCTGATACCAATTGTAATAGGTCTTATAGGGTGGCTTCACCAATTTCGCGCCTAAGGAGACCGCCTTCGGTGTCAGCCGATCGACCTCGGCCGCGCTGGAGACATCGATGTTGAGCAGGAACTTGATGCCGCTTACTTGCGAGAATTCATCCAGCTTCAACAGGCCGTAAGCGTCCTGTGCATTGAAGCCGAGGCTGCTGCGACCCGTGTCCAGTCCACGAAAAATAGGCGAACGAATTTTCTCGATCTCCGTGAAGCCGAACACATCCATGTAGAACCGGCTCAGAGCGACGATATCCCGCGCAAAGACGTTGACGTAGGATAGCGTCGCCTTGTCCGGGGCCTCGGTCGGAGAACCCGTCATGCTGATTTCCTGGAACCTTCGCCGAACGTCGTCTGCTTGACGAACTTGCTGGTCAGATGATCGCCCGACGACACCGGCTCGTATTTGGCCGGATTGCCTGGTCCCTTACAACTTTCGAGGCATTCGACCATCGCGTCGTAATTCGGCTGATGAAAGAACACCAGGGAAAGCCGCGCGCTGTCACCAGCCTTTTCGCGCGGGGGATTAGCAACGCGATGCAGCGTCGAAGACCACAAGTCATTGGTCCACTGCATCATGAGGTCGCCGATGTTCACGACGAATCCCCCGCCTACGGCCGGGACGTTGACCCATTTTCCAGCCTTGTTGTAGACCTGCAGGCCGCCTGGGCGGTCTTCCGTGCGCACGATGGTCAGACTACCGTAGTCGGAATGCGCGCCGGCGCGTAGTTGGCCGGGCAAGGGCGCCTCGTGCTGATTGGGATATTTGAGCGCGCGAAACATGCTGATGTGGCGATCGATCTTGTCGTCAAAATAAGTTTCCGGCAAATCAAGGCCGAGCGCGAAGATGCGCATCAACATTTTGGAGAGATCGGACATCGCCTGGAAATATTCTTTCCACGACTCCTTGAAATCCGGGATTTGTTCTGACCAGAGATTAGGCGCAAAATGCGGTCCGGCGGCCGGTCCGGTGAAATATGGATCGTCCGGCACGACAACGGGGCCGATCGAAAATGATTCCTTGAGATCGCCGGGAGATTTTTCACCGAGGCTGTAGGAAAGGCCCTCATCGCCGACAGCACTGTAGCCGCGAACCTGATCCTCCTTTGGTCGCTTAAGCGCCATCTTGTCCGAAGCGGGCAAGTCGAAAAAAGTCCGTGCGCTCGCATCGACCCTATCCACCAGCGCGGGAGAGACGCCGTGTCCCGTGATCACCAGAAACCCGATGTCGCGGCAGGCTTGTGCCACCGCCTGGGCCACAGCGTGCTTGCCATCGGCGGAACCGATGCGATAAGGCGAAATATCGATAATCGGGATACTCGTGAGTGTCATGGCTGGTTCCATTGTTTGATGCGTTCTGCAAAGGCGGCAGCACCGCAGTTTTGCGGACTAAGAGCAAGCATGTTCCGTGCCATAACGAGGGTTTTGCCCGCTCATTTTGGCTCAAGGCAACATGGCAGAACGACTTGGTGTCTATCGATCGCGACCACCGACGCGCGAGTAAGCCACGCAAACGCAACCCTCCGCGGGCTGTCCTTTTCGCCGCAGACGAGTTTGGGTTTTCGACAGGGACAGGTGCTTCCGAGTGCTGGCCTATTCGAAAAGGAACATGTTCTTAACGTTTGCTGCTGACATCTCTACGCCTCTGGCGGAAAATGAGCGCGCCAGTGTTGCGCGATGTCGACGCCGCGGCAGAACCATACGCCGTCGAAACCCGCCATGTGCTCCAGCAGCTTAATCAGCCCTCCGGCGCGGCCGGGACGCCCGATCAGGCGGTCGTGCAGTCCGATCGACAGCAGCTTCGGCGATCCCGTTTCACCTTCGGCATAGAGCAGGTCGAAGGCGTTGCGCATATAGGTGAAGAAATCCTGCGCAGTCGAAAAGCCGGAATTCTCGTTGAAGCGGTTGTCGTTGGCCTCATAGGAATAGGGAATGACCAAATGCGGCCCCTGCGCGGCCGCGATCCAATAAGGCAACTCGTCGGCGAGCGAGTCGCGATCATAGAGAAATCCGCCTTCCTCGGCGATCAGGCGGCGCGTGTTCGGCCCTGGGCGCCCGGTCATCCAGCCCAGCGGCCTGGTTCCAGTAAGATCGGTCAGGATTTCGACGGCGCGCTTGATATGCTCCCGCTCGGTGGCTTCATCGACATCCGCGTAGTCGATCCAGCGATAACCGTGGCTGACCATTTCATGTCCGCGCGCTACGCAGGCCTTGGCGAGATAGGGATTCTGCTCCATCGCGCGGGCGACGCCGAGCACGCTGATCGGAACAGAGAAATTGCGGAAGATGTCGAGCAGGCGCCAGGCGCCGCGGCGACTGCCGTATTCGAACACGGATTCCACCAAAGGCGACCTGACGCCGGTCTTGGTAGGGACACCGATATCGTTGAGCATACCCTCGGATACCGGATCGCCGTTCGCCAGCGTTGCTTCGCCGCCACCTTCGACATTGAGATTGAAGTTGACGGCGATGCGCGCGCCGCCGGGCCAGCGGGGATCGGGCGGGATCTCGCCATAGCCGACCAGATCCCGCACGATCATTGGATCGGGCCGGGTTGTGCGTGTGGTGAGAGGCTTGAAGTCGGACATGACGGCTCCTTGCATCAGGCGTGGAGGGGCGTGTTGAAGGCGTCGTAGGCGAAGAACCAGTCGGTCTCGGTCGGGCCATGCATCCAGGTGTTGTCAATCGAGATGCGCTGCACGTCGGCGACGCGTGGGATGCGGATCGCTGCGTAGCGCGCGAATGCAGTGCCGGGATCGTCGAATTCCACAAGGCAACGGCTGAGAATGGCGGCATCCTCGATCGCCATTGAGCCGCCTGCCGCCATGAACGGCCGCACCGGATGGCAGGCGTCGCCCATGAGCACGACACGCCCCATGCTCCAGCAGTCGTTACGCGGGCGGTCATGAATCGGCCATACCGTGATATCCGTCGCGGCTTCCGCCGCCCGTAGCAGATCAGGGTGAAAGCCGTCCAAGGCGGCAATGAATTCGTCGCGGTTGCCGCGTACCGGTGAGCCATCGCCGTCCCAGCGGTCGGCGGGAATGGAGGCCATCACATAGACCTCGTCGCGACGGGCGGTCATGTAGTAGGCGAGCACATGGCGGTCCGGCGCCCACCATTTCGTGCAGTCGCGGATCGGATCGCCTTTGATGCGGTCGGCGGGAAACACGGCACGCGGTGCGATGCGGCCGATGAAGCGCGGCTCCTGAAAGCCCAGCATGATCTCGCGCACCTTCGAACGGATGCCATCGGCGCCGATCGCCAGATCGGCCTCTGCGGTTGCGCCGTTTTCGAATGACAGCGTCAAGCCGTCGGTGATTTCGTCGATCCCTGAAATTTTGTGATCGAACCGGATGGTGCCGGGCGCGAGCGGCTGCTGCAGAAGCTGATGAAGGTCGGCGCGGTGAATATTGACGAACGGGCCACCGAAACGCGCCTCGCGTGCCGCGTCGAACACCAATTCGTACAGGGCCTCGCCGGTATCCCAGGCGCGGCTGAGAAAGGCATCGGGGCGAATGCCTGTTGTCGCCAGCCCGTGCTCGAGGTCGAGCCGGCGCATGACCTTCGCGACGTTGGCGCCCAGGATGATGCCGGCACCGATGCGCGAGAAACTGGGGCTCTGTTCATAGACAGTGACGGAGAAGCCGGCGCGTAGCAGCAGGCCGGCGGCCGTGAGGCCGGCAAGGCCCGCGCCGAGAATCGCGATCCGTGTCGTCCTGTCCATGCCGTCAACCTCAGACTGGTCTGAACCGCCTTGATGCCGAACCCGTTGCCAGTTGTCATCGTGCAAGCTCGAAAGAGGCCACACGATGTCAGGCAATGTCCCGGTCAAGCCATTCGATGTGCCGCGCCACCGAAACCTGCATCGCGCGCTTCGCATCTTTCGGAATGACCGCGTTCCAGAAGGCGCCGTAGATGGCATCATAGTCGAAGGGCCGGACACGCTCCGCGATGGTCTGGACAGCGGCGGCGCCAAGGGGAATGAAATTCGGGTAGGACCGCATGAAGCCGAGATGCTTGCGGTCGGCGACGACCTGTAGCAGATCGCCGGACAACAGTGCACCACAGCCCTCGCATCCCTGAGCCCAGTGCATGATGGTGCCGCCGTCATAATGGCCGCCGGTACGCAGCAGTGTCATGCCCGGTGCGATGTTCTTCGTCTCGCCAGACCACAATTCGAGGCATGGATCGGGGCGCATGATCGATTCCTTGTCCGCCGCGTGCAGATAAATCGGAATGCCGCCGAAAGCCCGGCTCCACTCTACCATGGTCGTGTAGTAATGCGGATGCGAGATCGCGATCGCTTTCAGCCCGCCGACGCCCTTGATCAGCTCAACCATCACCTCGCTGACAAGGCTGACGCAGTCCCAAAGCACATTGCCATCGCCACTCGGCACCAGCAGCGCGCGCTGGTTGATACCGAACACCGGCGCGATGCCGATGCCGATCAGGCCGGCTTCGTCGCGGAATGTCGGCATGTGGCTGCGCTCGAGGCGTTTCAGCGTGGTCCAGGCCTGGCCGCTGGGCGGAACGAATTGACGCTCCTCATCGCAGATGAGGCATGCTGCAGGCGGAGTGGAGGTCGGCGCATATTGGGTGCCGCAAGTGATGCAGATGAATGCGTCCATGACAGTTGCCTTTGTTACCCCAGTTGCCGCGGCGCTTCCTCCGGGGCGAGCAGAGGGACCGCACAGGCGTCGTAGGTGTAGAGCCAGTCGGGATCGGTCGGGCCGCGCAGCCAGGTATTGGCTTCGGAGATGCGCTGCACCTCGTTGGTGCGCGGCATCCGGTTGGCCTCATACCAGCGGAACGGCTCAGTGGGGTCGTCGGTGCCGATCTCGGCAATGCAGCGTGCCAGAATCGCGCCATCCTCGATAGCCATCGCGGCGCCGGAGGCCATATATGGCCGCAGCGGATGACACGCGTCGCCGAGCAGCACCAAGGCGCCGCGGCTCCAGCAGTCGACCGGCTCGCGGTCGAAGATCGGCCATTGCGTAACGCTTGGCGCCGCCGCAACGACTTGCCGCAATTCCGGATGAAAGCCGTCGAACGCAGTGACAAAGGACTCTCGATCACACGGCAGGTACGACTCCGGGACATCCCAGCCGGGCGCCGGCACGCTGCTCACGACGTAGACCTCCTCGCGCGCCTGCGTCATGTAGTAGACCAGGATATGGCTCTTGGGTCCCCACCACTTGGTGCAGGATCGGATCGGCAAACCGTTCAGCAGCGCGGCGGGAAAGATGGCGCGGTGAGCGATGTGTCCACTGAAGCGCGGCTTGTTGGGACCGAGCAGGAATTCACGCAGCTTGGAATTGACGCCATCGGCGCCAATCACGATATCGGCGTCTTCCGTGACGCCGTTCTCGAAGCCAAGCCGCACCGACGTGCCGCGCGCCTCGATCGCCATCAGCCGGTGACCGAACGCCACCGTGCCATGCGCAAGCGCGGATTCCAGAACCGCGTGCAGGTCGCCGCGGTGGACGTTGATATAGGGGCCGCCGTAATGCGCTTCCCGGGCCGGGCCCAGCGGCAGCTCGAACAGCGTCTCGCCGGTGTCCCATTTGCGGCTGACAAAGGCATCCGGCGTCAGTCCGACATCGACCAGCGTCTGCTGGATGCCGAGTCGCCTCATCACCATCATCACATTAGCACTGAGATGAATCCCGGCGCCGATCCGCGAGAAGCCAGGCGCCTGCTCATAAATCTTGACCCTGAAACCGGCGCGCTGCAGCAGGCCGGCGGTGGTCATGCCGCCCAAACCCGCGCCGACAACAGCGATCCGTAAATCACGACGCATCTAGGCTTCCATTTTGGCGCGCTCACTGCCGGTCCGGCGAGGCGTATCGTTCAGCAGCGTCCGCAGAGTGTTGCCGAGAATATCGTCGCGCGCCGCAGGCGAGAGGCCCGGAAGCGTTTCGATGCGGGCCGGCCCCATCGCCTCGAGCATCTCGAACGGGTAATCGGTGCCGTACACCACGCTGTCCGCGCCGACCGTGTCAATCAGGAACGAAAGCGCCCTGCTATTGTGGGTGAGGCTGTCATAGACGAAGGTCGTGAGGAAGTCGGAGGGCTGATGCTTCAGCACCTTGCTGCAGGCCGGATGCTTCGCATAACCGAGATCGAAGCGGCCGATCTGGAACGGCAGGAAGCCGCCGCTATGGGCGAGGCAGATCTTCAGGCCCGGATACTCATCAAGGATGCCGCCGAACATCAGCCGCGCCGCGGCGATCGTGGTGTCGGCCGGGTATGAGATCAGATTGTTGAGAAAGTAGTCGCCGGTCCGGTCGAGACCGACCGGGCGAAGCGGCGGATGCAGGAAGACGAAGATGTTGCGTTCGTGCAACCGTTTCCACAGCGGCCGAAAGTCCCGATGATCGAGGTCGCGGTCGCTGATACTGGTGCCGATCTCCACCGAGCGCATGCCGAGATGATCGACGATGAAGTCGAGCTCCGCGATGGCCAGACCGACATCCTGCATCAGCAGCGTGCCCATGGCCGCGAAGCGCCCGGGATAGGCCTTGATATCGGCCGCCATCGTTTCGTTCTGCAGGCGAACCCAACGCGCGCCATGGAGCGGCGGCAGATCGTCGCCGGCGACGTCGGTCCATGTCGAGACAACCTGGAGGCCGATCCCGGTGGCGTCCATGCCCGGAAGCCGATGCGCGAGATCGCAGAGCTGGTGAAAGAACGGCCGCAACAGCGGGCCGCCGTTAAAGGAGATGCGAGCGTTGCCGTCTGCGTTGCGCTCGAGGCGGACACCGTAATGCGCGCCGTTGCGCTCGGCCTCATCGAGCAGTCTGGGCGACATGTAATGGGCGTGCATATCGACGATTGAAGGCATGGCAGATTCCGACACGGTTATTCCAGCAGCCTCGGCGGTCGGTCAGGAGCCGGCGGCAAGCCGCGCATCTGGCCCGACGGCAGATAGTTCGATAACGAATTACCTTAGAGGCCGTTTCCGCGCTGTCAACCAGCGTGGCGCCTCAGTCGAGATCCGTGGGATCGATCGACGCAAACAATGTTTCGGTGAGGCGACGCAGCAGGTTGACGAGCGTCGCCGTATCGTGATCGCCAAGTGCCGAGACCAATTGCCATTGCGCGGCGACGATCTGCGGGATCACTTCATCGATCAACTTCACGCCCTTCTGCGTGAGCTGGATCTTAAGACTGCGACGGTCGTTTGGCTCAGGAAGTCGCGCCACCAAATGAAGTTGCTCCAGACGGTCGAGCCGGCTGGTCATGCCGGCGCCGCTGAGCATCAGCGATTCCGCGAGCTGCTTGGGTGTCAGCGAAAACGGCAGACCTGCGCGGCGCAACGCGGAGAGCACATCGAAGGTGCCGCGCACCAGTCCATGCCTGGCGATTATCCGGTTGATATAGGGCGTGGTCAGCATATGGGCCTGCGCCAGAGCACCGAACAGCCGCATCGGCGCCGGGTCGAGATCCGGCCTTTCCCGCTGCCATTGCTCGACAATTTGATTGATAGGCACGCGCGCGCCGCCGTCGCCAACGGCGTCATGGGTGCGGCGGGTCTTCGGCATCTTCGCCGCGGGCTTGCTGGCGGATTTGCCGGCTGCCGCAGCGGTCACGCCATGTGTCCAGCGCTTGTTCACCGGTGTTGCCGCGACTGCCGTGCGCGCCGTCTTGTTCGCGGCGGAGTCCGAGGCGGATTTCGCGGCACGGCCCGGAGTTTTTGTCTTGCGCATCGCAGTCTTTGCCATGGCGGAGATTGTCCCGGTGAGCGACATCGATCGAACGATCCGCGCACGTCCGAAGCGACGCTGCGTCACGATGACGTATCGAATATCTTTTGATTGGTGCAGTAGCAATGCCCCGCAACCAAGGCGGAGAAAATTTCACCTGGTTTGTGTGCCTCAAGAACGGCATGCCTAAAAAAAGCGCGAGGGTGTGTCGCAAACGCTCAAAATTTGAGAGGAGGGCAGAATTGACAGCCATTTTGCATCGCAATAGCCTCATCTAGTTCGATAAAGAATAATTTGATATCGAACGAATATCGTCCCGAAGCTGCCTCGTGCTCGCGGAGAGCGTGTTGTCTATTCGTTCGGTCATCACTTATCCGCTGTCGGTGCCGCAACCGGCGGCGTCCGGCCGAACAGGCTTCGTCAACAGCCTTGTCGTCGAGATCGTGACCGACGATGGCCGCTCCGGGTTTGGCGAATCCTATTCGCCGGTATCGCCGCGCGCGACGGCTCGCATCGTTGAGGATGCGCTGGCGCCGGTCCTGCTGGGCGCCGACGAAAGCGATATCGGCGCTCTCTGGCAAAAGATGCGCAATGCGCTGGTCACGCCGGTGGCGGGCGCCGGCGCCGAGGCGGTTTCCGCAGTCGATATCGCGCTGTGGGATCTGCTCGGCCAGAAACTCGGGTCGCCGATCTATGCATTGCTCGCAGGGCATGGCCGTGCCCGTCTTCCGGCCTATGCGTCCTTCATCGGCTGGATTGACGATCAACAGGCCGTAGCCCAGGCCGAGCGCGCGATGCAGTTCGGGTTCAAGCAGTTGAAGGTCAAGCTGTTGCCGCCGCTCAATGCAGCGCTCGCGCGTGTGACCTTGATGCGGCGGACCGTTGGCGAAGGCTTCGGTCTGGTCGCCGATCCCAACGGAACCTTCGACTATGTCGAATCTGTGCAGCTGGCGCGCCGGCTCGCTGAACTTGGCTATCTCTGGCTCGAAGAGCCGATGGATCCGTCCGATCTGGCGGGTCTCGTCCAGCTCAACAAGCACGGCTTCATGCCGCTCGCTGCCGGCGAAAGTGAGTTCGGACCGCGCGGCGCCATCGGCCTCGCGATGGCCGGTGCGATCGGCGTGCTGCAGCCGGACTGCGGGCGCGTGGGCGGCATCACCGGCTTTGCGGGTGCCGTGACAGCGGCGGCGACGCTTGGCGTCCCGTTCGCGCCCCATCATGCCGGCGGCGCTTCCCGGCTTTCGCGTCATGGAGTGCTGCCTGCTGCGCACCGCCCTGCATGACGATCTCACGCGCGCGCCGACGGCCCACCCGTCGCTGCTCGACGGGGACGGCTGCCTTCCGGTGCCGCAAGGGCCGGGCCTTGGCATCGATATCAATCGCGAGACGTTCGCAAGGCTGGCTATTCACTGATAACCTTCCAATCAGATGTCCCAGATGATGGAGACCAGGATGAGCTTCGATATGCGGCGTAGGGATCTTCTTGTCGGCGGCAGCAAGCTTGCGCTGCGCGCGGCGGCGCTGGGGGTCACAGGGTTGGCCGGCGCTGGCATTCCGGCGATGGCGCAGGAAACGACGCTACGGGTGACGCATTTCGGCGGTCCCTATCAAGTCATGAGCGACATCATCGCCAAGCCATTCGAAGCGGCCGGCAAGACCAAGGTAATCTATGACGTCGAGATCTCGCCGAGCGCCATGGCCAAGATCCAGACCCAGAAGAGCGATCCGCCGTTCGACGTGGTGATGGTGTCGCGGGCCTGGGGCCTGCGCGGTCTGAAGGGCGGCTTGCTGGCGGAGGTTAGCCCGTCCGATTTTCCCGAGGCATCGAAATTGTCGCCAGATATCTTTCCTGCCGAGGGATGGGGCGTCGGCACCATCCTCGATACGATCGATCTAATGGTCGATACCAAGCAGATCACCACGCCGGTCACCTCGTGGATGGATCTGTGGCGCGATGACGTGAAGGGCAAGATCATGCTGCCCAGCGCTGTCAATGGTGCGACCGCATTCGGCTTCCTGGCCTGTGTGGTGCACGCCATCGGCGGCGACATGAAGTCTGAAGCGGCGGTCAATGAAGCCTTCGCGCGGCTTAAGGCGCTGAAACCCGCTGTGCGCTCGTTCTATGCCGATGGCGCGCAGGCCAACCTGCTGATCGAGCGTGGCGATATCGCCGTGGCGCCGCAATTCGCCATTCGCATTCACAACAGTTCGCGCGCCGTACCGCAAATCAAGAAGGCCTCGCCCAAGGAAGGTGTGCTCGCCGTTCCCTACGACCTCTGCATTCCCGTCAATGCCAAGAACATTGCGGCATCGAAGGCCTATATCAACTTCACGCTAACCAAGGCGATCCAGGAGGCGATGGTCAGCAGCCTGCTGGTGACGCCGGTCCGGCCCGATGTCGCCATCCCGGCCAATATTGCACAGCTGATCAATGTCGATCCGAAGCTTGTGTTCTTTCAGGATGAGGAATACGCGGCGATCAAGCAGCGTGAATGGCTCGATCGCTACACCCGCGAGGTCCAGAGTTGAACATGACTGTGTTCGATCGCTCCGGAGCACGCGTCGACGAAGCGGCTCCGGAGCTGGTCCTCGACAATATCTGCAAGTCATTCGACGGCCATGTCGCCGTCGATCGCTGCGATCTGGTACTGAAACGCGGCGAGATCGTCGCGTTGCTGGGGGCAAGCGGCTGCGGCAAGTCGACCTTGCTGAATATGATCGCGGGATTCGAAGATCCAGATTACGGCACCATCTCGCTGCACGGCAAGGTAATCAACGCGATCCCGCCCTACCGGCGCAACGTCGCGATGGTGTTCCAGCATTATGCGATGTTCCCGCATCTGACGGTGGCGGACAACATTGCCTACGGCTTGACGGCGCGACGCCGGGACAAAGCCGAAATCGCCGCGCGTGTCGACGAGATGGTCGCGCTGCTGCAACTCGGTGGACTGGAGAAGCGCTATCCGGCGCAGCTCTCCGGTGGCCAGCGCCAGCGCGTCGCGGTGGCGCGTGCGCTCGCGGTGCGGCCGGAGATGCTGCTGCTCGACGAGGCTTTCAGCGCGCTTGATCGCAACCTGCGTGAGGACATGCAGCTCGAACTGTCGCTGCTGCTGCGCCGGCTGATGGTGACCACGGTGCTGGTGACCCACGACCAGCGCGAGGCCTTTGCGCTGGCGGACCGCATCGCAATCATGGAGCGCGGCCGGATCGCGCAGATCGGCACGCCGGAAGATGTCTATCGCAAGCCTGGCAGCAGCTCGGTGCTGCGTTTTCTCGGCACCACCAACAGGTTTACGGGCGAATTGTCGGGCAGCGGAGAGGTATCGATCGTGCCGGGCCTGCTGATAACAGCGCCGCTGACCGGCATCCGCGCGGGAGCTGTGCTGGTCGATATCCGGGCCGAAGACATCGCTGTCTCCCGTGAACCCACGGCGCGGCATCGGACGGCGCCGGCACAGGTCGTGCTGCGAACGTTCCTTGGTTCGCAGGAGCGCATCGTGCTCAAGCTCGACAGTTATCAGGTGGTGATCGATCGTCCGGCACAGGTCGCGCTACGTCAGGAGCCGCTCGCCATCGGACAGCAGGTTTACCTCGAATTCGATCCGGCAAGCTGCCGTCTCTCTGCGGCGGGATAGCATCATGGAACTGCGCAACCGCATGGCTCCGTGGCTATGGTTGACGCCAGCCGGCGCCCTGCTGATCCCGTTTTTCCTGATCCCGATTCTGATCACCGCGCGCAACAGCGTCTATCGCGACGATCCGATGGGCTTTCTAGCACCTGCCTTTACCTTTGCCAGCTACGCCAAAGTGCTGTCGGATTCATATTACCTCGGCGTCTTCGGCAACACGCTGGTTGCCGCGGCAGTCGTGTCATGGATCACGCTGGTGGTGGCCTATCCCTTTGCGTGGCTGCTCGCGCGTTCCAGTGGATCGTCGCGCGGATTCTTGCTTTGGGCAGTTTATCTGCCGATTTATGTCAGCGTTATCATGCGCGTGTTCGGCTGGATGGTGGTCATCGCCGACAGCGGCATGTTGAATCAAGCATTGATGAAAATGCGTCTGATCGATCACCCGGTGCGCATGATCAACGAGATCTCCGGCATGACCATTGGCATGATTCATCGCTATTTGCCGCTGATGATCCTGCCTTTGATGACGTCACTGCAGAAGGTCGATGCTTCCATTTTGCGCGCGTCGTCCAATCTCGGCGGCGGGCGATGGTTCACCTGGTGGCGGGTGGTGATGCCGATTTCGCTGCCCGGCGCAGTCGCCGGCACCCAACTGGTGTTTGCCGGCGTTCTGTCGGACTACGTGATCCCGACCTTGATGGGCACCACCAAGTTCCAGCTGCTGGCACCGGCGATCTATTACGAAGCAACCACCAACGCGGCCTGGGCCTTGTCCGGCGCCATGGCCACCATCGTGATCGTCGCCGTCGCGGCGTTTCTCATCATTGCCAACCTCATTCTAAAGCGCGTCGCGCCTTGGGCCAGCATCTGATGGCCCCCCGTTCGTCACATCTGTCGCCTGGGCTGCCAAGCCGCTTTTTTGCTGCGCTGGCGGTGCTGTTCCTGCTCGGCCCGATCGCGATCGCCGGCATCGTCGCTTTTTCCAGCGGCGACCGGCTGGAATTTCCGATTCCCGGTTTCAGCCTTCGCTGGTTCGCAATTGCGTTGTCGAAGCCGCAATATATTGAGGGGCTGACGGCGTCGGTCATCATCGGCGTCGGCAATGCGATCCTTGCGACCATCGCCGGGACCGGCGCGGCGCTGGCGCTCAATCATTATCGTTTCCGCGGCCGGTCGATCGTCCAGGCACTCGTGATGCTGCCGATCGCGATGCCGGCGATCGTGCTGGGGCTTGGTCTGCTGTTCACGCTGGCGGTCTATGACATGCAGCCCGGCCTGCTCGCCGGCGTGCTGGGCCATGCCGTACTCGGCGTGCCCTATGTCGTCGCCATGGTTACCGCAGCGCTGTCGAATTACGATCGCTCCGTTGAGCGCGCGTCGCTCAATCTTGGTGTCGGTCCCGTCAGGACGTTCTTCAAGATCACACTGCCGCTGATCCGCGGCGGCGTGATTGCCGGCGCGGTCTCCGCATTCCTGATCTCGTTCGACAATATCTCGCTGTCGCTGTTCATCACCCGCGGCGATACGCTGCCGTTGCGGTTGATGCAACAATTGCTGGCCTACGCCGATCCGAGCGTCGCCGCGATCTCCACATTGCTGATGCTTGCGTCGCTCGCGGGAATGCTGCTGCTGCTGGCGCTACGCAAACGCTAGGCAGTGGCCTTCTTACGGTAACCGACCTCAATGATTTCAAGGGTGCGGCCCAGACTACGAATCTGGGGCAGGAGTTCGAATCTCTTCGGGCGGGCCATTTGCTAATGTTGTTAGTAGCGTTTCCATAAGCCATCGCTATTAGGATTGTGATGCGCAAGCGATGTTCCCCCGCGCGCAAAATGCTCTTCAATGGCGAGATAGAGTTTCGTGCGAGTGCTAAATAGTCGGCGCGTGTTTTTACGATTACGCCGCGACCCCGATGATAGACCTTAGCCAAAACTCGAATGACTGCTTCTGGCGCAAAGCGGTCGTTCACCTGGGATATGATTTCGTGCCTTTTCGATAGCTCTCGTTACGACAACCGTGCCGCCGCCTGAGCGGCGTTTTACCTGTGTTTCCAGGTTGCGAGGGCTGCGTTACGGCAACAGACTTCAATGATTTCAATGGCCCAGTGCGACCCACACCCCATCAACGCGCAATACATATCAAGTCGCGGGAGGACTCCTATGGCCAACGTGGTGAAGAAACACACCATCTCTTCCGAGCTGGCACAGAAGAT
>WNFI01033133.1_pt2 | contig 29284 bp, 16 predicted proteins | sample 5400471 | NCBI WGS metagenome assembly WNFI01 (sample SAMN13153348, study PRJNA577476) | soil metagenome | isolation source: 100 cm saprolite on Douglas fir-dominated hillslope | place: USA:California | collected 2013-09-17
GGCGCGGTGGGCACGGACATCGGCACGGTGACGGTGACACAGTCCGGTGGCACGACCTTCCAGAGCACGGTGGACGCGGCGACGATCACGCTCACGAACACGACAGCGGGCAACACAGTGAGCTTTACGGACAACACGAACGCGACCACGGGCCTGACGGTGGGCGCGGGCACGGCGGCGTACAACGTGAGCCTGACGGGCGGGAGCAACACAATTGCTGGCGCGACGACCTTCAACAATACCGGGACGCTGACCCTGGGCAATGGCGGCGACAGCCTCAGCTTTGCGGGCGGCTTGACGGCAAATACGCAGACCAGTGTGTCGATCGATGGCGCGGTCACCACGACCAACCAGGCCATATCGCTGTCGAAAGCCACCACGACTGCGGCTGCAACCGTCAACTCCGGCACCGGCACGATCACCCTTAGCGGCGCCGGCGGCGCGCTGGCTCTTGGCTTGGGCACCTTCACGTCGACGTTCGCCGGCCCGGCGATCAACGTTACCAGCGCGACCACAGTAGCACTTGCGAACCTGACCGCGTCAGGGGTGGGCGGAACCGTGAACATCGGCACCGCCGGCAGCGTTACCGGCGCGGTCACGCAGAACACCGGCAAGATCATCACCGCGGACACGCTGACCGGCAGCACGACAGCCGCGGTGACCCTGGGCAACGCGAACGTCCTCACCAATCTCGGCGCGTTCTCCTCGACCGCCGGTGGCCTGTCGGTCAACGACAGCGCCGGTGGCCTGGCCTTGACGGGCACGGTCAACGGCGGCACGGGGGCCGTGTCGATCACCACCACGGGCGGCGGGCTGAACCTTGGCACTCAAAACGTGAGCGGCGTTGGTGTGTCGCTCAGCGGCGCCGGCATCTCGCACACTTCCGGCACCATCGACGGTGGCTCGGGTACGGTAAGTCTGGCGGGCAACAACAACACGATCGCGCTCGGGACCGACTCGATTACCACCACGAACGCCGGCCCTTCGGCGGTGAGCATCTCGGGGGCCACGACGCTGCAGATCAGCGGCATCACCGCCGGCAGCGGCGGCACGATTACCTTGGATCACAGCAGTACGGGCAGCCAGGTGGCGGCGATTACCGGCTCAGGCGTGAACGTCACCAAGCTGGGCACGGGCACGATGACGTTCGACCAGGCCAATACGTACACCGGCACGACGACGGTCTCCGCAGGCACCCTGAGCGTGACGAATGGCGTCGCCCTGGCCACGGGCAGCTCGCTCGTCGTGAACGGCGGCACGCTGGACATCAACAACGTGACGCTGAACACGCTCACGGCGTTCAACGTGCAGGGCACGGGCGCCGGCGGCGTGGGTGCGCTTACCGGCACGGGCGTGGGTGCGGCCTACGGCGGACCCATCACACTTGATGCGGCGACGACCATCGGCGGCGCGGGCACACTGGCTTTGAGCGGTGCGATCAGCGGCGGCTTCAACCTGACGAAGGTGGGCGCGGGCACGCTGACGTTCTCGGGAACGACAGCGAATACCTATTCGGGCCTGACGACCGTGAGTAACGGCACGTTGAACCTGAACAAGACCGCGACGGTGGACGCCATTGCGGGCAATCTGACGGTCGCGGGCGGCTCGGCGGTCCTGCAGGCGGGCGACCAGATCAACAATGCTTCCAACGTGATCGTGTCAGGCGGCACACTCGACATCGCGACCTTCACCGACACGGTCAACGGCGTGTCGCTGACCAGCGGCAACATCAACGGCTCCAGTGGCGCGCTGACATCGTTGACCAATTTCGACCTTCAGTTGGGATCGGTTAGCGCGATTCTGGCCGGCGCGGTGGGCCTCGACAAGTCCACCGTCGGCACCGTGGCGCTGTCCGGTGCGAACACCTATTCAGGAAACACCACGATCACTGGAGGCGGCACGCTGAAGCTGGGCGCGTCCAACGTCATTCCGTCCGGTGGCGGCAAAGGCAACGTTGTGCTAACCGCCGGAGTGCTGGATCTGAACGGCTTCAACCAGACGGTCAACGGGCTCTCGGGATCCGGGACGGTGGACGATGTCGCGGGCGCCGGCACCTCGACGCTGACGGCGGGCGCCAACAACGCCACCAGCACGTTCGCCGGCACCATCCAGAACACGACCGGATCGGTCGCGCTGGTGAAGACCGGCACGGGCGCGCTCACGCTCTCGGGCACCAACACCTATGGTGGCGGCACGACGATCAGCAGCGGCACGATCATTGTCGCCAACGGCTCGGGCTTGGGCACGGGCACGGCGACCTTGAATGATGCGGGCACGGGCACGAGCAACACGTCGCTGCTCGCGGTCGGCGGCCTCAACAACCCCGGCCTCAATCCGATCGCCAACAACATCGTCGTGGCCAACCTGGGCACGGGCGTCAGCACGATCGGCACGACCGGTGGCGGCACCTTCACGGATTTCAACGGAACTTTGACGCTGAACAGGGCGACCACCCTGAGCGACGGGCTGGCCGGCAACGCAGAGAGAACCTCGTTCAACGGCGCGATCGGCGGCACCGTGGGTACACTCACGATCACGACGACGTCGGCCACCGGCCGGATCACGTTCAGCTCCGCGAACACCTTCACCGGCAATGTTGCCATCACCGGCTCCGGCACAATGCTGCAGACGGATCCGACGCTCGACGAGATTCCGAACGCATCCAATGTCGATGTGGGCGCGGGGACGACTTGGCGGCTGCTCACGGGCAACGCCGCGGTCCAAACCGAGACCATCAACGCGCTGACCGGCTCCGGCACGGTGACCCTGCTCAATCCCGGCAACGGCGGCTTCGGCGCCGTGCTCGCGGTGGGTAGCTCCGGCGGCTCCGGAACTTTCAGCGGGGTCCTCCAGAACCCGACTTCCACGCTCAGCCTGACCAAGCTCGGCGCCGGCACGCAGATCCTCTCGGGGACCAACACCTACACCGGCACGACCACGATCAGCGCGGGCACGCTGGAGCTGCAGGGCGGCGCGGCGATTGCGGACACGGGCGCCGTGAGCATCGCCAACGTGGCCGGCGCGACGCTGGCGGTAACCAATTCGGAGACCATCGGCTCGCTCAGCGGCGGCGGCGGCACGGGCGGCGCGGTGACGATCGCCGCCGGCCAGACGCTGACCACGGGTGATGCGACCAGCACGGCGTTTGCCGGGGTGATTTCGGGCGCGGGGGCATTGACCAAGCAGGGCGCGGGCACCTTCACGCTCTCGGGCACCAATACCTACAGCGGTGCGACGACCATTTCGGCAGGCACGCTCGCGGCGAATTCCAGTGCCGCGCTGGGCAATGGCACTGCGACCAACACGCTGGTGTTCACCGGCGGCACCTTGCTGGCGACGGGCACGATCACTTCGCCCGGCACGCGCGGCGTGACGCTCACGAGCACGGGGATCATCGACACCGCGGCCAATGCCGTGAGCATCGCCGGCGTGGTGACCGGCGCGGGCGGCATCACGAAGAACGGCGCCACCGGGACGCTGACGCTCTCGGGCACCAACACCTATGGCGGCGCGACCGATGTGACCGCGGGGACGCTGCGCGTCACCAACGCCGCGGGTCTGGGCAACACGACCGGTGCGACCACCATCCAGTCGGGTGCGACCCTCGAGCTCAACGGCAACATCAGCGTGGCCGAGAACCTGACGATCAACGGCGGCACGCTCGCGGGCGTGGGTACGCCGACCCTGTCGGGCACGGTGGCCCTCACGGGTGCGAGCAACACGATGGATGTGACTGTCGTGAGCGACATACTCACGGTGAGCGGGGTGGTGAGCGGTGTGCTCGGCAAGGATTTGTTCAAGACCGGTGCGGGCACGCTGGTGCTCTCGGGCGCGAACACTTACGCGGGTAACACCACGATCACGGCGGGCACGCTGTCAGTGACGGTCCCCGCGGCCGCGGGCACCGGCACGATCCATATCCCGGTCGGCGCGACCTTCGACGTGAACGCGACCACGATCGGCAACAACGTCTCGATCGACGGCGGCACGCTCTCAGGCACGGGCACCTCCCAGGTGAACGGCACGGTGGCGCTTACCATCGGGACCGGCACGGTCGCGGGCGCGGGTGCCTTCACGCTCAACAGCACGGTCAACGGCGCGCAGACGCTGGCGATCAACAAGTCGGCGGGCTCGCTCACCTGCAACGACGCGCTCACGGTCAACGCTCTCACCACAAACTCGGCGGCGTATGCCATCGCCCTTCTGGGCACGGGCAACTCGATCACGACCGGCAACACGACCTTCTCCAACACCGGCTCACTGACGCTGGGCAATGGTGGCGATACCTTCAGCTTCGCCGGCGGCTTGACGGCAGACACACAGACCGGCGTGTCGATCGATGGCGCGGTCACCACGACCAGCCAGGCCATATCACTGTCGAAAGCCACCACGACTCTGGCTGCAACCGTCAACTCCGGCACCGGCACGATCACCCTCAGCGGCGCCGGCGGCGTGCTGAATCTGGGCACCGGCACCTTCACCTCGACGTTCGCCGGCCCGGCGATCAACGTTACCAGCGCGACCACGGTAGCGCTTGCGAACCTGACCGCGTCAGGGGTGGGCGGAACCGTGAACATCGGCGCCGCGGGCAACGTCACCGGCGCGGTGACGCAGAACACCGGCACGATCATCACTGCCACGACCTTGACCGGAAGCACGGTGAACACGGTGGCGCTCCCCGAGAACAACCTTATCACGAATCTTGGCCAGTTCACGTCGAGCGGCGGGTTCTCGCTGAATGACTCGACCGCTCTCTCGATCACCGCCCAGCAGACCGCGGGCGCGGGCGATGTGAATCTGGCGTCGACCGGGACGATCAGCGAGGCCGCGGGCGGCTTTGTCACGACGACCGGCAGCCTGATCAGCACATCCTCGGGCGGCGCAACATTCAATCACGCTTCGAACGCGGTCGGCAGCTTCACCGCCACCAACACGACCAGCGGCAACGTGAGCCTGAACAACACGGCGGCGCCGCTGACGATCACGGGCATCAACGAGACCGGCGGCAGCGTTACGGTGACCAACGCCGGCGGCATCACGCTCACCGGCGCGGTCAATGGCGGGACGGGCCTGACCACTCTCACGGCGAACGGCGGCGCACTGACGCTTGCCGCGAACAACGTCAACGGCACGGGCGTCAGCCTCCTCGGCACCGGCGTCACCAGCTCGGCGGGCGGCACGATTGCCGGCGGCACTGGGACGGTGACGATCAATGGCGGCACCGGCGCGATCAATTTGGGCGGCGCGATTACGACATCCAGTGCATCGGTGACCGCCGTCGACATCGGCAACGCGTCGAGCGTTGTGCTGGGCAACGTGACCGCGGCCTCCGGCACGGTGCGCCTGGGCACCGGCGATATCGGCGCGGTGACGCAGAACGGCGCGACAATCATCAATGCCAACACGGTGACGGCGAATTCGACGGGTTCCATTAATCTGGGCAACAACAACACCATCACGAACCTGGGCACGATCACGCGCGGCGGGGCGTTGACGGTGAACGACACAACCGGCGGCTTGACGCTGACGGGTTCGGCGACCACGGGCACGACCACCAACGCGGTGAGCATCACCACGGCGAGCGGTGCGCTCGCACTGGGCACAAACAGCATCACGGGCAACCAGGTGACCCTGCAGGGCGTAGGCGTAACCAGTTCGGCCGGCAGCACGGTGAACGGTACGACGGGCGATGTGCTGATCAACGGCGGCGGCGGGGCGATCGATCTCGCCGGCGACGTCACGACCACGAGCAACACCGCGACGGCGCTGAGGATCCGCAACGCCACCACGGTGGCGACAGCGAACCTGACCACGGGAACCGCAGGAGGCACGACCACCATCGGTATCGGCAACGATGTGACCAACGCGGTGACGCAGACCGGGATCATCACGACCGATACGCTGGCGGGCAGCACCACCAGCACGGTATCGCTGGCGGGCAATAACCTCATTTCGAACCTCGGGGCGTTCAATTCCAACGGCCTGACGTTGAACGATTCGGCCGGCGGCCTGACGGTGACCGGCGCGGTGAACGCCGGCACGGGCCTCGCCTCGATCACGACCGCCACGGGCAATCTTGCGGTGACCACGGGCAGCGTCACGGGCACGGGCGTGAGCCTGACCACGACGACCAGCGGCAACATCGCGCTGGGCGCCAGCGTGAACGCGGGCGCGAACACGGCGACGCTGGTTTCGGCCGGCAACATCAGCCAGGGCGGCGGCACGCTGACCGCGGGCACGCTGACGGGTTCATCGGCAACCTCGACCTCTCTGACGCAGACGAACGCCATCACCAACCTGGGTGCCTTCACCGCGGGCAGCGGTTTCAGCCTCGTGGACGCGGGCGGGCTGACCGTGAACGGCACGCTTACCAGCACCGGCGGCGCGAATTCGATCTCGACGACGGCGGCGCCGCTCGTGATCGGCGCGAACATCAATTCGGCGGGACGGACCCTGGCGCTTACGGGCGTGGGCGTGAACCAGACCACGGGCCAAATCCTCGCCGCGGCGACCACGGTCAACGCCGGCGCGGGCGCGATCTCCCTCACGGGGGCCACCAACGACTTCACCGGCGCGGTCATCCTGAACAACTCCGGCGCGTTCAACGTGGCGGTGACCGATGCCAACGCCATCCTGCTCGGCACCTCGAGCGTCGGTACGGGCACCCTCGACGTGACGGCGAGCACCGGCATCACGCAGAACGGCGCGATCACGCAGGCCACTTCGGCCGGCGCGGCGACCTTCAACGGCGGCGCGGGCGTCATCACCCTCACGCAGGCGAACGATTTCACCGGCATCGTGAACGCGAACAATTCGGGGACCAACGCGATCCAGCTCACCGACGCGAACAACATCATCCTCGGGACCGTCACGGCCGCCGGCCCCGGCAACGTGACGGTGATTTCGACCGCCGGCTCGATCCTCGACGGCAATGTTGGGGCCAACAACATCACGGCGAACCTCGCCACCCTGACCGCCACCGGCGGCGATATCGGTGCGGTCGCGGATCCGCTGGACATCACGGTCAACAGCTTCACGGCCAATGCGCAGAACATTTACCTGTCGCAGACCGGCAGCGTGATGCTCGCCGGCATCATCGCCAGCGGAGATTTCAGCTTCACCGCCCTCAACGGCAGCATCACCACCACGGGCGCGTTCGCCGTCGACGGCAACATGACCCTGGCGGCGACGGGCGAGAACGACATCACCATCTCCAACAACATCACCCACAACAACGCCGCCGCGGGCGCGTTGGTGCTGCAGGCCGGGCGTAACGTGATTCTCAACAACAGTGCGGCCGTGACGGGCACGAGCACCGGCGCTTACACGGTAACGTTCAATTCGGACCGTAATGGGGTGGCCGGCGGCGCGATTGCGCTCAGCGCCGGCACGGCCATCAACAGCAACGGCGGCAGCATCTCGCTGGTCGGCGGGACCACCGCGTCGGGCAATGCGGTGGGTAACGGGGGGAACATAAATGGCATCAATCTCACCGGCGCGACGATCAGCACCGGCACCGGCGCGGGCGTTCTCACCATGAACGGCACGGGCTCCGGCACCGGCGGTTCGAACTCGAATGGAATACTGATCCAGCTCGGCTCGAACGTCACAGTCGACGCCGGCGATATGAACCTGAATGGCACCGGCGGCGGCGGCGGCGGCTCCGGCGAGGTCGGGGTGAATATCGCCAGCGGCAACAGCGTCATCACGACCACCGGCGCGGGTAACATCAACATCATCGGTTTCGGCGGGGGTGCGACCAATGGGATGGGCGTGGCGGTGAACGCCACGGTCCAATCGACCAGCACCGGCAACATCAACCTTACGGGCACCGGCGCCAGCAACGGCGGCTCCGCCAACTCGGGCATTCTGCTGTATGCCGGGAGCACGGTTCAATCGAGCGGTACCGGGCTGATCACCCTGCTCGGCACGGGTGGTGCCGGCACGGGCGCCACCGGCGTCGGCCCCCTCATCAACGCGGGCGTTCTGTTCGATGGTGGCGCCACCCTCAACCCCAACACGATTACTTCTGCGACGGGGAAAATTAATGTTACCGGTGTCGGCGGCGGCACATTCGGACCGGGCCTTGGCTTTTTCGATGCCTATGGCCCCAATGTATCGAGGAATCTGATCCAGTCGACTGGCGCGGCTAACATCAATATCACCGGCACGGGCGTGGGTGGCCGGCCGGGCATCGAATCCGCCGGCGGTGCGGGCACGCTGAACACCATCGGTGGCGCATCGATGACCGGCGATATCCTGCTGCGCAGCTTGGCCGGTACGGGCATGACTTTGCAGACGGCCACGATCAAAACCGCGCAGGACGTGACGCTCAATGCCGTGGGCGGCGGCACCGTCAGCCAGTCCACGGGACCTATCACTGCAGTGGGCCTGCGCCTCCTCAGCGATGCCGCGAGCACCTTCACGCTCAACAGCGCGGCCAACGACATTACGACCCTGGCCGGCGACGTCTTCACGGGCAGCACGGTGACTTTCAAGGATGCGAATACGTTTAGCGTCGGCACGGTGACTTCCAGCGTCGATGGGGCTGTGCCCAACTCGAGTTCGAGCACCGGCCTGAACGTCGGCGCGACGGGAACGCCGGCCGACGCAGTGACACTGACGGCCGGGACCACGATCACCCAGGCCAATGCGATAACGACCGGGACGCTGACGACCACCTCGAACGGCGGCACGACACTTAGCGCCGCGAACCTGGTGGGCGTCTTCAACGCCACCAACACGACCAGCGGCCCCATCAGCCTCACCAACACCGCGGCGCCGCTGACCATCAGTGGCATCAGCCAGGCGGGCGGCGGCGGCGTGACGGTGAGCAATACCGGCGCGATCGCCATCAACGGCACGGTGACCGTGGCCACCGGCACGGGCACCCTGTCGCTCACTGGCCCCGGTGTCACGCAAACCGCCGGCACGATCACGGTCGGTGGCACCACCACGGTCAACGCGGGGGCGGGCGTCATCACACTCACGGGGGCCAGCAACGACTTCACCGGCGCGGTCACCAGCAACGGCACGGTGGTGCAGCTGACCGACGCGAACGCGCTCCTCCTGGGCGCGACCACGGGCAGCACCTCGGTGGCGATCAACGCCGGAGGCAACGTGACGCAAAATGGCGCGACGATCATCAACACGCCGTTGCTCTCGGTGAATACGACCTTGGGCGCGGTCACGCTGACCAACAACAACACCATCACCAACCTGGGTGCGTCGTCGGCCACCACCACCTTCTCGCTCACCGACACGACCGGCGGGCTGGCGCTGACCGGCGCGGTCACCGGCGGCAGCGGCCTTACGACCTTGATCGCGAACGGCGGCGGGGTGCTGGCGCTGGCCGCGAATGGCGTGAGCGGCACCGGCGTGAGCCTGCTCGGCACCGGCATCACCAGTTCGGCGGGCAGCACGATCGCCGGCGGCACCGGGACGGTGACGATCAATGGCGGCGCCGGCGCAATCAATTTGGGCGGGGCGATTACGACGTCCAGCGCATCGGCCATCGCCGTTGACATCGGCAACGCGTCGAGCGTTACGCTGGGCAACGTGACCGCGACCTCCGGCACGGTGCGCCTGGGCACCGGCGATATCGGCGCGGTGACGCAGAACGTCGGCACGATCATCAATGCGGCCACGCTGACCGGCAATTCGACCGGCTCGGTGACGCTGACCAACAACAATACTCTCACGAACCTCGCCGCCTTCACCAGTTCGGGCGGCTTCAGCCTCACCGACCTCGGCGGCCTCAGCATAACCGGCGCAGTGAGCGCGGGCGGCGCGATCACGCTGACGGACACCGGGGCCCTCAATGAGACCACCGGCACGCTTTCGACCACCGGCACGCTGACAACCTCGTCGGTGGGTGGCACATCACTAGGCAACGCCAACACGGTGGGCGCCTTCAACGCCACCAACACGACTTCCGGCGACATCACGCTGGTCAACACCGCCAGCCCGCTGACCATCACGGGCATCAGTGAGACCGGTGGCGGCAACGTGTCGGTGACCAACACCGGTGCGATCACCGTGAGCGCTCCGATCGCGTCGTCGGGCACCACGACGCTCAACTCGATTGGCGGCAGCCTGTCGATCGCGGCCGCGGGGACCATCACGTCCACCGGAGCGGTGAATCTCACGGGTTCCACGGGCATCTCGACCGCTGGCAACGTGACGACGACCAACTCGCTGGTGAATTACAACTCGGCTGTCACCTTGACCGGTCCGGTCGCGGTCAGCGCCGGCAGCGGTGCGGTCACGTTTGCGAGCACGGTCAACGGTCCACAGACGCTGGCGGTGAATTCGACCGGCCTGACGACGTTTACCGGCACGGTTGGAGCCGGTACGGCGCTCACCAGCCTGACAACGAACGCGGGCGGCACGACCGCCATCAACGGCGGGGCGATCAACACCTCGGGAGCTCAGACCTACAATGACGCGGTGACCCTGGGGGCGGACACCATCCTCACAGGCGTGGGCAACACTTTTGCGAGCACGGTCAACTCTTCGGGCGCGAACCGCGCGCTGACCGTGAACGACTCCGGCACGACGACCTTTGATGGCGCGGTGGGTGGGACGCTGGCGCTGTCGAGCCTGACGACCAATGCGGGTGGTGCCACGGATCTCAACGGTGGCGTTGTGATCACCACCGGTGCTCAGACATACAACGACCCGGTCATACTCACCTCAGGCATGACGCTTACCAGCACGGGCGCCGGTGCGATCAACTTCGTCGGCACCGTCAACGGACCGCAGGCCCTGGCGGTGAACACCGCGGGCACGACGACCTTCGGCGGCGTGGTGGGCGGCACCACCGCGCTGACCAGCATCACGACGGACGCGGCCGGCACGACGGCGATCAACGGCGGGGCGATCAACACCTCGGGAGCCCAGACCTACAATGACGCGGTGATACTCGGAGCGGGCACGACCCTCGCCAGCACGGGCTCGGGGGCCATCACCTTCGCCAGCACGCTCAACGGCGCGCAGGCCCTGGCGGTGAATACGGCCGGCGCGACGACCTTCGGCGGCCTCGTCGGCGGCACGACTGCGCTCACGAGCGTGACGACCGACGCGGCGGGCACGACGGCCATCAACGGTGGGGCGGTCACGACCACGGGCGCGCAGACCTACAACGACGCGGTGACGCTCGGGGCGGGCACGACGCTCGCCAGCACGGGCTCGGGGGCCATCACCTTCGCCAGCACGCTCAACGGCGCGCAGGCCCTGGCGGTGAACACGGCGGGCACGACGACCTTCGGCGGCGTGGTGGGCGGCACCACCGCGCTGACCAGCATCACGACGGACGCGGCCGGCACGACGGCGATCAACGGCGGGGCAATCAACACCTCGGGAGCTCAGCTCTACAACGACGCGGTGACGCTCGGGGCGGGCACGACCCTCGCGAGCACGGGCTCCGGGAACGTCACCTTCGTGACATCCGTGAACGGCGCTCAGGCCCTGGCGGTGAATACGGCCGGCGCGACGACCTTCGGCGGCGTGGTGGGCGGCACGACTGCGCTCACGAGCCTGACGACCGACGCCGGCGGCACGACGGCCATCAACGGCGGGGCGGTCACGACCACCGGGACGCAAACCTACAACGATGCGGTGACGCTCAATGCCAACACGACTTTGGCGACGACGAACAGCGCCGTGACCTTCGGCTCGGCCCTGGACTCCTTCGACACGACGCCCCGTGATCTTGTGGTGAACACCGGTAGTGGGCTCATCACCTTGAATGGAACAGTGGGCGCAACATACGCGCTCGGCGCGGTAACGTTTAACAGCGTGGGCGTCAGAATTCTGGGCGGGACCATCACCACCTCAGGTGCGCAGACCTATCTGGGCATAGTATTGCTGGGCGCCAACACCACGCTGAACACGACGAACAGTGCAGTGACATTTGCCTCGACGCTCGACTCCACATCCGCGACGCCCCGTGACATGACGGTGAACGTGGGTACCGGCCCCATCACATTCACCGGTGCGGTGGGTGGGGTGAATGGGGTGGGAGCGATAACGCTGAACAGCACGGGGGCGACGACACTCAGCAGTTCTTTCAACGCAGTCAGCCTGACAACGAATGCGGGTGGCACGACGGCGATCAACGGCGGGGCGGTGACGACGTCCAGCGCGCAGACTTACAATGACGCGGTGACGCTCGGGGCGGGCACGACCCTCGCAAGCACGGGCTCGGGCAACGTGACGCTGGCCAACACGGTCAACGGCGCTCAGACGCTGGCGGTAAACACGGCCGGCACGACGACCTTCGGCGGGGCGGTGGGCGGCACGACTGCGCTCACGAGCCTGACGACCGACGCCGGCGGCACGACGGCCATCAACGGCGGAGCCGTCACCACAACGGGCGCGCAGACCTACGGCGATGCGGTGACGCTCAATGCGAACACGACTTTAGCGACGACGAACAGCCCCGTCACCTTTGGCTCGACGCTGGACTCCTTCAACGCGACGGCGCGGAACCTGACGGTGAACGCCGGCAGCGGGGCCATCACCGCCACCGGGATCATCGGCGGCACGAACCCGCTGGGGGCGGTGGCGCTCAACAGTTCGGGGGTGACGACCCTCGCCAGTGCGGCGACGGCCGCGAGCCTGGTGACCGACGCGCCCGGCACGCTGGCGCTGAATGGCGTCACGACGACCGGGGTGCAGACCTACAATGAGACGGTGGCGGTGAGCCTGGCGGGCACTTACAACACCAATAACAACCCGTTCCAGATCAACGCGCCGCTGACGCTGACGGGCGGGACCACGATCAATGCGGGTTCGGGCGCAATTACCTTCACCAATACGATCAATGGTCCGCAGTCGCTGACGACCAATAGCAGCACCACGACGAACTTCACCAGCCCGGTGGGCACGACCAGCGCGCTGGCCGCGCTGACGACCGGCGCGGGCGGCACGACCCTGATCAACGGCGGGGCGGTGACGGCGGGCGGGACCCAGACCTACAACAACCCGGTGACGCTCGGGCAAAACACCGTGTTGACGGCCTCAACGGCGACTTTCACCGGCACGCTGGCCGGCGGCGCACACACCCTCGTTATTTCGGGCAACGCCGTCTTCGGCGACGCGGCCGCCGACACGGTGACGGGCCTGAGCACACTGAACGTGTCCGGCACCACCTCAATCAACACGGACACAGTGACGACTTCGGGCACCCAGACGTATGCGGGCGGGGTGACGATCGGGGCGAGCACGACGCTGACCACGTCCAACAGTGCGGTAACCCTTGGCTCGACGCTCGACTCCGCGACGGCGCAGAACCTGACGGTGAACGCCGGCAGCGCCGCCATCACCGTCGCGGGTGCGACGAACGGCCTGGGGGCCGTGGTGCTGAACAGCACGGGGGCGACGACCCTCGGCGGCGCGGTGTCGGCGGCCAGCCTGACGACGAACGCGGGCGGCACGACGGCGATCAACGGCGGGTCGGTGACGACGAGCGGGGCCCAGACCTACAACGACGCGGTGACGCTCGGGGCCAACACCACGATCACGGGCGTGGGCAACACCTTCGCAAGCACGGTGAACGGTCCCTTCTCGCTGGTGGTGAGCGACAGCGCCACGACGACCTTCACCGGCGCGGTGGGCACGACTAGCGCGCTCACGAGCCTGACGACCGACGCGGGCGGCACGACGGCGCTCAACGGCGGTACGGTGACGACGACCGGAGTCCAGACTTACAACGACGGGGTGCTGCTCGGGGTGGACACGACGCTCAAGGCTTCCGCGCTCACCTTCAACAGCACCGTCAACACCGATCCCGCTCTTCCGGCCCCCATCGTGCCGCGCAACCTTACGGCGAATGTCTCCGGGGCCACGGTATTCAACGGCCCGGTCGGGCAGATCAGCCGGCTGGGCAATGTGACGGTCGACAGCAGTGGCACGGGCACGACGGAAGTTCACGCGAATTTCAACTCGGCCGGCATCACCTTTAAGGACCCCGTCACCTTCTCCGCCGCCACGCCACTCACGATTGATACCACGGGCGCGCAGGTCTACTCCAGTTCGACGCCGGTCTCGCTGGTCACGGACATGACCTTCAATTCGAGTTTGGCCGCGACTTTCCCGCCTGTGACGACACCGCTTACGCCGCCCCTGGGCATCGACTTCCAGCACGGCGTGAGCGCTGCGGGCCACGTTCTCACGCTGACGGCGCCGGGGGCCACCATCAGCAACGGGGGCGACTTCGGCGCATCGAATGCGCGGCTGAGCCGGATTTCCGCCAACGGCCGCTACATGGTGGTGGTGGGCAACATCTGGAGCGAGGGCAACATTGCCCTGGCCATCGGCCCCGCCAATGACACCTCGGCCAACGATTTCCTGCAGTTCACCGGCGCCGATGGGCACAACACCATGGTGGATTCCGCGAACGGCGAGATCATTCTCGGCACTGGCGCCGCCGGCGGGGCCGTCAAGACGGGCGCGCCGTTGCGTGCGTCAATTTTCAAGAGCAATGTCGGCGATCTGTATCTCTTCGCCAGGAAAGTGACCGTCCAGCCATTCGAGCGACTGGTGGTCAAGAACGGCTCGCTGATTGCCATCGCCGACGGCACGACGCCGGACCTTTTCGGAGTCACGATGAGTAACACGGCGGTTTCAAATTACCTGGTCCTGGTCAGCACCACCAAGGACGCCCAGACCCCGGGCATCTTCCTGCGTTCGCGCGGACCCGCCACCGTCCAGGATTCGAGCACCACCACGAAGCAGGACCAGGGGACCGATCTGATTGGCGGCGCCGTGCTCTTCTTTAACACCAATTACAGCCAGAGTGGCACTTTCCCGACCCGCACGGTGTTTGTCCCCGCACCCGCGCCCGCCGGGACCGCCGGCTTCTTCGACTACACCATCTTTACCGGAAACATCCAGTCGTTCGCCGGATTGCTCACCATTGACATCCGGCCCGATGGCGCCGGGGTGACGAACAATGTGTTTGTGGCCGACCTGCTGGTCACCAATTCCTTCCGGCCCACCCGACCCAACCTGGTCTATCTGGATCTTAGCACCGTGCCGGGAGCTGGCGCGGGCCCGTTCATCGATCCGAGTGCGAATCTATTTGGTCTCACCAGCGAGCTGCCCCTGCGGCAACTGTCTTCGGGTAATGCGGCCCCGCGCACCGTCCTGCAGCAGGCCTTCACGCCGAACGTGCCCCGGGAGGACACGGATACCGCCCCGCCGGAAATCGACCTGTCCCCCGCCGTGCGGGAGCAGTTGCAGGCCCTCGGCATCTACGCCCGCGCCTTGCGGCCGACCGAGCTGAAGTCCCGCAAACTGCGGGCGGGCCTGTTCGTGACGGTTCCGGAACGGGAACGTCCGCGGGATTCCGAATACGAGGTCGCGGACGCCCGGGTCGAGGACCGGGCGGTGCGCGAGGTCATCCGCCTGGCCACGGCCACCGGCCTGCTCGGCGCGGACCAGCACAAACTCGACGATGTCGCCCGTTCGCTGGCGGCGAGCTTTGAGGCCTTCTCGGCGGCGTCCACCAACACGGACGCGAAGGACTTCCGCGCCTGGCTGGAGACGAATCACGAGGCCGACGCGGTGCGGGTGCTGGAGTATGTGAAGACGCTCCAGGAGACCCTGAGGCGGATCGAACTGCTGGGCCTGACCCGGCAGGAACTCGCCAGCTCGAAGGCCCAGATTTACGGCAGCATCCTGCGCGCCCGGCTCAACACCGAACCGGAATTCCTCCGGGCCCTGGTGGAGGGCGCGCCCGCCACCGCCCACGCGTCCCTGCCCAACCCGCCGGCGGGCCGGTCGGACACGGCGGTGGCCATGGCTCCGCCCCAGTGAGATGGAGGCGGGGCTATTTGCCCCGCGAGGCATGGGCTTCGATAATTGAACCCCGCGGGACTGATAGTCCCACCTCCAACAGCCAAGGGGAATCGCCCAAACCCTGACCGGATTCCATTGGCCACGAAAAACAGAAGAACCCGAGGGCGGGCGAAACTCACAAGACGCCTATAGGCGCGCGGAACATCAATCGTGGCGGAATGAGACTCTTTTTGTGACTCTTTGTGGCCAACGCTCTGCTCATTCCGAAATTGGTAACGCGGCCTCACGCGAAGGCTGATCAACGGCCCGGGCGCTTGGGGGCAAGCGCCCCTACCGCCCGATGCTGGAGGCCACCCATGATTCCTCCTTGTGCCTCCGGCCGGAATAGTTATCGAGGGGTCTGCCAATCATGGATACTTCACCGGGCTTCGGACAAGCTGAACAACCAAACCGCCGGCTGGCAGCGGTGATGTTTCTCGATATGGTCGGCTACAGCGCGATGATGTCCAAGGACGAGGCGCGGGCGCTGGCCTGCGTGGGCGAGCTGGAGAAACTCCTGCGGGCCGAGGTGCCGAGGGCCGGGGGGCGTCTGGTCAAGTTTTTGGGCGACGGTTCGATGGCCGAGTTTCCCACCGCCCTGTCGGCCGTGCGCTGCAGCCAGAGCGTCCTGTCGGCGGTCGAGTCCAACAACGCCTGGGTCCCCGCGGAAAAACGCTATTCCGTCCGTATCGGGCTGCATCTTGGCGAGCTTGTGGACCGGGCGGACGATATTTTCAGCAATGCGGTGAACGTCGCCGCGCGCATCCAACCGTTGGCCGATCCGGGTGGCATCGCCATGTCGAGTTTCATCTACTCCCAGATCGAAAACCAATTGGATCTGAAAGGCGTCTATCTCCCGCCGCAGAAGCTGAAGAATATCCCCGAGAAAATGCGCATTTTCCTGGTCGAGCCCGCCGCAGGGGTAACCACCGGCCGGGCCATCCGCCGGCATCGGGCCCTGGCGACCAAAGCCGTTGTTAACGTGGTGGTGGCGGTGCTGGTGGTGCTGGGGTTGTGGCTGGGTTATCGTTATTTTACCGGCCAACACTGAGTCGGAGACGGCCACGCGACGAGGAACCGTGCAGCCGCGTTGGAGCGGAGCGACAACGTGGAGGCAGGCTTAATAAAGCCACGCTTTCGCCTGCGGCTCAAGCGCGGCTACGTCTTTCACTCGAACCCCGCGGGACTGATAGTCCCACCTCCGCCCTCCACTCTTTTGCCTGACGACTGGTCAGGACAAATACCGGGTTGGCAGCAGCCAACAACGGCACACCCTCAACCCAGCATGGCCACGCCCGAAGCCCCCAAGATCATCTTCTCGATGCTCGGCGTCTCGAAGAAAATCGAGCGCAAGGAAATCCTCCGCGACATCTCGCTGTCGTTCTATTACGGCGCGAAGATCGGCGTGCTCGGCCTCAACGGCTCCGGCAAGTCCTCGCTCATGCGCATCCTCGCGGGCCTCGACCCGGACATCGACGGCCGCGTGCATTTCGAACCGGGTTACACCGTCGGCTTCCTGCCGCAGGAGCCGGCGCTCACCGCCGGGGCCACGGTGCGCGCCTGCGTCGAGGAGGGCGTCCGGCACCTGACCGACCTCACGGCGGCCTACGACGCCACTTGGGATGAACTTTCCGAAGCGGCCGATGACAGGGCAAAGGCCGCCATCGGCGACCGGCAGGCGAAGCTGCAGGAGGAGATCGACCGGCTCGGCGCGTGGGATGTCGCACCGCTGGTCGCGGCTGCTGTTGCAAAAGCCGTCCATCCTGCTCCTCGACGAGCCGACGAACCACCTCGACGCCGACAGCGTCAACTGGCTGGAGCAGCACCTCAGCCGCTACGAGGGCACGGTCATCGCCGTGACGCACGACCGTTACTTTCTCGACAACGTCGCCGGCTGGATCCTCGAGCTCGACCACGGGCACGGGCTGCCGTTCAAGGGCAACTACTCGTCGTGGCTGGAGCAGAAACAGGCGCTGTCCGCCATCGCCGAGCGCACCGAGAGCAAGCGGCAGAAGGCGATGGCCCGCGAGCTCGAGTGGATCCGCTCCTCGGCCAAGGCCCGGCAGTCCAAGGGCCAGGCGCGTCTCAACGCCTACGAAGCCATGCTCAAGCAGGACGTCGCCGAGCAGGAGAAGAAATTCGAGATCATCATCCCGCCCGGCCCGCGGCTGGGCACCCTGGTGGTGCAAGCGCAAAAGGTGGCGAAGGGCTACGGCGACCGGCTGCTTTTCGAGAACCTGGAATTCACCCTGCCGCCCGGCGGCATCGTGGGCATCATCGGGCCCAACGGCGCGGGCAAGACGACCCTGTTCAAGCTCATCACCAATCTGGAAAAGCCCGACGCCGGCGCGTTCAAGGTCGGCGACACGGTGAAGCCGGCCTATGTCGAGCAGTCGCGCGACTCGCTCGCGGGGCACAAGACCATCTGGGAGGTCATCAGCGACGGCCAGGAGGTGATGACGCTCGGCCCGCGCGCCGTGAACAGCCGGGCTTATTGCGCGCAGTTCGGCTTCACCGGCGCCGACCAGCAGAAAAAGGTCGGCGTGCTCTCCGGCGGCGAGCGCAACCGCGTGCTGCTGGCCCGCGTGCTCAAAAGCGGCGCCAACCTGCTGCTGCTCGACGAGCCGACCAACGACCTTGACGTGAACTCCATCCGCGCGCTGGAGGAGGCGCTGGAGACCTTCGCCGGTTGCGCGGTCGTCATCTCACACGACCGCTGGTTCCTCGACCGCGTCGCGACGCACATCATGGCCTTCGAGGGCGACAGCTATGTGCATTGGTTCGCGGGCAACTACTCGGCCTACCTCGAGGACTTCAAGAAACGGAAGGGGAAGGACGCGGAACAACCCCATAGGATTAAATACCGTAAATTGACCCGGTGAAAATTTGCTCTCGATCGGGTGAGGACACCGTTGCGGCCTGCTGGCCGCCCGGTGTTTGTCCCCGGTTCTCGCGCGCCATTTGCCGCGAAACCAAGGCAAAGGACGCCGACCAGCCGCACCGGATCAAATACCGCAAGCTGACGCGGTAGACGGCCACGCTACGAGGAACCGTGTAGCCGCGTTGGAGCGGAGCGACAACGTGGTCAGGATTCCAATGCGTTCCAATAGGCCCACCATCTGTCACGGAACTCCCCGCGGCGGGGATCAAGCTCCGGCAAAGCCGGAACGGCCGAGCCGACATACGGCCAGTCTCTGGCCGAGGCCGAGAGTCCGGCACGAACCGGATTCTCCGCGATATAAAACGCCAGGGTGGTGAAGGCATTCGCTCCGGATTCATCGGGACGCAACACATGGTCGTAGGCTTGCTTTTGCAGCCGGCGTGGCGCGAGCACCAGGTTGAGCGCGCGTCTGGCCGCCTTTGACCAGAGCAGTTGATCGGTGTCGGATCCAATTCCCGCAGCCAGGATGTGCAGGTGGTCGGGCATGAGACAGTAGACCGGGATAACCACGCGATATTCGCCGGAGAGCCGGTGCATGATGTCTCGAAAAGCGGCATGAAATCCATCAGTCAGTCAGCCCTGCTGCCGGTCGGCGATGACCATTGTCCAATGGACGAATTGCCGGCTGCGATAGGCTTCGGGAAGAAGCCGTGGCAGATGGCGGCGGGAGAGAGAGCTCACAGGATTAATAAAGCCACGCTTTCGCCTGCGGCTCAAACGCGGCTACGTCTTTCACTCGAAATCGAACAACCGGCCCATGGCGCGGCGGTCCTTCTTGGTCGGCCGGCCCTGGCCCCGTTCGCGGGCGAGCATGTGCTCGAGACCGGCCTGTTTCGCCCGTTCGTATTCGGCGGCGGGGGTGAGGTCGGTCATGAACTCCGGCAGCAGCTTCGCGGCGATACGCGAGCGCGGAAAACCCACGACCTTGAGGGTGCGGGTGACCGCGCCGGCGCGGACGATGATGGTCTCGCCGGCATGGACATCGCGGCCGGGCTTGGCCTCAAGTTCGCCGATGAGCACCTTGCCGGCGCGGCAGGCGGCCGTGGCGAGGGGGCGGGTCTTGAACACGCGCACGCGCCAGAGCCATTTGTCGAGGCGGGTATCATCCATGGGTCAACAGCCTTATACGGGGCGGGACAAAGGGTCGAACGGGAATTGTCGAGCGGGGGATCATTCATGAAAAAAGGGAACGAAACAGGTGAAACTTGGAAAGGTGAAAAATGCCATCCCGGCGGCAGCCCGGCGTCTCGTCGCGCCGTAGGCTTGGCGAAGGCTGAAGCCGGGGATCGGTCATGCAATGAGGCAAATTCATCGCCACGAAAAGACACAAAAACGAAGCATGGCCACAAAAGGCTCAGAAAGCGCAAAACAGTGCTGTAGGATTCTGCGCCTTTTGTGGCCAACGCGGTTTGACACCCTGGCCGCTCCTTGCGCCGGAATAAAAGCTGGCTAGCCTGCTCCCACGTCCATGAAAGTCCGCTGCCTTGTTCTCCTTCTCCTCACTGCCATGACCCTGCCGGCCCAAACCAAACCCGCGTCGCAACACGAATTCGCCACCTTCGGGGGCGGCTGCTTCTGGTGCATGGAGGCCGTGTTCCAGCATGTGCCCGGAGTCATCCACAGCGTCAGCGGCTATTCCGGCGGCCGCACGGACAACCCGACCTACGAGGAAATCTGCGAGCACGGCACGGGCCACGCCGAGGTGATCCAGCTGGAGTTCGATCCGGCGGTCATCAGCTACGAAAAGGTGCTCGAAACCTTTTTCGAGGCGCATGACCCGACGACGCTCAACCGCCAGGGCGCGGACGAGGGCGACCAGTATCGCTCCGTGATTTTCTACCAGAACGGGGAGCAACAGAAGGCCGCGACCCGCGCCAGGCTCGCCGCGCAGGCGCATTACGCCGACCCGATCGTCACGGAGATCGTGCCGTTGAAGAAATTCTGGCCCGCCGAGTCCTACCACCAGAATTACTTCGCGAACAACCCGACCCAGACCTACTGCTCCCTCGTCATCAAGCCGAAGGTCAGGAAGCTGCAGAGCAAGGGCGTGATCACCAAGTAGCGTCCGGGAAGGACTGACTGTAGCGGCGGTCTATGACCGCCGGGCCCAAACGAAACGGCGCTCATGGAGCGCCGCTACAGTTCCGGTCAGCTGGCGACCATCAACCCGACGCCGGCAACACGAACAGCAGCACGGCCAGCAGGTGGCACACGCTGCCGCCGACGAAGCATAGCTGGCGGGGCAGATGGTCGAAACGCGGCAGCCGCCACAGGTAGAAGGCAATGCCCGCGGTGTAGCAGAGCACACCGGCCAGCCCGAGCCAGAGCGCCCCGGGGGGCAGCGTGGCGATGACGGGCTTGATGGCGACCACGGCCAGCACGCCGACCAGCAGATAGGCCACCACGGTGACGGTGCGGTAACGGCCGGAGAACATCAGTTGCAACACGACGCCGGCGGTGCACAGGCCCCACACCACGCCGAAGAGCGACCAGCCCCATGGCCCGCGCATCGAGACGAGCAGGAACGGCGTGGCGGTGCCGGCGATGACGAGGAATACCGCCGCGTGGGTGTATTTGCGCACCATCAGCTTCCATTCCACCTCCTCCCGGCGGTGATAGATGGCGAAGGCGGTGTAGAGCAGCACAAGGGTGACGCCGAAGACCGCAAAGCTGGCCAGATGCCAGGCGCCGCCCTGGAGGGCGGCGAAGGCCACGAGCACGGCGAGGCTGGCTGCGCTGGTGGCGAGGCCGAGACCGTGGGACAGGCCGTGGGCGAAGCGCTCAAGGCGGGTATAGTCGCGGGGCGGGGCGGGCGGCACCACGGGATTCTGCGGTGCGCCCTGGGCCGCGAGCCGGCGGTTGCGGACCAGGTTGTCGGAGGCGGTGTCGCACCACCGGATGAAGCGGCAGGGCCGCGGGCTGGTGAATTCCGCGGGCTCCCACTCGCCGCCGTTCGTGTAGAGCGATCTCGGGAAGATCCAGGTGCTGAAGGCAAAATCGGCGACGGGCAGGGTGAAGAAGCCGGAGATGGCCTCGTTGCAGTCGATCACGGCGTGGTGTCGCAGGTGGAAGCTGTAGACCTTGCGCCAGAACCAGCCTAGGCGCGGGTGCTCGATGAGCACGGCCCATCTCTCGAACGACCAGTGCTCGATGGCGTGGAAGACCTCGTAGAAAACGAGCGAGGTGGCGAGCGCGGCGTAGCCGGAGATGAACCAGGGAAAGGACGGCGCCAGCCATTGCAGCAGCGCGAGCACGGGGGTCAGGATGAGGCCGAAGATGGCCAGGGTGAACCAGGGGAAGAACGACGCCTCGGTCTGGTGCGGCTCGGTGATCGGGTAGATGTTCTCAACGTAGGGGACCTCTTTGCCGCCCGGCGTGCGCCGGCGGCCGATGCGGGTGAGGTTGTGGTGCAGCGTGTGCTGCTTGTAGAAATGGGCGAGGAACGGCACCACCGGCTTGTGCAGCACATAGCGGTGGAAGAAGTATTCCACGAAGCAGTTGAACAGCTTCATGACGAGGAAGGCGGCGGCGAACTTCCAGACGGCGGCGCCCACCTGGACCAGCCAGACACTGGTGGGGGCGCAAAGCCAGAGCAGGCCGTAAAGTCCGGCCAGCGAGAGGACGACCGTGGTGAAGAACAGCGGGAGCGACAGCTCCTCCTCGACGTGCGGAGGGCGGGCAGGGGTGGCGGACATGTTGCGACAGTGTTTGACCTTTCCGGACCCATGGCAAACGCCGAAATGGGCTAATTTTTCCGCCATATTTGAACGGATTGAGGGAGGGGCCGGACCGCCGGGGCGTGTTTTCAAAATCAATCCGTGCTCGAAACCTGTCATTCTGAGCGAAGCGACATCAGCATCCATGGCTGCGGGGGTGGCGGCTGATTCGGACACGTGGATCCTTCGCTATGCTCAGGATGACAATCCCTTTGAAGACACCCCCGGTTGGACTTCCCGCATTTCTGCATACACTGCCGCCATGCCTGAAGACCAAGCTGCCTGCCATGCAAACGGCGCCGAGGTGACCGTGGACTTTGTCCGCCACCGCAACGCGCTGCTCGTGCGCGCCGACCTCGGCCCGCTGTTCACCGACTTCTACCTGCACCTCGCCGACCACAAGCTGCGCCACCCGGGGGGGCCGGCCGCGCTGTTCAAGACCGCGCTGGCGGCCTTCACCCTGCACTGCGCCTCGCGCCCGCAGAACGAGCACCTCGCCTGGACGCTGAATTTCCAGGAGCCGCGGCTGAACCTCTTCCTCGCGGGCGACAACGAGGATTTCACGGTCACGGGCCGGCTCTTCACCGAGAACGTGCGCGAGGCCGCCGACAATGTGTTTTTCAGCGACATCGTGCCGCGCCGCGGGGCCGCAGCGCGCCGCAGCGTGGTGAATTTCCACGGCAGCGACGTGCTGGCGGCCGTGGCGGGCTATTATGCCCGGAGCGAACAGCAGCCCGTCCGCTTCTTCGACCTGGGGGGCGACGACCACGCGATGCTGGTGGCGCATCCGGATTGCGACCTGCCGTGGTTCAGCTCGGTGGACACGGCCGGGGTGCGCCACATCGGCGCGGCCGAGAAGCTCGGGCGGATCCAGAGCCGCAACTACGGCTGGCAGTGCGGCTGCACCCAGCAGAAAATCCTCGGGGCCATTGCGCCGGCGTTTCGCGCCGACCCGGCGGGCGTGTTCGGCGACGGCGAGACCATCCGCGTGGAATGCCCGCGTTGCGCCGCCACCCACACCCTGACCCGCGAGGCGATGGAAGCCTATCTCGCGCAAACGCTCAAGAGTTGACCGCACAGATGGTTTGCGTCGGGCCGGGCCGGGCGGATTGACTCGGGCGAATGCACACCGTCTGGCAGAACATCTGGTCAGGCCTCACCACGGCATCGCCGTTGGACCAGGCCAACCTCTTGCTGGGCATCGCCGGTGTCTGGCTTATGATCCGGCGCAGCCTGTGGGCGTTCCCGGTCGGGCTCGCCGCTGTGACCGTGCAGGGCATTTTGTTTTACCAGACGCATTTCCCTGCGGATGCGACGCTGCAGGTCTACTATTTCGTCCTGCTCGCGTGGGGCTGGTGGCACTGGATCAAGGGCAAGGGCGCCGCGCCAGAGCTGCCCGTCACACGGCTGTCGCCGCGCGGCTGGGCGGTCACACTTGCTGGCTCGGCCCTCGCCACGGTCGTGTGGGCAATTATCGTCGGTCCAATGATGCACGCCGCGATGCCTTGGCGGGACGCGTTCATCGCGATGTTCAGCGTGGCCGCGCAATGGCTGCAGGTGCGCAAAAAGCTCGAGAACTGGCCGCTGTGGGTGGTCGTCAATGTGGTCGCGGTGGCGTCGTATTGGCGCGCCGAGCTTGCCTTCACGGCGCTGCTTTACGCCGTCTTCCTCGGGATGGCCTTTGCCGGCTGGTGGCAGTGGCACAAAGCTTACAAAGCTGCCGCATGAAACGCATCGCTGTCTACGGGCCCGAGTCCACGGGCAAGACGCAGCTCGCGGAAAAGCTCGCCGCGCACTTCGGCGCGCCGCTCGTGGCCGAGTATGCCCGCGAGTTCTGGGACAAGCATGGCGCCATCGCGCTCGGCGACATCCCGGGCATCGCGCGCGAGCAATGGCGGCGGGAAGACGAGGCCGCGGCGAAAGCCGATCGTCTGGTTATCTGCGACACCGAGGCGCTGACGACGGTGCTCTGGAGCGACCTGCTTTACGGGACGTGTCCCGACGACATCCGCCGGGGCGCGGAAAAGCGCGCGAAAAACTACACCCTCTATCTGCTGCTCGACATCGACGTGCCGTTTGAGCCCGACCCGCAGCGGTGCTTTCCCGACCCGGCGGACCGGGGAAAATGCATGCGCATCTGGCGCGGTGCGCTTGAGCGGCGGCAGCTGCCCCACGAGTTGGTCCACGGCAACTGGGCGGAGCGCGAGGCCGCGGCGATCGCGGCGATTCAGAAACTATGAACGACGACTACCTTCAGCGCTTTGGCGGGGTGGGCCGGCTTTACGGCGCGGCGGCACTGCTGCGGCTGCAGGCGGCGCAGGTCTGCATCGTCGGCGTGGGTGGCGTGGGCTCATGGGTGGTCGAGGCGCTGGCCCGCTCGGGGATCGGCGCGCTCACGCTCATCGACCTTGACGACGTCTGCCTGACCAACGTCAACCGCCAGCTGCCCGCGCTCGACGGCAACATCGGCCGGCCCAAGGTGGCCGCGCTCGCCGAGCGGGTGAAGTTGATCAACCCGCATTGCGCGGTCACGACCGTGGGCGAATATTTCACGGCCAGGACGGCGGAGCAGCTGCTGGCGAAGCGCTTCGACTGGGTGGTGGACTGCATCGACCTGATGTCAAACAAGGCCCTGCTCATCGCCGAGTGCACCAGGCGCGGCCAACCCGTGCTCACGGTCGGCTCGGCGGGCGGCAAGCGTGACGCCACGCGGATCGTCGTGACCGATTTTGGCGACGGGCACGGCGACGAGTTGCTGCGGCAGGTGCGCAAGAAGCTGCGGCGCGACCACGGTTTCGCGAAGGGCGAGGGCCACCACTACGGCATCCCGTGCGTGTCCTCGCAGGAGCAGCCGATCTACCCGTGGGCCGATGGCACCTGTTCGATCGAACCGGAGAAGGGCTCGAACCTGAAGCTCGACTGCGCGACCGGCTTCGGCACGGCATCGTTCATCACCGGCGCCTTCGGCTTCGCCGCCGCCGGCGAGGTGGTGCGGCGGATCGCGCTGGGGTAGGGGCCGCGTCGAGTACGAAGCCTCGGCGGTTGCCCTCACCGGCCCGGGCGCTTGGGGGCAAGCGCCCCGGCCTGAAAACAAAAGGTCATTCCGGGCTAAACCAGGGACATCGAGTTGTATTGCAGCTGGGCGTCGGACTAAGCCCGGAATGACAACGATAATGACGAACCGCGCCGAACCCGGTTACAGGAATAACCGCGAGAAATTCTGTTCCACCTGCGCGGCGAGGGTCGCGAGGGGCAGGCCGCGCAGCCCGGCCAGGGCCTCATAGGCGACGGCGATATTCGCGGGGTGGTTGACCGGCGAGCCGTCGGCGGCGGGCGGGAGCGGGAAGCGGTTGCGGTCACCGGGCGGCGGCTTGGTGGGGGCGTCGGTCTCGACCAGCAGGCGTTTCGCCGGAATATGGCGGAAATTGTCCAGGCGGCTGGCATGCCGCGGTTCCAGCAGCTGGATGTTGAAAGAATAGCAGGCGCCGAGGTTGGTGAAGTTCTTGATCATCTCGGCCGGGCCGGCGTAACCGTGGATCAGGAAGCCCCGCGCCGGCCGGGTGGTTTTCTTCAGGACATCGTGCAGCGCGCCCCAGGCCTGCACACAGTGGATGGAGGGCGCGCGGTCCAGCTCGGCGGCCAGGGCCAGCTGCGCGGTGAAGACCTCGGTCTGCTCCGCGAGCGGCGCCACGCGCAGGCCGGCGACGCGGGGGTCGTCCGGCTTGAGTTCGAGCAGCCACCGGTCGAGACCGATCTCGCCGACCCCGGCGCCGGGGTTGGCCACGAGCACGGCCCGCAGTTTTGCGAGCCAGTCCGGCGAGCGATTGCCGCAATCCCAGGGATGGATGCCGAAACTGGGGACAACCCAGCGGTATTCCCGGGCGAGGGCGGCGACGACCGGCCACTCCTCCTCATTGGTACCGTTGACCACCGCGCCCTGCAGGCCGATGGACGCGAGATCCCGGACGAGGGCGGCGCGGTGCGGCGTCAGCTGGTCGAAATGGAAGTGCTGGTGGGCGTCGTAAAGATTCATGCGGGCACGCTGGCGGCGAAGTCGCGGATTTTTGCGCGGACACCACGCAGGCCGTTGAGCCGCGTGGGGGAGAGATTGCGGGCCAGGCCGAGTTCCTCGAGCAAGGCGGGCTCGGTGGCGGCCACCTCGGCCGGCGGGGCGCCGCTGTAGAAATCGCACAGCAGCTTGAGCAGCCCGCGCACGAGCGGAGAATCGGCGTCGCTGCGAAAATGGCAGCAGCCGTCGCGCGTCTCGCCCACAATCCACGCCAGCGACACGCAACCCTTGACGCGGTTGGCCTCGGTGCGCTCGGTGTCGGGCAGCGGCGGGATTTTGCGGGCACGATCGACGATCGCGGCCAGGCGTTCCTGCGCGTCGTCGATGAGAGTGTAGTCGGCGACGAACTGCTGCTGTTTCTCAGCGAGGGTCACGCCCGATAGACTGGCCGGCGGGTGGCGGCTTGCAAGCCGGGCGGCGGCCGCTTGAATCGCCGCATGGTGAATCCTTTCGCCCTCTCGTGGCTCTGGCGGGGCTTCATGGGCCGGAGTGTGACGTTCGCCGTGCTGTTCGCCTCGTGCGTGCTCGGCTGGTCACTGTCGCATTACGTCAATGCAATGCTCGCGCGGCTGGGGGTGCACTGGCTTTACGCCCTGTTGCTCCCGGCGTTTTTCTTCATGTGGCTGGCGAAGCGCGAGGACCGGTTCATTCCCGACGAGGCCAAGCGCAAGCTTTACGCCCGCAGCCTGATCGCTGGTGCGATTCTGCTGGCGGTGCTGGTGGCGTGGCTGCGGGATTAGGCGGCGGCCAGGCCCAGTGTGGGCATCGGGCAGTCGAGCGTGGCAGTGAAGGCGCGGTAAAGTTCGCCTTCCTCGACCGTCACGGTGCCGTCGCTGGCGATGACGTGGCCGGCGGCGACGAGCAGGCGCTGCTTGATGGGCAGCGAGCTGACTGCGAGCCGGTCGAGTGCGGCATCCACCTGCTCCAGCCCGCAGGCGGCGGGCTCGAGCAACGCAAGCTGGTCACGGATGACCGGCAACTGGTCGGCGCCCTCGGCGAAGGCGGCCGCGGAGTCCTTGGCGCTGAGGTGGGCCAGGGCGGAGAGCACCACGGCGATGTCATTGCGGACGGCATCAAAGGAATCGAACTGCACGCGTTGCGAAGGCTTTTGCGCAAGCTGGAGCTGGTGCAGCAGCATTTTCTGCAGCGCGTATTCAAAGGGCGTGACCACGCGGTCGGCATGAACAAGCTCGTCGAGCGTGGTGACAAAGCGGTCGAGCGCCGCCCCGCTGAGATGGCGCAAGGCCGGCAGGGACAGCTGCAGCAGCGGCAGCCGGGCCACGGGGTCGAGCACGCTGAGCGCGGAGCGCAGGCCGGCGAGCGCGGCGGCGGCCTCGGGACTCGCGTGTTTTTCCACGAGCTGCTGCTGGTGGTCGCGTTCCTCCTTGGTGCCGGTGAGCAGGAGACCGTAAACCAGCACCTGGGCGGCCGTAACATCCCGGGTGGCTTCGCGGAGCCGCGCCGGAATCGATTCGAGCAGGGCCTGGGCGTGGCGGAAGTGTGATTCGGTGAGCGCGCCGACGTCGGCCACGATGCGGACGGGCTTGAAGGCGACGGGCACGGCCAGCCTGGGCGGCGGCAAATTGACGGGCGCCGCATGGACGCGCTGGAGCGTCTCGCTGGCTGAGAAACGCTGGCCGCCACCGAAGCCGGCGATGGCGGACGATTCGTGGGCGATGTCCACCACCTCGGGCGGATCGTAGAGCTTGCCGTCCCACGACGGGTCGACCGCGCGGATGCGTTCCTCGAGCGGCGGATGGGTGGCCCAGAGGCCGCCGAAATTGGACTTGAAGGCCTGGGCGAAGAAAAAGTGGCCGATCTCCTGGACGTGGTCGCCGATGACATTGCCGCCGAGGGCGTAGCCGCCGATTTTCTTGAGGGCACCGGTGATGCCGCCGGGGTTGCGGGTGAATTGCACGGCCGAGGCGTCGGCGAGGAATTCGCGCTGGCGCGACACGGCGGCCTGGATGAGCCGGCCGAAGAAATAGCCGACGTAGCCGATGATCATCAGCGCCAGACCGACGGCGAGGATGCCCGCGATGCCGCCGCCCTTCTTCCCGCCGCTCCCGCTGACCCGGCCGCGGCTGAGCGATTGCAGGATGCCGCGGCCCAGCAGGCCGATGACGAGGATGCCGAACACGATTGCGGTGATGCGGACATTGAGCCGCATGTCGCCGTTGAGGATGTGGCTGAACTCGTGGGCGATGACGCCCTGCAGCTCGTCGCGCGTCAGCTTCTCGATGGCGCCCCGGGTGACCGCGACGGCGGCGTCGGTGGTGTTGAGGCCGGCGGCAAAGGCGTTGAGCCCGGGCTCCTCGTCGAGCACATAGACGGCGGGCATGGGGATGCCGGAGGCGATGGACATCTCCTCGACGACGTTGAGCAGCTTGCGCTCGCGCAGGTCGGTGGTCTTCGGGTCGACCGGCCGGCCGCCGACCATCTCGGCCACGGCCGCGCCACCCTCGCGCATTTGCGACCATTTGAAGAGCGAGGCAAAGCCCACCACCGCGATGGTGCCCAGCGCGACCCCGGTGAAAACCTGCGGATCCCACCAGGAAAACGGCGTGGTCGCCACATAATCATAGCGGGCCCGGCCAGGCGAACGGTAATCGGCGTGAGTGTAGGTTACCATGGCCATGGCTGCGGCGTAACCGGCCAGAATCGTGCCGAGCACAGCCAGCACGAAAAGAAAAACGAGCCGGTTGGTCCGCTTTT